>Ga0265780_10004122_pt1 | contig 18861 bp, 16 predicted proteins | sample P1T30metagenome_FD_192432 | JGI IMG/M metagenome (GOLD analysis project Ga0265780, IMG submission 192432) | Plant litter microbial communities from East Loma Ridge, Irvine, California - P1 T30 | ecosystem: Environmental > Terrestrial > Plant litter > Unclassified | place: USA: California...
CCCGATAAATATAGCGATCACTGGCTCGAGGGTCGTGTATTTCCATGTAAAGTCACGGAACGACAGCAGAGATGGGAACAATGTATCACGCAAGTCATTCACGTAAGTAAGCAATTACAAATTCACTCGATCGTGTGGCAGTGAAGGAGTGAGTTGATGGCGAAAAAGCCTCGGTCTTGTACCAAGTATATTCTTCTAAACAGACGCCATGCCTCAGCATGGCGAGATACCTCAAAGGCACTGACATGCCACTTGAAACAATCGCTGCTCCCATTTTACTCAACAATCGGCGTGTCGACGCCATCGTACATGAAAGTAGACCGAGCCCCAGACCCATACAACAAATCAAGGGGGGAATCAATAAAATGAAGGGATGTGTAAGACCAGCAGCAGCAAGGAAGCTTGCAGGAACGCCATGCTGAACGTCTGATGCCATGTGAAAAGATAGTGGAAAAGATAAGCCGCAGTCGTAAATTAGGTTTTTGGTGCTTTGGTCGTAAGAAACTGTGGCCGTGTCTTGAACCGAAACGCCTGGTATCAATCGCAACAACCGAAACACAGCATGCTCGCCCGCAATGAAAAATGATAAATATCCAAGGATTATAAATGGGAAGAACTTCTTATCGGGGAAGAGGGGTGCTAAGCGTAGCACTACTGAGCTGGATAATATCCAGCTGGCTGCATCTGCGGCTGCATCTGCTGAGGATAGTAGTAGGCGCCGTCGGGACCGGGCGTCATCATGCCGCCCATACCCGGCACAGCATAGCTTGGTTGAGCGTAGCCATCCACAGGTGGAGGCTGGTACAGCTGGGCCGAGTCCACGTAAAAGGTCATGCCGTTCTGCTCGTACGCAACCATATTTGGCTGACCAGCTGCTGGAGGTGGCGCAGTGACGGGAGGAGCAGCCACCGGCATGACATAGCCCGGCTGTTGAGCACCGGGAACAAACATTGGCACCATACCGGCAGGTGCCATGTACTGGGGTTGCGGACCTGCGGGAGGGTAGTAGTAATTTTGAGGCACAAAAGCTTGAGGCTGGAACCCAGCCTGTTGGTAAGGTTGAAAGGCAGGCGCATGAATGGCACGTTCGGGAATATTGGAGAGAGGCGTGCCAGTCGACATTTGGCTCGGGTAGGAAGGTTGCCGGCCATGCTGATAGAAGGGCTGGGCTTCTGGACCGGCAGCTGCACCGCTGATGTGCGCAGGCACTTGCTGGTGGAATGGCTGCTGTTCCTGTTGCTGAGGAGGATTAAAAGACATGGAAGCTGGAGACTCGATTCCAGCAACAGAGACAGTCTTCTGAGGACGGGGCTGGTGCATCGTAAGCTGGCCCTGCCAGTTCTCGCGATAGGTCGGCTTTTGTGGAAGTGGGTAGGCGTGAGGACCAACCATACCAGTCGACGAGACATTGGTTGGGGAAACCATTGAAGGCGCGTTGGACATCCTTGGACCGCCAGGTGGTAGTCGTACTACTGGTCGCGAGGGGTCCACAAAGCCGCCATTTCGGGACATGATGGAGCCAGCAGGAGAGACGAGACCATCACGGCCCATCTCGCGTGCCATGGACGACCGTCTACTCATAGCCACACTTGGAGAGTAAACACTTCCACCGTAAGCGCTTGTGCGTCTGCTGGAGAATCCGGCACCAGCACCAAACGAACCAAAGCGTCCACGGCCGCGACCAAAGCCTTGCTGGTTCGGCCGCAGTGCCCTTGGGATGAAGATGAACGAACGCTCTGGCGTCGGGAAGATGTAGCGTGGTGCCGACGGGGGAAGCGAGACGCGGACAGGCTTGTCGCGGCGTAGAGGTGGTCGGTGGTTTGGCAGACGAGTGTGTTGTTTGATGGGAACGTTTTGGAAGAGTATGGGTGCTTTCATCTGGGGGAGGTATACACGGACGAGAGCATTGTGGGTATGTACCGTGGTCGAGAAGTTGCGAGCCTGGGACGGCTTCTGGGCAGGCGCGGCAGGGGCTCTGGCCGCCTGGTGGTGATGCTGTACGTGATGCATGGGCCCATTTGGAGGCTGAACCGCTTGAGCCGGCCCTCCGGGTGCGTTGACTGTCTCATGCAGATCGTGTTGCCATGGCGAATCGGTAGCCTCATTTGGAGGTGGCCGCATGCTGACAGAATGGTTAGTATGGCGTGCACCAACGTGGGGACCATTGCGATTTGGCACATACTTTGCAGGAGAGAAAGGCCCCCCAATGCCGCCTCCCCGCCCACGACCACGCATGCCTGGTGGTCGGAAGCCGTTCTGTGCTGGCGCCGACCGCTGATCGTGCATGAAGAAGGCGCCGCGGTTGGGGATGAAGGCTGGGTCTGCGTCGCGCTTCTTCTTGTACTCTTCATGCTCCCTGCGCCGGCGCTCGCCCAGCGTCTCTGGCTGCCTTGGGCCACCAACCGCAGGCGCAGCATCGGCTGCCGCATGACCCGTCTCAAAGTCAACGACTTCGGCGTCTTTGCTGTCGTCGGCAAGCTTCAGCCCGCTGAGCATCATCTCCGTGTCCTTCAGCGCAGGGAAGGAGGGATCAGAGCGCACAATGGGCGGGGAGGGCTGTCGCCGGGTCGTGACGTCGGAACGCGGTTTTGCATCCGGAGCTCCATTGGGTTTCCGTTTCGTCTTGTCCTCGGTGAGAGATGGTGCGCTGTCGACTTCACTGAGGTCGCTGTTGTCCGCATCGCCGTTCTCGTCAACGTCACTGAGCACCGATACGTCGCTCTGCGAGTCGTCCGCGAGCTCGGTAGCCACCGACTTGCTCTCGTCTTCATCGTCGAGCCGCCTGCGGCGCGCAATGTTGTTTGTCCTCTTTCGTACGGGGGCGGGAGCCATGATGGAAGACGATGCGTTGTGGCGGCGATCAAGGCGCGTTAGGTTGAGCGTGGGGTTCCTGGATCGGCTCACGGGCGGCCAAAGTCGATGACTTGGCTGCGGAAAAAGGTCGGGAAAGGGGGCCGTGAATGTCCGAGGCGGAACGTGCGGGTCTGGAGTCTGCAGAGAATGCAGTGGTGATGGGTGATGGGGGGACGCGAGAGTGAGGGCAGGGCTGGCTCTGATGAGCAATGCGGTGATGTCTGTCGCCTAAGAAATGTACACGGGAAATGCCGCTGGTAACAGGAAAGCCTGGTCGCGCGGACGCTAATTTTCTCCGCAACAACCGGCAGCACGGACGAAGCTGCAGTGTTGAAAGACAATGACGGAGTTCTTTAGATTACAAGGCACGGTAGGTTTGCATCTCTGCTAAGAATGGCCGCGCCACCTGCTAGACTAGCCGCAATCTAGGCAGCCTACGACGCACGTGACAAGATATACTATAAACGCTCGAATGACGGCATTGCTGATGCCGTCGTGTCGACGTATCGTAAAGAACCACGAAAAGCATTCACGTAAATACTTCACTAGAGATGTAGATTTGAAGAGATTGTTGCAGTGAAAATTCATTCATGTTACAGATTTTTCTATCTGTGGACATACTGCTAGACCGTGACTGGAGCGTCTCCTAGATGGTCTGAACGCCTTTGACCATGCTATGCTTCCGCTTCGCGCGTACTGATGCTGCCACGAGGGGCTAAAAGAATAGACTCCGCCCGATGCATGATAGCCTGAGTGTAAACAGACCGCCCACCGAGTTATGCAGATGCAAATGCTAATTACAATGATGTGAGAAAAGGAAAAGAAGGGGATATGGTACAAGGCCATCGTGTGAAACATGATAGCACGCCCTTTCGAGTTGGCTGTGAGATGCATCAACACAAAGGTTCAATCCACAACGTGAAGAAGACTCTGCAAATGGCGGAACTCCATTACATGTTAAGATCATGCACATACGTGCAGTTGTCGCCTTTGCTGCATTTGCCCATTTGGAAGAACTTGCAAGGCAGCACCTTGTGAGGCCGTTCGCCGCGGTTCTTGTGCTTTTTGCCCTGGCCTCGATCGTTGTTGCCAGTTTCCTCTCGCTGCCGCTTGATGCCACCATTTGCCTGAGTATTGTAGTCTTGGGGAGTATACTGTGGCTGTTGTTGTGGCTGATATGCGGTGCTCTCCATTTGTTGAGGTGGCATGGCGAAAGGCAGAGGGAAGGGTGGGAATCCTGGCGGCGGGGGTGGCAAGCTTATGTTGCCAGCCGAGGCTGATATAGCGGACATGATGGCATTGAAGTCCATAGGCTGTGGAGGGAATTGTGCGGCCGGTGCCTGCGAAGGGTACTGAGGTGGAGCTTGGGCTTGTGGTGCAGCTGGTGGTTGCAAAGCACTGAGAATGCTTTGCAGGTCGACATTAGATGCCATGGGCATAGGTGGCGCGTATGTGGTTTGCGGAACAGAAGCCGGCTGAGACATGGCGGGTGGATGCGTTGCTGCTGGCAATGCGAACTGCTTGAAAATGTTTTCGAGGCTGCTGAGGTCTGGGATAGCCACAGGTGCTGGCACTTGTGCTTGTGACGACCGTGAACCTTTGGCAAGCACATGGTCTGGTGGAGCGCCGAAATTCGTCACGGTGACTGCAGGTGCAGACTCCTGATCCTGCTCCAGAGGTTCCCTCGGAGATGACGGAATGTCGTTGGGATCCGCGTAGAAGACCATCAAAGTGGCGTTCTCGCGACGCAAGTTGGCTTCTTTCTCTGGACACGACGGCACTTGTTTTCCGCCACCATAGGGTGCATAGTTGCCATCAAGGGCTACAGTTGGTACAGCACTGAAGTCGACTTGCGATGGTTCTCTCCATGGCTTGTTGTCGAGTTCAGGCTCATCATCGTCATCGTCATCGATATCGTGCTCCTTGTGCTGTTTGAACATGGCGCCTTCGCCTCCAATATCTCCGGCATGTCGTACGAAATTCTCGTCATGGCCCAACTCCTCGTCGGGATCATGGCTGAAGTATTTGATCTGCACGAGAGCAGTGTCTGGCTTGAACGTGACACGGAGATGCCGGCGAGATTCCTTGCGCAGACGTTTAGCCTTCTCCTCCGATGTCTCGGGGGGCAACTGCTTCTCTGATTTGACTGGTGCTGCTTCTGGCTCCTTTGGCTTCAGCAAAGAGGCCATTGTTTGGGCAAAAGAGAATGCAGGCTTGCTCATGGTCGCAACAGGCTTCTTGTCTTTCGATGCAGCCGCGACCGGTGTCGTATGCAGACTTGGTTTCGAGGCTGCAGGCGTGGTGGTGGGCTTCTTGCTGGCAGCATTGAGCGAGGCAAATATTCCCGATGGCTTATTCGTCACTTGGCTGACACGACTTTTGACTGGAGCCGGCGCTGCTGTGGGCTTCTTCTGGGACAAGGCAGACGTCGATGTCGTGATGGTCTTGGAACCCGAGGGGGCTACAACGCTCTTCTTTATAGCGCTTACAGGGCCGTCAGCCGGCTTAGGTCGTTTGGCCAGCATCCCTTCGCTCGAAGCGCGAGTCGCTTGTTCTGCCGCAGGCCGTTTGGCAGCTTTAGCTTCCGCCGGCTCATTCGTCGGCGGGCTACTCGCTTGAGCCTTCTTCGAATTCGCTGCTGCACCATCGATGATTTGCTGGATGAACGCTTTGTGCTTCTCATTCGCTTGCTTCTTCATGGACACGAGCGCCTTGATAGCTTTGGTCTCTTCGAGGAGCTCAGAGGTCAACGTACCACACCGCGTCAACACTTCGTAAATGACAGCCGAAAGAGGCCCATCGAAATCCTTCATACGGAAACGATTCGCAAGGAACTGATAGCAGAGGTACACGAAGGGCTTGATTTTGCCCAACTGATATAGCACATCGGGGTGAGCGTAATCAAGGGCAGCCTTGAGCGCCGACTGGAGCAAATCACGTTGACTAGTAACTCGGCTCTTCAGCACGGGTAGCTCACCAGTTTTCTTCTGATCTTCAGCATCCGTTACCGCTTTGCTGTCTGCCCGCCATCGTTTCTGGATGGTGTTCAATACTTCCCAGATGTCGCGCATGCCGTCCTTGATCTTCTCAGAGCTGAGTGGAGAATTTCGAGGATGCCATGTGGCCTTGATGATGTCATAGCGTACAGCTTCGTGAGGCTCTTCTGGTCTCGCCGCGGGCAGCGGGGAAGGCTCGTCTTCCTCATCATCAGTGTACTCGCTTTCATCATCGGATGAGTCAGTGACACTGTCACTATCACTGTCTTCCCTTTTCAGGCCCCTGCTGGCTTTTGCTACCGAAGGCTTCGAATGAATTTTGGCAAGAAGTTTCTTGTTGTCAGCCCCAATCTTCTTCAACTCCTTTATGGATTGCCGCGGGGTGTACAGGGGAAGCGCGGCTGGGAACACGTTAGTTTCTGCGGAGCACGACGTTGGCTTATGGTACAAATGCTTACTTCGATTGGTGGGCAAGTGAAATGGCTCAGAACCAAGTGTCACGAGTTTATTCAGTGCAGTAGACTTAGTGGCTTTCGCAAGAGCGGCCTGGTCAAGAACATAGAGTCCGCCCGATTTCTTTCCTCTCGGAATCTCATAAGATGGTACAGGGACAGGCTTAACTATGGTAGCTGGCATCGCCCGCTGAGCAAACATCTCTGTAGTCGTCCGCGGCATCTAGAGGTTGTTAGTGAATGTTACTGAGATGATCATGTATAATAGGCATGCTAACTTGGAAAGGAGATGCTGTTGGTCGAGGGTTTTGTAATTGCGCGCCATTGTGCTGAAGAGCCTGGGGCGTGACCGTCCCAGAATGAGCCTGAGGAGTCGGGTTCCTCATCGGCATCTGGTATGGCGAATGCTGTTGCTGACGCAAGGCATTAGGGTCGAGACCTAGGGAGGGATCCACGTTTGTGGGTTGCGAATAGTTGGGCATCGATCCTTGTTGGCCAAACTGACCATATTGGTACGGCGAAGCTGTCTGCTGGTAACCATTGCTTTGGGTACTGTATGATTGGCTAAAGGTATTGTATGATTGTGGTTGTGCTTGCGGTTGTTGTTGCTGAGGAAAGGAACCATGATGCCAGGGTTGTGTTGAACCAGTGTTGGATGCCAAGCCGGCATGCTGATTCAGCTGCGTGTCCCATGAAGGGGCTCCGTAGCGATCGACTGCAGGGAACAAGTTCTGATGATATGGCGAGTCGGTGTAGATACTCTGGCCTGAAAGAGGCACTTGGTCACTTGGCACGTGATTAGAGGCCATTGTGTGTGGCTTAGAGTAGGTGGATATGGCTAACGGTTGTGTCAGCTGTGGGCGCCAAGGATGTGATTGGTTGGCCAACGCACGAGTGTCTATGTCTCGCCAACTGGCTATTATGCGACTTTGCAGTTTGCACTAAGCGCTAACAGGACTGGCGCAGATCACAATGGTGAAATGAAGCCGATTCGGGAAAAAGAGAGACTGAAATGGCCGGTAAAATGCCGGTTCGGGCGGTAGTGTCGTGCTGCTGCGTTCTTTGGTGCAGAGTGCCCAGGTCTGTCGCGGTCCCCTGGGGTTGTCGCTGAGCGCGCTGTGACAGACAGCAGCGGGACTGGTGGTGGCCCAACTTGCAGCGCTCGTGTGCCAACGCCCGCGATGCCGTGATGCTCGCCCCGGTCCACGCAAATGTAGCTCTGGATTTCAACAGGGTGGCACTTAGCCTCGCGTATTATTGCGATCAGGAACACTGCTGATGCGTCACTTGACGATTGCGCACCCAAATGCACAGCACACGCAACCAGCCGCAACCTCCGCGTGAGACACAGTGTGGTTTGTCGCTTGCGCCAGAGCAAATTCCTCTTGCGCGATTGAGTGAGTGGCCAGGCCCTTTGATGCGATATCCGCTGGAGCTGGCGAGGGAGTTGTATTAGTAGCAGACGCGAAGTTGTTTGTCACTCTGCCCTCCTGCGACTGTGCGACTCCCGCAAACACTGCTGCCAACGCGCGCGCGCACACTTCTACCAAAGCAGGTTCGAAAAGTGAATCTAGCCTTAGAAACAGAAGCCCTTATTAGGTGGGCGAGAGTTCACAGAAAAGTTGCATGGAGTGAGGGAAGAAGGGGGGTGAGTCGTTTTGGGTGGAGGAGTTGTTGGAGAGAGGATGCGCAGGGAGGCGAGGGCCTTTACTTATTATTTGGCGGGCCTGCCCATGCCAAGCCCCGCACGTCACGCCATGACGCTTTCGGACATGGCGCAAGCTCGAGCATCGCCAAAGTGACGACGCGGAAGTGAAGGCGCGCAGCGTGCAGGCCCCAAGAACAGCAGCCTGGAGATATTCACGACACCGTGGCTTCAGCCTCTGGAGCTTATATTGGCTTATATTGTGACCCTTCGCGCATGAGGTAGCCTGCACAACGGCGGGTGCCAGCTTGTATTCACACCATGGCTGTCACGTTGCGGGACAAGCAAATAGGTACTTCACACTGTCTTGCTATACTTGGAAGGTAGCTGACATGACATGTCTCAGCTAGCATTAAGCGCATATTGAATCTAAACGCACCCATCACCGACATTGACGCACAAGACGACCATGAAGCTACCAAGACGCCCGCGGACGGCGCGGTATGGAAGGTCCTGGTCTTCGACGAGATGGGCAGAGACGTCATAAGCTCTGTTCTCCGAGTAAATGACTTGCGGAGCTCTGGTGTATGGACACAACACATCTTCCGTGGGGGCTATCATGCTGAGTGCGCGCCTAGATCACAATTCATCTCAACATTGGCACAACACGGCACATGATACCTGATGTATGTGCAAGCCGGTTCAGCGCGAATTGTCGCTAACAATGGCCAGGTACCGGTAATCTACCTCATCGAACCCACGGCGCAGAACCTCCAAATCGTGACATCGGACCTCTCGCGCGGCCTCTACAGTTTGTCCCTCTTCACCACAAGCTCATATTGTCTCTAACGGTTCTTGCAGGTCCCGCCTACATCAACTTCCTCTCCAGCATACCTCGGACGCTTCTCGAAGACTTTGGCGCCCAAACAGTAACGTCAGGCACGGCAGAGCACCTCGCACAGGTCTACGATCAGTACCTCAACTTTGTCGTATCGGAACCAGACCTGTTCCACCTAAACATAAAGGGCGCATATCACGCTCTGAACAGCAATCAGACAACCGAGCAGGAGCTCGATAGTGTCGTGGATCGCATTGTCTCGGGAATCTTCTCGGTCGTGGTGACCATGGGCGTGGTTCCCATCATCCGATGCCCTGCAGGCGGAGCCGCAGAAGCCATCAGTGCAAAGCTGGATCGCAAACTGCGAGACCACATCTTGAACTCGAAAACAAATCTCTTCTCAGACCAGAAGTCTTCCGCTGTATCATCGCGGCCGGTCCTTGTTATAGTGGATCGCAACGTTGACCTCGTACCAATGTTCAGCCACTCGTGGATCTACCAAAGTCTGGTCTACGATGTGTTGGACTTCAACCTCAACAAGATCACCATGTCCGTGCCGGTGGACAAGAATCACCCGGAGAAGGGTGTGAAGAAACAATCGTACGACCTCACAGCCTCTGACTACTTCTGGGCAAAGAACGCATCGCTGCCCTTCCCAAATGTTGCTGATGACGTAACGACCGAATGGAACAAATACCAGGAAGATGCCGACAATGTCACGAAAAAGACTGGCACCTCCTCGATAGATGATCTATCCGGCGAAAGTAACCAGTTCGCGGCTCATCTGAAAGGCGCTATGGCCCTGCTACCAGAACTACGGGAGAGGAAGACTACGATAGAGGTAAGGCAGGTCACACTCGGTTCGTCACACCTTACTGACGACATTGCAGATGCACATGAACCTACTTGAGGCTGTCATGGAAGGTATCAAAAGTGAGTAATATCCTTGCATACTCCTGGCGCAACGACTAATATTGTCAGACCGTAAAATCGACTTCTACTTCCAGCTGGAGGAAGAGCTCACCAAGCAGACGAAGGCGCAGATACTCGAACTGATCAACGACTCAGACAAGGGCAACGAGCCGCTTGACAAGCTCAGATTGTTCCTACAATGGTACCTCACTACCGAGCAGGAGCTCTCTCGAACTGATCTCGAAAGCTTCACTCAAGCTCTCAACGCTGCAGGTGCAGACACTACAGCTCTCAATTATGTCAAGACAGTCCGTCAACTCACGCGCATGACAATGATCTCGTCCGCCCCTACACAACCTGCACAGACAACATCACAGCTATTCGGTGGCTTCTCTAGCCTGTCATCGCGTGTCACCGATCGCTTCAAGGAGGCTGGCCTAGGCGCCAACTTCGAGGGCGTACTATCGGGCATCAAGAACTTCTTGCCCACCAATACCGACCTCACACTCACCAAGATTACCGAATCGCTGATGGACCCCCAGAATGCGTCGTCAAGTGCAATCAGCAAGACTGAAAGCTATCTTTACTTTGACCCTCGGTCTGCGAATGCTCGTGGTACGATACCACCCGCAAGCGAATCACGCAAGCAGCAGAGTACTGTTGGCCGGGGTATCGATGCCACCTTTGGACAGCGAAGGCAAGGCTTCAGTGAAGCAATTGTTTTCACAGTTGGTGGAGGTTCGATGGACGAGTACGGGAACTTGCAAGAGTGGGCAAAGAGGACAAGTGCAAGTCACGGCGCTGCTGGCACAGGACAAAAGCGACGTATCGTGTACGGTAGCACAGCGTTGTACTCTGCAACCGAGTTCGTAAACAAGGACTTGGCACAATTAGGCAAAGAGAGCACTTGAGCTACGACAGAAAATAGAAAGGAGTCGTGACACGGTCCAGTAGCAATCAATCAGCCACAATTCTTGACGAATCCATTACCTTGCACGGTCGCCTGTACGGCATGCACGCTAACTCCTTCACACGCGCTGACCACGCATCGTCACTTCCTCCCAGCCCTGCCCAACGCCCATCAACAACGCGCCCTGAATCGCGCTACATCCCCACAAAGCGAAAACGTCGAAACATCGACCCCGCCGCAGAGGCGCCTGCATCTGTGCTCACCTCAACGATGCGGCGCGCGCGAACGACACCCGCACGCACAGACGAGGTACCCCTCCACCTCCCCAAAAAAACAAAAACAGAATCCTCCAGCGTGCATAGAAGCGCACTAGAAGACCCATAGAAGCATCTGAAACGCCCTCCCCGCAAGGATCACAATCCGCATCCATCGCGGCGTGCAGGAAGGGCGGGGCCTTTGTCGAGCAGAAATCACAAAAAGCAAGTGTGATGGAAGGCGGGAGAAGGAGGCTAGAAGGATGTGAAACGGGCGCGACGGTGAGTTTTTTCCGTTGAGGTGGGGATACTTGGTGTCGGTATATTTTTTTTGCTTTTTTGCTTTCGCGTGGAAGGGCGGTTAGGGAAGGGGGAAATAAGCAAATATGAGCTGGGTAGGGCTGAGGCTCGGAGGAGGTAAGACGCGAGCGTTGGGCACGCGATTCAGGGATTTGGGTTGAGGGGCATGATGACGAGGAGGGATTGGTTGAGGTGCCATGTAGGGAGTGTGCATGGGAGAGGACTGGGGGTTGAATGCAGTTGCGAGAGTCGGCATGAATATTGGATCATAGGGCTTCTGGCGAAGAGTAACTGTTGTGCATGTAGATTTGGTCGAACAGGGCCTGGCAATGTAAAAATGATGAGAGAAAGCTGAATGTTGCAGTCGTAATATGTACATTATCAAGAATATTTACAAGAATTGAGCCATCTACAAGTCCGTTTCCACTGGCGCGAGCCATCAAGTCTAAAGTGCCATCTAATCCAAAAACGCCAAAGCAATGCATATCATGAAAGTCGTAACTCAGTGAGCTGGAGGACCATACACCCGATGGTTCCTTACATCCCCGCATCGCTCCAAACCAGCGTTGAAATTTCCATCCCCAAAGATGACGCCTTTTGTTTGCAGCGTCCAGCTGACAGTCCGCTTTGGACTTCCCGTGTATGGATTCATGCTCGTTAAAATCCAGCCGCGCGCAAGATTGTCGTAATGTGCTTCCTTTACTGCTGCAGGTACAGCAATGAGAAGGGTTTTCGAATGCGCAAAGGGCGCGAAGATGATGGCTTTCCCACCATATGGATGTGAAACTGCGCCGTGGCCCGTCGAAGATACAGGGCTGGTAATAATCATGGGGCCGCAGTTATGCTCAGAAGTACCCGAGCCCCAAGGTATGCCCGATGAAATCAGGTTGGACAAGAAGGTAAGGAGAAGTGATAGCGCTGCTTGGCCTTCGGGCAACAGTATGTAGTTGCGTACGATCAGATGCGGATTCAAAATCATTTCGATAGTCTGTGGCGCCAGAGTCGGAGTATTAGGCTGTGTCAGGCGCGATGATAGCTCGATCATCCAATGCGGCCCACAATCGAAGACGCAGGCGAGCGTTTGGATAAACGTGTTGCGCATAGTCAAGGCGCGAGGATGGTTTTGTGTTTGCCATGAGTTCCACAAGGACGACCCGTCGAGCTGGAACTGGATGCATAAATCTATCAGCGTACGAGCGCGGCCGACTAGTGTTGGGAAGAATGGATTTGACTGTTTGCGGTGGGGAAGCTCCAAGAAGACCATGTCGAGTTGAGCGTATTCGGCTCTGCCATCTGAGCCTTGGGTTATGGGAGTCGCTGTCGCAGTAAAGCGAGCTGGAGCGGGAAGATTGGGATTGATATCGAGTGACGTTGGACGGCTCAACCAGGATATCGAACCATCGTGAAGCCGTAGATGTGGGCCCGTCGTGCACAACGCAACTGGATCTCGTGCTGCGATACCCACGAGAAGGAGTGATCTAAGACATTCGTCTTCTATGTTTGGTCGTGATAATGTGGTGACAGTTGTCAATGCTAGTGGTAGTCCGGAGGCATTCAGTGCTATTCCCATCTTATCACGATTGGCATCTTGTCTCCTGAGGTACTCTGGTAACCTTGGGTTACCACTAGCTTGTAAAGGGAAAGTTTCTGCGATCTTGGGTATCAGTGCAGATCCGTCTGGTACGCCCATTTGAGGAGTGTCTGGCCTCTGTACAGCGAGGTTACTATCTTCCGCCAAGGCCGCATGTCGAAAGAAGCTGTGGAGTGAACGTAACCTGCCGCGGTATGCAGGTATCGATGGGTATATCTCGCTAGCGAGTGCTAGTAGATGTAGGAAGAACGCGCCAGTGAAGCGTATAACGGTCTGGACCTCGTCATCGTACTGTCGATAGCACGGCACCACGAAGACATGGTTTTGACCTAATCTCATCTCGTGTGCGCACCAAGCACGTCCAAACCAGCTTGAACCAAGTATACGCTCGAGTAATGACCATAGGAGTGGGTATTGATGCATTAGTGGCGGGGACATGCCGAGGTTGGGTTGCTGATCGGATGCTAGCTCGGAGTAGCTGTATTGCTCGACGTAGTACCGTAGGAACTGCTCTTCGTCTGCGGAAGCAGCGATATCGTCCAAGGCCACAACGACTGCTCTTGCATTCTGGTAGACGAGGTCAATAGCCCCCATGCATGCAGCTCTTTCCATATCATCTTCTTGGTTGATAGAGACTTGATCGAACCAGAGGCCTTCTCCTATCCTCCTTTCCCGCAACACAGCCTGGAAGACTACGTTGCTTGTCGGCATGGGGAATTCTTCTTCAGTGGTTGACCAACCAAATCCAATGGGTGTTACCACCCTTCTTGGAGTATCGAGGTTGACCTTCTTTCTGCAATAGCTCAAGGCTATGTATCCCTCTTCCACGCCTTGGAAGCCGACGTCATTGAGCAACCGTAACGGCATAGAGCTGATGGCATGGTGCTTTGGTACGAAGTCCTTTGCGGCTGTTGGTGCAAGGTGGCTGAGATTGAACAGCAGAGTCGCTGCATCGATATTGTTTTCCGCCGGATAAGAACGGAAACTGTCATGGCGTGACAAAAGTACCTCCCTTGCAGGAGATTTCACGACGCGTGTATGCAAGTATGATGTGTCCAGCTCATCTTCGTCGAGCTCCAGAAATTCACACTGTCCGAATCGGGGGAAGTATTGAGGAGCTGAAGAAGCCATAGGAAAATACATGAGGGAGTGAAAGAGCCGAACATTGACATAGACTTTCAGTAGCGGCCTCCATTTCTGCTCATATATGTGAGCCTCTCCAGGTCATCCCTGGCCTGTCCCGTCATCGCCCAGTAACACGCCGTATACACCCGTCTCCACCTCGGGCTGCGTGCTGGGTTTGAGCTGCATGATCGTCTTTGGCCAGGCTAGCGACGCCACAAACGTCTCGACGCGCATCGTCTGTGCGGGGTTGGAATGCCTAGGGAACATGGGGTGAAAGATGTAGTGTATGTTCGGGTATCGCGCACGGCCCCTTGGCTGTGGAGCGAATCAGGAATGACGTTGCTACTCCACCAGAAGTAGCAGGCGCCGAAATGCTCGCAAAAGCAATACACGAGATGAAACACACACCATTCAGGAATCATGGCGTACAAGGATCATGGCATGAGGCGCGCTAGAAGTTCTCGAAGATGAAAAGTAAATATGGCTGCGAAGGTCCCTTTAATCTCATGAGAGCGCAACCAAGCTTTTGTCTAGAAGTTGTATCGTATGATGCTGACTACAGCTGCAGAGAGGAGCGCGAGATCGCATTGGAAGAAGTAAGCGAGCTTCCCGAGGTTGGTCGGCTATCGGGATTATGGCCTAACTTGAAGCATGCACTGCAGGAAAACAAACCCTGTTAAAAATAGACACCTGGAAACCACGGCATCCTGGTAGAGAGTAGAGATGCATCGTTCGAGGAAACACACCCAAACTCCCAGCTAACCCAAGGCCAAGCATATTGCTTCTCATCTGCCAAACTATGCGTGTTTCGTAAAACCTTCACTTCGCCCATTGGCACAACCCGTTTGATGCGCGAGAACAAGCCAACCGAAACACATTGACAAATCTCCATACATCAGGCAAACATTTCAATCAATTTTGGCGTTCGCCAACCTATCGTTAGGATTGGCAAGGACGTTGGACATCCGAACGTTCTGCCGCTTGTACTTGCTGTGTTTTCGGAGTCGCTTCCTGGCGACCATGACTGGTACCGAGGACTTGGTGACAAGGTAGTTACTGAAGGATCCGAGCAAGACACTGCCGCTGTCAACATCATGCAAGCCCCAGCAACGCGGAGATACTTACCCTTTCAATGCATTGCGCCCTCTGGACCCGAGGATTACGAGAGTGGGCTCAAGGAAGTCAATCTGGGTCATTTGTCAGATCTACGCTCAAGTCTCAACTGTGTTTGGTTGAACCTACCACTTCAGTGATCATATGCTTGGGGCTCTTGCAATGAAAAACCTCAACAACGGCACGCACTTGCAATCGTGTCTTTCTTAGTAGTTTGACGCATCGATCAGACACCTCGACACAGGCCTGATACCTCTCTTTCTCTGCTTTACCCATCGCGGCTACATTGGCCTCTGTCGCCATGATGGAGTTCGCCAGGGGCGATGGAGACGTACCCGACCGGGTGGTGGGTATACCGTCATGGTTGGAAAGAGTTCTCTTGAGATGGTCCGATTCCTGCCTTCCGGTTGTGCCTTGACTGATGGGCGCACCAGAAGCGTCGGTGGTCGTGACGCCAGTTTCCTCATCGACAGCATAGACAGCCAAAAGGGTGTCGCCATCCCGCAAGACGGTGCCAATGGTCCATTCCAAAGCGTACGCTGCCTCGTCACTGAGATCTGTCGACACCAAGTACACACGCTGTCGTCGCAATCCTTTCTGAGCATCTTCTGCAAATTGGGTGTATTCGCCTCGTACAACTTGCCGCACGCATCGATGTGCTTCAGGGCTGGATTGAATAGGTGAGATGTTCAACGACAGTTGTTGGGCAGATCGAAGCTCAGCCATGTTATCTTCATGGTCCGAATGTACTGGCGTGGAGAAGCCAGAACCTCCTTGGTCGAAGCTAGTGTGCGGGTGAACGACGCCTGACGAGCTCTTTCTGTTCATCCGCTCACCATTGGGACCAGTAATGCTAATGTTTGGGTCTAAAAGTGATCGTACTTTGTACGACGCTGACAGATCTCTCCCTAAGATGTATTAGCAATTGTTGCCGGGAAAGTAAGATGAAGCGTGTCGCACCTTCCTGCTCGGCAGTAGCAAACAAACTCTTAGCTGTGATAATCTCCCTACCCATACTGTCGGTACCACCAGATTCCTTTCTGGTCCGTCGGCGGCCTCGCTCTTTCTTCCTGGAACCTGCAAAAGCACTTCCGTCATCCCAATCTGAGCTGTCAGAATCTCCGTCACTGCTCTCTACCGCAGCGCTCTCGTCTCCGTCGTCATCGGTCGTCAGGCGCACGCCTCCACCCGGCGCAGTAGTAGTTCCTGTAGCCGGATCTGACCCTTTGCGATTTGGCAAGGTGGATAACCCTCCCTCAGAACGCGCGAGTGCCGAATCTGACAGCTTTCGATATGCCGTGTCGCCGTCGATGCGTTTCCCCGAGTCAGTCACCAATGTGTTTCTAGACGTTGGAGCGGGTGAAGCAGGTGGGCTGAGAGGAGAAGCAGATCGATGGGGTCCAGGCGAGCCGGACTTTGACCTGGCAAAGGGACCAGTTGCAGAATTGTGGCGGTCCTTCCCGGAACCACCGCTGAGAAAGCCACTGGAGTTGCCGTAAACGGAGGACATTGCTCGAGGCTTGGGGTCCTTGTGTCCACCCTGAGACACTCGTTTAGGCAATGCTTGCGCGTCTATGGAAGGCAACATATCGAATTTGTATGCTGATTCGGGGTTGACGCGGCGGGGCGACGAGGGCATGGCGAAAGGTATGCCAGTGCTGCCACGGCTGGTGCTTCGTCTTTTGCTGTTGTCGACATCGAGCATACTGCGCTTGGGAGAGGCAGCCGAGCCAGGGCTCTGGGCGCGCTGAGATATAGAAGGGCTGTCGGCGCGACGACCTAAACCCTTGGGCTTGCCCTCTAGGAGAGCGACGACCTCCTTCATCTCTGCGTCAAGCGCAGCTTCGAGAGACGACATGGCGGACTTGTGCTCGGCGTTGAAGCGTGGGACGATGGCGAGGCGACGATCCGCGTGACTGCGTAATAAGGATGCGTGAAGAGATGCAGAGACTCGTGATAGGCAGTTTGTCCGGGGTTATTCGGTTTCGCGAGTGTGGTAGGTAGCGATTGACGTCTCCTATGGCATTCTAGGCTGAGCTGGTCGGCAGCTAGCTTGGACCTTCAAAAGTACACGCGCGCTCGTCGCTGGCTAGTTATACCTGCTATAGCTGGGAATTGGGCGCGTGATGTATGACTGGGGATTGTGGGGTAGATAATTCGAAAGACTGTAGCTGAAGCGATGGCGGGCCGAACCGATGGTAGCTTAACCACTATCGAAGTAGACGATACCGAGCAAGTTGGTGGAAGTGGACGACATGTGGAAGAGAACGGGACTGCGGGATATACACGAGGCAATTCGAGAACTAAGCGCGAGACGTTACGTTCGTGGAGACTCTAGTCCAGGCAATAGATGGTCCCTGAGAGGGGCAGCCGTGAGTGCTTGGCTGGCTCTTGGCAGACTGCAGTGGATCGCCACCACGCCGTCTCAGTGGTCTGAGGTTTGCACAATGAGCAGGCGAGACCGACTATACAGGGACACGTGCGCTCTTCAACCAAGGCTATTGTTTGGCTCTGCATCACCTTGCGGTTCTTGAAGTTGTGTCGAGCGATATGCGCACTCACATGATAGTGGCAGCATTTACGCGGCTAGTGGAGATGTGGCTGTGTCCCGCGCTGTATGTGGAGCTCGGAATCTGAGCTGCTCGCCCAATCTTGGAACGAGTCGAAGGGCAGTGACGTCTCAGCGTGGGATCAGCGAGCCAGGAACTTCGGATCAATGGACTTTGGATATTTTTTTTGCTGGGAAGTGGTGGAGGAACCATCTCCGTGTTGTGAACATGCATCACGCATACTGCAAGTTGTGAACTACGGCGGGAAGCAAACAGGTGTATTTAATAGCCCGAAGCCATACACGGTATCATCGCGCTTCGATTGTGACAGTAACTCCCCGTGCATTGCTCGGGCAATCCTGGCCACTTTCCGTCGTGAGTGAGAACCTGCAGCAGAGCTACGCGAAGCTTCATGCCTGCTACACCGCTAAGACCTTCAGTGCAAGACAAATGCAGTCATGTTTCCCACATTTGGCGTGTCCCTGGATAAACATATAGGCGCGGCCATGACGTGGACAAGTGCATGCCATCAATGTTTCGCAAACGTCAGAACGAACATCGGAATTGCGATAGCGGAGTGGCACGTGACCATGATACTAGCGCATCATCCATCGAATCTCGGTCTTTCCGTCACGAGGTTGAAGTTCATTCGCACCACGCACCACACAACACCATGCCTCCACGATTGAACGTAAAGACCTTCGCGCAGTCGATGCCGCTGAGGCCTCATCCCCGCGCGCAATGGCCCGCCCGACCTGCTACACGATTTTCGGCGTCGCAATCTCGCCCATACTCCGACTCGAAAACATCTGGAGCGAATGATCGATCAGCAAAGGTCGATGCGAAGCCAGAGGACCATGTTTCGCAAGAGGCAGCGAAGACTGCGGAGATCATGGGTGAGGAGGGCCCAGATCTGAGTCGCGGCACGCCAGTCGAGGATGTAAGGAATTCGTGAAGCACGGGCGCTACTATACCTAACCAATCGTCAGATCGTGAAAAACGACAAAGAGGCCCAGAAAAATCTTCCAAAAGTCATGAAGGACAAGCTGAAGGCCAATGCCAACGCTGCCCCCAAAGGATCGCGGTCATACTCGACTATGACGACACAAACAGGCAGCCAGGGCCTCGATATGGGTCTTGTGGATGTCCAGCCTGCCGCAAAGCTACCGCAAATGCCTGGCCTCAAGTTCGAAATGCCCATATTGCCTCTGCCTAAGGATGGTCACGTCAAGCGCCGGTATGATCCCGTGGTTGAGCAGGTCACGAATCTGCTCATGCGTCATGGTGAGAAGAGTGTAGCTCAGTCGGTGAGTGTAGCATCAC
>Ga0265780_10004124_pt1 | contig 18856 bp, 13 predicted proteins | sample P1T30metagenome_FD_192432 | JGI IMG/M metagenome (GOLD analysis project Ga0265780, IMG submission 192432) | Plant litter microbial communities from East Loma Ridge, Irvine, California - P1 T30 | ecosystem: Environmental > Terrestrial > Plant litter > Unclassified | place: USA: California...
AACACCGTTGCTCCAGTGATCCGCATATCAACCAAGCACGATCATTACATTCCCCGCGCAACCACCCAACAACAAATTTTCAACTGCAGCATACTCTGTCTTTTGCAGGCAACTGACAGTCCCTCTTTCAGCGATACCCAGCATTTCTCGAACGTTTTTCTAAACGCCGCATCAACACCCGCACAGCCATCATGGTTGCTTTCAGCGCTGGAGCGCTCCTTCTGACGCTGCGCGTCCTCCTCTCCGCAACTCCATCGGTAGCAGCGCCTGTAGCTCAAGCAGTAGACGCACCGCAGGCCGGTGCCTCTGGCTATTGGTTTGAGAGCATCAAGCGATCAGGTCAAGCCCCATTCAACCCCACCCCGGCCGACTACAAGGTCTTCCGCAACGTCAAGGAACTCGGTGCCAAGGGCGACGGTGTCAACGATGACACCGAGATCATCAACCAGATCATCGCCGAGGGCAAGCGATGTGGCCTGAATTGCGACTCATCGACCAACACCCCCGCCATCATCTACTTCCCCGCTGGTACCTACTTGATCAGCAAGCCAATAATCCAGTACTACTACACCCAGTTTGTCGGCGACGCTACCAACATGCCCACTCTGAAGGCTTCGGCCAACTTTGAGGGCATGGGTTTGATCGATGCCGATCCTTACATCGAGGGTGGCAACGGCAAGAACTGGTACACCAACCAGAACAACTTCTACCGCCAGATCCGCAACTTCGTTATCGACATCTCCCAGACCAAGGCTGCCGCTGGTATCCATTGGCAAGTCTCTCAGGCCACTTCGCTCCAGAACATTCGCTTCGAGATGGCCAAGGGCGATGCTGGCAAGGACCAGAAGGGTATCTTCCAGGACAACGGCTCCGGTGGTTTCATGTCTGACCTGGTTTTCAACGGCGGTGCCATCGGCGCTTTCCTCGGTTCTCAGCAGTTCACCACCCGCAACCTGACCTTCAACGACTGCGGCACCGCTATCTTCATGAACTGGAACTGGCTCTGGACCCTCAAGAGCATCTTCATCAACAACTGCAAGCTTGGTCTCGACATGGCTAACAGCCCCACCAACCAAACTGTTGGCTCCGTCCTTCTTCTTGACAGCAAGTTCACCGGTACGCCTATCGGTGTCAACACCTCTTTCACTCAGGACAGCATCCCTCACACTGGTGGCAGTCTCATCATTGACAACGTCGATTTTGAGGGTTGCGCCACTGCCGTCCAGAACATCGCCGGTGAGGCTCTCCTTCCTGGCAACAAGAAGGTCGCTACCTGGGCTCAGGGCAACGCCATGGCCGCTGGTCAGGCTGCTGCTGGTCGTGTCCAAGGCGATGTCAACGGTGCTCCCGTGAAGCCTCAGAGCCTTCTCGGCACCAACGGTTGGTTCGAGCGCAGCAAGCCCCAGTACGAGAACATCTCTGTCGACAAGTTCGTCAGCCTTAAAGCCAAGGGTGCTAAGGGTGACGGCAAAGCTGACGACACTGATGCTATTCAAGCCGCCATCGACGGTCTCCAAGACGGCCAGATCCTCCATGCCGATCACGGCGCATACCTCATCACGAAGACCATCGACATCCCTGCCGAGAAGAACATCAAAATTGTTGGTGAGATCTACACCATGTTCATGATCACAGGCAAGTTCTTCGGCAACATGGACGACCCTCAGCCTGGTTTCCGTGTAGGCAAGAAGAGCGGTGACAAGGGCAGCTTCGAGATGTCCGATGCCATCATCACCACTCAGGGCCCTGCCCCCGGTGGTATCTTGATGGAGTGGAACATCAACGCCGATGCTGGCAAGGCCGGTCTCTGGGACGTCCACTTCCGTGTCGGTGGTTTCGCCGGTACCAAGCTCCAGTCTACAACCTGCAAGAAGAACCCTACCGCCCAGCATGAGCCCAACCCAGAGTGTATCGGTTCCTTCATGCAGCTCCACATCACCAAGAACTCAAACGGTTACTTTGAGAACGTTTGGCTGTGGACCGCCGACCACGAGCTCGACGAGACGGACTCCTCCCAGATCGATATCTACAACGGTCGCGGTATGCTCGTCGAGTCCCAGGGCCCCGTCTGGCTAGTTGGCACTGCTTCTGAGCACTCTCAGATGTCGCAGTACCAGTTCCAGGGTGCCAAGGACATCTGGTACGGTGCCATCCAGACCGAGACACCTTACTACCAGCCCAACCCCCTGCCGACTGTGCCCTTCAAGAAGAACGACAAGTACTTTGATCCTGACATGACCGATCTCAAGGCCGCCTGGGCTGTTCGTATCATCAACAGCACCAGCATCTGGAACTACGGCTCCGGAACCTACTCGTTCTTCGACAACTACTCGCAAGACTGTGTCGCCAACCAGAACTGCCAGGAGCACATGAACCAGATTGAGGATTCGACCAACGTCAACATCTTCGGTCTCAGCACCAAGGCATCAGTTAACATGATCACTTCTGCCGGCAAGGGCCTGCTCAAGGACAAGGACAACCGTTCTAACTTCTGCGCCACCATTGCCATCTTTGCTCAGGCATAAATGGCCTAGCCCGTTAGGGGCGAGCATTGCATGTGTACGCGGAGTTTGCGCCATCTCATACAAACATTTTCAATTCTTTCCTACCATAATGATGGAGGACCACTTTATAGCATGTAACACTTTTTTTCCTTTCATCTTCCTGTCGATATCGAACTACAGACACTCGCTCAAACAACACGACAAGTCACGAGCATAAGAATATACCCCTGGTGGAGGCGTCTGCATTTTGAGCATGGATTGCACTGGTTTGGTGCAGGGCTGGGATGGATTGAGTGAGCTGGAGTAGGAGAGATACAAATGATCAAGTTATCATAACAACGTGTGCCTTTGATTGTGTGATGTATCGTGACTATGCAAAATCATGAGGTCATTGATTATTAAATAATCTCTCTTCTATTACTACTATTCGAGATGCGCAAGTTCTCTTACCCATCCATCCCCCCCCTCCACTTAACCAGGGTCTATGCACCCGAGTCAGTTCGCGAAAAACTGCCCCCGCTAACATGTCCATGAAACACAACCTTCCATTGCTTCTGCGCTCCGCCAGACCTGCACACCACATCTCCGACACCGAAATCATGTCAGATCACGCCGATGAGTCTGCGCGACCCGCAAAACGCGCTCGTCTCGACGACAATAGCGCCACTTCGCTCTCTACGCAAGCTCCACAAGCTTTCCAAGCTGCGCCCACAGTTCCAGTATCTGCCATTGACGCCGACCTCGAGCGCGAAATACGCGCCGGCATAACTGAATACGTGTGCCCGGATAATCTGGGGTTCACGGGCGTGTTGAAGCAGCGGTACACGGATTTCCTGGTCAATGAGATTGGGCTGGATGGGCAGGTGCTGCACTTGAAGAGTACGAATGTGCCGAAGAGGGAAAGGAAGGGCGATGCGAGGCAGGTGAATGGAAATGGGAGTGGTGCGCAGAACGGAGTGGCGAAATTGGTGGTTGAGGGGGAGAATGGCGATGCGAAGATGGTGGATGTGCAGGAGACCGTGGTGAAGGTTGAAGATGCGCCTGCGCCTGCGCAGGAAGAGACTGTCATTATACCAGCGGTCGAGAAGGAGGTGCAGGTCAAGGAAGAGGAGGCGAAACCGGAGCTAGAGGTTGAGGTGAGGATTACTAAAGCTTCACACAAGCACTGCTAACAATCTCCAGCTTGCTGAGGAAGATCGCAGTACTCTACACGACATCTTCGGCGAAGACACCACAAACCAGATCGTCAAACTCGTTGGACAGATACGGAGAAGCGAACAGCGGAAAGCAAAGGACTTCAAGGCTGTCATAGCACCGTCCATCACAGACAAGGAGACACGCACACAAGCCCACCAGTCGCTACACCGAATATTCCCCAATCTGCTCGAGAGCTCTATGGAGGAGGATCAGTCAATACGGATCAAGGCGACACCACCAGCAGAGCGCAAGGGCAAGAACAAGGGAGGGGGTGGTGGCCGAGAGCGCGGAGATGGCCCGTCAAGAGGCAAAGGCCAACAGTGGGAAGAGCTCGGCGGAGAATACCTACACTTCAGCCTGTACAAGGAGAACAAAGACACCATGGAGATTGTCGGCTTCTTGGGCAGCAAACTCGGTGGAGGCTCAAAAGCATTCGGCTTCGCAGGTACCAAGGACAGGCGAGCTTGCACTGTCCAGCGTGTCTGTGTAAGGCGCCAGACAGCTGAGCGCATGTACAGCTTCAACAAGATACTGTACAACGCTGCGATTGGAGACTGGAAGTACGAGCCCTACAATCTGACTCTAGGCGACCTCAAAGGAAACGAGTTCACCATCACACTACGCGACTGCCATTTCCAGAACGAAGAAGGTCTTGACTTTGCCCAGCGACGGCAACTCGCCGATACTGTTGTTCGCAAGGCCATTGAAGACTTCTCAGAGAAGGGCTTCATCAACTACTACGGTCTCCAGCGCTTTGGATCCTTCGCCGCCAGCACCGACGCCATCGGTTGCAAGATGCTCCAAGACGACCTCAAAGGCGCAGTCGACGACATCCTCGCCTACTCCGACGTCGCTCTCGCCGCCGCTGAAGGCACCCTTCCCCCAGACTCCACCGTCCTCGTCTCCCAAGACGACCGCAACCGCGCCAAAGCCCTCCACCTCTGGCGCACTGAAGGAAAAGGCGGTCCCACCCTCGACCTGCTCCCCCGAAAGTTCACAGCCGAGCGCAACATCATCCAACACTTGAGTTCGCGCAACTCGCGCAACGGCCAGCACGACCGCAAAACCGACTGGCAGGGCGCACTCATGACCATCCCCCGCACGCTTCGCCTCATGTACGTCCACGCCTACCAATCCCTCGTGTGGAACGTCGTCGCCGGCCACCGCTGGTCCCTCTACGGCGACAAAGTCATCGCCGGCGACCTCGTCCTCGTCAACGAACACAAGGACAAACTGCCCTCGGCCGCCCCCGCGCCCCAGCCCCGCGACATCGACGACAACGGCGAAGTCGTCATCAACCCAACGGGAAGCGAGAACGCCGACGCCGGCGCGCAGGACTTTGAGCGTGCGCGCGCACTCACTGCCGAAGAAGCGGCGTCTGGCATGTATACCGTCTGGGACGTCGTGCTGCCGCAGCCCGGGTACGACGTCGAGTATCCCTCAAACGACATCGGCGCGTTTTACAAGAGCTTCATGGCGAGCGACAAGGGCGGCAAGCTGGATCCGCAGAACATGCGCCGCGGATGGCGCGAAGTCAGTCTGAGCGGCGGGTATCGCAAGTTCTTGGCCAGGCCGCTGGAGCCGCTCGAGTTCCAGGTGCACGAGTATGTCCAGCCCGATGAGCAGTTTGTCGTCACGGACATGCAGCGGTTGCGCGGGCAGGAGAATGTGGGCGGCGAGGAAGGGGAAGTCGATGGGGAGATGGAGGGCGAGAAGAAGCTTGCGGTTGTGATTACGCTGCAGTTGGCGAGTAGTCAGTATGCGACCATGGCGTTGCGGGAATTGATGAAGGCCGGGGGCGTGAGGGCGTATAAGCCCGAGTTTATGGGTGGGCGGTAAAGATACACGACGAAGTACAGGCTATCACATACCAAAAAGCAAACAATGAATGAATGAATGACTCCAAACAAATGCTTTGATCTACACATCGCCATCTTTTCATCTCATATATACATCGTACTTCGATTCGCCCTCGTTGCTTTTCTCCCCACCTCCCTCATTAACCGGCATCATTAATACAAAAAAAGCGAGCGTACGAACATAAAGCCCATTCATCATCGTCGTCATTATCCACATCCAACCCATAACATTTTGCAAAGGAGAGAAACGACAAAGCCAAAACATTAGATATCCCCAAAGTCTTCGGTCCAGCGGAGTCCGGGGAATGGATGTGAGTGTCGGAGAAATGTTGGTGTTGTGATGGTGTGGTTTGCTGACGAGATTATTGAGTCGGTGTAATTGTTGCATTGTAGATCGAAATGGTGAAATGGTAGGTTGTTGTGTTTGATGCCGAGGTAGATTTGGCAGGCTGTATGCAAAATATGTGTTAAATGACAAAACTCCTGCAATGCTGGCCGAAAATTGTGATTCGCAACGCTGATACAATCAAAGATGTTGGTGGCATGATGGTCGGGGCCATGCTTGTGATGATGGCGAACTTGGGCTGAGGGTTTCACGGTCCTGAGATGGACGTGCTTGGGGTGGGTCGTATGCATCACCGACGATACATAGACTTGTGCGTCAAAGGGCTGTCGAAGACCGCAGGGCCTCTGATCCTGCCTCCGCGCGCGACGGGCGTTTGTCCGGTGCAGAACACGCAGACATAGACGGGTGGCAAATTACCCCCATTCAATCCGCAGCAAATCATGTGCAGCCACTTGTTGCAGCTCTCGCACTGGATCATTGGTTTGCCGTCGTCCAAACCATTGCACACACAGCGCGTGCTTTCGCTCGAAATGCTGCTGCGGCCCGTAGATGGCGTCGCAATGCCATCTGTAAGGGGGGAGGCCTGGAAGGAGTTTGAGAAAGGGTCGTATTGCCCATGAGGCGGAAGAGTGTTGACCATTTCGGCAGAGGCTTGAGCCCAGCGCTGGTTGTGTGCTTTCAACGTGTTTTGAGACGCACGTTCTACGGATCATAGTTAGTCTTGGATACCGTCAAAGACGGATTGAATCATACCAGCTCTTTGCTGACGACCCGCCACCACTTTCTTCAATGCGCCCAGTGCGTCGCCTGGCGAGTCGGGCATTTGCTGATCTTCGTTTTCCTTGATCCCCTCAAAGGAAGAATGCAACTCCATCATGCTAGAGCTGCGATATGCGTTGTGTGCTACTTTCCGTACAGGGCGGACAGTCTCAAAGGACGCCTGATCAAACGCGCCAGACGACGTTCTCGACGCAGGCCGTGGCATCTTGAATGAGCTGGACCTCTCCAACGCTAGTGCACCACTATCTGAGCGTGCATGCTTGGAAGTGCGGCGTTGCTGCTGCGGTTGTGGTATGTTGAACGATGCATTGCGACTTAAGACTGCTGGTGGTTCATCATCATCGTCGGACTCGGTGTCACCCTCGTCCCACAAGCCTGGATACTGGCGTCTTACGTCTTTGTGGGAGGCTCTCGGCGCTGCTCTGGGTGTTTCACCGTTGTCTTCAACAGGTATAGTTTCTGTGCGAGCTCGGCCTGTCTCGTCAATGATGAGGCGTGTTCTCGGCCTCCGAATCTCTGGTATGGAGCCAAGTGCTCCTGCGCCACCCTGTCGTTTGAGCGGCGATGAGCGGCGTGGTATGGTAGCACCGGCCGCAGCAAGGGCCCTAGATTCGTTCAATGAGACCTTATTTTTCCTGATGCCGCTGTCTGTATTGCTGCGCTGCAGTCCGGGCCGGATGTTGTCTGTAGAACCCGACGACGAGTTCGTGTTGCTCCGCGAGTGCAGACTCCTCGCTTTCTTCGCCGTCTCCTTCTCTTGCAGTGCTTCTCGTGCCTGGGTCTCATAAGGCTGTCTGCTCAAGGCATCCTGCATTGTCTGCTGCGGCATCTGACCAAAGGAAGCTGTCATGTCTGGACCCGAGAAGCTGAAGAGCATGTTGGGATCAACGCTGGCGGAGTTGGGCACAAAAGAATTGGACTGTGAAAATGATCCGCCCATGCTGCTCGCGAATGACGCTGCTGGGCCGGGAGAAGACATGCCATGATGGGGCGATTGGAAGGTCATAGAGTTCATCTGGGGCCGTGCCGGCGTAGAGAAAGACTGCCAGTCAAAATTCTGCTCCACCTTGTGCGGTGTCGGTCCAAACGGGTCGACACCCATGCCCATATCTACATCCATATGTGACCCGTCGTTGGGCTGATCCCAGAATAAGCGCGACTGAGGCATGGGCGGCGCTGACATTGGCGCTGTGTTCGAAAAGGGCATCATGCTGGGCGAGAAGGGCACATTTGTGAAACCAAAGGGCGTCTGGTTGAACAAGCCTTCTGCAGTCGGCATCTCGTTAGGCGTCCTGTGTATCACTGTGGCTGGGGTGGCAAAGTCGTTCCCTCCGCTCTGCTGCAGCCTCCTCCTCGAATTGGCGTCCCTCGTCGGAGGCGGCGTCTGCATGTGCGAGAAGTCCATGGTGACGGGACGGGGCCGGCCGAAATGACTTCCTCCCGGGCCTACTCCAGCCCGCCTCACCAGACTGGGATCTGGCGAGGACGATAGCCTTCTCGAGACCTCGACCGGCGGCAGAGGGAGATTGTTCGGAACGAAGTGGTTGACATGGAATTCGGGGTCCTCTGGGGTGCGAGGCTTCAAGCTATACGAGCTGGATGGGCGGTCGATGGGCGTCGAAAGGGTGAAGGATGGCGTCTGGGCAGGGGTGTGTTGCCCATTGATCTGTGGCGTCGCCCAGGCGTCGATAAAGTGCGTCTGTGGGAATGCCTCGGTCTTGGGCGTCTTGAGCGACTCTGGGAACGTCACCGATTTTGGTGTCGAGGATGGACTTGGGAGATGCCAGTCCGTCGATCTAGCACGCGACCCACATTAGCCCTGACCCTTGCAATATCTAAAGCCAAACATAAAGATACACCAAAACGAGTGGGAAGCGGGAGAGGTGGTAATGAACTGAGTGCGAAAGTCGCAGTGTCATGCACTTGCAGAAGCGTGCTCGCATGTGGTTTTGAGGGGTGCGCTAGAGAGCCGGTGCCATGGAGCTTCAGATGTCAACCGTGCGGTGCTGCCTGCCCCTCTGCCTACCCCAAACCACATTCGAACATGACCTTGGGCAGGTTTGCCGTGGCAGCAGGCAGAGAAGCGAATGATGCCCCTGGTGTCTATTGCAGATTGTCAACTTTGGCGGAAACCAGGTGCCAGCCGGTCCAATAGCCTAAAGCTGTATACAGAGCATCGCCGTCGCATTTCGAAGTCTGGCAACACCGTGTATGACTTCAGACTATCGGAGCGGCAAGACTCTGTTTACTATCCATCGTAGTTGACAACCTGCAGTACTGTGAAGCTCCATTGCATCGAGCAGGCTGCGTCATGTGCTATCCCATTGTTCAATGTGCTGGGGAAGGAGCCAGACAAAGGAGAATCCTACCCGTACATATGCTGATCCAACGTCATATCCAGCCGGTGATACAATATACACGCTCTCACACCATGTAGCGAGCTGTTCTGGAGCGATATACGGCGGGCAGAGTCGAGGCTGGCGAGGCTTGCGAGGGGCGGTCGTTGGTGAAGACAGCGGGGTCTGGCAGAGACTTCTCCGTCTAAGCGGCGAGTCTGAATCTAAGACAATTAGGACCGACCTATGAAGCTGTGGAACCGTCTTGACAGCAGAGCAGGGAGAGGCAAGAAGCTACTGCGAGCGTTGTGAGACTCTGGCATGCAGGTACCGTTCACGGCAGCATAGCAGAGTCGAGATACGATACGCAGGCTCGGCGGGCAGGCTTCGAGCTCAGACACTTCTGCTGCAGCGAGGAGTGACGACGAATATTTTTTCTTTGCACGTACTAGGTTGGGACAGTGGGGCCGGGGACGTGAAGCACTGAAGCTGCACAAAGACAGCGGTGCGAATTGTACCGATCGTGGGTCCGCAGTATCGGGCAACAGACTCAGGAATGTGTCTCTCCTGAGCCCTACTGATCTGACGACAGCGGCAGTAGATCAAGCACTGAGCCGCAACGGTCTAGTTCCATATTGGCGGGCATGTAGCGAGGGAGTCATTTGCGCTGGTGGTAACGGCAGGGAGAGGCACTGGAGAGTTACAGCTCGCCTGCCTCTAGGTAGGAGGCTCACCCAGCGGAGCCCGCGAACCGTATCCACCAACAAACGCCCGACCAGTAGATTGACATGGGGCTAGACTGCGCCAGCATTGACAACGACATGCTAGATCGAAGACGGCAGCCAGGCATGATGCGTGCGTGGGAAAAGTTGCTGCGGAACGATTGTATGGCTTTCGACAGGTCGCGCCCAGAGGTGCGAACTACCTAGGTAGTTCCACCCGTGATTTAGCCCGTCAACAGCGCCCATGTCCTGAGCTGATTTGCCTACCACCAACCGTCTACTGCAGCTGTTTATCTACGAGAACATGCGAGCTGCGCAATGACGGCGGGCTGAAAAGGACAGCTTATTACGTCTGGACCCTTTAAAATACGCAGTATATTTCCCTTTACCTTGCCGGGATGCCGCATTATCGAGCGTCAAATGAGAGCTTACAAAACCTACTCGACCTGCCAGCGCAGAAGCCGGCCTTACACATACAGAATCAAGCGAAGCACGGAAGCCCATGTCTCTGGAAATGCCCAAGTACGGTGGCCAATCGCCAATTATTCCAAGCCCCCTAACCTCGTTGCCGCAAACTCCCAACACCGTGCCATCATCGCTCTCGCAATCTGCATCATCACTTCAGACAGTCTCAGGCAACAAAGCGATTGTGGCGCGTCTCGCCGTTGCCGTTGCCAGCTCAACATCCTGATGGTGGGACACAAGCGGGCGACGTTGATCATCCCTTGACGATGGGATTCCTTGGGACCTAGTGGTATTAGGTTGGCGCTGGCGGTATTTCATGCAAGGTACCGCGTCCTTGCATGTGGCGTGGTGGCCTAGACTCTTGGTACTGCTGGTAGATCGTGTGCTATCGTTGTTGAAGAAACTTGGTCTGTACGTACAGCGCGCGAAGAAGAGCAAAGAATATTTACTAGGGCTATGTCTCGAGGAACTGTGAGCTTTCTGGTATATAAGAGAAGATTTTCGGCATCTGGTCGTTATTCTTCATGGCTATTTGTGTGCTTTTGGCCCCAACTGTGTCGTGCCGGTAAGCATGCACCGGAGATGACCTCGATTTGCCGTGCACCAAAGCAATGTCGTCATGTCCATGTATACATTATAAGCAGATCTATATTTATCGTAGTGCCTTTTTACACAGGTAACCTCCACTTGATGTAGTGCGGGCTGACACGCTCGACCGTCTTGACAGCCTGATATGTAGTACTGCTGAGCATTATGAGTGCTTTCCATTGTAGTTACCAACGAGTACTTCTCGATATTGCTACTCAAATAAACGGCCTCCCTTTCTCGCTTTCAAATGGCGATCATGCGCCTGGTACTGATGTGCTACTAACATGTGCTCTCAAGGGGCAGTGGTGACGCGAAAAGGGTATGATATATACAAGTCGAAGAGCATCCAACAAACAGTCAAAACAAATTATGGTGTAACGCGGAGAGCTGTATTCCCGGGTATTATTGCTTCCAGGAGCTACGCATGGCTCTCTTCGTAAAGAGTCAAACACTTTAGCTCTTCGAATAAATTGACGCTCCACTTTCAGAATGCTGGTCGGTTGAAAACGGGCTCGTTCTGATAGGACAGGTCTGACACTGCCGACATTGCTTCGCCATGCCCTTCCGTTGGACCCGAGAGTTCCGAGATCGCGTCGTCGTTGGGATCATCGAACGGCGAGCGGCCGATGAGATGTGTCTGTGATGATGTCTCAGGCGGATTCGATGCTCGGAAGCTACTATGTCGCGATGAATTTGAGAAACTTGGCGGTGCGATACTTCGTGGTCGGTATGGAGGAGGCGGCTCTGATAGACTCTCGTTGTCTGAAAATGGATTTGGTGGGGGCCGGAAGTTGTTGGTAGAAGTCATGGATACAACGTCCGAGGTATCTATACCAGTGAAATAGGTACCATTGGATCCAGACGGTATGGGTCCGAGAATGATAGGCTGTGTCATGGCTGGATTAGTTAGAGGAGGTAGATGGTTATTCAAGTGTGCGTATTGTGCGTATTGTGGCGATGCGCCTAATGGGGGCGCCATGTATGCTTGAACGACCGGTGGCGTTTGAGAACGCATCTTGCTCTCTTCCTCTTTTTCTGAAACTGTTGGCTCGTGTCGTTGTCGCCTGCGCTTTCGCTTTCGCATGCAAAGGAACACCATCGCTGCTATGATTACAAGTACAATGATGGGCGTCACAGCTGCTGCAGCGTACATTCCCGGATGTGTCGTTACGTTATTCCCCGGATCCGACCAAGTGCCTCCGCCATTGCCTCCGCCGTCGCCTGGATCTTGAGTTCCGGTTGGCCATGATGAACCATACGTTGCTGATAATGAACTCAATCTTGCAGGTTGTGAGGACGATATAATTTCTGGATAACGTGATGCGGATACCGGGTATGTGGTCCAGCTAGGTGAAGACGTGGGCTGTATGCCAGGCAGAGGCGATGCACCACCACCTGTTGTCTCAACTGGCAGCGGAGGCCCTGGCGGGTGAGGCGGCCCTGGGTGATATGGCTTACTGATGGAGTTGATGTCTGTAGGACTGGGGGGACCAGGTGGAGTGAGAACACCCTCAGCAGACGTTGTGGTAGGTTGTTCGCCTTCATCAGAGTCGTACTCGTCATCATCATCGTGTTCCTTGTCATTTTCCTTGTCCTTGTCCTTATCCTCATCCTTGTCTTTGCCTGGGGGAGCCATTGGGCCTCAGTGTGGGAAAGCGATGCTATGCTCACACAGAAGGAAGAGAACTTTGACAATGTCGATCCTTGATGAAGAAGCTGATCGGTGAGTGGACTGATATGGTTGACTTCGTCAATCGTACCGTCAAGTGCTTGTATGCAGACCAAGGATGCGATGGAGATCAGCAGCTTTGTCGATGTGTAGGAGGTGCGGGGCCGGCTGACGGACTACGAAGGTCCTGGTACCAATCTTACGGCTGCGTCGGTACTCAATGACGCGAGGATGAATGCTCCACGAGACAAGAAGTGATATTCAACTCAAAAAGATGAAAGCGCCAACAAGTTGCTCATGCTGAGCGTGGGGACACTGGAATACTAGAGGTTCGGGAGGCGGGCCTTTCAAAAACTACAGCTGAGGGTGGCGCAGACTTCCCTGTGAGATGGTAATATGCCGTATGCTGTCGAGCCAGCGGATCCCAAGTCCGTAAGACGGCTTGTGGCCTTGGAGGTGGCTGGCTATTGGAGGTGCTCCGCCTCAATGCCTGCACGCTGGGAAACCAAGCAGCAACCCCACTCGCTAGGGATAGGTATTTTTGGCCCTAGCCGCAGATCGGTGGGGAAACCAACAATCCTTATGCGCTTGGGAAGCCTGAACGACTTGGTTCTTTGTTGCTTTAATACATGTGGTATATTGAACCGATCGCTGCCACATAACGGGACGATAGGAGCGACATGAAGCGAGCCAGCGAGTGACAACAAAGGATGCCAATGTAAGACGCGCAGGAATAACCGGAGGCACGATGGAAATCTGACGGCGAGACTTGTTGGTTCTGCCGTCCTGTGCTAGTCGATTGGTGAGATTAGTAGCACCGAGAGGGAAGTCCTCTTCTCTCACAGGCTGGCAAAGGGCCAACTCTGCAGCTACCCGCACTGTCGGATTGCCATGATATCACACATTTGGACTTGAAACAACGGAGAGAGCTGATCTTCGCATGCACAGCTTATAGGATTGCAACCCGCCAGCAGCATGCATGTTAGATCTCGTGCACTTACCGTGCCATAAGCTTTAGGAATAGATAGGGCTCAACAGTCATGTTGAGCCAATCCACGAATGCCACCTACTGATTATGTGACGAGGTAGGACCATTTCCTAGAATGCGTATTCGGCCGCATTCTGTGCCACGAGTAGCATGACCAAAAGCGACCACACAGCATGCTGGGCGTTGATGACCATCTTGGTTGAGCGAGGGTGGTCAAGCCTTGGAAGTGTTGTCTTCGGAGCCATTGTCAAGGGCGGGACCTTGGAAGGCTCGGCTGAAAGACGTTTGCCGGGCTGGCGCTAGACATCGTCTTGGCTTCGTCATCGGGCCGCAGGACGCTATTCATCACGCGTTCAAGATGATCATCTTCCAACGACCGCTGCGCAAGACATGGCTGATAAGTTAAAGAACATCGCCAAGCAAGGCTGGCATCCTGAGAGAGACCGCGCAGCGAGTTCTGATGGAGGTGGAGGACGGTTAGGACAAGTGGTATGGTTCTCATTCTCCCAGCTTCCTCAACCATAGGCTAAGTCGTTTAGAAAGGAATGCTAGGTAGAGGCGGTAGCAGCTCACACGTAGAAGCTGCAAAAAGCCACCAGTCTGCACCGTTGTCATCTTTGAAAGACCCATCCACATTTGCACCACCACCGAAACGGCTCGACTATGGAGCAAGCCCAGTAGCATCGCGGGCAACCCCAGCCAGCACAGCGGCTCCTGCGGGATCAGCGAGGCAGCGCTTGCAGGAGAGGGAGGAGGCGCAGAGAAGAGCGGAGGAGGAAGCGAACAGGCCGCCTCCAGGGCCCTACAGGCCAGACACAACGGGGCTCGATACTTCACATCTCCCCAAGCCGCCTGCCTTCAGGCCAGGTGCTGCTTCGCCTGTGACTGGCAGCGCATCGAAACCGAAACCAAGTCTGCCTCCACGGTTGCCTCCCCGCCAGACGGAGAATCCGAACGAATATACTCCGCCCCCTCCGCCAACATACACTGAGGCTACCCGGGAGCCGCCATCAGCAAGAGGAGTGTTGAATCAGGGGGCACTGAATAGGCTGGGCCAAGCTGGTGTTTCTGTGCCCGGATTTGGTGTAGGCCGAACTGCTTCACCGCCAGTTCCTCCCAGGCAGACCAACTCGCCGCCTGTACCGCCGCGACAGAACTCTGCTTCTGCAATCTCACCCACCGGCGCCCCATCGGCAACAACAACAGGCCATGGCTCACAGCTGGGCGAGTTGCAGAGTAGGTTCTCGAATATGTCTGCAGGGGGATCAACCAGCGCGGCGCCCACGACAGGAACATCATGGGCAGACAAACAAGCTGCACTGCGAACGGCCAGTGGCCTTCGCGATGATCCGTCCAAGGTGTCGGCAACAGACATGAAGAAGGCCGCATCGACTGCGAACAACTTCCAGCAGCGGCATGGCGCACAGGTAGCATCGGGGTTCAAGGCAGCGAACGGGCTGAAGCAGAAATACGGCATTGCTGGCAGAGTAGACAAGTTTGCTTCAGGCAGCTCAGCCTCGTCGCCGCAGTCACCCACAACGGCGGGAGCGGGGGGAGCTGGCAAGAAGCTCGCACCGCCTCCACCGCCGAAGAAGAAGGAATTGGCAGCAAGTTCCAGCGAGCCACCGCCAATACCACTGAGCAGTAAACCAAAGTTCTGAGTTTCTTCGATGTCGCACTAGATATGATATCCTGAATGATAGTGCGGCCTCACGATCCTCAACCATTTCGATCTGACCCGGGGTTGCCCCATGCCTGTCAACCTCGGGAGCGTTGGGTCAATGCATGTGCGTGTTCCAGGGTCTGAGATGCCTGTCGAAAAAGTTTGGGAGACGTCTAAACTTCAACTGCACGTCGCTACCTTCCGTGATGCCGTAGACTCTGCGTTACCATGACCCATATCGTTAGACTTGCGAGGCTATCGGGTCGCTTGATGAGTTTGGGTGGGAACAATTTCTTTCACCGGCCCCTGCAAGGGCAGGTTGTTTGCCAAGAGCTTCTAGTTCGCGGCTGTGGGTGAAGCCTCGGTTGATGTCATTGCTATGATTTGCTGCAGCGTGTCGCTAACCTGTCACTGCAAATCGTCCACCAGAATCTTTTTTTCTGACAGAGTCGAGCGCGGCGTAGAGACCAGAAACGTGGCAAAGGCGAGGCTTGGTCACTGCTGCAGGCTGCTGTCTATATCTGTTGAGCGTCCGCACTGCGCCTTGGACCTGTTGAAGCAGGTAATTCTTGTCTTGCAGGGCAAAATACCGTTATCGCGTGCTCCTAACAACAGGGTCACCACCGACGTACGCCAACCCTTTGCCCGTCCAGTCTACGCGGCTGCTGTGATAGGCCTGTTGGCGGCGACCGATTTCGTGGGCTTAGCGGCAAAAAGTCACCAAACACGATTCTTCTCATTCCCAACGCGTCACGCATCCATTGCCAAACACACCTCGACGCCGCAGCAACACCACGGTCGACGCTGTCCTTTTCCGCCCCAACCTGATTAGTTGATTGTCGCGGCGCACACCGTCACGCACCTAATCGCGCGCATCACCTCGCGCGCCCGACCAGCTGCGCGGCAGCAACCACGCTCACCATGTCCGGCGCCGGCCCCTCGTTACACACTCCTGACTTTCCGTCATGGTCAGTCTTCAAATTCCCGCCAGACTCTGCGCCGCAGCCCATTACGAACCCGTACGTCATTGAGCCGACCCTCGCGAACCCGTTCCACATCCCCCAGGACATCTTTGAAGGCGCGTTGGCCTACAAAGTGCCGCTGGCCATTTCTGCCGTGTACGCCATCACCGTCACGTACTTCAATTGGTACAATCGCCAGCATGGGAACAAGGCGTGGAGAATCGCCAAGACGCGCCCCTTCTTCGCCTTTGTCATCTTCCACAATGTCTTCCTGGCCGTCTACTCGGCCATCACCTGCGTGGCCATGGTCCGCGCGCTGAAGACGTCGTTCCCTCACTACAGCGATCCCAACTCGGTCGTTGGCACCGTTGACGCGCTCTGCAAGATCAATGGGCCCCGCGGACTCGGCGACGCTGTCACCTACAACTCGACTACCAACACCTGGGCCAGCAAGAACTCCAACGTTCTCGTCGACTCTACGACTGGCCTGCCAGACCCGACCGATGTTGGCAGGATCTGGAACGAGGGTCTCGCGTTCTGGGGCTGGTGGTTCTACCTCTCCAAGTTCTACGAAGTCCTTGACACGGCTATCATCCTCGCAAAGGGCAAGCGCAGCACCACTCTCCAGAAGTACCACCATGCCGGCGCCATGTTGTCCATGTGGGCTGGAATGCGCTTCATGGCACCGCCCATCTGGATGTTCGTCCTCGTCAACTCTGGTATCCACGCCATGATGGTAAGCATATTGGAACCCTCCCTTTAGACATCACTGACCAGCTATAGTACACCTACTACACCGTTTCTGCCCTCGGCTACCGCGTCCCCAACGTCGTCAAGCGAACCCTCACGACTCTCCAGATTACGCAATTCCTCGTCGGCTCAGCATACGCTGCTATCCACCTGTTTGTTTCGTACACAATCCCCGTCACAGTCGCACACCAGATCGTCGAGAAGGTTGCCCCCAAGCTCAACTCCTCAAGCATCTCGTCTGCCGTGTCTTCGGCCACGAGCTCTGCAGTTGCGGCTCTGCCAACTGCCACCGGCCCTGCTCTGGCGTTCCTTAGGAAGCTCATCTACCGTGCCGCTGGCGACGAAGGCCTCGCTGAGAACATTGCGGTTCCCGGCGAGCCTCTGCCTTACTACCAGCAACAGCAGGCATTGGCAGCTGGTCAACGTCCCGAGCATCCCGTTGAGCAACTCTTCCACCGCCCGCAGGAGACTGTCAACAAGGTCATCTACCGCACCGAATACCAGTCTGTTCCCTGCATCGACACCTCCGGACAGGCTTTCGCCATTTACCTCAACCTCATCTACCTTGCGCCGCTGACTTTCCTCTTCATGCGCTTCTTCTTCAAGTCCTACCTTCGCCGCACCTCGCCCAACGCCAAGCACCAGACCAAGCACACCGCCGTACAAAAGGCCACCCGCGATGCCAGCCGTGGCGTTGAACGCGAGCTCGAGTCGCTTGAGAAATCGGCAGAAGACGCCGTGTCGTCAGCAGTCCACAAGTCAAGAGATGCCGTCCGTGGTCGCAAGTTCAACGCGAACGGCGTCGACAAGGACGAGCGACACGGTTCTCTCAGCCCCGCCAACAAGAAGTTCATCGACAATGTTAACCGCAAGGTCAAAGAGCAGATTGATGGAGAGAGTGGCACCGTCGGCCAAAAGGCCAAGCAAGTCGGCAGCGATCTTGCCAAAGCTGCACAAGACACCAAGGCTAGCCTCGAGAAGCAGGCCAACGCCGCTCGCGAGAACTTCGCTCAGCAAGCACAGGAAGCAAAGAACAAGGCTGTTGACGTGAAGGATGAAGTCAAGCAAGAGGCCAACGGCAACGCTAACGGCAATGCCAACGGTCACGCGAACAACTCCGAGAGCTGGGAAACTGCGGGCAAGAGCCCCAAGAAGAAGAACCAATCCAAGCTCCCGCAGAAGAAGAAGGACCGCAAAGAGACCGAGGAGTCTGGCGTGCTCGTCAAGAAGGAAGACATTGAGGACGAAGACGTCAAGAAACCAGAGAACGAGCCGGAACCAAAGGACGTCAACAACACGCTCGGGCAGGACGAGGGCAAGGGTCTGTTCTAAATGAGGATTTTCAGGTCTGGGTTAGAACTTTGGTTCAGATTACCAGCTATGGCAGTAGACTAATATCTCTTTGGTGTGGGCAAAAGTACATATAGATTTCGAGCTTGTCGCTTTGAGCCTTCGAACAGTTTCGGGCTAGGCGTGGGGAGGACTGAGGAGGGAGAAGGGTGAAGGAGGACTAGTTCGGGTTTGAGCGAGCGTATTTTTTTTGGAGTGAGCGAGAGAAGCACAAGATGGTTCAAAAATTCATTATTGTAATCTGATCAATGACTGCTTTTTATGCTGTGAGATGCTTTGCACTGTGCTTGGCGGTGTCAATCTATAGAAGCATTCATCCCTTCGCCTTGTGCTTCCCTCATTCGCAGCCTCAAAAGTCACACCCTCGTCCTCTCCCCTCTCATCTAACCCAAACCTCATCCCCCATCCCTCCCAGTTCCACCCTATCCAAGTCCACCCCACCCCTCATCCCCTGCTTCACAGCCCCATTCCCCATGCCCATGCCCATGCCCACCCCCTCCATCCCCGTAATCCTCACACCCTCAACACCCCCCTCCTTCTCATCATTCCGCGCGAAAATCTGCAGTCCGCGCAAATGCGTGTCCTTGCCATTCTGGTGGTTCTCCAGGATCTTGATCTGCACCAGGTGCGCGCGCAGGACAGGCATGCGCGGGGGGCGGGTCGTAGACGCGGGGTTG
>Ga0265780_10004125_pt1 | contig 18852 bp, 25 predicted proteins | sample P1T30metagenome_FD_192432 | JGI IMG/M metagenome (GOLD analysis project Ga0265780, IMG submission 192432) | Plant litter microbial communities from East Loma Ridge, Irvine, California - P1 T30 | ecosystem: Environmental > Terrestrial > Plant litter > Unclassified | place: USA: California...
AAGCTGAAGATTCTTGCTTGCCGGGGGAATGGGATTCTTGTGCCGGGGCATACGGTGACTCCTTTAAGCGGTTTGGTGGAAAATTTCTTCGGGCGCATGGTAAAGCTCCACGGAGGCGTTGTACTGGTTGCGAAGTTTGGTGATGGGGTTGGAAGCTTCATGCTGGTACTGAACCATCATATCCAGTGATTTCCAGTTGCCGCCGCCAGCTTCATGCAGAGCGTTAAGCAGATCCTGCAACGCCGCCATATCCACCATCATTTGAGGGTTGGGGCTTGCCATTCGATTTCCTCCAGGTTGTCCATATCCCAGCCTTTTTCGCTTGCGCATTCGGCGCAAATCTCAACCTCCGCATGTTGACGCCCTACCATTTTAGGCAATCCTGCGGGAACGTTATCATCCCGGATCAAACGAATGGAAGCTCTTTGATGTTTGTGGGTTTGGCGATGCATCATGTGGCTGAAAGCGTCGGTGTAGTATCCGCATGAACAGGTCACGCGCTCGAAGACGGCGACGATTGCGGTGGTGGTCCAGACATTCCTGGATTCCCATTCACGGACTTTCGACTCAATGGCTTCGCGCTCTTCGGATTTGAGATTGGCGCGCTTCAAGCGCTCGCGGTTGGCGGCGTATGCCCCGGCTTCGGATTGGATGGAAAGGGATTCGGCGAGCAGATCATCCAGATCGTCGAATTTTGGCTTCGGGGGCTTGGGCTTCCGGGCAGACTCGGCCAGCAACTGGTTAAGCTCATCAAGGATTACAGGGGTTTGGGTCATTGTCAGGTCTCCGTTGACATTTCGCGGAATCAATTATCCACGCGAAATATTATCTCATACTCCGAGCGGATTTCGACCAGAGTTTGAGAAAAATCAAATCAGAGTTTGACGGAAATCAAAACGCCCCCTGGCCAGACGAATCCGACGAGGGGGCGGGAAGGCAGGCAGGCGGGGGATTAGAGCTTACGGCCTGGATTGTTGCGGTTGGAATTGCCTTGGCTTTCGTCGGTGGCTTTCTTATCCGCTTCTTCCTTTTCGACGGCCTTGGCTTCTTCGCGGGCCGCTTCGTTCACGCTCGAATGCTGGGCGTTGATGTCCGAAGCGTCGGCTGGTTTGCTTTCCGTGGCGGATGCCTGCAGATCTTCAGTGGTCGGCGCGGCTTGCGGATGGCCGTGTTCAGGATGGCCGACGCTGCCTGGGCCGGGCCCGCCGGTCGAGCCGGGGAAACCGACTTCGCCGACCAGTGGCTTGTCGCTGTTTTCCAGCTCGCTGGCTTCGGGCTTCAGCGCCGGGACCGTGCGGTTGGTGTCGGAGACGTGAGCTTCTTGGTAGGTGGCGAGCTTGGCAGCCAGCGAGTCTTCGCCGATCGTACCGTCGGGATTGGCGGCTTGGCGGAGTTGGCCGACGCGGTCATCGGGCCAGCGAGCATGAGGGCCGTTGGGGAAACCGCGACCTTCTTCGGCTGGTTGCCAGAGGGTGACGCCGGAGCGGGAGAGCGTGCCGACTTTGCCGTGAGCATCTTCCGGAACCGTGACTTCCAGGTTAACGCAGTTCGCGCCGACCACGCTGTCCACGGTGGCATCGTAGGGCTTGATTTCAGGATTGCCACGTTGGTATTCGTCGAAGTGGGCTGCGGAGTCGAAGTACCAGACTTTGTCGCCTGGCTTCGGCATGATGGTGGTTTCAGGTTGCATCTTGAATCTCCTCGATCAGTGGGATTGCTTGGTTGATTTTCGCTTGAACCATCCCGACATACCAGATCAAATTGATAATCTGGTGCCGGTCGGAGATTGGGAGTTTGGCAAAAGCTTCGGATTGGGTAAAGGATTCGACTTCCGCAAACTCTGACTTGATGCCAGAAAATCGGGAGAGAGTGGCGAGCAGTGTCACAAGGCTTTCCTTCAGATGTGAAAAAACCCGCCGAAGCGGGCTTGGGGCAGGTGCCGGCGGCGGATTAGGCTTTGACTTCGTCGCCCACGGTGCCATCGTAATGGGCCTGGGTGTAGGCCGCTTGCTCTGCGGTCGGCTGCGAATCCTGGCCGCCATCCAGCTCGCCGAGCAGGCTGTCCGTGTCGATCTTGCTCGTGCCCTTGGCGGCTTTTTCGGCTTCCAGGCGGTCGATGATCGGCTTGATGGCAGGGTTGCCACGCAGAGCGACTTTTTCCGCTTGCGTTTTCTTGGCCAGGAAAGACTTGACCGTTTCCATTGGCAGGTTTTTCGCTTCGGCGAGCGCGCGGGCCAGGATGCTGGTGCCGGCCATGCCGCCGCCTTCGCGTTTCTGGTTCCACTCGCCCTTGGCCAGACGATCCATCAGGTCGTCGACGGCCAGGATCGCATCGTCCATGTCGTCCAGACCGGCGATCTCGTCACCGAGTTTCTGCTCTGCGCCGTGGGCGGCGAACTTGAAGAGCATGTTGCCGGGGATGGTGAAGAGACGGGTTTCGCCGTTGCGGAAGTCCAGACGGACCTTGACGTTGTCGCCTTCCACGAACGATTCTTTCAGCAGCTTGCGCTTGCCGACGAAGTCCTGGGTGCGGCCGTCGTCCATCTTGACGGTTTCGACGGTTGGCGCGGACTTGGCGGCTTTGGTTTGTTCGGTCATGATTGAAGCTCCTTCGGTTGGTTTGGCAGGCATTCGGATGTCGAGATTCGCGGAGAGTGCTTGCCGGTATGCTCTCGTTTTGCGATTCGATGAGGGATTGTAGCGCCAGCCGGAGGGGCTGGCAAGCGGGATTTCGAAATCTGGTTAGTCGGGTTTCGAATTGGTCTGCTCCTGCGCTGGTTGATGCGCGCGGCCAGCCTGCCAGCCAGCCCGGAATCCCCACTTCCAATACGGGTCGAGCCCTCGGCCACGGTCGTCGCCTTGCTCGTCCAGCGCAGCCTGGCAGGCCGGATCGAATGGTGTCTTATCGCTCGGGTGCGCGCCGCCCGCTTCATCACGCGGATTGATTGCGATGGGAACGTACTCGACGCGCGCATCCCCGGCTGGCACTGTCGGCGCTGGCTGGTTGGCGAGGGCGGCGCGCAGGTCACGACGGTAGTCTTCAGCATCAACCAACGTCAGGTTGTTCCAGTGATAGACATGATTCGGTAGCGGTGGCAGCGCATCCCCTGCTGTCGGCGCTGCGCGGCGACCCAGCGCCCAAGCCAGCGCCAGTGCTTCTTGTATCACTTCCGACGGTTCGATAACTTTTCCGTCCTTCGACTCAATAATCCAGCGACCCCCACGCCCATCCAGCTGACGCAGCTTATAACCTTTTTGCAATTCGTTCATTTCCTTCTCCTTAGTTCAATCAGGCGATTAGTGCTCGTTCCAGTGGGTCAAGGTCAATCGGCTTCCTCACCCACAATTCAATCCAGTAAACATTCCCGTCCGATTGCAACCGAGTCAAGATCTCGTTCCGAACCTCGACTTCATGCAGCGCATGCCCGGTGTATTGCCGCAAGCACCAACGATAGCATCGAAACTTGTCAGCGAGCTGTCTTGCCCGGGACCGCTCCAATCCGCTTGCAATCGTATGCCGGGCGGAGACACCATCCGGGCTGGACAGGCATTCGATATAGGCTTTCCGCACCGTCAGATTGAATTCCGGGGGGAATTTGTCTGGCGAACGAAGCTTCCATCGACTCATTTCGGGTTCCTCAGAGCGGCTGCATAGCTCGGAGGGAGGGTTTGCGATGGCTTGACCGCCCGGTCGGTGGCTTCTTCCCCTTCCCCCGGCGGCAATTCATACGGAATCGGCTGGCCTTCCGCGAGCTTGGCTTCCCGTTTCCGGTCGGCTTCGGCTTGCGCCGCCGCGATTTTCGCCATTCCGCCACCCGCCAAGCTCTCCCTGAACCGTGCCTCCAACTCCGTTGTTGGGGCTGCGGAGACTGCCTCCAAGTCAATCCCAAACTCTTTGGCCGCGTCCGCCAGCGAATCTTCCACAGTCCGGCGGGAGATTTGAAGGGTTTGCTCATCCAGATACGTGATCGAACAGCCTGCCGCTGCTTCATTCAATCCCGGATCAAGCGCCGGGTTTTCCTTTGCTGCCCTCACCGATGCGTAAAGATCAAATCGAATCCGATTGGCTTCCTTACGGTCCTTCAACCGAATCGTTACCGGCTTGGGTTCCTGAAAGGCTTTGCGCCAGAGTGCTTGGAGCAATGCGGTGCGTTTTTGTGTGACTGATGTCATGGGTTTCTCCAGTAAGTTCTGAGGGGATCGGGCGAAGACTTATAAGAAACTCCCCTCGGATATCGCCATCATGCCTGCATTCCCTCCAGGGGTCAATCTCCACCGTGGGAGTCTGTTGCGGGTTTCGGCGAGTCTGTCCGAGTTCCCCTCCGTGCGACTCGGTTTGGTGCGAATGTGGTGGAATCTGGTGCGCGATTCGGGTGGTTAGATGTGGGGATACCCCCTCCCCCCTTATACCCTTCTGGTCCTGTACTGTTGCTATTAAAAAAAAAATATTGCCATAGGGAAAGAATCACAGGAGGGGAAGGGGATAGGGGTGGGGGGGGCATACCTACATGCAAATCCCTATATCTGGCGACATATTTCGCCACATTGCCTACAGATTGGGACATACCGGAAGATATTGGTGGAAACCGGCGGCACACCGGCAGAAACTCCCTGACAACTCCCGGAAACCCGCGCGGAATAAAGAGCTATACTCCACGCGGATTTAATAGAGGGCCATGGAGACGTTTGGAGGCGAGGATGGGGGTTGGCATACCCCCGGAGGCGATCGTGGCGTGGCGGTGGGTTTCCGGGCCTCCAAATCGATTTTGGCATCCGGCGAATCCTCCCCACCCAACCGAGGGTTTCCCGCGTGGACAATCGGCCAAGAAGCGTCAAAAGCCCGACGAATCGGGCTGATGGGGAGGATTTCGGGTGGGCAGGCGATTACTTATCCGCGCCGGGCATCGAATCGTTGGCTGCCATCGGATCGTCGCCCAAGCCATCAAGCTCGGCCAAGAGGTCCGGGAGGTCGTCGCCATTCCCAGCCGCATCTTCCGCACGGATTTCCTCAATATGCTTGGCGATGTCGGAGGTTTTGCGGAGCGCGGCTTTTTCCTTGTCCGACTTGGTTTCGAGCCAAGATTTGATCTGGTCGGTGGTTTTCCGGCCAGCATACATCCGAACGAGGGCGCGGAGGAGCAGACCGCCCGTCACGGCCCCTTCCCGGCGTTTGTTCCACTCGCCTGCCTGCAGCCGCTTGGCCACCGCTTCGACGGCATCGAACTTGGTTTCGATGGTCGCCGACCTTCCCGTTTCCGGATCGCGGGTGATGGCAGCCGCGTCAACGAGCTTTTGCTTCAACCCGTGCATGATGGCTTGGGCCAAGACTTCCGGGGTGAGGTTCCCGGCGTCGATCTGAATCCACTTCCCATTCCGGAAATCGATGTTCAGCATTCCACATGGCACCGTGACGGTCTTTTCCGGTGCTGGGAAGGTGGTTGCGACGCTCATGTCTGGGGTTTTCTTGGTTGCGTTCATGATTCATTCTCCGTTGATTGTGCGGCCCCTCAGCCGCGTCTGTTTGGCAGGATCGCCACGCATGCCTCATGTTTCACGTGGAACACTGGCATGCATTCCGTCCCTACTCTCCGATGGTCAGGTCCCACACGATGATCCCGACCGCGATCACGTACAGCACCCACATCGCCACTTCCAGCCAATCCCTCATTCGCCGACCCATTCCCAATAAACCTTTGCGTCAATGATCGAATCGAACAGCACATCCCCGGATTCGATCAAGGCCTGCAACGCTTCATCAAACGATTCCACGCCAGCATAATCGGTCGCCTGCTCCCGCACATACATCAACAGCTTCTGTGTGTCCGTTGCGCCATCCGCCTTCAATTGCCGTTCAATCGCTTCCTTGATCGTAAACATTCCCATCCTCCGTTTGGTTGTCGGCGTTTGCTGAACCGATGAATCATTGTCGCAGGTTCCCGCCCCCATGTGTAGAGTATTCCCTCTAGAACCTCCCCATTCGTTGCCTAATGTAAGGTGCGCGCGCCCGCGTAGCAATAACCATGCCTGGAAATTTCCGTGCCTGCTCCGGGCATGAGGATTGCTAAGGCAAAATCCGTGCCAGTAGGTGACCCCGGGGGTGGGCTTCCGGCAGGGGGAGGGTCGCGCTGGCGGGTGTTCACGGGCATACACAGCCGACATACCACTGCCCCAAATCCTCCCTCGACTAGTCTTTCTTGCACTGAGTCGATTATCTGCGTGGATTTCCTTATAAGTCTTCGCCGTGACGAAATCCCGCTGGAGGGCGGGGGCAAACCCAGAGAAAGCCCCGACCGGGGGTGGCTTATCCTTCCCCTCCCCCTTGCTTTCCCAGGGACTCCTCGGAAAAATTTCAAAAAGGTCCGAAATTGAAATCCGCGCGGAATAAGATTTTATACTCCGAGGGGATTATCCTCCCGCTGCCCCAATCCCGATTGACAGCCCGCGCAGGCTCTGCTACCTTGACCGAAATCAACCACAGACGCCCGGGTGCGTCGCAAAGCTTCGGGGGAAACCATGGCAAGCAACACATTGCAGGGAACGGAAAGTGCTTCCAACGCGATCAAACGGGTCAGCTACACGCATGATGCGATGCTGGATCTGATCATTGCGCGGCCGGAGATCAGCCAGTTAGCAATCGCGGATCATTTCGGCTACACCCAGCCCTGGGTTTCCCGGATCATGAACTCCGACGCTTTCCAAGCCCGCTTGGCGGAGCGAAAGGGCGATATCATCGACCCGACGCTGACGGCGAACTTCGAAGAGCGGATGAAAAGCTTGGCGGCACAATCCATGGATGTGCTGGAACGGAAGTTGGCGCAGACATCCAACCCAGACCTAGCTTTCAAGATCTTCGAAGTTTCGTCCAAAGCCATGGGGTACGGCGCCAGGGAGAAAAACGTCGCGGTGCAGAATAACTTCGTCGTGCAGCTCCCGAATAAGATCCAGGATGCACAAGCCTGGGCTAATGCCCACAATCCGAACGGGGATGACGGAGTTGTGATTGAAGCGGAAGTTCGATAACTTAAGGAGCAGGAAAAATGATACCAGGTATGCCGGGTCAGCGCCCGCCGATGGAAATGGACCAGCAACGCTGGCCGGAGATTCTGCAGGCGATGCAGAAGCAGCAGATGGGCCCGCAGGCCGCACAGCAACCACCGCCGAATCCGATGGGGGAAGGGCTGAATCCGATGCAGGCGGGGCAAGGGCAGCAAGCTCCGGGCGGCGGGATGATGCAGCAGATCATGATGCAGCTTTTCCAGCAGCAGATGAAGCAGCAAAACGACAACCAAGCGATGTGAGCCCGCGATGAACATCCTAGTAATCTATCCAAATCAATTCGCTGTTAAGCAGGCCGCCGGCGAAGATACGTTCGCTGCCCCCGGCGTGAAGGTCATCCACACAATCGTCCGCACGGAAGATGACCTATTTCGGCTGAGCGGGTTCAGTTTCCATGCGGTGATCGGATTGGATCATGCCAATGCTGACCTCGTCCCGCGCCTGAAATCCAAGGTAAGGGCTCCCGCCTGATGTTTTCCCCACCTTCCGACCGTACCGGCCCGACAGTCCTCTGGAAACCGCAGCCGGGGCCGCAAACCGCGTTGCTGGAATGCGCGATCTTCGAGGTCTTTTACGGCGGCGCGCGGGGCGGGGGGAAGACTGAAAGCTCGATCGGGGATTGGCTGCAGCATTCGAATTTGTACGGCGAGCATGCGATTGGGATCTTCGTTCGGCGGAGGTTGACACAGCTTTCCGAGGTGATCGCACGGACGAAGCAGATCTTCAAGCCACTTGGGGCAAAATACAACGAGCAGCAAAAAACCTGGACGATGAAGAACGGGGCCAGGTTGAAATTCGTCTATCTGGAAAAGGATTCCGATGCGGAAGAATACCAAGGCCACTCATACACGCGGGTTTATGTCGAGGAGCTCACCAACTTCCCTTCGCCTAGCCCTATTGATAAGCTTCGTGCTACTCTACGTAGCGGGGCTGGTGTGCCTGTTGGTATGCGACTTACGGGAAATCCTGGCGGTCCTGGCCACAATTGGGTAAAAGCCCGTTACATCGACCCTGCCCCGAAGGGGTATAAGGTCATGACGGAGCAGACCACCTTTGAACTGGATGGCCAGCAAGTCACCGTCAGCCTCGACCGCGTCTTCATCCCATCCAAAATCGGCGATAACCAGTTGCTGATGCGGAACGACCCGACCTACATCCTCCGCCTGCGCCAAGCCGGTTCGGAGCAGCTGGTGAAAGCCTGGCTGGAAGGGAACTGGGATATCGTTGACGGTGCGTTCTTCGACGAATGGTCAGATCAAAACGTGCTGGAAATGGGATGGCTGGATCGGATTCCGGCGAATGCCCTGAAGTTCCGGGCGCATGATTGGGGGTCGGCAAAGCCAGCGTCGACTGGCTGGTATGCGGTCAGTGACGGGACATGGGGGTTGCCGAAAGGTGCGATCGTCAAGTATCGGGAATGGTACACGAATAAGGGCCCAAACAAAGGGCTGAAGATCCCCGCCGACCAAATGGCCATGGGAATCATGACGCGGGAAGGTGCGGTTTTCAACGACCACGGGCAGAAAGTCCGCGATCCGATCGAAGGGGTACGGTACGGCGCGGCTGACCCAGCTATCTTCATACGAAACGGCGGGCCTTCGATTGCCGAAATCATGATGATGAAGGGCTGCACCTGGAAGCCGGCGGATAATAAGCGCAAACCGGGCTGGGAAAGTATGCGGCAGCGGATCGTCGGAGATTCCTGCAGCCCCAACGAATACGCCACATCTTACGAAGTAGTCCTGAAGGACGGAACTTCAATCTGGCGCGTTCCGATGCTTTACGTTCTCGAATGCTGCGAAGATTCGATCCGAACCATCCCGGTGCTTCAGCACGATGAGAAAGACCCCGAGGATCTTGACACCGACGCCGAAGACCACGCAGCCGATGAAATGCGCTATGCCTGCATGTCCCGGCCTTGGGTGCCAAAGGGCATTCCCGTCCCGGCTTCAACCTTGCCCAAGCTCCCGCAAGACTATACAATCTTCGAACTAATCGCTAAGCGGACCAAAGCTCGCTCAGCATCCTCCCTGGACTAAGGACACCAAGAATGAAACGAGAAGATCTGCGCCACGATGATGAGACGCGAAAGTGGCTGGGGGAGCTGGAAGCGGCGACCAAGCGGGAAGAATCCTGGCGGAAGAAGGGGAAGGAGATCGTCCAGATTTATGAGGCGGAGAAGGCTCGTCAGGACAATCCATTCAATATCCTGTTTTCGAACACCGAGACACTGCTGCCAGCTCTCTTCAATAACACTCCCCGCCCGGAGATTAAGCGGAGGTTTGGCGATGCCGACCCCATCGGTCGGGTAGCTTCGATCGTCCTCAAGCGCAGCCTGGAATATGAAATGGATGCCAACGAGGAGGATTATTCCGGCTTCACTGGCTTGATGGAATCGGCGGTGCTGGAAGCGCTTCTTCCGGGCCGTGGCTTGACGCGCTTTAAGTATGAAGCTGCGATCACCGGGGAAGGGGAAGACGCCAAGGTCCAGGCAGAATCCGTCGTCGGAGAGGAAGTCCCTTGGGATCGTATCCGCATGGGGTATGGGCTCAAGTGGAAGCAAATCCCATGGCTGGCATTCGAACACTTCATGACACGCGAGGAAGTCAAACGCCACTTCCCCGGCATGGAGGGGAAGGTCGTTTTCGATATCAAGCCCGGCACGGAAGGCCAGCGGGATAAAGAAGGGGAGGCAAAAACTGAATCCGGGTCGAACGAATTCCAGCTGGCGCAGATATTCGAAATCTGGGACAAGCTCGGACGGCAAGTTGTGTTCGTCTCCGGTGGCTGCGAAACGGTGCTGAAAAAGGTTCCGCCGCCTATGAAGTTGTCGGGATTTTTCCCGTGCCCGCGTCCGCTGCAGCTAATCCAAAAGGTCTCGTCGACTACCCCAACTCCGCTGTACTCGCTCTACGAGGAGCAGGCGCAGGAACTGAATGTTTGCACGCGCCGGATCGACAAGATCACCCGGGCGATGAAGATTCGCGGCTTCTACGATGGGACGCTGACCGGTCTGGAAGCGTTGATGAATGCCGAGGATAACACCCTGCTTCCGGCGGAGAATGTCTCGGCGATGCTCCAAGGCCAAACCCTGGATCGTGCTGTCTGGTTCTTCCCGATCGAAAAGTTGGTCGGGGTGCTCCAGCAACTCTATACCCAGCGAGAACAAATCAAATCGGTGATCTACGAGATCACTGGCGTTAGCGACATCCTGCGTGGTGCCAGCCGGGCTTCGGAAACCGCCACGGCGCAAAATATCAAAAACCAGTGGGGGACGCTGCGGCTGAAGCGCTCGCAGAAGGAAGTCATGCGGTATTGCCGGGATTGCCTGCGGATTATGGCGGAGATTACTGGCGAACATGTCGGACCGGAAACGCTTGCAGGGATGACGGGGCTGAATTACCCAACGGCGCAGCAGAAGGAGGAAGCGCAGAAGATTATGGGGCAACTCCAGCCGATGCTCCAGCCGCAGCCAGGCCCCGACGGTCAGCCCGGACAGCCTGATCCAGGCTTGCAGCAACAGGCGCAGAAGCTGCAGGAAATTCTGGACAAGCCAAGCTGGGAGGATATCAAAGCGGTGCTGGCGAATGACCTCCAGCGGCAGTATAAAATCGATATCGAAACCAATTCGACTGTCGATGCGGAAGCCACGGAAGATAAGGCCGATGTGGCAGAATTCTTGAACTCCCTGTCGCAGTTCCTGAACGGCGTTGCGCCGATGATCGAACAAGGCTACCTTCAGTTCGATGTGGCGAAGACGATGTTGCTGGCGATCGTCCGCCGGTTCCGCTTCGGGGTTGAGGTCGAGGATCAAATCTCGGCGATGCAAGCCCCGCCGCCGAAAGATGAAGGTCCGGACCCGAAAGTCCAGGCTGAGCAAGAAAAGCTGAAGATGGAACAGCAACGGATGCAGATGGAGATGCAGCAGAAACAGCAGATGTTCGAGCTGGAGATGGCGCAAGCACGGGAAAAAATGGAGCTGGAACGTGAGCAAATGCAGTTCGAACGGGAAAAGCTGGCGATGCAACATCAAGATGACTTGCAAGCCATTCAAGAAAAGGCTATGATCCGGCAACAAGATCAGGCTTTCAGGCAGCAGCAACAAGTGGCGAAGGCTGAAGAACAAGCCATGGCTGCACAACAATCACAAGGGGAATAGAATGCCGACGTATGAATACCGCTGCAAGAACGGGCATAAGTTTGACAGGGTTTTCACGATCAAGGAATACCAGCCAATCACCCAGTGTGACTGCGGCTGTTCTGCTGATCGCATCTTCACCGTTGCTCCCGTGGGCTTTGTCCGGGGCGACGTCCACTATCGCTGCCCAATCACCAACAAGCCCATCACCTCCCACGCGGAGCATGAAGAAAATCTCGCTCGCCACGGCTGCCGTGTCCTGGAATCCGGAGAACGGGAAGATGCGGCTCGCTTCCGTGCCAGGGAAGAAGCGGAATTCGACGCCAAGATCGAAGCAACCACCGAAGAATTCGTGGCGAACTTGCCAGCGGATAAAAAAGAACAGCTGGCATGTGAGCTCGATGCCGGCGTTGACATTAGCTTTGAACGCGCTTAAGGGGAACGGAAATGAACTTCAAAAAATTGATGATGCAATATCGCTTGATGAACGGTCTGGATTCGGAAGGTTCGGCAGGTGGCGGTGAGCCGTCGTTCGATATCGAAGCGGCTTCGGATTCGATCGGGGCAGAAATCTTCCGCAACGAAGAAGGGGAACCTCCAGAAGGGGAAGCGGTCCCTGCCGAACGTCGGGAACCTCCGACCGGCACACCAACCCCTCCGCCCGAGCAGAAACCAGAAGATGGCCAACCTGCGGCTGATGAAATCGCCAAGCCAACCGCTCCGAAATCCTGGAAACAGGACGTGGCGACGGAATGGGAGAAGTTGCCGCCGTCGGTCCAAGCGGAAGTCCTGCGCCGTGAGGAAGATTTCCACAAAGGCATCGAGGGTTACAAGGCCCATGCTACAGTCGGTCAGGCCTTCGTGCAAGCCGCGCAACCGTTCCATCAGCTCCTGGCTGACCAAGGTCACAATCCGGTCCACCTCTCCCAGCAACTCCTCGGTGCGCATGCCATGCTGTCGCTTGGCTCGCCGGAGCAGAAGTATGCGCAGGTCCTGGAAATCGCCAGGCAGTATGGCGTCGAACTCAACCCCGTCGACCCTGCCGATGCCCCTTACGTCGATCCGCAAGTCCTTGCCTTGCAAAAGGAGCTGCAAGCTGTAAAATCCCAAATAACCCAAACGGAGCGGGGGCAGGAAGCATTCCGTCGGCAGCAGGAAACAGAAATCCGTGGAAAGCTCTCGAACGAAATCAGTGCCTTCGCTGCCGATCCGGCCAACGCTTATTTCGACGAAGTGGCAAACGACATTGCCGTTTTGATCGACCGTGGCTTGGCCAAGGATTTGAAAGACGCGTACCAGCAAGCAATCTACCGCAACCCTGTGACGCGCGACAAAGAAATCCAGCGGGCGGCAGCTGAAAAAGCGGAATCGGTCCGGAAGGAAGCGGCCGCTAAAGCAGACTCCGCCCGCCGGGCAACAAGCACCAACATTCGGACGACCGCAAAACCAGCAAGTGCGACCACTGGCCTGGGAAGCATCGACGAGACCCTTGCAGCAACGCTGGCTGAAATCCAAAGCCGCGAAAAGTGATTCGTTAATTTTCCCAACCAGGAGCTATAATGCCATCCCCAAATGCAATCTTCACCGAGCTGGTTTCGACCACCTTCCGCAAACACCGCAAGGAAGTCAAGGACGCCATCTCGAACAACAACGCGCTGCTGAAACGCCTGCAGTCGAAGGGCAACATCAAGCATGAAGACGGCGGCCTGTCCATCGTCGAGCCGCTGGACTACGCCCAGAACCAGACCTACCAGCGGTATTCGGGCTACGATACGCTGAACATCGGTGCGTCGGATGTTATCTCGGCTTCGGAATGGCAATGGCGCCAGATCGCGATCAACGTGACCGCGTCGGGCCAGGAACTGCGCACCAACAAAGGCGAAGCCCGCATCATCAACCTGGTGAAGTCCCGCATGAAGAATGCGACCCGCACCTTCAAAAACAATTTCAGCTACGATATCTACTCCGACGGCACACTGGCCAACCAGATCAACGGTCTGCAAGCCCTGGTCTCGGACACCGGCCTGGGCACTGTCGGCGGCATCGATTCGTCGGCGTGGGCGTTCTGGCGGAATAAGGTCCAGTCGGCGGCAGCCCCGATCCAAGGCGGTGGCGCCGTCACCATGTCGAAAGACACCATCGAAAACCAGATGCTGAACATGTGGCTGTCGATGGTGCGCGGCGATGACCGTCCGGACCTGATCGTCGCCAGCAACGAGTACTTCGCCATGTACGAAAACTCGCAGCTGTCGATGAAGCGCTACACCAACGCCGACAACGCCAAGGGCGGCTTCCTGAGCCTGAAATACAAAGACTCGGATGTGATCTTCGACGGCGGCAGCGGCATCCCAGCCAACCACATGTACTTCCTCAACACGGACTACATCTACCTGGTCGTCCACTCGGACGCAGACATGACCGTGATGGACGAAATGAAGCCTTACAACCAGGACGCGGCGGTCATCCCGATCCTCTGGATGGGCAACATGGTGGTGTCGAACCGCATGCTGCAGGGCGTGCTGAAAGCGTAAGCCACCGGCGTCGAAACCCGCGCGGAGTATAATTCTATATTCCGCGCACGAAATCAATTCAAACTGGAAGGAAGCTCATCATGGCATTCGATCGCGCAGGTTTGGTTGGCGCTAACACCGCCCGCCGTACCACTGAAAAAGAGTTCAACCTGGGCACTCCGCTCATTTCGGCGGAAAATACGACTTATGTCTATGTCCGCGCAACCGCAGCAATCGCTGCCGCAGCCGTCGTCACTGTCACCGGTGGCTTCACCGCCTCCACCGGTGCCGGTAATTACACGGCCGAGCAGGCATTTGCTGCCAACGAATACGGCTGGGTCCGCAAAACCGCCTCGCCGCTGTAATATCACCGAGCTGTTCCCCCGGTGCTTTTCCTCAGGGCTTCGGCCCTGGGGCTTTTTCGTAGGGGAACGACAACCAAGGGGAACATAAAATGCAAGCAATGGAAGCTCGTCCACCGTATGTCATGTTTGAAACCCGGTCCATAGAAGACCGTGAGGCATCGGAAAAAGCAGGTCACTACGTCGGGAAGGATGTCGACTTCGTCCTGATCACCCCCGCCGGTTCGAAGGATCGGATCGACCGCAACGCGCTGGAATGGCTGGCGCAATGCCGGATCGAAGTCCAGGCCGAACGTCTGCCGGTGAAATGGGAGGCCCACTATCGGGAAGCCTATAAAAACTGGAAAGAGGGTCAGGAAGCTCCGGTTGATGGCACTCCGCTGATCAACTGGCCAGGCCTGTCCCCAACCCAATATAAGCAGCTCCAAGCCCTCCATATCCGCGCCGTGGAAGACCTGGCGGCTGCGAACGAAGAAACCATCAATCGCCTGGGCATGGGCGGTCGTCAGCTGAAGCAACGCGCAGTCGACTACCTGGCAGCGGCGAAGGATGTCGGTGCGGTGGCCGAAGCAGCTTCGACGTTGCGCGCACGGGCAGAAGCCTCGGAATCGCGCGAGAAGCTGCTGAACGAACGTCTGGAAGCCATGGCGGCTCGCCTGCAGGCCCTGGAAGGCGGGACCGCCCCACGTAACGAATCGGCCACGGCAGCGATCCAGGCATCGGATTTCCTGGACGACGATCAGCCGCAAACCCGCCGTCCGCTGTAAGAAAGGCTTGCCATGTCGAAGACTCTGTTCCAGCTCGTAAAGGATTTCTGCGCCCGTCGCGGACTTCCCGTCCCAACTCTGGTTGTCGGTTCACAGGATGACCAGCTCGTGCAAATTGTCGGGCTTCTGAACGAGGTTCTAGAAGACCTGACCACGAGGTATGTCGGACAAGCTTTGCAGAAGTCTTCGACGTGGCTGACCAACGGCCAGGAAAACCAAGGCCCCCTGTCGGGGCTTTGCCCGTTTGGCTACAAGTGGATTATCAACGGAACTTTCTGGGACCGGAGCCAGCAACTCCCGGTGAATGGCCCGATGACTGCGCAGGAATGGCAAGATTTGAAAGGTCGAGCAGCTTACGGGGCGTGGCTCCAGTATCGGATTATCGGGGATGAGCTTCACCTGCTGGGGGATCTTGGCTCGGGCCGCACGATGGCTCTGGAGTATGCCTCCGATTGGGCGGTCAGGGCTGATGATGGCACATTCAAAGCGGAATTCTCCGCTGACACCGACACCTGCCTCTACCCGACCTCGGTGTTGCAAGCCGGTTTGAACTGGAAATGGCGGCTAGAAAAAGGCATGAAGTATGCAGAAGCCTTCCGCACCTACGAAACGCTCGTCACAGAATTCAATGGCCACGACGGGACGAAGCGAGCCCTCTTCATGGACGGCGGCGATCAGCGCGCAACCCCTGGCATCTTCATGCCGGTTGTCGTTCGGAGCCAAAGCTAATGCGCCGCGCTCTGCCAGAGTCCGGGGCAAACTCTGCCCGTCCAGCCACCATGGCGGCGCCAATCGGAGGCTGGAATGCCAACGACTCGATCGCTGAAATGCGGGAGAAGGATGCAGTTTATCTGGATAATTTCTTCCCGCGCGCCTCGGATGTACAGCTGCGGAAGGGATTCCAGCGAAAAGCGGCATTGCCCGATGGCGATGAAATCCGGACGCTGATGGGCTACAAAGCCACGAACGGGATTGCGAAGCTGTTTGCAGCCAGCCAACGTGGAATCTTCGATGTCACCAACGGGAATTCCAGTACGATCGTCTCCCCAGCCACGAATGGCAACTGGCAATATACCAACATCACCACAGCCGGTGGCTCGTTCATCCTGGCCTGCAACGGCGTGGATAAGATGAAGCTTTACGACGGAACGACCTGGAAGGATCTGGACGGTGCATCCACTCCAGCAATCACTCCCGTCACCGGGGCCACTTTCGATACGGCCAAAGTCGCCAATATCTCCAAATTCAAAGCTCGCGTCATTCTCTGCGTGAAGGATAGCCTGAGCTTTTGGTATCTCCCAAACAATGCTATTGCAGGTGTGGCAACGGAATTTCCGCTTGGTGCAGTGTTTTCCAAAGGTGGCTATCTCATGGCCACAACCACCTGGACTATCGACGGCGGCGAAGGTCCGGATGATTACTTCGTGGCGATTACGTCGGAAGGGGAGGTTGCGCTGTACAAAGGCACCGATCCGAGCCAGTCAACCACCTTTTCCATCGTCGGCATATTCCAGCTCGCCAAGCCCATGTCCCGTCGGTGCTTTGTCAAGATGGAATCCGACACTGCTGTCATCACCCAAGCCGCTGTCTACCCGCTTTCGCGCAGCCTGGGAAAAGCCTACACAGAAGGAAAAGTCGTCTCCCTGACCCGGAAGATTCAGCGGGCTTACAGCGATTTCGCGCAGCAATATGCTGATTTGTATGGCTGGCAAATCACCCTCTTCCCGGAAGCCTCCATGCTCCTGGTCAACGTACCGATCCTGAACTATCCAGAGCGCAACATCGTCTATTCGTATCAGTTCGTCATGAACACGATGACAGGCGCTTGGTGCCGATTCACCGGGATGCATGCTGAAGCCTGGCTCGCCTTCGATGGGAAGCTCTATTTCGCCCTTCACAATGACGTGAATGAAGCTTGGACCGGGATGAACGACAATGGCGCTGCTATCGTCGGCGTCTGCAAAACCGCTTTCTCAGCCCTCGGTTCCTACTCCAACAAGCATGTCAAAATGGTCCGACCAATCGTTCAGATCGATCGCTCCGTCACGCTCAAGCTCGGCCTGGATGTGGACTTCGCCGACAATAGCCGCCAAGCCTCCGTCACCAACTACGCCCAAGCCCTTTCCTATTGGGACCAAGCCGAATGGAACGCAGCCTCGTGGAATGGCTCTTCCCTGACCCTATCCCGTTGGCAATCAGTCAATTCCCGTCCTGGCCGAACCGCAGCCCTTCGCTTGCGTGTCGAAGGTAAGGACGTTACAATGACTTGGATTGCAACAGACTTCTTGGTGGAGGGTGGGGGATTGTTATGAAGGTGGATTGGAGCCAGAATCCAGAACATAAGCGGAAGTTGGAACTGGCTCTTGGGGGAGAATTCCCACCTCCGGTTGCCTGGGCATCTACAGTCGACAATGAAGGCGAGGTCTTAATGACTATCGCCTTTCATAACTTTGGGCCGGCGACATGTGAGATTAGCGTTGCAGCTTACACCGCGAATTGTGTTACGCGGGAAGCCCTGGCCCGAATTTTCCACTATCCGTTCATTGCCATGGGGTTGCGCAGGATTCATTCCGTGGTGAGGGTTGACAATCCTGAATCGCTCCGAATGACAGAAAAGCTCGGATTGAAGGTAGAAGGTTACGTCAGGCATTGGTATCCGGATTGCGACGGAATCTTCCACGGAATGTTGAAAGAAGAATGCAAATGGCTGCGTAAGCCGAAAAAAGAAAGGAATACAGAATGAGCAGCCCGAAAGCACCAGCAGCACCCGATCCAGTCAAAACTGCCCAGGCACAAGGTCAGGCAAATATCGACGCGGCGAAGACTGAAGCCGAGTTGAATCGGTACAATCAGCAAACTCCGTTCGGATCGTCGACCTGGACGCGGGATGCCAGCGACCCGAACAAGTGGACGAACAGCTATCAGCTGGCTCCGGAGTTGCAGGGGATGCTAGATAGCTTCTACAAAACCCAAGGAAATGCACCAGCGAGTGTGAGTGCCGGTGCGTTGCCTTCGGTCGGTACGGGACAGTCATACCGGGATCAGCAAGCCGGAACCATCGCCAATGGGGTAGGCTCGCTGCAGAATTCGGCGAATAAGGTCGGTGCCAGCGGTCACGAAATGGATGCACGAATCGGTCAGTCGAACGCAACCGCTCTCAACGCCGGTGGCCTGGCAAACAGCCAAATCGATCGTCTGAAGCAACTCTACGGACAGGACTTCAACTATGACAAACTCGGTGCGATGCCGACGGCCAGCGACGCCACGCGAAAAGCGGTCGAAGACGCTTACTACAAAAAAGCAACCAGTCGACTCGACCCGCAATTTGCAAATTACGAAGCCGAGATGCGAAGCCGACTGGCGACTCAAGGAATTACGGAAGGGTCCGAAGCCTACAATCGGGAACTCCAGCAAATGATGAATGGCCGGACGGATGCCTATGGCCAGGCAACGAACGACGCAATCCTGAACTCCACGACAGAAATGGGCAAGCAATTCGCGATGGAACTGGCGGGCCGTCAACAAGGCGTGAGTGAGCAGAATTACATCCGAGAGCTGGCGACGAAGGAAGCCCAAGCGGCGATGGGGCTGTATGACCAATCGTCTGGGATTGCATCGGCGGACCGTCTGACGCAATCGCAGTTGCTGAAAGACGAAATGGGGTTCTACCAAGGCATGTCGGGGCTGCAGAATGATGCCGGCAATCGAGCGGCGCAATCCCAGGCGATGGACCTCAATGGCCGGAATTCGTCTCTGCAAGAGCAACTGGCAATCCAATCCGCAGGCCAAGGCGCCCAATCCCACCAATTGAATTCCCTGATGGCCCTGCTCTCCGGCGGGCAAATGCAAGCACCTGGTGCGGGTCAAACCCAGGTCGGCGCAGCCCCAATCGCCCAATCCATCTACAACAGCTATCAAGGACAAGTCGATGCAGCCAACTCCGGAGCGGCCAGCAAGCAGGGTATGTGGGGCACGGTCGGCTCTTTGGCAACGGCTGCAGCGATGGCGTACTAAGATGA
>Ga0265780_10004127_pt1 | contig 18846 bp, 12 predicted proteins | sample P1T30metagenome_FD_192432 | JGI IMG/M metagenome (GOLD analysis project Ga0265780, IMG submission 192432) | Plant litter microbial communities from East Loma Ridge, Irvine, California - P1 T30 | ecosystem: Environmental > Terrestrial > Plant litter > Unclassified | place: USA: California...
CGAAAACGGCGCCTGCGCGCTGGCGATTACGCGCGCCGAGCTGCCTGACCTGATCATCACCGACATCCTGATGCCGACGATGGATGGCTACGAGTTTGTCCAGCAGCTGCGCGCCGAGCCGGCGCTGCAAAACACGCGCGTCATCTTCTTCTCGGCCGTGTACTCCGAGCGCGAAACGGTGGCGATGGCGGCGCGCTGCGGCGTGACCACGGTGCTGGGCAAGCCGGCCGACCCGCACCGGATCCTCGAGGCTGTCGACGCCGAACTGGGCGTGGCCGGCGGCGCGCCGGCGCCCTGCCCCGTCGCCGAGCCAGAGCATGAGCATGAGCGCGCCCTGCCGTTCGACCTAGGCGCACGCCTCGGCGAACTCGAACGCATGTGCATGATGCTCGTCGGCGAACGCCGGGTCGAGGCGCTGGCTGCAGCATTCGTCGACGCCGTGCGCCGCGTGCTCGATGCCGATTGTGTTGCCCTGTGCCTGCTGGGCAGCTCGGAAAGCAGCGTGCGCCACCTGGGCACGTATGGTGTCGACGCCGCCCTGCTGTTGCCATCGGCGCTGGATGAACACGACCTGCCGGGCGTGCTGCTGCGCGCCCGGGCGCCATTGCGCCTCGATGCGGAAGATACGCTGCTGACCACGCTGCCCGTCGGCCATCCGCGCGTCGTGCACCTGCTCGGCCTGCAGGTGCACGACCTGCAGCACCCACTGGGCTGGCTGTATTGCACGCGCGCCGACAACGCTGCGCCCTTCACGGACGAAGAAGAGCGCTGGGCCACGGCGCTCGCCGCGCAACTGGCGGTGGCCTATGAAAACCTGAACCTGTACGAAGTGGTCCAGCACCACGCGGCGCAGTTGCAGCTCGAGGCCATCGCCCGCGCCGATTCCGACGCCGCGCTGCGCGACAGCGAACACCGGCTGGAACTGGCGCGCCAGGTGTTCGACAGCACCCAGGAAGCGATCCTGATGACCGACGCCGACGCCAATATCGTCGCCGCCAATCCGGCCTTCGAGACGATTACCGGGTTCCATGAAGCCGATGTCATGGGGACCAATCCGCGCTTCATGCGCTCGGGCCGGCATGACGCCGCGTTCTACAGCAGCATGTGGAACTGCCTCGAACAAGACGGCCAGTGGCGCGGCGAAATCTGGAACCGCCGCAAGAATGGCGAAATCTACCCGGCCAGCATGAGCATCAGCGCGGTGCGCGACGATGCCGGCAACCTGACGGCCTACGTGTCGGTGTCGACCGACCTGTCGGCGCTGAAAGCGGCCCACCACCAGCTTGATTTTTTGTCGAACCACGACGCGCTGACCCAATTGCCGAATCGCTCGCTGTTCAACGACCGCGTGGGCCAGGCCCTGGCTGCGGCGCGCCAGGATGCCAGCCAGGTCGCGCTGCTGCTGTTCAACGTCGACCGGCTCTCGCGCATCAACGACAGCCTGGGCCACTCTGCCGGCGACACCGTGCTGCGCGAAGTCGCGCGCCGCGTCAGTGCGCTGGCTGGCCCCACCGACACCGTGGCGCGCCTGTCGGGCGATGAATTCGTGCTCTTGATGACCGATTTCGACGATACCGACGACGTGATTTACTGCGCCCAGAAGCTGATCGACGCTGTCGCCGAGCCGCATGGCGTGGGCGGTCACGACCTGGTGGTGACGGGCAGCGTGGGCATCAGCATCTATCCGCGTGACGGCGATGCGCCGGGCGACCTGCTCAAAGCGGCCGATGCGGCGCTCACGCACGTCAAGGAATCGGGGCGCAATGGCTTCCGCTTCTTCAAGGGCGAGATGAATGCCGAGGCGCTGCGCTGGCTGGCGCTGGAAACGCGCCTGCGGCGCGCGATCGAGCGCGACGAACTGGCGCTGCACTACCAGCCGCAAGTGTCGCACCTGGACGGCACACTGGTCGGCATGGAAGCCCTGCTGCGCTGGAACAGCGGCGAGATCGGCAATGTCTCGCCGGGCGACTTCATCCCGCTGGCCGAAGACACGGGCCTGATCCATCCGATCGGCGAATGGGTGATTCGCCAGGCGTGCTTCCAGAACCAGGCCTGGCAGGATGCGGGCCTGGCGCCGGTGCGCGTGGCCGTCAATGTCTCGGCCCACCAGTTCAAGGCCGGCGCCGTCGTGTCGGTCGTGCGCGGCGCGCTGCGCGACAGCGGCTTGGCACCGCGCTGGCTCGAAGTCGAACTGACCGAGAGCGTGATGCTGGGCGACAGCAGTGCGGCCGAGGCCCAGATGGCCGAACTGCGCGCGCTGGGCGTCTCGCTCTCGCTGGACGACTTCGGCACGGGCTACTCGTCGCTGGGCTATCTGTCGCGCTTCCCGCTCGACAAACTCAAGATCGACCAGACTTTCGTGCGCAATATCACCAGCGAGCAGCGCAGCGCCGCGATTGCCCAGGCCACCATTGCGCTGGCCAAGGGACTGTCGCTGGCCGTCGTGGCCGAAGGCGTCGAGACGATCGGCCAGCGCGATTTTCTCGGTTCGCTCGGTTGCGATGTGATGCAGGGCTATCTGTATGGGCGGCCCATCCCGGCGCTCGAGATGGCCGGGTTGCTGGCGCTGGGCAGCGTGATGCTGTAAGCGCTGCGGGGGCGCTGTACGATCCCTGCAGCGTTCGTTAGCGCAGCCTTAAGCCCAGCCGTGCACGGGCACGCGCCCTGTAAAATGCACCGATCAAGTCACCGGGAACCCCCAATGAGCAACAAATTCGTACGCGGCGCCTGCCTGGCCGCGTTGGTGTGCGTGTCCTCGCTGGCGCACAGTGCGCCGCAGGCCAGCGCGCCAAAGGCAGCCGTCTCGAAAATGGACGCGCTGCAGCTCGACGCCGTGATCCCGGTCGGCCCGCAGGTCAAGGTCGGCAAGCTGGCCAATGGCCTGACCTACTACATCCAGCGCAATGCGCGCCCCGAACACAAGCTCGAACTGCGCCTGGTCGTCAAGGCCGGCTCGATCCTGGAAGACGACGACCAGCGCGGCCTGGCGCACTTCGTCGAGCACATGGCGTTCAATGGCTCGACCAATTTCCGCAAGCACGAGCTGGTGTCGTACCTGCAATCGATCGGCGTGGGCTTCGGCGCCGACCTGAATGCCTACACCTCGTTCGACGAGACCGTGTACATCCTGCCGATTCCGACCGACAAGCCGCAGAACGTCACCCGCGCCTTCCAGGTGCTGGAAGACTGGGCCCACGGCGTAAGCTTCGATACCGACGCCATCGACAAGGAGCGCGGCATCATCCTCGAAGAAGCGCGCCTGGGCAAAGGCGCCGCCGACCGCATGGGCAAGCAGATCTATCCGCGCCTGTTCAACGGCTCGCGCTACGCCGAACGCCTGCCGATCGGCCGTGAAGACGTGCTGCGCAACTTCAAGCCCGAGACGCTCAAGCGCTTCTACAAGGATTGGTACCGGCCCGACCTGATGGCGGTCGTCGTGGTCGGCGACATCGATCCGGCGCAGGCCGAGAAGCTCGTCAAGCAGCACTTCACGCGCCTGAAGAATCCGGCCACGCCGCGCCCGCGCGAGTACGCCGCGATTCCGGCGCGCGCCGACACCGAGGCGCTGGTCGTGACGGACCCCGAAGCCGATGGCAATGCGGTGCTGATCCGCTATCCGGTGCAGCCGGTGCGCGACCTGGGCACCGTGCGCGCCTACCGCGAAGAGCTGGTGCAGGGCCTGTTCGCGTCGATGCTCAGTGCGCGCCTGGCCGAGATCTCGCAACTGCCCGATGCGCCGTGGCTGGGCGCCAGCAGCTCGCTGGGCAAGCTGACCCCGCGCTACCGCGCCTACAATGCGTCGGCCGCCATCGGCCCGCGTGGCGCGCAGCCCGCGATTGCGGCGCTGGTGCAGGAAAACGAACGGGCACGCCAGCACGGCTTCGGCGTGCAGGAACTCGAACGTGCCAAGAAAAACCTGATGCGCACCTACGAGCAGGCCTGGAACGAGCGCGCCAAGAGCGATTCGGGCACCTACGCCGCCGAGTACATCCGCAACTTCCTGCAGGCCGAAGCCATTCCCGGCATCGAGACCGAATACCGCTACGTGCAGAACCTGGTGCCGGGCATCACGCAGGCAGAGATGAACGCCTACGCGCGCAGCACGATCCCGCAAGACTCGGGCAAGCTGGTGCTGTACACGGGCGTGGCCAAGCCCGACACACCCACCGGGCCGCAATTGCTGGCAGCGGTGAGCGAAGCCGCGCGCCTGCCGGTCGAGCCGTACGATGAAAAACTGCTGGCAGCGCGCCTGATGGAACGCCCGGCGCAACCGGGCACGATCACGCACGAAGAGCACGACAAGGCGCTGGGGCTGACGCGTTTAACGCTGTCGAACGGCGTGAAGGTGATCCTGAAACCCACCGACTTCCTGAATGACCAGGTGGTGCTGAGCGCGGCGCGCCCCGGCGGGCAAAGCCTGTTTCCCGACCAGGACATCCTGAACGCGCGCTTTTCCAACGCGATCGTGGCCAGCATGGGCGTGAAGGATTTCACGCCGCTGGACATGCGCAAGATCCTGGCCGGCAAGGCGGCCGGCGTGACCGTGGGCCTGGGCAGCTACACCGACGTCATCGCGGGCGCCTCGGGCGCCACCGACATCGAAACGATGCTGCAGCTGCTGTGGCTGAAGTTCGCGGGCGTGCGCCGCGACGAAGACCTGTTCCACGCCTATATCGACAAGCAGGCCGAGATTGCGCGCAACGCCAGCGGCCAGCCGGGGCGGCGCTTCGGCGACGCCGTGGTGTCGGCGCTGTTTGGCAATCACCCGCGCGCACCACGCTCGCTCGAGGCCGACGAGTATGCCAAGATCGACCTCGATCGCAGCATCGCCATCTTCCGCCAGCGTTTCTCGAGCGCGAAGGACATGACGTTCATCCTGGTGGGCAGCTTCGACGAAAAAGCGATCCGGCCGCTGTTGACGAGCTATCTGGGCACCCTGCCCACGCCCGCACTGCCGGTGGCGTACCGCGACGTGGGGCTGCGCCCGGTGACGGGCGTGGTCAAGCGCGAAGTACGCAGCGGCACCGAACCCAAGAGCAGTATCTCGATCAACTTCACGGGCCCGGCTGTATTCTCCGAGGCCGAGCAGCTGCGCCTGTCGGCGCTGATCGAAGTGACCAATCTGCGCATCATCGAGGTGCTGCGTGAAAAGATGGCGATGATCTACGGCGGCGGCGCCAGCGGCGCGCTCAGCAAGATCCCGTACGGGAACTACTCGATCGGCATCAACCTGCCGACCGGGCCGGAGAATGTCGACAAGGTGGTGGCCGCCACGTTTGCCGAAATCAAGCGCCTGCAAGAGAACGGACCGGACGCCGCCGAGCTGGAAAAAGTGAAATCCGGCTGGATCCAGAACCACCGCCGCTCGCTGCGCGAAAATGGCTACTGGGTGGCGAACCTGCAATCGAGCCTGACCGAAGGCACCGATCCGGCGTCGATCCTGAAGGTCGAGCAGCAGGTGGCCGCACTGACGGCGCAGGACGTGCAGGCGGCGGCGCGGCGTTACTTCGATACGAAGAACTATGTGCAGGTGGTGCTTAATCCCGAGGCGGCCGCCAAGGCAGCCAACGTGGCCAAGGCGCTGCCCGCAGTGCAGCCGGGTCAGCCGGGTCAGTCGACATTGCCGGGCACCTGATGGGCCACGCGCGCCGGCCCGGTCTTTCGGACTGGCGGCGCGCATCGTCTATACTATGCGTGCCCGCAGCGGGCATTCGCCTCCGTACACATCAACGCCGGCGCCAGGCACCATCGGCGCTCTACTGGTAACAATCCATGAGCATGCCCGATCACCCGGTTCACCTGGCCAGCGCCCTGTTGCATGGCGCCGAAGCACACCGCCGCGTGATGCCTGCGCACTGAGTCCGCAGCCGCATGCATTCACCCGACGAGTACCGCGCCGAGATCGACCGCCTGCGCAAGACCACGCGCGACCTGGTTGCCATGACCACCCTGCCGGCCATCTGGGGCGACCTGCCACCGGAAGGGGTCATCGACAGCCTGGCGAGCGTCCTGCTCACGACGCTGGACCTGGACCTGGTCGGTATCCACCTGCCGGGCAAGGGCGAGATCGATCCCCTGGACGCGATTCGCCTCCGGCGCCACGATGACGGTGACGATGATGGGGCGATGCTGGCGGCCGCGCGCGCGGCGCTCGACGCCGCCATCCGGTCGGCCGACCTGCATGACATGCAGCCTGCAACCCTGCATGCCGGCGGCGCGCAGCTACAATTGGGCACGGCGCGCTTCGGCACCGGCAGCGAGCCCGGCGTCGTGGTCATCGGCGCGCGGCGCGCCGGCTTTCCGTCCGAACACGAGCGCCTGCTGCTGGGCGTGGCCGCCAACCAGGCCGCCGCGATCCTGCAGCGCCGCCTGGCCGAGCGCGCGCTGGCGCGCAGCGAATCGCGCTTCCTGGACCTGGCCGACGCCGCGCCGGCCATGCTGTGGGTGACTGAGCCCGATGGCAAGCTCTCGTTCCTGTCGCGCGCCTGGCACGAATTCACGGCCCAGGACCGGGAGACGAGCCTGGCGTTCGGCTGGACGGCCGCCGTGCATCCCGACGAGCGCGACGCGGCGCTGCACGCCGTCGTCGATGCCAATGCGCGCCGCGTGCCATTCAGCATGGAGCATCGGCTGCGGCATGTCGTCGATGGGTACCGCTGGGTGATTGCGACCGGACAGCCGCGCTTTGCGGCGAACGGCGACTTCCTGGGTTTTGTCGGCAACGTGCTCGACATCAGCGACCGCAAGCGAACCGAACAGGCGCTGCACGAGACGCGCGACACGCTCGTGGCGATGTTCGACGCCCTGCCGGTGGGCGTGGCCGTGGCCGGCCAGGACGGCAAGCTGTTACTGTCGAACCAGGCAATGCACCGCTACCTGCCCACCGGCGTGCTGCCGTCGCTGGACGAAGAGCGCTACATGCGCTGGACCGCGTTTCATGACGACGGCCGGCTCATCGAGCGCCGTGATTTCGCCGGCGCACGCGCGTCGCGCGGCGAGCGCGTCGTACCGGGCATCGAAGCGCGCTACCTGGGCGACGACGGCGTCGAGATCTGGACGCAGGTGGCCGCCGTGCCGCTCAAGGGCCGCGACGATGTCATGCGCGGCCATGTGGCGATCGTCACCGACATCGATGCCTTCAAACGCACCGAAGCAGCGCTGCGCCTGGCTGAGTCGCGCCAGCGCGAGCTGTTCGACGAAGTAGCCCGATCCAACCGGAATCTGAGCGAATTCCTGGCCGTGCTGGCCCACGAACTGCGCAATCCGCTTGCCCCTTTGATGACAGGCCTGGAATTACTGCGCGTCGGCCCCCGCGACCCCGCCGTGGCGGCCAATGTGCGCGACATGATGGAGCGCCAAGTACGGCAACTGGCGCACCTGATCGACGACCTGCTCGACATCGCGCGCGTTACCAACGGCAAGGTGGAGATACGCAAGACCCACGTCGACCTCAATGCCATCGTGACCAATGCGGTCGAAACCAGCCTGCCGCTGATCGACAAGCAGCGCCATGCATTCGACCTGCAGCTGCACGCTACGCCGCTGCCGGTACAGGCCGACGCCACCCGCATCGCGCAGGTGGTCGGCAACCTGTTGACCAATGCGGCCAAGTACACGCCGCCAGGCGGCGCGCTGTCGCTGCGCGTGACGCAGGACGGCGCCCACGCCGTCATCGCCGTCACCGACAACGGCGTCGGCATTCCCGCCGCCTCACTGGAATCGGTGTTCGAGATGTTCAGTCAGGTGGGCAGCAACCGCCAGCACGCACAGGGCGGCCTGGGCATCGGCCTGTCGCTGGTACGCCAGCTGGTCGACCTGCACGGCGGCACGGTCAGCGCGCACAGCGAGGGCATCGGCAAGGGCAGCACCTTCGTGGTCAGGCTCGCGCTGGATGAAACGCCGGCAGCGTCGGCGCCGCTTGAGGGGATCGCCGCGCAGGGCACGCCGGCTACGCAGGCATTGCGCATTCTCGTCACGGACGACAATGTCGATGCGGCGGTGACGCTGTCGATGCTGCTCGAGATGGAGGGCCACGACGTCACGCTCGCGCATGACGGCCAGCAGGCGCTGCGGATGGCCGCGCAATGCCTGCCGGACGTGGTGTTTCTCGATATCGGCCTGCCGGACATGTCGGGCCACGACGTGGCGCGCGGCTTGCGGCAGATCGCCGGGCTCGAACGCTGCACCATCGTCGCGGTATCAGGCTGGGGCGCGCAGGACGACCTGGCGCGCTCGAGCGCCGCCGGCTTTGACGCGCACTTCACCAAGCCGGTGGACTCGAGCCGGGTGCTCGATTACCTGGCGGTGGTCGCTGCCAGCATGCGCTCGACGTAACGCGCGATTACGTTGACTGAGCCATAAGTCATTAATTCTTCTATAACAATTCTCAAACCAATCATCCAATACCGTAAAAACTACCGTAACACATGTCGGCTATGCTGAGACAGCATCGCACCCCCTAGGCCTTTTACCAATGCCGCCAATACAACCACGACAGTCGCATATGTGTAGATGCCTAGTGATTCAGGCAACCCGATTGTTCCCCACCTAACACGAAAGCCTTTCGTGCGCCGTCCTATTGTCGACGAGACGATGTGTAAAATATTTTTTGCAACCATATCTTACATAAGCACCCCAGATGTCGCCTGATAGTTCAAAAGCGCAGGATTGAGCAATCATTCCTAAGGGCCCATCACGTTTGGCCTAACAGCGCCCTGAAGCGTACCGATTTGTCGCAGAAAAGTCGAAAAAAAAGCGGAAGAATTGGTCCGCAGCAAGCATTTTTTTACTTTCAGGCATCGCTATGAGAAAATGAACAACTCAATCTCTACTCCCATATTCCTACTTTCTGTTGGTTCACGCTCGCATGCTGCGCGTCCTGCCGACACTCATCGAGACCCCATGCGCAATCGCCTCTTCTTCACCTTTTTTCTCATCGTAGTATCCCCTGCGGCTTTCGCAGCGACCGGACTGGACACACTCTTAGATGATAAATTAACTATTTTCATAGTCGGCATTAACCTGTTCCTTACTTGGTATTTCGCATTCCGCAAGTTCGACAGGTTCGCGGTCCAGCACGGCCCTGAGATTTTGACCACGATCGGTATTTTCGGCTGCTTTGCCGGCATCACGATTGCCTTATGGAACTTCGACTCAAGTAACGTAACACAGAGCGTTCCTCACCTTCTGGAGGGGGTTAAGACTGCCTTCTTGGCTTCAGTCAGTGGTGTTTTCGGTTCATTAGTCATTCGCTTCCGTCATAACAGGCAGAAAGCACCAATACCACAGACTGAAGGCGCCCCGAAAGGCGCGACACTAGATGACATGGTCGTCGCCATCCAAACACTTCAAGCAAGTTTATCAGGCCAAGAAGAAGGTAGCCTTTTGGGACAAATAAAACTGATGCGCCATGACCAATCGGAACAGCTTAAAGGGCTCCGGACAGCATTTGAAACGTTCGCTAACAAAATGGCAGAGGATGGCTCGAAGACACTTATCGAGGCGTTAAAGGAAGTTATCCGAGATTTCAACTCGCAGATCAACGAGCAGTTTGGCGACAACTTCAAGCAACTTAACGCAGCAGTGGAGAAGCTGGTTATTTGGCAACGGCAATATAAAGACGAGCTGAACAACTTGCAAATTGTGCAGAAAGACGCTGCAGACGATTTACGTAAATCAGCACATCATCTTTCTCTTATGGTAGAGCAGTCCAAATCATTTACAACAACAGCGTTCAGTCTAGAGTCGATACTGCGCGGCCTATCACAGCAGTACGAGTTAATCGAGAAAGCACAAGGATCGATGGCCGTTGTCCTTGCTGAGATGCGTGACGTCACTCCGATGTTCTCAAGGAAGTTAGACGAGCTGGCAGAGGGCATGAAGTCAGGAGTAGCGAAAGTGCAATCAGATGTGAGTGAGGTGATTCGAGGTTTCGGCACGCAAGTCGACGGCATGAAGACCGGCGTCTCTCAAATTCGTTCTGATATGAGTGAGGTCGTGCGCAACTTCGGCGTCCAAATCCAAAGCTCATCGGCCGAGATGAAACAGCTGCTGGCGGATACTCTCAAGAAATCGCAGAAAGATGTAAACGACGAGCTAACAAAGGGTTTGGAAACAATTCGGCAAGGCGTTATCACGCTTGACAAGGGGCTTCAGGAAGAGCTGACAAAGAGCCTAGAAACTTTGGGTAGGCAACTCGCTTCTTTGTCTGAAAAATTCGTGGCCGACTATAACCCGTTAACCGACAAGCTACGTGAAGTGGTTCGGCTTGCAGCAGCGCGTCCATAATTATGGAAGAACAAAGTAACCAATCCCACTGGATTCCGCTCGCGGATCTTATGACCGGATTAATGTTGGTCTTCATGTTGCTCGCTGCAGCATTCATGATGCGTGTCGAACAGACAACAACGCTCGTCGTCAAGGAGTACGAGGAGACTAAAAGCGACTTACTTCAAGCGCTGCAAAAAGAGTTCGCAACGGATTTAAAGCAGTGGAATGCGGAACTCTTGGGAGACATGACGATTCGGTTTAATGACCCTACTGTTCTGTTCACAACTGGCTCAGCTGATCTAAAACCGCAGTTCAAGGACATCCTCGGTCGGTTCTTCCCGCGCTACGTTGCCTTAATCACTTCCGGAAAATATCGTAGCGCAATTAAGGAAATTCGGATTGAGGGGCACACAAGTGCCGTTTGGCAGGGGCAGTCGGATCAAAAAAATGCTTACTTCCTCAACATGGCCCTTTCTCAAGCTCGTACTCGTAGCGCCTTAGAATATGTTCTCCGTCTGCCATCGGTTGAAGAAGATCAGCAGTGGCTGATTGGACACGTAACAGCGAACGGCCTTTCATCTTCTAAGCCAATTTCCAGAGATGAAAAGACCGAAAAAGCACAACTTACAAACCAGCGGGTTGAGTTCAGGATCGTCACCAATGCGAGCGATCGAATGGATCAAATTGCTCGTGATTTAAAGGCTGGGAACCCGTGAAACTGCCAAGCTTCCTCGACTGGGCTCCATTGAACCTTTTGCGTCACCAAATGGGGGCGTCTCTTGCCGCGCCATTCGGCCCGCAACTGCATATGAAAAGCATAGATCTTCCGATTGCCGAACAACTGCAGACCCGAGGCATTGACGTCAAGTTTGACGAAATTCGAATACTCGAAGATGGCACCTTGGAGTATAAAGGCCACCGTGTCCTTCTTTACATCCGAGACATTTCCAACTATTCAAACAGGGACGGGCAGAGCATGCCGAAGTTCCATTTCACATTCTGCTCCACGTTGAATACGATGCAGCAGAACAAAAGATTTGCGCGGTATGTAGTTGCAAACCGCGCAGATGGGGAATTCCAGGTAAATCTCATCGGTCAGGCAGAGGAACCGCGCTTTGTTCGGCTACACGTCTGCCAAAATTGTCTCGCACAAATCGTTTGGAAGGGTTTTAGCTCCGAATTGACACGCAGTGCTCGAACCGAAGCTGTCAAAAATTTCTCCCTCCCAGTTTTTTTCGAAAAGTATCCCCGCGATCTATTGACGCTAAAGCCAGACCATACATCTGAAACCGCGCCACTGAATGACTATCCACAAAACTGGAGCGATATATCTGATTCAGCGAAACAGAAAGCGCTTTATAAATGTCACACTTGCGCAACTCAATTAACCGGCGCCGACTCGAAGTTTCTTCACACTCATCACAAAAACGGGCAGAAGAATGATTGCCGCCCTGAAAACCTAGAAGTACTCTGCATTCGGTGCCACGGAGATGAGCCAATGCACGGCCATATGAAAGCGCTTCCGCACTACAATGAATTCCTGCGCAGGTTCTCCGGCCCTAACGACTTACGACCGTCGCATCCCTAACCTGAGTGCTGTTAATTCCACCTCATGCAGAGGCATTATGACGAGTTTCTAGCGGAGTGCTATTCATTATAATTAAAAACTTTTTCCGAGTCCAAACCAAGGGATATATGAATTTAACAAAGTTTAGTGAATGGATGAGTTCCACTAAGGTTGCAGTCCTGGCTGCCTCATCACTGACTGGCATAGCGGTTATAATCGCTTATCTAATACACATTGAGCACCTGCCAAAACTATCGTTATTAGAATCGGTCACATCGCTGGCAGGCCTGGGTGCTTTTTCTGTATTCACGATCATACTGTTCTCTATATTGACAGCACTGCCTGTTTTCGTCTTTGTCCTGCTGAATTTTGAAGTATCAGAAAAGATTGGAAGAGATGACGTACTACTCGTTGGAGGAATGATCGTTCTGGAGGTCCTGACACTTATCGCAGCAAGTTTGGTCTGGCAAAGTATGGAACCAAATAAGATTCCTAGCTCTTGGAGCATCGGTGCACTAATAGCAGCCGTCTCAAGCTTATGGATTTTAATAGCATTAAAATACCGAAGTTTTCTGAAATATAATAGCTTTGAAAAATTTGATTTCGCCTTTTGCCTGCAGCTTTTCTTGACGCCAATAGTAGTATCAGGACTATGTTTCCTTTATCCGTTTTTCGCTGCCATAATTAGTAAGGTGGCCGGCACCGACCCCAAGCAAGCAAGTGTGACGCTCGGTATCGTGATTCCGTCGATAATTTTACTGCTCTCACCCTTTCTGAAAGGAAGAGCTGTCAATTTTTTGCTATTTCTAGGTGCGTTCATTGCGCCGTTCGCATTTACTGCCAATCTGAACGCAGGCTTTTTACTGCCTAAGCTTACGGTCAAAATGGCACGGCAAGGCAGCTTCTTCGTTGATAAATTGGTTCTGGATAAAAAAGGATGCCAGATCGTAAGCGATACCCCAGCTCAAGAGTGTGTGGCTGATACTTATTATGTATGCTCGGCCTATGTGCTAAGCCGAATTGGCGACCCCCATTTGATACGTTTTTATACTCAGCTACGGAATGGAACGACCAATGCCAGAACGTTTGAGATACCATCGTCTTCTGTAATCGGCCTGCAAATGTCTGACTCACAACCTGCGTTGGAAGGTGCTAAGGTCGATGCGCGGCTCGAGGAAAACTTCAAAAAGTGCTTCGCACCGCGGAAGTACGTGCTGGAAGGACTGTTCACTTTGAAAGATGCTGCACTAGATGACAACAGCAAACGCCGACTCAAAGATGTCGCGGATAGTTTGCTGGCTAGCGGTGCGATGCCATTGGTGCACATCTATGGGTATGCAGACGACTCTGGTAGCAAACCGCTAAATTCGGAGTTGTCGCTCAAGCGCGCACAAGCGGTGCGTGATTATCTAATTGAGCAGGGCTACCGTGACGGACAAATCTTCGTCACTGCTGAAGGTTCGGATAAGCCGCTGACCAAATGCAAGGCCAAACCGGCCACAGAAAAATATGACTGCGGCCGATTGAATCGCCGTGTTGAAATCACTGCGGCGTTGCAGTAATTAGCTTACTACGAGGGAAATCGTTCCATATGCATCTTGCCAATGCGGCCGTAGTAGCTAACAAGTCTATCCGACCGATGTAGCCGAGACAACCGCGGCCACTAACAACTCGAAAAATCTAGGAGATTCACTTATCGCGCAAGGCGCTAGAGATGGCGGCGTCTAGGCCTGACGCGCCAAATTGCTGCGGTATCGCCGCATCGCTGCGCGTTAGCAGGATAGGACTACCAACATTTCTGAATGCGTCTTACGCCATGCATTTTTTCACTCGCTCATGTAAAGTGCATTGCTCACGATTTTTAATAAGCATAACCGTTGTGATCAATACTTAGAAAAATATAATTAGGCGAAACGCAATAAATATCTAACGCAATTAAAAATTTGTATTTTACGATAGCAAACACCTGGCAATATTATATTACTACTAGGCAACTGTAAATGTCCTCTCGATTGGCGTCGCGCCAAGCGACAGACCTTGCGGCTGCCTCCGTCTCTCATACCATTCACTAGCAACTGCTTTGAATGTGTCTATTAAGGCAGCACGTGCAGCTGCCGTCTGCCTCTCCCTCTGGACACCAGGGTCTAAGCAGTTCTGAATAGCTGCTTGACTTCGGCACGCTTTGCACGCACCGCAGCTAGGGTAAGGTAAAAGTACTTACCTAGAGTATGCGTCAATCGCTTACCGTTAAAAGCATAGTCCATTCGCCATGGTTTCGTGCCCGAAGGAGTCACGTATAAGTACATGCCGTCCGCATCAGGTACCTTTTGCGGGCGGGATGTCAGCTTGATACTTTTAATTTTTAGATCAGTAAGCGCCATTACGCTATTTTCCGAGGCAAAAATGATATACCGTTAACAATACCGCAGAATACCGTGGGGCCCCATAGCAATAGCTGAGTCAGGGTGTGACGAAGAAATTTTTTTAATCCGCTAATTCCCTGCTTTTAAGGGGTTTTTAATAATATTTTAGATCGCCTGGGACATGGAGAGCATCCGCTCAACATAACGCGCAATCAGGTCGATCTCGAGATTGACGCGCGAACCGGCCGCCAGGTGCCGTAGCGTGGTGACGTCGATCGTGTGCGGAATCAGGTTGATCGAGAAGCGGCAGACTTTCTGGCCGCCCTCTTCCAGGTCGTGCACCCGGTTGACCGTCAGCGACACGCCATTGACGACGATCGACCCTTTATAGGCCAGGAACTTGCCCAGCTCGTGCGGCGCATCGATGATCAGTTCGCGCGATTCGCCGACCGGCTCGAAGCTGTGCACGACGCCCAGGCCGTCGACGTGGCCCGACACCAGGTGCCCGCCCAGGCGCTCGGCCAGCGTCAGGGCTTTCTCGAGGTTGACTTCACCGGGCGCGTCCAGGCCCACGGTCTTGTTCAGGCTTTCGCGCGAGACGTCGACCGTGAATCCGGTGGCGCTCTTTTCGGTGACGGTCATGCAGGCGCCGTTGATGGCGATCGAGTCGCCCAGGCCCACGTCGGCCAGCGGCAACGGGCCGGCATCGATGGCAAGACGCACGCCGGCGTCCAGGCCGCCGGCCAGCGGCGCGACGGAAGTGATGGTGCCGACAGCGGCGACGATTCCAGTAAACATACGACGTTATTCCTTGTTGGGGGTAGCAGAGGATGGGGAAGCAGCTTCGGCGAAGCGGGCCAGGATGCGCAGGTCGTCGCCCACGCGCGTGACGTCGTGGAAGCGCAACTGGCGCCGCTCGGTCAGTTGCGTGAGCGGCGGCAGGTCGAACATGCCCTGCCCCGGGCCGATCAGGCTGGGCGCCAGGTAGACCAGCAATTCGTCGACGCAGCCTTCGCGCACGAGCGAGGCATTGAGCTTGCTGCCCGCTTCGACGTGGACTTCATTGACTTCGCGCCGACCGAGTTCGCGCATCAGCGCCGGCAGGTCGACCTTGCCGTGGGCGTTGGGCAGGTACAGCACGTCGTGGCCGGCGGCGCGCAGGGCGGCGGCTTTCTCGTCGCCCGGTTGCTCGGCCGCGGCGACGAGCCAGCACGGTTCGCCCTGCAGGATATGCGCATCAAGATCGATCTCGAGGCGGCTGTCGACGATCACGCGGCGCGGCTGCATCGGCGTGGCCAGGCCCCGGACGGTGAGTTGTGGATTGTCGGCCTTGACGGTGCCGATGCCGGTGACGATCGCGCTGGCACGGGCGCGCCAAGCATGGCCGTCGGCGCGCGCATCCGGCCCGGTGATCCACTGGCTTTCGCCGCCGGCCAGGGCCGTGGCGCCATCCAGGCTGGCGGCCACTTTCAGGCGCACCCACGGCAGGCCGCGCACCATGCGCGAGAAGAAGCCAATGTTCAGTTCCTGCGCTTCGCGCGCCATGATCCCGGAACGCACGGCGATGCCGGCCGCTTCCAGCTGCGCCAGGCCGCGCCCTGCCACGAGCGGATTGGGGTCGACCATTGCGGCGACCACACGCCCCAGGCCGGCGGCGATCAGCGCGTCTGAACAAGGCGGCGTGCGGCCGTGGTGGCTGCACGGTTCGAGCGTGACGTAGGCGGTGGCGCCACGCACATCGTTGCCGCGCGCGGCGGCGTCGCGCAGCGCCTGGATTTCAGCATGCGCCTGGCCGGCCGGTTGCGTGTGGCCGGCGCCGATGACGACGTCGTTCTTGACGATCACGCAGCCGATGCGCGGATTGGGCGCCGTGATGAACATGCCGCGCGCAGCCCAGGCCAGCGCCGCAGCCATGCCTTCGGTGTCGTTGAGAATGGGTTGGCTGTCGTGCGTCACGTGGTCTTTCATCAGTGCGCATCGTGCAATGCGCTTGTTTTCAGGCTTGTTTTCAGTCTTACTTTAGGGCGGTGCTGCGACGCCATCGCAGCCGGCGTCACGCGCCGGGTTGCACAGGCGCGGGCGGCCAAGCATGTTGATTTTAATACGGCGTACCCCGCCGCCGTGGAACAGCGACAGCGTGCCCGGCCGTGCCGCGGCGCTGCTCGTATCGCTGCAACTGCGTCCCGCGCCATTGTAGGCGATGTATTGCGGGGCTGCAGGGCTGGCAAAGGAATAGCTCACCTGCACGCCCTGCGGCAGCGTGGCGCGCACGGCCAGGATGTCGTCGCCCGCGCCGGCCTGGCGATTGTTGTCGCGATCGACGTACACGGTCCAGCCACGCGACCAGTCGATGCCGGCCGCGTCGTTCGCTGTGAGGATCACGGGTTCGTTGCGGGCGATCGCCATCGACCGGGTGAGCTGGACCGCACTGTAGAGGTCGGCTGCGGCCACGCGCAGCTCCTGGCCCTGGACGATCCGGTGCAGGCCGGGCGCCGCCAGCGACGACGTGATCGCCACCATGCCAAGCACCACGGCCAGTTCGGCCATCGACAGGCCGGTGCAGTGGCGGCGCAGGATGGCGCGGGCCAGCGTGGTCTCAAGGCGCGTGGTCATGGCCAGCAGCGTGTGGACTGGCCACTTGAGCCGCTTGCGCCACTTGGGTCACTCACCCCGCTGGCGCCCTGCGCGCCGGTGCTGGACAGTGTCAGCGTGCCGCATTCCGGATCGGCAAATGCAGCGTTGACGTTGGCCGTGCCGGGCCGCGCGCGCAGCACGATGCAGGCGGCAATCGCCTGCTCCGGACAGGCCTCGCCGTCGAGCTCATAGGCGCTGGCCGCCGCACTGCTGCCAAGCCAGGTGCGGAACTGGCCCGCGTCAACGGTGCTGCTGGCCATCGAGAACGCGATATAGCTGTGATGCTGGGCGCGGTATTGTTCCTGGCGCTGCATCAGGTCGAGCAGCGCCAGCTGGGCTTCGACCCGGCGCGCCTTGACGATCTGGCGCGCGTACGACGGATAGGCCACCGATGTCAGGATGCCGACGATTGCCAGCACCATCAGCAATTCGATCAGCGTGAAACCATTGCGGTGTCGTGTCATGGACCCTTCTCCTGTTTTCCCGGGTGGGTCATTCGGATGCAGCGGCAACCACTGCAGACCAGTTGCCGATCTCGCGCCAGCCAACGCGCCGGCCATGCGCGCCGCCGGGTGGCAGGCGGTAATAGGCCTGGACGGCAGCCCCGGCGCCCGCCCTGCTGCCGGCGCCGCGCGCGGCGATGCGGTAGAGCTGGCCGTCGGCGGACGCCGGCATTAGCTCGATCAGGTAGCGTGGCGTCTCGAGCGGCAAGCCACCCTCCCCTGTGGGCAGCGTGGCGCCGGTGAACGTGCCGAACGGGATGGCCGGGCCATCGTCAAGCGCCAGCCGGGCCAGCTGGCGATCAGGGTCGGCGTCGTGCGCGCACAAGCCGTTGTACGGCCGGGCGCCCAGGCACGCGCCGACGAAGGCGTCCGCACTGCCGCCACGGATCGCGTTGGCGCGCGCCGAGCCTGGCACTGCGCCGCCGTCGATATCGTGTTCGGCATCGAGCAAGGCGGCTTCGGCCATGTGCAGGGCCAGCGCGCGATCGCGTTCGTACGCAGCGGCGCGGGTGCTTTGCAGCGCGCCGCGCGCCGAGGCGATGCCCGTCATGAGCACGGCCAGCATCAGCACGAGCGCGGTGATGAGCGCGATGCCATCCTGGCGTCGCGGCGTGGGTGGGAGTCGGTGGCGCATAGGCAGCTCAACGCGCGGCCACCGGCGGCGCAGAAGGTGGAACGATTGGCATCGTGACAGGCACCGCAATCGGCACCGCGATTGGCACCCCGATGACCGCGCCATACACCTTACGCATGCGCGCTTCGCCGCCGCGATCGAGGTCAGCCGCCGCCAGCCGGACACCCGGATCGGCGGCCGCCAGCGCACCGTCATACCCCGGGCCGAACAACCAATGCACGAGGCCCGCGCCCACATCAGGCGCCTGGCGCGGCCCATGCAGCAGCAAGCCGACCCGCACGCTCGCGACGTGCTTCCAGTGGCTGCGCGTGCGCAGATTGGCGTCACGCTCGTTGGCAGTCGAGCCGGCCAGCACCAGCGCCGCGTCGAGCGCCCGGATCGCACCGGCGTTCACGTACCGGTTGGGCGCGCCATCGCCATCGGTATCGAGCCCGTACAGCACCTGGAAGCTGTCGACGTGGCCTGCCACGGCATCGGACGACCAGCTGCCGGCGCCCCGGTATTTGCAGCGCAGTTCGGCGTCGCCCTGCGCATTGCGCGCAACATAGAAAATGCTCCACCCTTCCTGATCGCGGTGCACGGGAAACCCGGCGCAATCAAGCGTGCCGCCGTCGCCGGCTGGCGGCGCGCCGGTGCCGGCAAAGCGCAGCGCCAGCACGTCGCTGCCGTTGACCGTCGTCGGAAGCGGCGCATCGATGCCAGCGCCGGCATGGGTCAGCGACGACGCATCCAGTCCGGCGATGGCAGCCGGTAGCGCGGGATCGATCACCGGATGCGCGGCCCAGTCGACGTGGCCCGCCAGGTGCACGGCGCGCGCCAGGGCATCCAGCGCGTAGCGGCCGGCGTCATCCATCTCGGCCGCTTCGAGCAGCGCCG
>Ga0265780_10004128_pt1 | contig 18846 bp, 17 predicted proteins | sample P1T30metagenome_FD_192432 | JGI IMG/M metagenome (GOLD analysis project Ga0265780, IMG submission 192432) | Plant litter microbial communities from East Loma Ridge, Irvine, California - P1 T30 | ecosystem: Environmental > Terrestrial > Plant litter > Unclassified | place: USA: California...
GTCCTTGTCCACACCGGTGAACAGGAACTCCCCGAGCAGACCCTCGCCGCGAGCGTCGACGATGATCTTCTGACCCGCGCGGAGCTCGCCGAACAGGATCTTCTCGCTGAGCGTGTCCTCGATCTCCCGCTGGATCGCGCGGCGCAGCGGCCGAGCTCCCAGGACGGGGTCGTAACCACGCTCGGCGAGCAGGACCTTGGCGGGCTCGGTGAGCTCGATGGCCATGTCCTTGTCCTCCAGGCGGAGGGCGAGGCGCGCGATCAGCAGGTCCACGATCTCGAAGATCTCGTCGCGGCTGAGCTGCGGGAACACCACCACGTCGTCGACGCGGTTGAGGAACTCGGGCCGGAAGTGCTGCTTGAGCTCGTCGTTGACCTTGGACTTCATGCGCTCGTACGACGTCGACAGGTCACCGCCGGCCTGGAAGCCGGTCTGGAGGCCCTTGCTGATGTCACGGGCACCGAGGTTCGTGGTCATGATGATCACGGTGTTCTTGAAGTCGACCACGCGACCCTGGGAGTCCGTGAGGCGACCGTCCTCGAGGATCTGCAGGAGCGAGTTGAAGATGTCGGCGTGAGCCTTCTCCACCTCGTCGAACAGGACCACGGAGAACGGGCGACGGCGGACCTTCTCGGTGAGCTGGCCACCCTCCTCGTACCCGACGTACCCGGGGGGCGAGCCGAACAGGCGCGAGACCGTGTGCTTCTCGGAGAACTCGCTCATGTCGAGCTGGATGAGGGAGTCCTCGTCACCGAACAGGAACTCGGCCAGAGCCTTGGCGAGCTCCGTCTTCCCGACGCCGGTGGGCCCGGCGAAGATGAACGAGCCACCGGGGCGCTTGGGGTCCTTCAGACCGGCGCGCGTACGACGGATCGCCTGCGAGAGCGCGGTCACGGCGGCCTTCTGGCCGACGATGCGCTTGTGCAGCACGTCCTCCATGCGCAGCAGTCGCGAGGACTCCTCCTCGGTCAGCTTGAACACGGGGATCCCGGTCGAGGCGGCCAGCACCTCCGCGATGAGCTCCTCGTCCACGGTGGCCACGACGTCCATGTCACCGGACTTCCAAGCCTTCTCGCGCTCGAGCCGACGCGCGGTCAGGTTCTTCTCGTCGTCGCGCAGACGCGCGGCCTTCTCGAAGTCCTGGTCGTCGATCGCCGACTCCTTGGCCCGCTTGGCCTCGGCGATCTTCTCGTCGAGCTCGCGCAGCTCCGGCGGGGCCGTCATCCGACGGATCCGCAGGCGGGCGCCCGCCTCGTCGACCAGGTCGATCGCCTTGTCCGGGAGGAACCGGTCGTTGATGTAGCGGTCGGCCAGCGTGGCCGCCGCGACGAGCGCCGGATCGGTGATCGTGACGCGGTGGTGCGCCTCGTACCGGTCGCGGACACCCTTGAGGATCTCGATGGTGTGCGTGAGCGTGGGCTCGTTCACCGTGATCGGCTGGAAACGACGCTCGAGCGCCGGGTCCTTCTCGATGTGCTTGCGGTACTCGTCGAGCGTGGTGGCACCGATGGTCTGGAGCTCACCGCGCGCGAGCATCGGCTTGAGGATGCTCGCGGCGTCGATCGCGCCCTCGGCCGCACCGGCACCGACCAGCGTGTGAACCTCGTCGATGAACAGGATGATGTCGCCGCGCGTGCGGATCTCCTTGAGCACCTTCTTCAGGCGCTCCTCGAAGTCACCGCGGTAGCGGGAACCGGCCACCAGGGCGCCGAGGTCCAGCGTGTAGAGCTGCTTGTCCTTCAGCGTCTCCGGGACGGTGCCGCGCACGATGTCCTGCGCGAGGCCCTCCACGACGGCGGTCTTGCCGACGCCGGGCTCGCCCACGAGGATCGGGTTGTTCTTGGTTCGGCGCGAGAGCACCTGCATCACGCGCTCGGCCTCGGTCTCGCGTCCGATCACCGGGTCGAGCTTGCCCTCACGGGCGAGCTGCGTGAGGTTGCGGCCGAACTGGTCCAGGACGGCGGAGCCGGACGGCGTGCCCTCCTGCGGACCGCCGGCGGCGACGGGCTCCTTGCCGGGCTGACCCTGCAGCAGCTGCAGGACCTGCTGGCGCACGCGGCCGAGGTCGGCCCCGAGGTTGCCGAGGACCTGGGCGGCGACGCCCTCGCCCTCGCGGATCAGGCCGAGCAGGATGTGCTCGGTGCCGATGTGGTTGTGGCCGAGCTGGAGCGCCTCGCGGAGCGAGAGCTCGAGCACCTTCTTGGCGCGCGGCGTGAAGGGGATGTGGCCGGTGGGGGCCTGCTGGCCCTCGCCGATGATGTCCACGACCTGCTGGCGCACGACGTCGAGCGAGATGCCGAGGGACTCGAGCGCCTTGGCGGCGACGCCCTCACCCTCGTGGATCAGCCCGAGCAGGATGTGCTCGGTGCCGATGTAGTTGTGGTTGAGCATGCGTGCCTCGTCCTGCGCAAGGACGACGACGCGGCGAGCTCGGTCGGTGAATCTCTCGAACATGGCGCACCTTCTTTCCGGCTGCGTCGGTCGCGAAGCACGACCGTCGGGCGGCGTTCACTCAATCTAACGGGCACCCCCGACAAAACATGCCGCTGTTCGCCCCAGGCGTGAAACGTTCCGCACCCGTGGTTCGTCGCCGAGCCCCCGACGGATCGGCCTGCACGCGCACTCGTTCGACCGATGAGTTCCGCGGACCTGGTCGGTCCATCTCCACGACAGCACAGCAGGCCGGGGGTCCCGGCCCGAACGAGGGAGTCATCCATGTTCTTCCCCAACCTCCAGGTCGCCGACGTCGCCGCCACCCGCGAGTTCTGGACCGCGCTGGGCTACGGCTTCAACGCGACGTACACGACCGAGGACGTCCTGTGCCTCGAGCTCGTTCCCGGCCAGGTCGCCGTCATGCTGCACGCGCCGTCCTCCTACGCGAGGTTCCTGCCTGGCACGACGCCCTCGGACCCGAGCACCACCACCCAGGTCCTGCTCTCGTTCGACCTCGACGGCCGCGAGGAGGTCGACTCGCTCTACGAGAACGTCGTCGCCGCGGGCGGGACGCAGGCGCGCGAGACCGAGGACCTCGGCTTCATGTACACGCGCAGCTTCCGCGACCTCGACGGCCACGTCTGGGAGCCGTTCTTCATGGACGAGGCCAGGGCGGCCGAGATGTTCGCCCAGGACCCGACGAGCACCGACGCCTGACCAGCCCGACCACGCACGGCGCCGACGGCGGCCTCGCGCAGCACGCGACCCTCAGCCGGCCGCGGTGTCCACGAGGATCGTCGTCGGCCCGTCGTTGGTCAGCTCCACGCGCATGTCGGCGCCGAACACCCCCGTCGCCACCGTCACGCCGAGCTCGCGAAGAGCCGACACGACGGCGTCCACCAGCGGCTGCGCGACATCGCCCGGCGCGGCGGCGCTCCAGGTCGGACGGCGTCCCCTGCGGACGTCGCCGTAGAGGGTGAACTGGCTGACGACGAGCACGTCGGCCCCCGCGTCGAGCACCGAGCGCTCGCCCCGCAGGATCCGCAGGTGCGCGATCTTGCGGGCGACGTGCGCGACCTGCTCGGCGCCGTCGTCGTGCGTGACACCGACCAGGGCGAGCAGGCCCTCCCCCGTCACCTCACCGACGACCTCGCCGTCCACGAGCACGCGCGCGGAGTCGACGCGCTGCAGCAGGGCGCGCACGAGCGGACCCGCCCTACCAGCGACCGGCCGGGCCCGACCCGGTCCCGGGGCGGCGCGGCGTGAAGCGGATGACCTCGGGCTTGACGTCCGCCAGGTAGATCGCGGCGGGCAGCACCGCGATCAGGCCGATGAGGAGCGGGAGGCCGAAGCCGAACGCGACGCCGAGGACCGCGAACCGCGGCACCGACAGGTAGCCGAAGAGCGCCCCGGCGGCGAGGATCGCGAGCCAGAACGGCTTCGTGCGCTTCTCGGCGGTCACGTACGACCCCGCCGGTCGGCGGAGCGCGTCGACGAGCGCCCAGACCTCGAGCACGAAGCCGACGAGGAACAGCGCGATGAACACGTAGTACTGGATCAGCCCGGTCACGTCACGAGCCTACGGGGCGGTGGGCGACCTGCCGGCGGACGGCGGCTGCCGCAGCGCCTCGGCCGCCGCCCGCTCGTCCTGGCCGGCCGCGCGCAGCAGGTCGAACGTGACCGACCGCAGCAGCGACAGGAGCGTGTGACGCACGGGGTCGCGCTCCCCCGTCGTCCCCAGGCGCGCGGCGATCTCGCGCAGGTCCTCCGCGGCCTCGGAGCCCGGCCGTCCCGCACCGACGAGGCCGCCGAGACGGCGCGTGACGATCCCGAGCTCCTCCACGATCCCCGCCACCTGCTCGTCGTGCCAGCCCTCGCGCACGGCGACGGCGGAGCGGCGCGCGAGCACCCGCGTCGTGCGGATGGCGCGGTCGGTGAACTCGCACGCGTCGGCCAGGTCGGCGACGGCGGCGACGTGTCTGTGCCACGCCGGGGACAGCTTCGCCGTCGAGGAGGAGGCGCTGACGGCCGACTCCCACGCCACGAGCATCGCCTGGGTGGAGCGGGCGCGGTCCAGCGAGTCGGCGACGGCGGCGCCGTCCCCCGTGTGCAGGCCGCGCCCGAGCCGCGTGAGCACCTCGGCGAGCTCGCCCAGCGTGCTCCGCGCGAGGGTGCGCGGCCGGCGCCGCGGGTCCCGCGGGATGAAGAGCGAGAAGACCAGGGCGACGGCGCCGCCCACGAGCGCATCCGTCCACCGGCCGATCCCGCCCCCCGAGGAGGACATCAGCGGCAGGCCGAGCACCACGATCGCCTGCACCGCCGACTGCGTGGTCAGCACCGGTGAGGGGTCCAGGGCCTTGGCGATGAGGGTCGCGACGAGGACCACCACCGCGGTCTGGATCGGACCGGAGCCGAACTGGACCTGGATCGCCTCGCCCATCGCGACGCCGAGCGAGATCCCGAGGGCGACCTCGCCCACGCGGCGCGGCTGCACGTCGGCCGTGAAGCCCAGCGCGGAGAAGCACGCGACGGCCGCGAAGAACGGATAGGGGTGGCCGACCAGGACTCCGGCGACGGCGTAGGCCACGCCCGTGGCGAGGCTGACCCACGCGACGGGGCCGACGGCGTCGCGCGCCCGACCGAGGCCGAGCTGCACCCCGCGCGGCACGCGAACAGCGCCGAGACCGCCGGTCACGGGTGGATCACTCGGTCCGGCGGCGCAGCCCCGGGGTGACGGGACCGCGGGCCTCGGGCCGCCCCTCGCCGTGGCCGTCGGCCCCGACCACGATCTCCTGCGAGGCGGCGATGTCGCCCGCGGGCCCCTGGACCCGCAGCTCGACGTCGATCGGGACCGACCGCTTGAGGATCGCGAGTGCGATCGGGCCGAGCTCGTGGTGGCGCGCGACGGTCGTGACGCGTCCGACGACCTTCTCCGCCAGCGCGACGGCGGCGCCGGGCTCGGGCAGCAGGTGGTCGGACCCGTCGAGGTGCAGCATCGTGAGGCGGCGCGGCGGCCGGCCCAGGTTGTAGGTGCGCGCGACGCCCTCCTGGCCGCGGTAGCAGCCCTTGTCCAGGTGGACGGCGGTGCGCAGCCAGTCGAGCTCGTGCGGCATCGTCCTGTCGTCGACCTCGCGGCCGAGCCGGGGCCGCCACGCGGCCACGCGCAGGGCCTCCCACGCGAGCGTGCCCGCCACGGGTGTCCCCGAGCGCAGGAGGTGGGCGATGACGTCGTCGAACGCCTCGCCGTCCACGAGCGCGTACGCGGTGGGGGTGAGGGCGCCGGGGTGCTCGGCGACGACGGCGTAGCGCGTGCCACCCTCGACGACGCCGGGCCACGGGTCGCGCCACGTGGTCCGGAGCACGTCGGCCGGTGAGGTGCCGCGAGCGGCGGCGACGGCGTCGGCCGCCTGCGCGATCGCGGCCAGCCCGGCGGACGCGCCGGACTCCACGACGCCGAGCACCGCGACGTGCGCGTGCGCCACCGCGACGTCGAGCATGAACCGCATGCGGTCGAGGTAGGTGGCGAGCGGCTCCGCGTGTGCCGCCTCGGTGACGAGGAAGGCGCGGACGCCGTCGTCCACGAGCGCGGCGGAGTGCTCCACGCGGCCGTGGATGTCGAGCAGGAGGAGCTCGGCGCTCTCGCCGGGAGCCAGGCTCCGCACGCGCTGCGAGGAGAGCGTGTCGAGCCAGCTGAGGCGGTCCGAGCCGGTGACGGTGACGACGCCGAGGTGGCTGAGGTCGACGACCGCGCGGCCCGCGGCGAGCAGCCGCTGCTCGCGCGCGGGGTCCCCGTAGTGCGCGGCGACGCCCGCATCGGGTGCGCCGGCCACGACGGCGCCGGGAACGACGAGCATCAGCGCCTGCGCTCCGTCACGCCGACGCCGGTGCGACGGCGGGCGCGAACCGCACCAGGCGCCCGGACGCGTAGGACTGCAGCTCGTGCCCGAACGCGGCGAGCTCGATCGAGAAGAAGATCTCCCCGCGGACCCAGCCGTACATGCGGCGCTGCGCGACGACGTCGGACGCGGTGGCGGTGCGACCGACGTGGTGCGTGACGAGGTCGACGCGCGGGCCCTGGGCCGAGCCGACGTGGATGGACACGTGCCCGCTGGCCTCGGCGATCAGGACCTCGATGCCGGTGGGGGCGGGGGCGTCGGCGGGAGCCCCGACGACGGGGACGGCCTCCCCGTCGGAGGACGGGCGCCAGAACCCTGACTCGCGCGACCACACCGTGCCGGGAACGAGGTCGGCCGCGTCGAACGGCTGCTCGCGGTCGGGCAGCTCACCCTCGAGCAGCGAGATGGTCGAGGAGTACGCGAGGTAGGGGCCGCCGTCGTGCGTCAGCTCGACGTCCACGACGATCGATCGCTCGGGGATGTCCGGGTAGGCCATCACGCCGGCCCCGCGCCACGTGCCGACGAGCCAGGCGAGCGGGTAGAGGTCGGGCGAGAGGTCGTCGGGGAGCTCGAACGACATCAGCGACTCTGCTGCTTCAGCAACCGGTACACGACGTAGACGGCGAACCACATGATGGCGATCGCCACGACGGCGATCAGCGCGGTGAAGACGAGGTGGAGCATGCTCATGGCACCAGCCTACGTGGCGGGCGACCCGTGGGGACCCTCTCAGACGAGGAAGAACCGCAGCAGCACGTAGACCGGGATGCCGACGACGGCGACCGGCAGCACCGCGGCGGCGAGCGCGGCGGCGGGACGCCCCGCCGAGGGGTAGCGACCCAGGAGCGCGTGCAGCGCGGCGCTCAGCAGCCCCGCCGTGAAGCCGATGAGCCCCGAGACGACGTAGCCGACCTCCGGCAGGAAGTAGCCGCCGCCGACACCGACGACCGTGGCGGCGACGATCGTGAGGATCGCGTGCGGCCACGGCGGGAGGTGGATGGCCGCGCACGCGGTCCCGGCCGCGAGGGCGACGCCCGCCGTGAGCACGACGGTGAGCTGCTCCGGACCGTCACCGATCGCGACCCAGCCCGCCGCCGAGACGATGACGACGATGCCTGCGGCCGAGGCGGCCAGCGACTCGATCAGGCGGGGGCGGCCGTCGCGCCGGGCGAACTCGCGCACGAAGGCCGCGACGATCGCGAGGGCCGCCACCAGCGTCAGGTGGCGCAGGTCCCCGGAGAACCAGACGGCGGCGAACGCCGCGACGGCGACCAGCGCGAGGAGCACCCGGGTGCCCGTGAACGCCGGGAGGGCCAGCAGCTGCGGCCACCCCCACGCGAACACGAGGACCAGCAGCGCCATGATCGCGAGGGCCGCGTCCCAGCTCGCGAGGGCGACCGCGGCGAAGGCCGCGGTGGCCACGGAGCTGATGACGGCACGGGTCGATGCGCCGATCAGGGTCCGCACCCACCACTCCCTCGTCCGTCCGTCAGGTAGCCCCGCAGGGCCCCGACCACGGTACTGCAATACAGTGGGGGCCGATCCGTCCACCCGAGCGAAGGGACGCGCGTGGCCGAGCTGCTGCTGCTGACGTCTGAACCGGGGGGTTCGTCACAGGTCCTGCCCGCCCTGGGCCTGTTGAGCCACCGGGTGCGCGTGCTCCCCGTCGAGCCCTCCGCGCTCCTGGACGCACCCGACTCCGACCTCGTGGTCCTGGACGGCCGCCGCGACCTCGCGCTGGCGCGCACCACGTGCCGCCTCATCCGGTCGACCGGCCTGACGGTGCCGCTCCTGCTCGTCCTGACCGAGGGCGGGCTGACGGTGGTCAACGCCGACTGGGGCACCGACGACATCGTCCTCGACACCGCGGGTCCGGCCGAGCTCTCGACCCGGCTCCGCCTCCTGACCGACGGCACGCGGCAGCAGCGCGTGGCCGACGAGGACGCCGAGATCCAGGCGGGTGAGCTCGCCATCGACCCGAGCGGCTACACGGTCCGCCTGCGCGGCCGCGCGCTCGATCTCACCTACAAGGAGTTCGAGCTCCTCAAGTACCTGGTGCAGCACCCGGGCCGCGTGTTCACGCGCGCCCAGCTGCTCCAGGAGGTGTGGGGCTACGACTACTACGGGGGCACGCGGACCGTCGACGTCCACGTCCGACGCCTGCGCGCCAAGCTCGGGATCGAGCACGAGACGCTGATCGGCACCGTGCGCAACGTCGGGTACCGCTTCGAGCCGCCGCGGGACCGCCGCGAGGAGGCCTCGCCCCCCGTCGGCGCGCTCCTGCCCGACGACGACGGGTCGGCCCTCCCCGAGACGCCGCCGGCGCGCAGCACGCGCGCCTGACGTCAGCCCCACCACACGGCCCCAGCACCCCGCCCCACCGCCCCGCCCCGACCCGTCGCCGGGCGCGTCAACGCGTCGTTGCCGACGCCGTCAACCTGCCGTTGCCGCGCGTCTTTCCAACGTTTCCCAGCTGTTCGCGCTCGCGTCACCCGCCCGTCACCCAGGGACTACAGTTGCGACGACGTCGGGTCAGGCAGGCGCCCGGGCACCCCAGCTCCACCGCCCGATCAGCCGCGTGTCGAGAGGCAGTTCTCGGTCCGGCGGCGACCTCGTCCGCATGTCCGCCCGACCCCACCGGAGCCCCCGTGCGTCTGCGACTCAAGCCTCGCGACACCTCCCTGTTCGACCTCCTGTCCCAGCAGGCCAAGCTCCTGCCCGTCGGCAGCGGAGTGCTGGCGCAGCTCGTGGGGAGCGCGCCCGAGGCCAGGGTCGCCCTCGCCGAGACGATGCGCGAGACCGAGCACCAGGCCGACGAGGCCACGCACGCGATCCTTCGCCGCATCAACGAGACGTTCGTGACGCCGTTCGACCGCGACGACATCTACGAGCTGGCCGGACGCCTCGACGACTGCATGGACGACATGGAGGAGGTCGCCGACCTCGTCGTCCTGTACCGGATGGGCGAGCTGCCCCGGGGCGTCATCGAGCAGGTGGGCGTGCTGCAGCGCTGCGCCGAGCTCACCGCCGAGGCCATGCCCCGCCTGTCGACCATGAAGAACCTGCGGGAGTTCTGGGTCGAGATCAACAGCCTCGAGAACGAGGGTGACCGCACGCACCGCCAGCTGCTGAGCGACATCTTCGACGGGCTCACCCCAGCCGGCACCGACCCCATCGAGATCATGAAGATCAAGGAGATCGCGGACCTGCTGGAGTCGGCGGTCGACGGTTTCGAGCGCGTCGCGAACGCCATCGAGACCATCGTCCTCAAGGAAGCCTGATCGGTGGAGATCGCCCTCGTCGTCGCCGTCGTCGCCCTCGCTCTCACCTTCGACTACACCAACGGCTTCCACGACGCCGCGAACGCCATCGCGACGTCGGTCTCCACCCGAGCGCTGACGCCGCGTGCCGCGCTGCTGATGGCGGCGGTGATGAACTTCGTCGGCGCGCTTCTGGGGACGTCGGTGGCCGAGACGATCGCGACCAGCATCGTCAGCCTGGACGTCTCCGACACCGCGCACGCCCACACGGCGCTGGTGGTCGTCCTCGCGGCACTGATCGGCGCGATCGCCTGGAACCTCATCACGTGGTGGTTCGGCATGCCGTCCTCCTCCTCGCACGCCCTCATCGGCGGACTCGTGGGGGCCGGGCTGGCCGGGTCGTTCGTGGTGCAGTGGAGCGCCGTGGTCGACAAGGTCGTCATCCCGATGATCGTCTCGCCGATCGTCGGCTTCTCGTTCGCGTTCGGGCTCATGATCGCCGTGCTGTGGATCTTCCGGAACGCGAAGCCCGGTCCGACGACGCGCGGCTTCCGCCTCGCCCAGACCGTCTCGGCCGCCGCGATGGCGCTGGGACACGGTCTGCAGGACGCCCAGAAGACGATGGGTGTCATCTTCCTGGCGCTGCTGACCGTCGGCTGGGCTGCGCCCGAGGACGGCATCCCGCTGTGGGTGAAGCTCGCCGCCGCCGCCGCCATCTCCCTGGGCACCTACTCGGGCGGCTGGCGCATCATGCGCACGCTCGGGCGCAAGATCATCGACCTCGACCCGGCGCGCGGCTTCGTGGCGGAGTCGGTCTCCGCCGTCGTCCTGTACGTGATGGCCATGGGGCTGCACGCGCCCGTCTCCACGACGCAGACGATCACGTCGGCGATCATGGGCGTCGGTGCGACCAAGCGTCTCTCGGCGGTGCGCTGGGGCGTCGCGAAGAACATCGCGATCGCCTGGGTGCTGACCATCCCGATGGCGGCGCTGATGGCGGCGCTGACGTTCTGGCTCGTCCACTTCGTCCTGCTGTAGGACGCCGGCCGGCCGGACCCGATCCGACGACGAGACGGCCGGCCCCCGAGGGGACCGGCCGTCGTCGTGCTCAGTGGTGGGCGACGATCACCCGAAGCGACCCGAGATGTAGTCCTCGGTGGCCTTCTTGGTCGGCGCGGAGAACATCGTCGTGGTGTCGTCCATCTCCACGAGCTGGCCGGGCTGCCCCGTCGCCTCGAGGTTGAAGAACCCCGTGCGGTCGGAGACGCGGGAGGCCTGCTGCATGTTGTGCGTCACGATCACGATCGTGTAGTCCTCCTTGAGCTCGTGGATCAGGTCCTCGATCGCGAGCGTGGAGATCGGGTCGAGGGCCGAGCACGGCTCGTCCATGAGGAGCACCTGCGGCGAGACGGCGATGGCCCGCGCGATGCACAGGCGCTGCTGCTGACCGCCCGAGAGACCGGAGCCCGGCTTGTCGAGGCGGTCCTTGACCTCGTTCCACAGGTTCGCGCCCCTGAGCGAGGACTCGACCAGCTCGTCGGCCGCGGCCTTCGGCAGGCGGCGGTTGTTGAGCTTCACGCCGGCGAGCACGTTCTCCTTGATGGACATCGTGGGGAACGGGTTCGGGCGCTGGAAGACCATCCCGATCTGGCGGCGCACCTCGACCGGGTCGACGCCGGAGCCGTAGATGTCCACGCCGTCCATGACGGCCTTGCCCTCGACACGTGCGCCGGGGATGACCTCGTGCATGCGGTTGAGCGTGCGCAGGAAGGTGGACTTGCCGCAGCCGGACGGGCCGATGAGGGCGGTGACCGAGCGGGGCTCGATCGCCATGGTGACGCCCTGCACCGCCTTGAAGTCGCCGTAGTAGATGTCGAGGTCGCTGACGTCGATCCGCTTGGACATGACTGGTTCTCCTTGGCTTACTTCTCGGCGATCGAGAACCGGCTCGAGATGAACCGGGCGACGAGGTTGAGGATCATGATGATGAGGATCAGGACGAGGGCGGCACCCCAGGCGCGGTCCGCGCCGACGCCGAGGGCGTCCTGGCTGTACTGGCTGTAGGCGAACACGGGCAGCGTAGCGACCCGGCCCTCGAGCATGCTGGCGTTCGTCGACGTGACGATGCCGACCGTGAGCAGCAGCGGCGCCGTCTCGCCGATCACGCGGGCGATGGCCAGCACGATCGAGGTGACGATGCCGGCGAGCGACGTGCGCAGCACGACCTTGGTGATGGTCAGGTACTTCGGCACGCCGAGCGCGTACGAGGCCTCGCGCAGCTCGTTCGGGACGAGCTTGAGCATCTCCTCGCAGGAGCGCACCACGACCGGGATCATCAGCACCGACAGCGCGATGGCGCCCATGACGCCCGAGCGGTAGGCCGGGCCGATGAGGATCGCGAACAGGGCGACGGCGAAGAGGCCGGCGACGATCGAGGGGATGCCCGTCATGACGTCGACGAAGAAGGTCAGCGTGCGCGCCAGGCGGCCGTGCCCGTACTCCACGAGGTAGATCGCGGCGAGCAGCCCGATCGGCGCCGAGATGAGGGTCGCGAGCCCCGTGATCTGCAGCGTGCCGAGGATCGCGTGGCTGACGCCACCGTCGAGCGAGTCACCGAAGACGCCGGTCATGTCGGTGGTGAGGAACTGCCACGTCAGCGTCGAACCGCCGCGGATCACGACCTCCGTCAGGAGCGAGATCAGCGGCACCAGGGCGATGAGGAACGCGAGCGTCACGAGCCCCGCCATGATGGCGTTCGTCCGCTTGCGACGTCGCCCGGAGGGGGTGGTGGCGAAGTTCGGGGCGATGTCGGGGGCCGGCACGGGCCGGTCGGTCACGGCGGTCATCAGTTGGCTCCCGAGAAGGCGGCGCGGCGCGCGACGATCCAGCGCGCGGCCATGTTGACGACGAGGGTGATGGCGAACAGCGCGAGGCCGCTGGCGATGAGCACGCTGACCCCCATGCCGTGGGCCTCGCGGATCTGCTGCGCGATGTTGGCGGCGATGGTCTGGTGCTCGGCGCTCGCGAGGATCTTGAAGCTGTAGACCTCGGTCCCGCGCGCGAACGGCGCGAGGATCATGAGCACGGCCATCGTCTCGCCGAGCGCACGGCCCAGGCCGAGCATGGAGGCAGAGATGACGCCGGACCGACCGAACGGCAGGATCGCCTGGCGGGCGACCTCCCAGCGCGTGGCGCCGAGGGCGAGCGAGGCCTCGATGTGCAGGCGCGGCGTCTGGAGGAACACCTCGCGCGAGACGGCGGTGATGATCGGGAGGATCATCACGGCGAGCACGATCGCGGCGGACGTGATGTTCTTCGCCGGCGGCGCGTAGTCCGCGAAGATCGGGATGAATCCGAGCTTCTGGGAGATCCAGTCCATGATCGGGCCGATCTTCGGCACGAGCCAGAAGAAGCCCCACAGGCCGTAGACCACGGACGGGATGGCGGCGAGCAGGTCGACGACGTAGGCGACGGGGCCCGAGAGCCGCTTCGGCGCGTAGTGCGCGATGAACAGCGCGATGCCGATCGAGAGCGGCACGGCGATGACCAGCGCGATGAGCGCCGCGAGCACGGTGCCGAAGACCAGCGGAGCGATGTACTGCCCGAGGTTCAGGTCACGCGTGAAGTCGGCGTAGGCCGCCGGGGAGGCGGTGATGGCCGGGAGCGCCTCGCGGACCAGGAAGATCGCGACGGCGGCCAGGGTCACCAGGATGAGGATGCCGGACGCGGTGGACAGCCCTGCGAACAGACGGTTGCCGAAGCGCCCGGGGGTGCTGCCTCGTCGTGACGCGAGGGGTCTGCCCTCGGCGCCGGGTGCCTCCGGCGTGACGTCGGTGCTCACGTGATCCCTTCCTAAACGTGGGAGAGGTGCTGACCCGGCGCTGCGGCGACACCCTCGCGGGTGCCGCCGCAGCGCCTGGTCAGCGGATGTCCTGAGGGATCAGGACGCCGAGATCGTCTCGATGGCCGCCTCGACCTGCGTGCGCAGGTCGTCGGAGATCGGGGCGACGCCGGCCGCCTCGTTCGCACGAGCCTGGCCGTCCTCGCTGGCGATGTAGCTGAAGTACGCCTTGACGTTCGCCGCGGCTGCGGCGTCGTCGTAGGTGTCGCAGCCGATCAGGTAGGAGATCAGCACGAGCGGGTAGACGCCCGCCTCGGTGGTGGTGCGGTCGAGCTGGTAGGTGATGCGCTTGTCGGTCGCGTCGTCGCTGAGCGGCGAGGCGTCGACGGCGGCGGCAGCGGCCTCCGGGCTGAACGGCACGTACTCCTCGCCCACCTTCAGGGCGACGGTGCCGAGGTCGCCGGCCTGCGATGCGTCGGCGTAGCCGATCGCACCCTCGGCGGCGGAGACCGTGGTCACCATGCCGGAGGTGCCGTCGCCGGACTGCTGGGACGCCAGCGGCCAGGCGTCGCTCGCCTCGTCGGTCCAGGTGCCGTCCGAGGCCTCGAAGAGGTACTCGGTGAAGTTCTCGGTCGTGCCCGAGTCGTCGGAGCGGTTCACGACCGTGATGGCCGTGGAGGGCAGCGTCGCGTCGGGATTCTGGTCGGCGATCGCCGCGTCGTCCCACGTCGTGATCTCGCCGCGGAAGATCTTCGCCACCGTGGCCGCGTCGAGCTGGATGTTGTCCACGCCGGTGTCGGGGAGGTTGTAGATGACCGCGATCGGGGAGATGTAGAGCGGGAGCTCCACGGCCTCGCCGCCGAAGCAGCGGTCGGTGGCCGAGGTGAGCTCGTCCTCCTTGAGCGCCGAGTCGCTGCCGGCGAACAGCACGCCGGAGGACAGGAACTGCTCGCGCCCGCCGCCGGAGCCGACGGCGTCGTAGGTGACCGTGACGCCGGGCTCGCTGTCGCCGAAGCCGGCGATCCAGCCCTCCTGGGCCTTGCCCTGCGAGGACGCGCCGGCGCCCGGGAGGTTGCCCGACAGCTCGCCGGCCGCGGGGGCCTCGGTGTCGCCGGTGGAGGTCTCGGTGCCACCGTCGGAGCTGGAGGGGCTCTCGTCGGCGGTCACGCCGCCGCCGCAGGCGGCGAGGACCAGGGCCGTGCTGGCCGCAAGGGTGGTGACCATCGCGCGGCGGATCGACTTCTTCACGTCAGAATTCCCTCTCGTCGTGTGGGCGGTGCGCATGCACGCCCGCCATGACGACAACGTAGGGACGCCGGATGACCGGTCCGCCCGCAGAAGGTGAACAGCGGTTGAACGAGGGTCGACACCTTGCTCGATGTGAGGTGGATCACGGGCGGCCAGAACCTCAGCCCGGGGGTCGGGCCGTCGGTCAGTCCGACGGCCGGCGCCGCTCGACGGCATGCACCCGCACGCCGCGACGGTGGCGCGGCAGCACGTGAGCCACGAGCATCTCGCCGGTGCGCAGGTAGGGGTTCGCCGTCGGGAAGAGCGCGCTGACGCGCCGCGGCGCCCTGGCCGACAGGGTCTGAAGGACCGTGGGCAGGACGGGCCGGTGCGTGCACAGCACGGCGCCGTCGGCCACCTTCTCGGCGTGCGCGTCGCCACCCCGGCGCGAGCGGAACGCGGCCAGCAGGCGGTCGACGGTGCGTGCGGCACCGCTCGGCCGCTTCGCGTTGGCCGCCTCGGTGATCTCCGGCACCGCGACGACGTCGAGGTGCGCCGCGCTCGTGTACGGCGCGACCGTGGCGACGCAGCGCTCCCACGGGCTCGAGAACACGTCGGCCACGCCGAACGCCGCGAGCGTGCTGACGAGCCCCTCGGCGTCGTGCAGCCCGGTCGCCGTGAGCGGACGGTCGGTCTCGCCGCCGCCCCACGCGCTGCGCTTGCGGGCGCGCGCGTGGCGCAGGACGACGAACGCGCGGGTGTCGAGGACGCCGTCCTCCCACTGGTCCACCAGGGCGTCGAGCGGGGCCCGGTCGGCCGGGCGGGTCAGCAGGTCGCGAGCGAGGTTCGCGCGCAGCCACCGGGCGTCGTCGACCTCCTCGGGGTCGCACAGCGGCACGGCGCCGCGCGCCAGCACCGCCGGGTGCGTCGGTTCGACCACGCGAGCCGCCCAGTAGTGGCACATCTTGAGGCGGCCGTCGTCGAGCCGGTAGCGCACGCCCGGCAGCGGGACACCGAGCACGACCGGGTGACCGGTCTCCTCGGCGACCTCGCGCACCGCGCAGCCGGGCAGGGACTCCCCCGGATCGAGCTTGCCCTTGGGCAGCGACCAGTCGTCGTAGCGCGGACGGTGGACCAGCAGCACCTCCAGGTGCTTGCCCGCCACCCGCCACACCACGGCCCCGGCGGCGTGCACCGTCGCCGGGACGCGCTGCGCCGTCGTCGTCATCGCGGGTAGTCCGGGCAGGGCCAGGGTCGCCACTGGGTCAGCGGATGCCGGTCCGGACGCGGGCCCGCTGCCGCGACCGCGGCATCAGGCTCGCCTGGAGGTGGAGCAGCGGCTCGCCGTCCTCGTTCCTGTCCACGCGCACCCACTGCTGCTCGCCGCCCGAGTCGCGCAGGTGCCACGACTGCGTCGTGTCCGCCAGCGACGTGGCGAACAGGTTCGCGAGCGTCGCGAGGTGGTCGGGGTCGACCAGCCGGACCAGGACCTCCACGCGGCGGTCGAGGTTGCGGTGCATGAGGTCGGCGCTGCCGATGAAGTACTCCGGCTCACCGCCGCCGGCGAACGCGTAGATGCGCGAGTGCTCGAGGAACCGGCCCAGGATCGAGCGCACCGTGATGTTCTCGCTGAGTCCGGGCACGCCCGCCTTGATGGCGCAGATGCCGCGCACCACGACGCCGACCTTCACACCGGCCTGCGACGCGCGGTAGAGCGCGTCGATCGTGGCCTCGTCGACGATCGAGTTCACCTTGATGTTGATCCACGCCTCCTTGCCCGCGCGGTGGTTGTCGATCTCGCGCTCGATGCGCTCGATCAGACCGGTGCGCACGGACCGCGGCGCCACGAGGAGCCGGTGGAAGCGGGACTTGGGCGCGTAGCCCGACAGCTGGTTGAACAGACGCGTGAGGTCCTGGCCGACCTCGCCGTCGCACGTCAGCAGTCCCAGGTCCTCGTAGATGCGCGCCGTCTTGGGGTTGTAGTTGCCGGTACCGATGTGGCAGTAGCGGCGCAGGCCGTCGGACTCCTGCCGCACCACGAGCGAGAGCTTGCAGTGCGTCTTGAGACCGACGATGCCGTAGACCACGTGCACGCCGGCCTGCTCGAGCTTGCGCGCCCACGAGATGTTGGCCTGCTCGTCGAAACGCGCCTTGATCTCGACGATCGCGAGGACCTGCTTGCCCGCCTCGGCCGCGTCGATGAGCGCGTCCACGATCGGGGAGTCGCCCGAGGTGCGGTAGAGCGTCTGCTTGATCGCGAGCACGGTCGGGTCGGCGGCGGCCTGCGCGAGGAACTGCTGCACGCTCGTGGAGAACGAGTCGTACGGGTGGTGCAGCAGGATGTCCCGCTCACGGATCGCGGCGAAGAAGTCGGTCGGGCTGGCGCTCTCGACATCGGCCAGCGCACGGGGTGTGCGCCCCACGAACCGTGGATACTGCAGCTCCGGCCGGTCGACGTCGGCCACCACGTTCAGACCCGTGAGGTCCAGCGGCGCGGGCAGCTCGTAGACCTCGTGCTCGCTGACGCCCAGCTCGCGCACCAGGAGGCGACGCACCTGCGGGGAGATGTCGGGGGCGAGCTCGAGACGGACGGCGGGACCGAACCGGCGGCGCAGCAGCTCCTTCTCCAGGGCCTTGAGGAGGTTCTCGGCGTCGTCCTCCTCGACCTCCAGGTCCTCGTTCCGGGTGACGCGGAAGGAGTGGTGCTCCACGACCTCCATGCCGGGGAACAGGTAGTGCAGGTGCGCGGCCATCAGCTCCTCGAGCGAGATGAACCGGCGCACGGGCGAGGGGTTGAGCTCGCCCTTGGCGACGGCCTCGTCGACGGCGATGAAGCGCGGCAGGGACGGCGGCACCTTGACGCGCGCGAAGTGGTCCTTGTCGGTGGAGGGGTTCTTCACGACGACGGCGAGGTTGAGCGAGAGCCCCGAGATGTAGGGGAACGGGTGCGCCGGGTCGACGGCCAACGGCGTCAGCACGGGGAAGATCTGCTTGCGGAAGTACTTGTGCAGGCGGTCCTGCTCGCCCGAGCCGAGGTCGTCCCAGTGCACGAACGTGATCTGCTCGGCCGCGAGCGCCGGCGCCAGCAGGTCCGAGAACACGCGCGCGTGGCGCTGCATGAGCTCGCGGGCGCGGGTCGAGATCTCCTCGAGCACCTGGCGCGGGGTGAGGCCCGAGGCCGCGGTCACCGCGAGACCGGTCGCGATGCGGCGCTTGAGCCCGGCCACGCGGACCATGAAGAACTCGTCGAGGTTGGAGGCGAAGATCGCCGCGAACCGGCACCGCTCGAGCAGGTGCATCGAGGGGTCCTCCGCGAGCTCGAGCACGCGCTCGTTGAACGCCAGCCAGGAGATCTCGCGGTCGGCGAACCGGTCGGCGGGGAGCGGGGTCGACTCCTCCGACGCCTCCTCTGGCGCGGGGTCGGCGCTGTCACCGGTTCCCCGGACCGCGTCGGACGGCTGCTGGAACGGGACGGTGGCGCTCACGAGGGCCTCGGCGGCGGCGTCCTCGGACTCCTCCTCGCGGAGGTCCTCGAGGTCCTCCTCCAGCTCGGCCAGGTCGGAGGCGGCCGTGGCGTCGTCGAGTCCGTCGGTCGAGCTGGCGAGGGGTGTGTCGGTCATGCGCCTATCGTGGCACCCTCGTCGGCGGGCCGCACGGATGTCATGTACTGGACGTCCCGCGTTCGCACCGTGAACCCCGAGCGTTCGTACAGGCGCCGCGCCGCGGCGTTCCCGCCGTCCACGTAGAGCTCGACGTCGTCGGCGCCCGCCCGGGCGATCTCGCCCAGCGCGTGCTCGAGCAGACGTCGCCCCAGGCCCTGGCCGGCGCGGCCGGGGTGGGCCGCGAGCACGTAGATCTCCGCGCTCTCGCCGGCCGGGTGCTTGACCCAGACACTCGCAACGGCGCCCGTGGCCCCGCCGTCATCACCCTCGTCGTCCAGCACCCACAGCGTCGTCGGGTCGAACCAGTCCTCGGCGATCCGGGCGTCCAGGTCCTCGCGCGTCCACCGACCCTGCTCGGGGTGGTCGGCGAACGCCAGGGCGTTGAGCGCGAGCCACGCCGTCAGGTGCCGCTCGCGGGCGCCGTCGTCGGTCCGCTGCGCGAGCGAGCGCACCGCGGGGTCGGCGGGCGAGGCGGCGTCCTGGGCCGTGAGCGCGCGCCCGAGCTTGAGCAGCTCACGCACCGGCTT
>Ga0265780_10004130_pt1 | contig 18835 bp, 16 predicted proteins | sample P1T30metagenome_FD_192432 | JGI IMG/M metagenome (GOLD analysis project Ga0265780, IMG submission 192432) | Plant litter microbial communities from East Loma Ridge, Irvine, California - P1 T30 | ecosystem: Environmental > Terrestrial > Plant litter > Unclassified | place: USA: California...
AGGCGGGGAAGGAGGTCCGATTGAGCACACGCACCGTGCTGAGTCAGGCTGACATCACGCGCGCCCTGACGCGCATCTCCCACGAGGTCCTCGAGTCGAACCGGGGCCCCGACGGCCTCGTCGTCCTCGGCATCCCCACCCGCGGCGTGGTCCTCGCCGAGCGGATCGGCGCGCAGCTGTCGTCCATCGCGGGCGTCACCGTCCCGACCGGCGCCGTCGACGTGACCATGTACCGCGACGACCTCCGGCGGAACCCCACCCGCGCGAGCCGGCCGACGACCCTCCCCGAGGGCGGCATCGACGGCGCCACGGTGGTGCTCGTCGACGACGTGCTCTACTCCGGGCGCACCATCCGGGCGGCGCTCGACGCCCTCAGCGCCCTGGGGCGGCCCCGCGCCGTGCGCCTCGCGGTGCTCGTCGACCGTGGCCACCGCGAGCTGCCGATCCGCGCCGACTTCGTGGGCAAGAACCTCCCGACGTCCGCGGCCGAGCGCATCTTCGTGCGCCTGCGCGGCGTCGACGACGACGAGCTCGTCGCCATCGAGGGCGGAGCCGACGGAGGCGCCCCCGGCGACGACCGCGACCGTCCCGCCCACGAGACGGGGAGCACCCGCTCGTGAGGCACCTCCTGAGCACCGCCGACCTCGGCCGCGACGAGGCCGTCCGGGTCCTCGACGTGGCGGAGGACATGGCCGACGTCTCCACGCGGCAGGTCAAGAAGCTCCCCACGCTCCGCGGCACCACCGTGGTGAACCTCTTCTACGAGGACAGCACCCGCACGCGCATCTCGTTCGAGGCCGCCGCCAAGCGGCTCAGCGCCGACGTCATCAACTTCGCCGCGAAGGGGTCGAGCGTCTCGAAGGGCGAGTCCCTGAAGGACACGGCGCAGACCCTGGCCGCGATGGGCGCGGACGGCATCGTCATCCGCCACCCCGCCTCGGGTGCGCCGCGCGTCCTCGCCGACAGCGGCTGGGTCGACGCGGGCATCGTGAACGCCGGCGACGGCATGCACGAGCACCCCACCCAGGCCCTGCTCGACGCCTTCACGATGCGCCGCCGCGTCCACGGCGCGGGCAGCCGCGGTCGCGACCTCGACGGCCTCGAGGTGCTGATCGTCGGCGACATCCTGCACTCGCGCGTGGCCCGCTCGAACGCGTGGCTCCTGCGGACGCTGGGCGCCCACGTGACGGTGGTGGCGCCTCCCACGCTGCTGCCGGTCGACGTCAGCCGCCTCGGCGTCGACGTGCACTACGACCTCGACGAGGCCATCGCGCAGGTGCGGCCCGACGTGGTCATGATGCTGCGCATCCAGCAGGAGCGCATGGCCGAGGCGTTCTTCCCCAACGCGCGCGAGTACGCCCGCTCCTGGGGACTGGGCGCCGCGCGCTTCCGCTCGCTGCCCGAAGGGGCGCTCGTCATGCACCCCGGCCCCATGAACCGCGGCCTCGAGATCGGCGACGAGGCCGCCGACTCGCCCCGCTCCACCGTCCGGGAGCAGGTCGGCAACGGCGTCGCCGTCCGGATGGCCGTGCTCTACCTCACACTCGCCGGCGACCGGGAGGACTCCCTGTGACCACCACGCACCTGATCCGCGCCGTCGAGACGATCGACGGCACCCGCACCGACGTCCTCGTCCGCGACGGGGTCGTGGTCGAGCTCGGCTCCGGCCTGAGCGCGGCGGGCGCCGAGGTGCACGACGCCGACGGGCTGCTCGCGCTGCCCGGCCTGGTCGACCTGCACACCCACCTCCGCGAGCCGGGCGGCGAGGGTGCCGAGACCGTCCTCACCGGCTCCCGCGCCGCCGCGGCGGGCGGCTTCACGGCCGTCAACGCCATGGCGAACTCGTCGCCCGTCGCCGACACGGCCGGGGTGGTCGAGCAGGTGCAGTCGCTCGGCGACCGCGCCGGCTACGTCACGGTGCGTCCGATCGGCGCCGTCTCGCAGGGCCTCGAGGGCCGGCGGCTCTCCGAGATCGGCGCGATGGCGCGCTCCCGCGCGGCGGTCCGGGTCTTCTCCGACGACGGCCACTGCGTCTCCGACCCGCTGCTCATGCGCCGCGCCCTCGAGTACGTCAAGGGCTTCGGGGGAGTCGTCGCCCAGCACGCGCAGGAGCCCCGGCTGACCGAGGGCGCCCAGATGAACGAGGGCGCGCTGTCGGCCGAGCTCGGCCTGGGCGGCTGGCCCGCCGTGGCCGAGGAGTCGGTGATCGCCCGCGACGTCCTGCTCGCCGACCACGTCGGCGCCCGCCTCCACGTCTGCCACGTCTCGACCGCGGGCAGCGTCGAGGTCGTCCGCTGGGCGAAGTCGCGCGGCATCGACGTGACCGCCGAGGTCACGCCGCACCACCTCCTCCTCACGGAGGACCTGGTGGCGGGCTACGACTCCCGGTACAAGGTGAACCCCCCGCTGCGCCGGGCGGAGGACGTGGCGGCGCTGCGCGAGGCCCTGGCGGACGGCACGGTCGACATCGTCGCCACCGACCACGCCCCGCACACGTCGGAGGCGAAGGACTGCGAGTGGGACGCGGCCGCCAACGGCATGGTCGGCCTCGAGAGCGCGCTCTCGGTCGTCCACCAGACCATGGTCGAGACCGGGCTGCTCGACTGGGCCGGCGTGGCCCGGGTGCTCTCGAGCGCCCCGGCCCGCATCGGCCGGGTCCACGGGCACGGCCGGCCCCTCGCCGTCGGGGAGCCCGCCGAGCTCACCCTCTACGATCGAGGGGTGAGCAGGACCTTCGGCACCGAGCACCTCGCGGGCCGCAGCCGCAACTCGCCCTACCTGGGGCGCGCGCTCCCGGGCCGGGTCGTCGCCACGTTCCACCGGGGCTACGCGACGGTGCTCGGCGGCGCGGTCGTCGACGAGCACGAGATCGCCGACCGTGCCGCGCGCGTCGCGGCGACCGCGCTGCTCGCCGCGCCCCGGCCGGCGGCCGCCCCGTGAACCGCTGGGTGATCGGAGCGGGCATCCTCGTCCTGCTCGTCCTCCTCGTGCTGCTGATGGTCCGCTCCTGGCGGGCCCGCGGCCGTCGGCAGGCCGACATCGCCCTGCCCGAGACGGCGCCCGACGGCCTCTCGCCCGCCCTCGTCGAGCACGACGGCTTCTACGTCGCCACCACACGGGCGGGCGACCCCCTCGACCGGATCGTCGTCGGCGGCCTCGGCTTCCGCGGCCGCGCCGTCGTGTCGGTCCACCGCGAGGGCGTGCGCCTCGAGATCGCGGGGGAGCCCGCCAAGCTGATCCGCGCCTCCTCGATCCGCGACGTCGGCCGCGCGACCTGGACCATCGACCGCGTGGTCGAGACCGACGGGCTCGTGCTCGTCGCCTGGAGCCTCGGCGACACCGACGTCGACACCTACCTGCGCGTCACGGACGACCCCCGCCCGCTCGTCGACGCCGTCCGCACCATCACGACCACGGCCCCCTCGGCCGGCACCACCACAGGAGAGCAGACCATTGACTGACGCGTCCACCACCACCCGGGCCGTCCTCGTGCTCGAAGACGGGACCCGCTACGTCGGGCGCGCCTACGGCGCCGTCGGGCGCACGCTCGGCGAGACCGTCTTCGCGACCGGCATGACCGGCTACCAGGAGACCCTGACCGACCCGTCGTACGCCGGGCAGATCGTCGTCATGACGGCCCCGCACATCGGCAACACGGGCGTCAACGACGAAGATCCCGAGTCCCGTCGCATCTGGGTCTCGGGCTTCGTCGTGCGCGACGCCAGCCGCGTCGTGTCGAACCACCGCGCCCAGGGCAGCCTCGACGACCAGCTCGTCGCCGACGGCGTCGTGGGCATCCGCGGCATCGACACGCGCGCCCTGACCCGCCGCCTGCGCGACGTCGGCTCGATGCGCGGCGGCGTCTTCAGCGGCCCCGACGCCGAGCTCGCCGACGACGAGCAGCTCGACCTCGTGCGCGGCTCCGCCGACATGCGCGGGCTGAGCCTGTCGAGCCAGGTGTCGACGGTCGACCCCTACGTGCTCGAGGCCGAGGGCGAGCCCGTCGGCTCGGTCGCCGTGCTCGACCTCGGCGTCAAGACCTCGACGCTCCGCTACCTCGCGCAGCGCGGCTTCCGGGTGCACGTGCTGCCCCAGGACACCACCCCCGAGCAGCTCCGCGAACTGGCGCCCGACGCCCTCTTCTTCTCGAACGGGCCCGGCGACCCGGCGGCGAGCGACGCCCAGGTCGAGCTGCTCCGCGGCGCCCTGCGCGACGGCCTGCCCTACTTCGGCATCTGCTTCGGCAACCAGCTGTTCGGCCGCGCGCTCGGCTTCGACACCTACAAGCTGCCCTTCGGCCACCGCGGCATCAACCAGCCCGTCCTCGACAAGACGACCGGGCGGGTCGAGATCACGAGCCAGAACCACGGCTTCGCGGTCGACGCCCCGGTCGAGGGCGTGCTCGACTCGCCCGCGGGCTTCGGCCGCGTCGAGGTCAGCCACTTCAGCCTCAACGACAACGTCGTCGAGGGCCTCCGCGCCCTCGACATCCCGGCCTTCTCCGTGCAGTACCACCCCGAGGCGGCGGCCGGCCCCCACGACAGCAACCACCTCTTCGACCGCTTCCGCGAGGCGGTCGTGGCCCGCAAGTCCGGCCAGCCCGTCGACTTCGGCTCCGACCTCGAAAGCAGCAACTGATGCCCAAGCGCGACGACATCAACTCGGTACTCGTGATCGGCTCCGGCCCGATCGTCATCGGCCAGGCCGCCGAGTTCGACTACTCCGGCACCCAGGCGTGCCGCGTCCTCCGCGAAGAGGGGGTGCGCGTCATCCTCGTCAACCCGAACCCGGCGACGATCATGACCGACCCCGACTTCGCCGACGCGACCTACGTCGAGCCCATCACGTCGGAGGTGCTCGAGGCGATCATCGTCAAGGAGCGCCCCGACGCCATCCTCCCGACCCTCGGCGGGCAGACGGCGCTCAACGCCGCCATCGCCCTCGACGAGGAGGGCATCCTCGCGAAGCACGGCGTCGAGCTCATCGGCGCCAAGGTCGAGGCCATCCAGAAGGGCGAGGACCGCCAGCTCTTCAAGGAGCTGGTGCTCGAGTCCGGCGCGGACGTCGCGCGCTCCCACATCGCGCACACCGTCGAGGAGGCGATCGACTTCGCCGAGGACCTCGGCTACCCGCTCGTCATCCGGCCGTCGTTCACGATGGGCGGCCTCGGCTCCGGCTTCGCGTACACCCGCGACGAGCTCGTCCGCATGGTCACCGACGGCCTGCACCAGAGCCCCACCACCGAGGTCCTGCTCGAGGAGAGCATCCTCGGCTGGAAGGAGTACGAGCTCGAGATGATGCGCGACACGGCCGACAACACGGTCGTCGTCTGCTCGATCGAGAACGTCGACCCCGTGGGCGTCCACACGGGCGACTCGATCACCGTCGCCCCGGCGCTGACCCTCACCGACCGGGAGTACCAGAACCTGCGCGACATCTCGATCGACATCATCCGTCGTGTGGGCGTCGACACGGGCGGCTGCAACATCCAGTTCGCCGTCGACCCGTCGAACGGCCGGGTCATCGTCATCGAGATGAACCCCCGCGTCTCGCGCTCGAGCGCGCTCGCGTCGAAGGCGACCGGCTTCCCGATCGCCAAGATCGCCGCGAAGCTCGCCCTCGGGTACCGCCTCGACGAGATCCCGAACGACATCACCAAGGTGACGCCCGCCTCCTTCGAGCCGACCCTCGACTACGTCGTCGTCAAGGTGCCCCGGTTCGCGTTCGAGAAGTTCCCGGCGGCCGACACGACGCTCAGCACGACCATGAAGAGCGTCGGCGAGGCGATGGCCATCGGCCGCAACTTCGCCCAGGCCCTGCAGAAGTCGCTGCGCTCGCTCGAGAAGCGCGGCTCGAGCTTCCACTGGCAGGGCGAGCCGGGCGACGCGGAGGCGCTGCTCGCGCTGGCGCACACGCCCACCGACGGTCGCATCGTCACCGTGCAGCAGGCCCTGCGGGCCGGCGCGACGGCCGAGCAGGTCTTCGTCTCGACGGCCATCGACCCCTGGTTCATCGACCAGGTCGTGCTCGTCAACGAGGTCGCCGACGAGATCGCGGCCGCGGCCGACCTCGACGCCGAGCTGTTCGCCCACGCCAAGGACCACGGCTTCAGCGACGCCCAGATCGGCGAGCTGCGCGGCCTCGGCGAGCAGGAGGTGCGCGAGCTGCGCTGGGCGGCCGGCGTCCGCCCCGTGTACAAGACCGTCGACACCTGCGCCGGCGAGTTCCCGGCCCTGACCCCCTACCACTACTCGAGCTACGACCTCGAGACCGAGGTCGCGCCGAGCGACCGCCGCAAGGTGATCATCCTCGGCTCGGGCCCCAACCGGATCGGCCAGGGCGTCGAGTTCGACTACTCGTGCGTGCACGCGAGCTTCGCGCTGAGCGACGCCGGCTACGAGACGATCATGGTCAACTGCAACCCCGAGACCGTCTCGACCGACTACGACACCAGCGACCGGCTGTACTTCGAGCCGCTCACCCTCGAGGACGTCCTCGAGGTCGTCCACGCCGAGTCGGCGAGCGGCGAGCTCGTCGGCGTCGTGGTCCAGCTCGGCGGCCAGACCGCCCTCGGCCTCTCGAAGGGGCTCGAGGCGGCCGGGGTGCCCATCCTCGGCACGACCCCCGACGCCATCGACTCCGCCGAGGAGCGCGGGCTGTTCTCGGCCATCCTCGACGAGGCCGGCCTGCTCGCGCCGCGCAACGGCACGGCCACCGACTACGACAGCGCCGTCGCCGTGGCGGAGGAGATCGGCTACCCCGTGCTCGTGCGTCCGTCGTACGTGCTCGGCGGCCGCGGCATGGAGATCGTCTACGACAGCCCGTCGCTCGCCGACTACTTCGTGCGCGTCGGCGACCAGGCCATCATCGGTCCGGACGCGCCCCTGCTCGTCGACCGGTTCCTGGACGACGCCGTCGAGATCGACGTCGACGCCCTCTACGACGGCACCGAGCTCTACGTCGGCGGCGTCATGGAGCACATCGAGGAGGCCGGCATCCACTCCGGCGACTCGAGCTGCACCCTGCCCCCGGTCACCCTGGGCAAGGGCGAGATCGACCGCGTCCGCGAGGCCACGCTGGCCATCGCCGAGGGCGTCGGCGTGCGCGGGCTGCTCAACGTCCAGTTCGCGATCGCCGCCGGCGTGCTCTACGTCATCGAGGCCAACCCGCGGGCGAGCCGCACGGTGCCGTTCGTCTCGAAGGCGCTCGGCATCCCGCTCGCCAAGGCGGCCTCGCTCGTCATGGTGGGCCAGAGCATCCGCGAGCTCGTCGAGAGCGGCCTGCTGCCGGCCCAGGACGGCTCGGACGTGCCGCTCGACTCCCCGATCTCGGTCAAGGAGGCGGTGCTCCCGTTCAAGCGGTTCCGCACGAAGGAGGGCCAGGTCGTCGACAGCGTCCTCAGCCCCGAGATGCGCTCGACCGGCGAGGTGATGGGCATCGACCGCGACTTCCCCCGCGCGTTCGCCAAGAGCCAGACCGCGGCGTACGGCGGCCTGCCCACGACGGGCACGGTGTTCGTGAGCGTCGCCGACCGCGACAAGCGCGCCATCGTGCTGCCCGTGCTGCGCCTGCAGCAGCTCGGCTTCCGGGTGCTCGCCACCGAGGGCACCGCCACGGTGCTCGTCCGCAACGGGATCGCTGCCGACACGGTGGCGAAGTTCAGCGCCGGCGGCGAGAGCGTCGTCGACCTGATCAACCGCGACGAGGTCGACATCGTCATCAACACGCCGAGCGGCTCGAGCGCCCGTGCCGACGGGTACGAGATCCGCGCGGCGACCGTCGCGGCGGACAAGGCCCTGTTCACGACCATCGCGCAGCTCGGCGCCGCGGTCGCCTCCATCGAGGCCATCCACGCGCCCTTCGAGGTGACCAGCCTGCAGGACTACGGGCTCGCCAGGGCGGCCCGCCGGTGACGGCGGCACCGGCCCCCTCGGCGTCGTCGTTCGGCGCACGGCTCGAGTCCGTCCTCGCGACCTCCGGCGGGCTCTGCGTCGGCATCGACCCGCACCCCTGGCTGCTCGACGAGTGGGGGCTGCCGACCAGCGCCTCCGGCGTCCGCGAGCTGGGCCTGCGCGCGGTCGAGGCGACGGCGGGCTCGGCGGGGATCGTCAAGCCCCAGGTGGCGTTCTTCGAGCGCTGGGGCTCCGCCGGCTTCGCCGCGCTCGAGGACGTCCTCGCGGCCGCCCGCGACGCCGGCCTGCTCGTGGTCGGCGACGCCAAGCGCGGCGACGTCGGCAGCACGATGGACGGCTACGCCGAGGCCTGGTTCTCCCCGGACTCGCCCCTGCGGGTCGACGCGCTCACGGTGTCCCCGTACCTGGGCTTCGGCTCGCTACGGGGCACCGTCGACCGGGCCCGACGGGCGGGCGCGGGCGTCTTCGTGCTCGCCGCGACGTCCAACCCGGAGGCGCGGGCCGGGCAGACCGCGCGTGTCGCGGGGGCCGACGGCACGTCGAGGACCCTCGCGGCAGGTATCGTCGACCAGGTGCGAGACGACGACCAGGCAGCGGGGGAGACCCGACTCGGCTCGGTGGGCGTGGTGCTCGGGGCGACCGTGGACCTCGGGTCGTACGGCGTCGACACGGCGTCCCTGACGGGCGTCCCCGTGCTGGCCCCCGGCTTCGGCCACCAGGGCGCCCGCGTGTCCGACCTGGTGTCGATCTACGGCCCCGCGGCGCACAACGTGCTCGTCTCGACCTCGCGCGGCGTGCTCTCGGCCGGCCCCGACGGCATGGCCTCGGCAGTCCGCGACGCGGCGGAGGAGGTGCGGGCGTGCCTCGCATGACCCCGCCCCCGGTCGACCGGGCCGCCGCCGCGCGCGCCGCGGTCGCCGCCCGTCGTGCCCGCGCCGCCGTCAAGTCGTCCGTGGCCGAGCGCCGCCGCACGGCCCTCGACGTGGCCGAGGCCGCCTGGGCCGGCGAGCCCACCGCCCCCGAGGCGACCCTCCGCGTCCGCGAGCTGCTGACGAGCATCCCCGGGATCGGTCCCACCCGCGTGGCCCGCATCATGGCCGACCTCGGCATCGCCGAGTCCAAGCGGGTCGGGGGGCTCGGGGTGCGGCAGCGTCGCACCCTCGGCGACTGGCTCGCCGTGCGCGAGGCCAGGGGGCGCCTCCGTTCGCGTCTCGTCGTCCTCGCCGGGCCCACCGCCGTGGGCAAGGGGACGGTCTCGACGTACATCCGCGAGAACTACCCCGACGTCCACCTCTCGATCTCGGCCACGACCCGGGCCCCGCGTCCGGGCGAGGTCGACGGCGTGCACTACTACTTCGTCGACGACGCCGAGTTCGACCGCATGATCCGCGACCGCGACCTGCTCGAGTGGGCCACGGTGCACAACTCCTACCGGTACGGCACGCCGCGGCCGCCCATCGACGCCGCGCTGCAGGCCGGCCGCAGCGTGCTGCTCGAGATCGACCTGCAGGGCGCACGGCTCGTCCGGACCGCCATGCCCGAGGCCGTCCTGGTGTTCCTGCTGCCGCCGACGTGGGACGAGCTGGTCCGCCGTCTCATCGGCCGGGGCACGGAGGACGCGGCCGAGCAGCAGCGTCGGCTCGAGACCGCGAAGGTCGAGCTCGCCGCCCAGGACGAGTTCGACGTGAGGGTCGTTAACCACGACGTGCCCGAAGCGGCCCGCGAGGTCGTAGAATTGATGACTGCGCCCGAGGACGCACGCCCGCGCGCGTGACCGGCGCCCCCGAGCTCTGCACCTGCCGGTGCCTGACAGAACCCCACAACGAGGAGTGACCATGGCCGACAAGAACAAGGGCATCATCGATCCGCCCATCGACGAGCTGCTGTCGAAGGTCGAGTCGAAGTACGCGCTCGTCATCTTCGCGTCGAAGCGCGCCCGCCAGATCAACGACTACTACGCCGACCTGCACGAGGGCAGCCTCTTCGACAACGTGGGCCCGCTCGTCGACAGCACCATCGACGACAAGCCGCTCTCCGTCGCCATGCACGAGATCAACGAGGACAAGCTCGAGGCCAAGCCCCTCGCGGCGACCGCCGAGTAGCTCCTCCCGCCCGACCACCGGTGACGGTGGTCGCCCGTACCATCGGCCGAGGCCCCCTGGGAGTCCATCCCGCGGGGCCTCGTCGCGTCAGACGACGCCTGCCCTCCCGCGACATCCCGCCCTCGACCCCGGAGCACACGTGACCTCGACCGACACGACGTCCACCCCCAGAGCGACGACCCCGAAGGGCCTGCGGCTGTTCACGTCCGAGTCGGTCACCGAGGGCCACCCCGACAAGATCTGCGACCAGATCTCGGACGGCATCCTCGACGCGCTGCTGGCGGTCGACCCGCAGAGCCGGGTCGCGGTCGAGACGATGGTCACGACCGGCCTCGTCCACGTGGCCGGCGAGGTCACGACCAAGGGCTACGTCGACATCCCCACGATCGTCCGCGACCTCATCGTGGGCATCGGCTACGACTCGTCCGCGGTCAGCTTCGACGGCCGCACCTGCGGCGTCGAGGTCTCGATCGGGGCGCAGTCGCCCGACATCGCGCAGGGCGTCGACACGGCGCTCGAGGCGCGGGGCGGCTCGTCCGACGACGCCCTCGACCGCCAGGGCGCCGGCGACCAGGGCATCATGTTCGGCTACGCCACGAACGAGACGCCCCAGTACATGCCGCTGCCCGTCTGGCTGGCGCACCGGCTGGCCGAGCGCCTGGCCCACGTCCGCAAGAGCGGCGAGCTCGAGTACCTCCGGCCCGACGGCAAGACCCAGGTCACGGTCGGCTACGACGGCGTCGTCCCCACGACCGTCGACACGGTCGTCGTGTCGACCCAGCACTCGCCGAGCGTCTCGTCCGAGCAGCTCGAGGCGGACGTCATCTCGCACGTCGTGCGGCCCGTCCTCGACGAGGCGGGGCTCGACTCCTCGGCCACGCGGTTCATCATCAACCCGACCGGCCGCTTCGAGATCGGCGGCCCCCAGGGCGACGCGGGCCTCACGGGCCGCAAGATCATCGTCGACACCTACGGGGGAGCGAGCCGGCACGGCGGCGGCGCCTTCTCGGGCAAGGACCCGTCGAAGGTCGACCGGTCGGCCGCCTACGCGATGCGCTGGGTCGCGAAGAACGCCGTCGCGGCGGGCCTCGCCGACCGCATCGAGCTGCAGGTGGCCTACGCCATCGGCCGGGCGGCACCCGTCGGCCTGTACGTCGAGACGTTCGGCACGGGGCACGTGCCCGACGAGGTCATCATCGAGGCCGTGGGCCGCGTCTTCGACCTGCGCCCGGCCGCCATCATCCGCGACCTCGACCTGCTCCGGCCGATCTACGCCGCCACGTCGACGTACGGCCACTTCGGCCGCGAGCTGCCCGAGTTCACGTGGGAGGCCCTCGACCGCGTCGACGCGCTCCGGGCCGCCGCCGGTCTCTGAACCGGCGAGCATGACCGTGCCCGTCCCGAGCGAACGGACCCCGGCCCGGGCCGTGGCACGGGTGCTGGTCGAGTCGCCGCTGCCCCAGCTCGACCGGTTGTTCGACTACGCCGTGCCGGCCTCCCTCCGAGACGAGGTGGCGCCGGGCATCCGCGTCAAGGTGCCCCTCCGGTCGGCCGGCCGCATCGCCGACGGCTTCGTCGTCGAGGTGGTCGAGTCGTCGGCCCACGGGGGCGAGCTCAGCGAGGTCGAGGCGGTCGTCTCGACGGCGTCCGTGCTCGCGCCCGAGGTGTGGGCGCTGGCCCGGGCCGTGGCCGACCGTGCCGGCGGCTCCGCCAGCGACGTGCTGCGCCTGGCGGTGCCGCCCCGTCAGGCACGGGTCGAGAAGGCCCTGCTCGCGGCGGCGGTCGCGGCCGCCGAGTCGGGCGAGACCATCGAGCCCCCGACCGTCGTCGCCAGCGAGGTGACGGGGTACCGGGCCGACCAGCTGGCGGGCATCGTCGCGGCGCGCGGCCGTGCGGCCGTCGACGCGATCCCCCTCCTGGTCGAGCTGCCGGACGGCGTGTGGGTCGGCCGGTGGGCCCTGACCGTGGCGCAGCTCGCCTCGGTCGCCCTGGCCGCGGGCGAGAACGCCATCGTCGCCGTCCCCGACCACCGCGACGAAGACCAGGTCCTGCGCGCCCTGGCCGCGCTGCTCCCGCCCGAGAGCGTCGTGCGCCTCGACTCGAAGCAGTCGAACGCCGACCGCTACCGGTCGGTCCTGCGTGCCCGCGGCGACGAGCCCCTCGTGCTCGTCGGCAACCGGTCGGTCCTGCTCGCCCCCTCCGCCCGTCTCGGCCTGATCGTCGTCTTCGACGACGGCGACCCCCTGCTGGGCGAGCCCCTCAGCCCGTACGTGCACGCCCGCGACACGGCGCTCGTGCGGCAGTCGCAGCAGCAGACGGCGCTCGTGTTCCTCGGGCACGCCCGCAGCACCGACGTGCAGCGGCTCGTCGAGATCGGGTTCCTGGCCGAGGTGCGTCCCGACCCCCGGTACCAGCCGCACGTCGTCCCCACCTCCCAGCAGGCCGCCCAGGACGGCTTCGCCGCGATGGCCCGCATCCCGTCGACCGCGTGGACGGAGGCGCGCGCGGCGGTCGAGCACGGCCCGGTGCTCGTCCAGGTCGCGCACCCGGGCTACTCGCCCCGTCTCGCCTGCACCGAGTGCGGCGACACGGCCCGGTGCACGCGGTGCGGCGGGCCCCTCGTGCAGCGCGCGCAGGGCGCCCAGCCGGCGTGCTCGTGGTGCGGCGCCCTCGCCGTCGGCTGGCGCTGCTCGACCTGCGAGGGGACGCACGTCAAGGCCGTCGGCACCGGGGCCTCCCGCACCGCCGACGAGCTGGGCAAGGCGTTCCCCGGAGTGCGGGTCATCGTGTCCGACGGGCAGCGCCTCGTCACGCACGTCGACGCCGAGCCCGCGATCGTGGTCGCCACCCGGGGGGCCGAGCCCCTCGCGCCCGGGGGCTACCGGGCGGTGCTGCTGCTCGACGGCGAGCGCATGCTCGCCCGGGAGAGCCTCCGCGTGGCCGAGGACTGCCTCCGCTGGTGGGCCAACGCCGCCGCCCTGGCCGCTCGACGCGCGCCGGTCGTGCTCGTCGGCGTCGGCGGGGCCATCGCCTCCGCCCTCGCCACGTGGGAGCTCGCCCGCTACGCCTCCGGCGAGCTCGCCGACCGACGCGAGCTGCGCTTCCCGCCGGCCGTGCGCGTCGCCACCGTCACGGGCGGCGTCGAGACCGTCGCCCGCGCCCTCGACGAGCTGCCCGAGGGCGTGCGCCGCGAGACGCTCGGCCCGGTCGACGTGCCCGAGGCAGGCGTGCGGGCGATCGTCCGGTTCGACTACGCGAGCGGTCACGACGTCGCCCAGGTGCTGCGGTCGCAGGTGATCCGTGCCGCCACGGAGCGCCGCCGGGCGATCGGCTCACGGCGTGGTCGGGGGCTGCCTACACTCAGGGTGCGGTTCGACGACGTCGAGCCCTTCACCGACTGACCCCCAGGAATCCCGTGCGCCTCGTCTTCGCCGGCAGCCCGTCGGCCGCCGTCCCCTCCCTGACCGCCCTCGCCGCGAGCGAGCACGAGGTGGTGGCCGTCGTCACCCGTGACGACACGCCCCAGGGGCGGCGCCGTGTGCTCACGCCGACCCCCGTCGCCGTCGAGGCGGAGCGACTCGGCCTGCCCGTCGTCAAGACGCGCCGGGTCACCGACGACGTCGCCGCGCAGATCGCGGGCCTCGACGCCGACCTCGGGGTCGTCGTGGCCTTCGGGGCCCTCCTCCGCGAGCCCGTGCTGTCGGCTCCCCGGCTCGGCTGGGTCAACCTGCACTTCTCGCTGCTCCCGCGGTGGCGGGGAGCCGCCCCGGTGCAGCGCGCGCTCATGGCAGGCGACGACCTGACGGGCGCCGTCGTCTTCCAGCTCGTGCCCGAGCTCGACGCCGGCGACGTGCTCGGCCTGCTCGAGCGTCCCCTCGACGGCACCGAGACCGCGGGCGCGCTCCTCGGCGAGCTCGCGGTCGACGGCGCGGTCCTCCTGCGCGAGACGGTCGACCGGATCGCCGCGGGCAGCGCGGTGCCCGTCGTGCAGACGGGCGAGGTGACGCTCGCGCCCAAGCTCGGGCTCGGGGACGGCGCGCTCGACCTCGGGCAGCCCGCCCGCCGGGTCCTCGACCGGTGGCGCGGCACGACGCCGGAGCCGGGCGCCCACCTGCCCCTCGGCGACGGGCGCCTCAAGGTGCTCGAGCTCCGCCCCGCACACGCCGACGAGGCGCCCCTGCAGCCCGGCCGGCTCGAGCTCCGCGGCCGGCGCCTCCTCGTGGGCACCGGCACCGAGCCGCTCGAGCTGGTCGTCGTGCAGCCGCCCGGCAAGAGGCCCATGCCGGGCGCCGACTGGAGCCGGGGGCTCGCCGACGCCGACGGCCTGTCGCTCCTGTCCGCCGCGGGCCGGGAGGCGGGCGCGTGAGCCGCGTCCAGCCCGCCCGGCAGGTCGCCCTCGACGTGCTCCGCGCCGTCCAGGACGACGACGCCTACGCCAACCTGCTCCTGCCCGCCCGCATCGTGCGCGCCGGCCTCGACGCCCAGGACGCCGCCCTCGCGACCGAGCTGACGTACGGCACCCTGCGCATGTCGGGCTACTACGACCGCGTCGTCGCCCTCGCCGCCCGGCGCCCGGCCGACGCGATCGACCCGGCGCTCCTCGACGTGCTCCGGCTCGGGGTGCACCAGCTGCTCTCGACCCGGGTCGCGGCCCACGCCGCCGTCGACGAGTCGGTCGAGCTCGCCCGGCAGGTCGGCAGCCGCGCCGGCACGGGCTTCGTCAACGGCGTCCTGCGCACCGTCGGCCGGTCCACGCCCGACGAGTGGCGCGAGCGCGTCCTCGCCGCGGCGACGAGCGACGACGACCGCCTCGCCGCGGAGTGGTCCCACCCCGTCTGGGTCATCCGCGCGCTGCGGCGCTCGCTGGCGGCCGAGGGCCGGCAGGACGAGCTCGTGCAGCTGCTCGCCGCCGACAACGTGCCGCCGCGGGTCAGCCTCGTGGCGCTGCCCGGGCTGGCCGACGCGTCCGAGCTCGGCGGCGACGACGCGCTGCTCTCGCCCGTGGCACGGGTCAGCTCCGGGGGAGACCCCGCCCAGCAGCCCGTCGTCCGCCAGGGCCGCGCCCGCGTGCAGGACGAGGGCTCGCAGCTGGCCGCGCTGCTGCTCAGCCGTCACGACGAGGCCGCACCGGGCGAGCGCTGGCTCGACATGTGCGCCGGTCCCGGCGGCAAGGCGGCCCTGCTCGCGGCGGAGGCGGCCCGTGTGGGCGCCCGGCTCGTGGCCAACGAGCTCGTCCCGGCGCGCGCCGGCCTCGTCCGGCAGGCGCTCGAGGCGGTCCCCGGCGAGGTCGACGTCCGCGAGGGCGACGCCGTGCGCTTCGGCGTCGACGAGCCCGGCGCCTACCAGCGCGTCCTGCTCGACGCCCCCTGCACCGGGCTCGGCGCGCTCCGCCGACGGCCCGAGGCCCGGTGGCGCAAGAAGCCGGCCGACGTCGGCGACCTGACGCGCCTGCAGGCCGAGCTGTTCGCGAGCGCCCTCGACGCCCTCGCGCCGGGCGGCCTCCTGGCCTACGTGACGTGCTCGCCGCACCTGGCCGAGACCCGGGCGATCGTCGAGTCGGGCCTGCGTCGCCGCGACGACGTCGAGCTGCTCGACGGGCCCGCCGCGGTCTCGCGGGTGGCCGTGGGCGAGGTCGACCTCGCGTCCGGCCCGTACGTGCAGCTGTGGCCGCACCGCCAGGGCACCGACGCGATGTTCGTCGCCCTGGTGCGCAAGCGGGCCTGAGGATCGAGGAGGCGCGTCGCCGGTAGGATCGCCCGGTGCCCGTTCGCATCAGCCCCAGCATCCTCTCGGCCGACTTCGCCAACCTCGAGCGCGACCTGAACCGCATCGCCGACGCCGACCTCGTCCACGTCGACGTCATGGACGGGCACTTCGTGCCGAACCTGACGCTCGGCCTCCCGGTCGTGGAGCGCATCCAGCAGGTCAGCCCGGTGCCGCTCGACGTGCACCTCATGGTCGACGACGCCGACCGCTGGGCCCCGCGCTACGCCGAGCTCGGCGCCTTCTCGGTGACGTTCTCGGCCGAGGCCGCCGCCGACCCCGTGGCCACGGCGCGCGCGATCCGCAGCAACGGCGCCCGCGCCTCCGTCGCCGTCAAGCCGGGCACCGACGTCGAGCCGTACCTGCGCACGCTCGACGCGTTCGACATGATCCTCGTCATGACGGTCGAGCCGGGGTTCGGCGGGCAGTCCTTCATGCCCGAGACGATGCCCAAGCTGGCCCGTGCCCGCGAGGCCGTGCGCGCCTCCGGCCTCGACGTCTGGCTCGAGGTCGACGGCGGCATCGGCCCCGACACCATCACGACGGCGGTCGCGAACGGCGCGGACACGATCGTCGCCGGCTCGGCCGTCTACGGCGGCGAGCCCGCCGAGCGCATCGCCGCGCTCCGGGCCGCCGCCGCGACGGTAGCCTTGTCGTCGTGAAGTCCTTCGACCAGCTGTTCTCCGAGCTCCAGCTCAAGGCCCGCGACCGTCCCGAGGGCAGCGGCACCGTCGCCGAGCTCGACGCCGGCGTCCACCAGATCGGCAAGAAGATCGTCGAGGAGGCCGCCGAGGTGTGGATGGCCGCCGAGTACGAGGGCGACGCCGCCACGGCAGAAGAGATCTCGCAGCTGATCTACCACGTGCAGGTGCTCATGGTCGCGAAGGGCCTGACGCCCGACGACGTGTGGCGACATCTCTGAGCCCGTCCCCACCACCTCACGACGCGACGCCGCCGACCGGCGGCCCCAGAACGGACAGCTCCCCACCATGCTCCGCGTAGCAGTGCCCAACAAGGGCTCCCTCAGCGAGACCGCCAGCCAGATGCTCCACGAGGCGGGCTACCAGGGCCGCCGCGACCCCAAGTCCCTGTACCAGGCCGACGAGCGCAACGGCGTCGAGTTCTTCTACCTGCGCCCGCGCGACATCGCGACCTACGTCGGCCAGGGCGCGCTCGACGTCGGCATCACCGGCCGCGACCTGCTGCTCGACTCGGGCTCGACCGCCGGCGAGATCGCGCCGCTCGACTTCGCCTCCTCCACCTTCCGCTTCGCCGGTCCCGCGGGCCGGTTCCGCGAGCTGGCCGACCTCGAGGGCCTGCGCGTCGCGACGAGCTACGTCGGCCTGGTCGGTGCGTTCCTCCGCGAGGCGGGCGTGACGGCCGAGCTCGTCGGGCTCGACGGCGCCGTCGAGAGCGCCGTCAAGCTGGGCGTCGCCGACGCCATCGCCGACGTGGTCGAGACCGGCACGACCCTGCGGGCCGCGGGGCTCGAGGTCTTCGGCCCGGTCATCCTGCAGTCGACGGCCGTGCTGATCGCCTCCGACGCCCACGCCGCCGGCATCGACGTGCTGCACCGCCGCCTCCAGGGCGTCCTCGTCGCGCGCCGCTACGTGATGATGGACTACGACGTGCCGATGACGGCCCTCGAGGCCGCGACGGCCGTCACGCCGGGCATGGAGTCGCCCACGGTCGCGCCCCTCCACGACGCCGACTGGGCCGCCGTCCGGGTCATGGTGCCCCGCGGCGACACGAACCAGGTGATGGACGCCCTCTACGACCTCGGGGCCCGCGCCATCCTGGTCAGCCCGATCCACGCCGCGAGGCTCTGACCGTGACGACCGCCGACGCGACCCTCGCCGTCCGGGTCGTCCCCTGCCTCGACGTCGCCGCCGGCCGCGTCGTCAAGGGCGTCAACTTCCTCGACCTGCGCGACGCCGGCGACCCGGTCGAGCTCGCGCGCACCTACTACGAGCAGGGCGCCGACGAGATCACGTTCCTCGACGTGACGGCCACCGTCGACGACCGGTCGACGACCTACGACGTGGTCCGGGCGACCGCCGAGCAGGTCTTCATCCCGCTGACCGTCGGCGGCGGCGTGCGCACGACCGACGACGTCGCCCGCCTGCAGGCCGCCGGCGCCGACAAGATCGGCGTGAACAGCGCCGCGATCGCCCGGCCGGCCCTCGTGGGCGAGATCGCCGACCGCTTCGGCGCCCAGTGCGTCGTCCTCTCGCTCGACGTCAAGCGGTCGACGCGCATGCCCTCGGGCTTCGTGGTCACGACCCACGGCGGCCGCACCGAGACCGACGTCGACGCCGTGGCGTGGGCCCGCGAGGCCATCGAGCGGGGCGCGGGCGAGCTGCTCGTCAACAGCATCGACGCGGACGGCACGAAGCAGGGCTTCGACCTCGAGCTCGTGGCCCTGATGCGCGAGAACAGCCGGGTGCCCGTCGTCGCGTCGGGAGGCGCCGGCGCGCTCGAGCACTTCGCCCCGGCCGTCGCGGCGGGGGCCGACGCCGTGCTCGCCGCCTCCGTGTTCCACAACCGCGAGCTGACCGTCGCCGACGTGAAGCGCGAGCTGGCGGCGTCCGGCGCCGTCGTCCGATGACGAGGGAGCACACCGTGACCGACCAGACGCTGACCCGCGAGACCGTCGAGCCCGTGGTCGCCCGCGCCCGCTTCGACGCGAGCGGCCTGCTGCCGGCCGTCATCCAGGACGTCGTCACGAAGGACGTCCTCATGATGGGCTGGATGGACGAGGAGGCGCTCCGCCGCACCCTGACCGAGGGCCGGGTGACCTTCTGGTCGCGGTCCCGGCAGGAGTACTGGCGCAAGGGCGACACGTCGGGCCACGCCCAGTTCGTCCGGGCCGCCGCCCTCGACTGCGACGACGACGCGCTGCTGGTGACGGTGGAGCAGATCGGCGCCGCCTGCCACACCGGGGCGCGCTCGTGCTTCGACGTCGACCCCCTCAGCCCGGCCACCGCCTCCTCGACGACGGTCGGGGCGGACGCGGCGTCCGAGGCGGACGACGCCGGGGACGACACCGCGGGGGAG
>Ga0265780_10004132_pt1 | contig 18831 bp, 15 predicted proteins | sample P1T30metagenome_FD_192432 | JGI IMG/M metagenome (GOLD analysis project Ga0265780, IMG submission 192432) | Plant litter microbial communities from East Loma Ridge, Irvine, California - P1 T30 | ecosystem: Environmental > Terrestrial > Plant litter > Unclassified | place: USA: California...
GGCGCCCGACTCACCAGCTCCGCCAGGCGGCGGCAGTCGGTGGCCAGGCGGTGCTCGTCCAGGTTGGTGACGCCCAGCAGCAGGCCGCGCGGTTGCGGCGCATGCGCGTACCAGGGCGACAGCGGGGCCGGCGCCAGGCCGAAGGACAAGGCACGCGTTGCGATGGCGACGTCCGGAGCGCCGGCGCAGAGGCGCACCACGACCGCCATGCCGGCAGTGGCCTGTACCTCGAGCGCATCCGCTGCTTCCTCGCGCAAGCAGCGCAGCAGGGCATGGCGCCGCTCGGCATACACCCGCTTCATGCGGCGCAAATGCCGCAGATAGTGTCCCTCGCTGAGAAAACTGGCGACGGCAAGCTGCACGGTCGTGGCAGGCGCCGGAGCCAGGCATGCCGCCAGTTCGCTGAAACGCTCGACCAATGCCGGAGGGACCACGACAAAACCCAGGCGCAAGGCCGGGCTGATGGTTTTGCTGAAGGTGCCGATGTGCAGCACCTTTCCTCCATGGGCGAGTGAAGCGAGTGCAGGAGCGGCTCGTCCTTCGAGCTGCAATTCGCTCAGGTAATCGTCCTCGACGATCCAGGCATCGTTGCGCTGCGCCCAGTCGAGCAAGGCGCGCCTCCGGGGCAGCGACATCGTCATGCCAAGCGGCGCCTGCTGGCCCGGCGTGACCACGGCCAGCGCCGCGTCTGGAGCGATGCGGATACCCGCCGCGACATCCAGGCCTTCCGCGTCGACCGGTACGGGGACGGTCTTCAGGCCGGCCATGGCCAGCGCAGTACGCGTGAGCGGGAAGCCCGGGTCTTCGAACCAGGCCGTCTGGCCTTCCAGGCCGAGCCCGCGCGTGACCAGCCCGAGCGCCCCGGAAAAACCGGCCGTGACCAATACCTGGGAAGGGCTGCAGCGCAGGCCGCGGGCGATTGCCAGGTAGCCTGCAATTTCGCGGCGCAGCTCCGGCGCGCCGCGCGGATCCGGATAAGCGACTGCTGCCGCCGCGCTGTGCCTTGCTTCGCGTGCCATGATGCGCGACCACAGCTTGTATGGAAACACGTCCTGGCCCGGCACGCCCATCTGGAAGGCCAGTGGCGCCCTGCCGAAGTCGTGGAAGAGATCAGGCATGGGCGCGGGCGCCGGCGACCAAGGGTCTGCGGCAGGGGTGGCGGGACGCCCGCTCACCCGGGTTCCCGCCGCGCCCAGGCCGATCGCCAACTGCTCATCGATCAGACGTTCGTAGGCGACGCGCACGGTGCCGCGCGAAACACCCAGCTGCGCCGCCAGGTCGCGCCAGGATGGAAGTTTCGCGTGCGAAGACAGTTTGCCCGACTCGATCGCTTCGCGAATCGATGCGTAGATTTGCGTGGCCAGCGGTATCTTCGTTCCACGATCGACGCCGGCGGATAAGAGAGCCATGGTTACATGGTACATCCGGATAGACAAATCTTGGCACTACTATTTGACCAGCCCATGGCGCATTCTCCTGTCTGCGGCATGTGCCGCTTTAACCAGACAGGGAGTAGAGACGACATGACCCAACGCATGGATTACAACGCGGCCACCCCGGCCGGCATGAAGGCACTCGGCGGCGTGTACGGGCACATTATGCAGTGCGGCTTGCCGAAATCCCTGGTCGATCTCGTTTATCTGCGTGTTTCGCAGATCAATGGCTGTGCCTACTGCATCGACATGCATTCGCGCGACCTGATGAAGGACGGCGTCAAGGTCGAGAAGCTCGTGTTGATTCCGGCCTGGCGCGAAGCCGGCGCCCTGTTCGATGCAACTGAACGCGCGGCCCTGGCCTGGGCCGAGACCGTGACCATGGTGGACAGGACCGGCGTGCCGGACGATGACTACAAGGCTGCGGCCGCCGTATTCGACCAGAAGCAGCTGGCCGACCTGACCATCGCAATCGGTTTGATGAACGCCTACAACCGCATGGCGATCAGCTTCCGTGCGACGCCGGCGGCCGCCGCCCAGTGAGCGCCTTTGCGGGGCGAATGAGCAGCACATGGCGCAGGCGCGACGACTTCTCTCATCAACGAAAGTAACCTTCATGAGAAATATCGCTATCCATGGCATCACGATTCCGGACAGCAGCTTGGCGCGCGACATCACCCAGCTGATCCGCGATACCGAAAGCGACATGCTGTTCCAGCACTCGCGACGGGTCTATCTGTGGGGTGCGCTGATCGGGCGTCGCCGGGGCCTCGGGTTCGACCCCGAGCTCCTGTATGCCGCAGCCATGTTCCACGATATCGGTATTACCCACCATTATCACGACAGTCAGCGCCGCTTTGAAATCGATGGGGCCGATGCGGCGCGCGATTTCCTGCGCGCCCGCGGGATCGCCGAGCCCGAGATCGAGAAAGTGTGGCTGGCGATTGCCTTGCATACGACCCCCGGCATCCCGGAACACATGCATGCGGAGATCGCGCTGGTACAGGCCGGCGCCGGTCTGGACATGACGGGCCGCGGTCAGGACGCGTGTACGGCGGAAGAACGTGCGGCAGTAGCGATCGCCTGTCCGCGCGATCACGACTTCGTGCACCAGGTCATCGACACCTTCTACGCGGGCTTGCGGCATCGTCCCGCCAGCACCTTCGGTACCTTCAACGACGACTTCCTGGCCTACAAGGATCCGGATTTCCAGCGCGCGGACCTGTGCAGCATCATGCTGCGTTCGCCCTGGCGCTGAAGGCGTCCGGCGCCTCCCACCTTGCCGGCCTCGGCCATCGTCCAGGCAGGAGAACCGGCATGATCGGCCTGGCCCCCTGGCCACGCGCCACGCAGCCTGAGCCGATCATGCCGTTTCCGGCCGAATATCCTCAGGGGCGCACTTAACGCAATTGCGCCCGCTCGCCTTGGCCGCATACAAGGCAGCGTCTGCGCTTTCCATGAGTGCGGAGGCCGCCGTGACGCCACCGCCGACCGTGAGCGTAGACACGCCGATGCTGGCCGTGACGAAGCCGGACGATGCCGCCTGATGTGCGATATGGCGCGCCTCGAGGCTGGCGCGCACCGATTCGGCGACGACTGCGGCCCCGGCGAGGTCGGTCTCGGGCAGCAGGACCACGAACTCTTCGCCGCCGAAGCGCGCAGCAACGTCGCGTGGCCGGGCACCGGCGGTCCTGATGGTCTGCGCTACCGCGGCCAGGCAGGTATCTCCCGCCAGGTGGCCATAACAGTCGTTGTACTTCTTGAAGTGGTCGACGTCGATCATGAGTGCCGAGAGCGGCGTGCCTGCGCGGCGCGCATGGGCAAGCTCCCGCTCCAGCGCTTCTTCGAAGTAGCGCTTGTTGAACAGGCCGGTGAGGGGATCGGTCTGCGATTGCGTCAGCAGCGCGGCGTTGGAGGCCTCGAGCGCGACCTTGGCAGCGAGCAGGTCGCACTCGAGGTGGTCGCGTCGCCTGATCTGGCGAATCAGGTGCACGCCCAGGATCCCCATCCCGGCAGCAAGCACGAGCAAGATGGCGCTTGCAGTAATCGTCAGCTCGCGCCAGCGTTTCAATACCTCGTCCTTGGATCGCGCGAACGCAACGACGACGGGGTAGTCGCCGGCCTGGTACATGCCATAGATGTATTCGTGATCCATCTCGGCGATCTCGATCAGGCCACCGCGCGGCAGTGTCGAGGCGAACCGCGCAAACAGGGGGGAAGCGCCGATGTCCTTGCCAATCTCGGCAGCCGAAAACGGCATTGCCAGTAACTGGACGCCATGCTTGAGTCCCAGTACGATTTTTCCGTCGCGCCGGAGATCGATCCCCTCGTAGACCTTGCGGAAGAAATCGATCTTGATCGTCGCCAGCACGACGCCGGCGAAGCGTCCGTCCGGGTATTCCAGGCGCCGCGATACCGGGATGACCCAGGCGCCGCTGGTGCGGCCGACGATGGGGGCGCCGATGTGTACGCCGCGGTCGGCCGCGCGAAGGTGGAACTTGAAATAATCCCGGTCCGCATTGTTCCTGCCGTCATAGGCCCGTCCTCCGGAGTTGACGATCCAGCGGCCTTCTTCGTCATAGATGAACAAGCCCTGTAATGCAGGCAGTTCCTTCACGTGCCTGGCCATGAGCGAGCGTAACTGGTCTTTATCCTCGTCGGACAAGCCTTTCGCTTCGACGCGGTCCACCATCGCGACCAGTACGGTATCGACCATTTTGAAGGCCGAACTGGCCTGATCCGCCAATGCCCGCGCCACGTTCGCCGTCGAGATTTCGGCGTTATTTACTTGCAAACGTCGCAGCTGCCAGCTGGCCAGTCCATGGATGGCCACGACAGCGATGCCGGCGATGACCAGGATGCTGAGGGCGACTACTTGAATGGATTTGCGCTTGGCGGCCAGCTGTGAGGTGATCATATTGGCGGCACGCCGGTCGCGCTTGGAGCGAACCAATACATGGATAGGCGGGAAAATTCCAATAAGGAAATAAAGATTGTAGCCTGATTAATCGCGGCAGCCAACCGGACAAGCGGCCTTGTGGGCGCGCAGACACATTGGCGCACTGCTCCGCCTTTCCCACCGTTCGGATGTTTCCGCTACAGTCTGGACGCTGCGCAGGGCCTTGCACCAATCAGCCGGTCCGTTCGCAAGTGTCCAAGGCGCATCGCGATGTCGTGCAGGCCGCTGCAAGATCTACAGCGGCCTTGTACGCCAGCTGTTCATTCTCCGGTTGATTTTCCGCCTGACAGTTTTTCTTTGACAGAAAGCAGCTTTTGAACCTTGCTACCCAGTTTCATCAGCTTGACGAGGGATTCCGGCGAAAGACGCTGCATATCGTCGAACCAGCCATTCGCCAGTTCGACCAGTTCGTACATCTGGCGCATGCGCTCCTGGGCGAACGCGTCCTCCGGTGCGCCTGCTTTTACCAGCATCGATTCGCGCAATACCGACAAGGTCGGCGCCACCTCGCGCCGGCGCCGCTCGGCGGCAACGACGCGGAAGATCTCCCATACGTCGCCGAGCGAGGAGAAGTACTCGCGGCGGTCGCCGGGCAGGCGCGTCAGCCGGACCAGGCCCCACGCCTGCAACTCTTTCAGGCCGAAGCTGACATTGGAACGCGATATGCCCAGCTTTTCGCCGATGTCGTCCGCGTGCAGGGGCCGTTCGGTGACGAACAATAGTGCGTAGATCTGGCCGACGGTGCGGTTAACGCCCCAGCGGCTGCCCATTTCGCCGAAGTGGCTGACAAAGGTTTGAACGAGGGGCGTCATGCGGCAAGCTTTCGAGAATTCTTGAAAGTTCGATTATCTCACCATGCCATGCCGCAGGCCATGCACGGGCCGCGCCGTAGCGCCGGACGCGGACATGCCGCCGCGGTAATTCCTGACTGCTCCGCTCGGTCTTCATGACAAGCCCCGGTTTACGGCGCATAATTTCAGTAATTACTGAAAACTCAATAAACACAATAAGTTCAGTAACTGCAAATATTTGAAAAGGTGCCGTTCGATCCCTTCGTCCGGCGGAAAGAATCATGCATTCGCAACGTCCGGCATCGGCCGCGCATACACAAGACGTACCGCCCGCAGAGGCGCCCTCCAGGGTCGCCACGGCGGCAATCGGTGCTACGGCACTGTTATGGATTCCGCAGGCGGCGCTGCTGGCGCATGCCGTGCAGCGCCTCGCCGATGGCGCGGGCCTGACCGAGATGCTTGTTCCTTCGCTCGCCTACTTGCTGCTGGGCGCCGCGCGCGCAAGTACCGAGGCATGGGGCGTGCGCCGGCTGTTCACCCTGTCGCGCGGCCGACTTGCTACGCTGCGTGCCGAAGCCGCACGTGCCCTGGCCGCGCGTTCGCCGCTGGACCGTGAACGCCTGCCGTCGGGCCAGGCCGCCAGCACAGTGTGCGAGCAGGCCGAGGCCGTGTTGCCCTGGCTCCTGCGCTACCAGCCCGCGCGCTGGAAAACCATGCTGATTCCCCCCGTGATCGCGCTGGCCGTGTTCTGCCAGTCCTGGCTTGCAGCCCTCATCCTTGTGTGCGCGGCGCCATTGATCCCGCTCTTCATGGCCATCATCGGATGGCGTGCGAAGGCCGCCAGCGAAGCCCAGTTGCAGGTACTGGGCGGCATGAGCGGCTTTCTGCTCGACCGGCTGCGCGGCTTGTCGACCCTGCGCTCCCTGGGCGCCGTGGACGCCACGGCGACACGATTGCGCGCGTCCGCCGAATCGGTACGCGCCGGCACCATGCGCGTGCTGCGCATTGCCTTCCTGTCGTCGACCGCGCTGGAGCTGTTCGCTGCGCTGGGCGTTGCGCTGGTGGCCGTGTACGTCGGCTTCCACCTTCTCGGCCAGATCGACGCGGGGTGCTGGGGACGCCGCCTCACGCTGCAACAGGCCTTGTTCATCCTGCTGCTGGCGCCCGCCTTCTTCGAGCCATTGCGCGAACTGGCCGGCGTATGGCACGACAAGGCGGCCGGCGAAGCGGCACTGGCGGCACTGGCGGCGATCGGCGCCGCCGCAGTGCCGCTTCCGGGTGCCCTGGGTCCCGAGCTCGCGGCGGGTGCCGCCGGCGGACTGGCTGTCCGGATCGACGGCTTGTACTTCCAGCATGCCGGCGAGGCAGCGGTCTTCGACGGCGCATCCCTGCACGTCGGTGCCGGCGAACACGTGGCCATCGTGGGTCCGAGCGGCAGTGGCAAGACGACCTTGCTGTCCATCCTGGCCGGCCTCGTGCCCGCCACGGGAGGCGCGGTGCACATCGGCGGCCAGCGCCTGGATCCGGACAGCGCTTGCGCCCTGCGCGCGCGCATGGCATGGATCGGCCAGGCGCCCCATGTGTTCGCCGGGAGCGTGCGCGCCAATGTGTCCCTGCATCGTCCCGGCGTGTCGGCGGCAGCCGTGCGCGCCGCCATCGGGCGCGCCGGCCTTGGCTCCGTGCCGCACGCCGCGCCGGCTGACAGCCTGGGCGAGGGCGGCACGGGTCTCTCGGGCGGGGAGCTCGCACGGCTTGCCCTGGCGCGTGCGGCCGTGGTGCCGCAGGCCGGGCTGCTGCTGGCCGACGAGCCAACGGCGCACCTCGACCGCGACACGGCCGCCGGCGTGATCGACGAGCTGCTGGCGCTCGCGCGCGGCCGCACACTGGTGATGGCAACGCACGACCTGGCGCTGGCCGCACGCATCGGCCGCGTGATCGACATCGGCGCCCTTCGGCAGGCAAGGGAAGCGGCATGAGCAAGCGCAATACTCTGCTGCCCGTGGTTTCAATACTTGCCCGTGGCAGCGGCGGCCGGCTCGCGCTGGGCGCCTTGCTGTCCACCCTGGTGGTCATGGCTGGCATGGCCCTGCTCGGCACCTCGGGCTGGTTCATCACCGCGACAGCGCTGGCCGGCATGGCCGGCGCAGCCGCCGTTTTCAACGTATTCCTGCCCAGCGCCGCGATCCGCCTGCTGGCGCTGGGCCGTACCTTCGGCCGTTACGCCGAACGGGTCGTCACGCACGACGCCACCCTGGCCGTGCTGGCCGCGCTGCGCGAGCGCCTGTTCCGCGGCTGGGCCGAACCGCATGCGGCGCGCGCGCTGCTGCGCCGTCCGGCGCGCCTGCTGTTCCGCCTGACGAACGACATCGACGCGCTCGACTCCATCTACCTGCGCCTGCTCGTACCCGCGATCGCAGCCTGCGGGGCGGCCATGCTTGGCGGCGCGGTGCTGGGACTGATCGACTGGCGCCTGGGTACGGCGATGTTCGCATGGCTGCTCGGTGTTGGCTGGGCAGGCGCGGCCGTGATAGCGCGCCGCGCCCGCCCGCTCGCGCTGCGCCGCGCCCGCGCACTGGAGCGTCTGCGCGCCGGTGTCATCGACCTCGTCGCCGGCCAGACCGAGCTTGCGATCGCGGGCCGGCTGCGTGCGCAGTGCGAAGTGCTGGAGCGGCAAGACACCAGACTGGCCCATGCCGACGATGCGCTGCACCGCCTCGAGAGCCGCGCCGGCTGGGCGTATGCGGTGGCGGGTCACGCGACGGTTGCCTGCGTGCTGCTGGCGCTGGGCTGGCTCGCACAGCGCCGCGCCGTGGGCGCACCGGCCGCGACGCTGGCGCTCCTCGTCGCCTTGACCGCACTGGAACCGTTCGCCGCGCTGCGGCGCGGCGCCATCGAGGCGGGCCGCAGCTGGCTGGCCGCGCGCCGCATCGGTCCACGCTTGACACAGGCCGCCGCGCTCGCCAACGCAGTTCCGGATTCGACCGACGCGCTTTGCCTCGATGAGGTCACGGTGGTGCACGCCGGCCGTGAACGCCCCGCACTGCATGACATTACCCTGCGCATCCCGGCGGGCGAGAAGGTCGCCGTGATCGGCGCGAGCGGCGCCGGCAAATCGACGCTGCTGGCCCTGGCCGCCGGCGAACTGCCGACGCATGGCGGCCGCCTTCGGGTTCTTCCCTGCACCTGGCTCACGCAGCGCACCGAGCTGTTCCAGGACAGCCTGCGCGACAACCTGCTGTTGGCGGATCCCCGGGCGGACGACGCGCAACTGTGGGAAGCCTTGCGCGACACGGGCCTGGCGCAGGACGTGGAGCGCTTGGCGCAGGGCCTCGATACGCCCTTGGGCGAGGGCGGCCTGGGTCTGTCCGGCGGCCAGTCTCGCCGGCTGGCGCTGGCCCGCCTGCTGCTGCGCCGCGCCGGCTTCTGGCTGCTGGACGAACCGACCGAAGCGCTGGATGCCCTTACCGCCGCCGACGTGCTGTCCTGCCTGGCCCGCCACGCCGGCGGGCGCACCGTGCTGCTGGCCACGCACCTGCGCCGCGAAGCGGCACTGGCCGACCGCCTGCTGCTAATGCGGGCGGGCCGCATCGTCGGCGACGTGCGGCGCGGTAGCGATGAATTCGACGCCGCCCTCGCAACGCTGCGTCACTACTGAGCATATTTGATAACAATAGAAAGGATTCTCCATGGATCTCGATGTCGTCGGGCTATCCCGACTGCAGTTTGCCCTGACTGCGCTGTACCACTTCCTGTTCGTTCCTCTTACCCTGGGACTGTCGATGCTGCTCGCGATCATGGAGACGGTCTACGTGATGACCGGACGCACGATCTGGCGCCAGATGACGAAGTTCTGGGGCGTCCTCTTCGGGATCAATTTCGCGATCGGTGTCTCGACCGGCCTCGTGATGGAATTCCAGTTCGGCATGAACTGGAGCTACTACAGCCACTACGTGGGCGATGTGTTCGGTGCGCCGCTGGCCCTGGAAGGCTTGATGGCGTTCTTCCTCGAGGCCACCTTCGTCGGCTTGTTCTTCTTCGGCTGGGACCGGCTTTCGAAGCGTGCCCACCTCGCGGTCACCTGGCTGGTCGCCCTGGGCACCAATTTTTCGGCGCTGTGGATCCTGATCGCCAACGGCTGGATGCAGAATCCGGTCGGTGCGGCGCTCAATCCGCAGACGATGCGCATGGAGGTCACGGATTTCTATGCGGTGCTGACCAATCCGGTGGCGCAGGCGAAGTTCGTGCACACGGTGTCCGCCGGCTACGTGGTCGCCGCGCTATTCGTACTGGGCGTATCGGCCTGGTATTTGCGCCACGGCCGCCACGTGGAAATGGCCAAGCGTTCGCTGACCGTGGCCGCCTCGTTCGGCCTGGCCGCCTCGCTGTCGGTGGTGGTGCTGGGCGACGAAAGCGGCTATCTCTCGACCGAACATCAGAAGATGAAGCTGGCGGCGATCGAAGCCATGTGGCACACGGAACCGGCGCCCGCCCGGTTCACGGCATTCGGCTTCCCCGACCAGGCGGCGCGCGAGACGCACTATGCCATCCATATCCCGTTCGTGATGGGCCTGATTGGCACACGCTCGCTGGATAGCCAGATTCCCGGTATAAACGAGCTGGTCCAACTGGCCGAGGTGCGCATCCGCCAGGGGCTGCAGTCGTACGAGGCGCTCGAGCAAATCCGCGCACTGGGCACCGGTGCCCCGGTGCCGGCCGGGCTGAAGGCCCGCTTCGAACAGCACAGCGACAAGCTGGGCTACGCGCTGCTCCTGAAACGCTATGTCGACGATCCGCGCCGCGCCACCGATGCGCAGATTGCCAGGGCCGCTGGCGACACCGTGCCGCAAGTGGCGCCGCTGTTCTGGTCCTTCCGCGTCATGGTCGCGCTGGGAATCTACTTCATCGCGCTCACGGCCACGTTCTTCTATCTGTCCGCGCGCCGCAAGCTGGATGCCTATCCGTGGCTGCTGAAGGTGGCCGTGCTGTCGATTCCGCTCCCCTGGATCGCCGCCGAGGCCGGCTGGATCGTGGCCGAACTCGGGCGCCAGCCATGGGCCATCGAAGGCGTGCTGCCGACCGCGGTGGCCGTATCCAGCCTCGGCATCCAGACGGTTCTGACGACGCTGATCGGCTTCGTGGTGCTGTACACGATCCTGATCGTGGTGGAGATGAAGCTGATGCTCAAGGCGATCCGCAAGGGGCCGCAGAGCGAAGCCGCGACGGCGCCGGGAAGCGCAAGCCCGCTGATCGGCGCCGCGCCTGCACTGCGTACCGCCCCCATGACCACAACGGAGTAAACCACCATGATTCTTCATACCATGCTCGACTACGATGTCCTCCGGTTCACCTGGTGGATCCTGCTGGGCGTGCTGCTGGTCGCCTTCGCCGTGACCGACGGCTTCGACCTCGGCACCGGCACCCTGCTGCCGTTCGTGGGCAAGACGGACCTGGAACGCCGGGTCGTCATCAACGCGGTGGGCCCGGTCTGGGAGGGCAACCAGGTCTGGCTCGTGCTCGGCGGCGGCGCCATCTTCGCCGCATGGCCGCAGCTGTATGCCGTGTCCTTCTCCGGCTTCTATCTGGCCATGGCGGCGGTGCTGCTGGCGCTGATCCTGCGTCCGGTCGGTTTCAAGTACCGCAGCAAGAGCGAGAACCTGCGCTGGCGCTCGGCCTGGGACTGGGCGCTGTTCACGGGCGGTTTCGTACCGTCGCTGATCTTCGGTGTCGCCATGGGCAATGTGCTGCAGGGCGTGCCGTTCCGCCTCGCACCGGACATGCATATCTTTTACGAAGGCGGCTTCTTCGGCCTGCTCAATCCCTTCGCACTGCTGTGCGGGCTGGTGTCGGTGGCGATGCTGGTGATGCACGGCGCCGCCTGGCTGGCGCTGAAGACCGGCGGCGCGGTCGCGCATCGCGCCCGCAACTGCGGCATGGGCGCCGCCCTGGCCACGATCGTGCTGTACGCCGTCGCCGGCGTCCTGCTGTGGAACATGGTCGATGGCTACCGCATCACCAGCGCGGTGCTCACCACCGGTGCATCGAACCCGCTGCTCAAGACCGTGCAGGCGCACGCCGCCGGCGCATGGTTCGCCAACTATGCCGCGCATCCCTGGACCATCGCGGCGCCGGTCGCGGGCTTTGCCGGCGCCCTGCTGGCCTGGCTCGGTCTCGCGCGCCGCTGGGAAGGCGCCACCATGCTCTTTTCCAGCCTGTCGATCGCCGGCATCGTGCTCAGCGTGGGAGCCTCGATGTTTCCCTTCATCCTGCCCTCGTCGATCCAGCCGCAGGCCGGCCTGACGGTGTGGGACGCCTCGTCCAGCCACCTCACGCTGTTCATCATGCTGGTCGGTACCTGCATCTTCCTGCCGCTGATCATCCTCTACACGAGCTGGGTATACAAGGTCTTGTGGGGCAAGGTCGATCCCGACGAGATCAGTGGCGGCAAACACCACGCTTATTAACATTTATTGAAAGGGAACGATCATGTGGTATTTCGCTTGGCTGCTCGGCCTGCCCCTGGCCGCCGCGGTCGCGGTGCTGAACGCGATGTGGTACGAATTGATGGACGACGCCAAGCGGCAGCGTGAAGCCGGCCTGCCGGTCGAAGGCAGGCGGGGTGTCGATGCCGGCATGGCGGCGCGTCGGTAACGTGGCCTGGACAGCATCCAGGGCGCCATCGCCGAGGTGACGAGCAATGCGGGACAGCCTGCCGGGGTATTGAAGCTGGATGCCGCGCACCGTTTCGGCGGCGGCTTCGCGCTACCGCCGACCGCCGGCGTGAACGAAATCGGGCCGATCGATGAACGACAGTGACGGTGCGCAGTGCGCTTCCGATTTTTGTCTTGACGGAATGCAGTGCAATCAGTCAACAATAGTGCTCCTGTCCACGCGATTGCATACATGACTTCTTCATCGTCCGATTTCCAGTCCGTCGCTTGTGACGATCCCGGTGTGTACCGCACCTTGTTGGAATCGACCAGGGCAATCCCATGGCGGATCGACTGGACCACCATGCGCTTTAGCTACATCGGCCCCCAGATCGAAGAGCTGCTGGGCTGGAGCCCGGCAAGCTGGGTATCCGTGAACGACTGGGCCGAGCGCATCCATGAGGAAGATCGCCAAAAGACGGTCGACTTCTGCGTGGCACAGTCGCAGCAGGGTGTGGACCACGAGGCCGATTACCGCGCCATCACCCGCCAGGGCGACTATGTCTGGATCCGGGACGTGGTGCATGTGGTGCGCGGGCCGGACGGCAGCGTCGATTCCCTGGTGGGCTTCATGTTTGACATCACGGCGCGAAAACAGGCCGAGGACAAGATCCTTCAACTGCAGCGCGAGCTCGAACTGTTGTCCTACCGTGACAGCCTGACCGGGATCGCCAACCGGCGAATGTTCGACACGCTCTACGCCGTGGAATGGGCAAAGGCGCGTGAAACCGGCCATCCGCTCTCGCTCGTCATCATCGACATCGATTACTTCAAGCAGTACAACGATCACTACGGACACATGCAGGGGGACGAGTGCCTTCGACGGGTGGCACGGGTCCTGGACGCGGCCGCGTCCCATCCGGGCAAGCTGTGTGCCCGCCTCGGAGGCGAGGAATTCGTCCTGCTGTTGCCGGGCACGGACGCAAAGGCCGCGCGTAACGAAGCCGAGCGTTGCCGCAAGCTGCTGAGCCAACAGGATATTCCTCACGCGCGTTCAGGTGTCGGGCGGCTGCTTACCGTCAGCATGGGCATCGGTACCATCGTTCCCGGCGCCCGGGACGATTCCCATGTCTTCCTCGACCGGATCGACCGCCGCCTGTATCAGGCCAAGTCCGCGGGACGCGACCGGCTCTGTGACGTCGAGGCGTAGACGTCGATACGGCGGCGCCAGGCGAATCAGCGTTGCGCCGCTGGATGCGAAGACGAAAAAGCGCGGCCGGCAAGTCTGCTCAAGGTCGAGGACCCGTGGCGGCGTTCATACGGTCGCATCGGCAGCGCGCCGGTCGTCGTAATCCACTTGTGCCTGTCCGATGGCCGCGCCATGCTGGTTGGCCCAGCTCACCAGGGCCACGAAAGGATCCTGCAAGGTCCGGCCCAGCGCCGTGATCGCATACTCGACCGCCACCGGCGACGATGCGATCACGCGACGGCTCACCAGGCCGTTGCGCTCGAGTCGGCGCAATGCCTCCGTCAGTGCCTTGTGCGTGATCGGATCGAGCCTGCGCTTGATCGCGTTGAAGCGCGCGGGTTGGGTGCACAACACGGTCAGGATCAACACCGACCATTTGTTTGCGACCTGTTCCAGGATGGGGCGGGTGCTGTTGATTTCCGCCAGCAGGGCAGGGATATCGCTCGCCATGTGGTTTCTTTCTGTATATCTACGATAGATCAGGTGCGTAATTGACACCAAATATACAAAATGTATCATCCGGCGTCCACCCCTTTATTTGGAGCAGCCATGTTGAAACTCGAAGGAAAGACCGCCCTGGTGACCGGCGGCGGCAGCGGGATCGGCCTTGCGGTCGCACGCCGCTTTGCGCAAGAAGGCGCCCATGTGTTCATTACCGGCCGACGCGAAGCGCAACTGGCCGAAGCGGTCGCGCTCATCGGCGGCCACGTCGAGGCGATAGCCGGCGACCTGACCAGCACCAGCGACCTCGCACGCCTGTTCGACACCATCCGCGCCCGCACCGGCCGGCTCGACATCCTCGTGAACTCCTCGGGCGTGGCCGAGCATGCGCGCCTGGAAGAGACCACCGAGGAGCATGTCGACCGCGCCTTCGACCTGAACGTGCGCGCCATGGTGTTCACGGTCCAGCACGCAGTCCGGCAGATGGGCGAGGGCGGCGCCATCGTGTTGATCGGCTCGATTGCGGGTGGGATGGCCAATCCCGGCTACGGCAGCTATTCCGCCAGCAAGGCTGCGGTACGTGCGTATGCCCGCACGTGGAACGCCGAGCTGGCGCCGCGCGGCATCCGGGTCAACACACTCAGTCCCGGACCTACCGATACGCCGATGTTCGACCAGGCCAGCGATGAGCTCAGGCAGACGCTGAGCGCGCTGATACCGGCCAAGCGCCTGGGCAATCCCGACGAAGTGGCGGCTGCGGCCTTGTTCCTCGCCTCGGGCGAAAGCGCTTACGTCAGCGGCGCCGAACTGGTCATCGATGGCGGCATGTCCGCGTGAGATGCATCCTTGTCGCGCGGCGCACTGACTGAACGTCGCACAGGTCTGGCCGGCTGGACAGGCGAACAGGGCGCCTGTGCGGCCCGGGAGTATCATGCGAAGCCACTGGCGCGCGTCGGACAGCCGGTGGTACTTGATACGCTGAATGAATTGATATGACACTCGAGTTGATCCTGGTCGCCGCAAGAAGTTTCCTGTTCGTGTTTTTCACGATGCTGCCGATCCTGAATCCGGCCGCGACCGCGCCGATCTTCCTGAGCATGACCGAAGGGGCCTTGCCCGCGACCCGCATCATGCTTGCGCGCCGCATCGCGCTCAATATGTTCTGGTTGATGACGGGATCGATGCTGGTCGGATCCTATGTCCTCGATTTCTTCGGCATTTCCCTGCCCATCGTCCGTATCGGCGGCGGCTTGATCCTGGCGTCCGTGGCGTGGCGCCTGCTGGGCGCCACGCCCGCCACGCAGGATAGCCGGGCGGCGCTGGCCGAGGCGTTCACGCCGGACCAGGCGCGCCGCCAGGCTTTCTATCCGCTGACCTTCCCGATCAGCTGCGGGCCGGCCTCGATCTCCGTCGCCATTACCGTGGGCGTGACCCTGCACGACGTGAAACTGGTGGTCTCCGCGGCGCGCATGGGCGCCGCGCTGTTCGCGCTGGCTGTCATCGGCGTGCTGCTGTATCTCGCCTTCAGGTATGGCGAGCACTTCCTGCGCCTGATCGGCGAGGCGGGAACCGCCGTGTTCCTGCGCCTCACCGCCTTCATCCTGCTGTGCCTGGGCGTGCAGATCGTCTGGGACGGCGTGCGCGAACTGCTGATGGAGCTGATTGCCATTTCCTCGCCTGCGATGCTGCAGGCGGCCTTGCGGTCCTGGCACGATGGCGCCGCCACCGTCCTTCGATGAGGCCTTCGTGGCCCCGCATTCCGACATCGCCATGCCGTACCGCTGAACGGCAGCCACGCCGCTAGCGCCTGCTCCTGCTGCCGGCCGCACGCAGGATCGTCGCGGCCAGTACCGGCATGCTGGCCGGCTTGCGCACGAGTTCGACCCGCAAGGCCGACAGGCGCTGCGGGTCGACCATGTAGCCGCTGATGAGTACTACCGGGATGCGCGGGTACGCGTCGGCGAGCCAGCGTGCCAGGTCGATGCCGTCCATGGCGCCCGGCATCATCACATCCGAGAGCAGCACATCGATCGCGGACAGGTCGCCGGCGATGGCGGCGTCGGCGCCGTTGGCCAGCGTCACCGCGGCGCCCAGGCCGGCGAGCAGGGCGGATGTCGTCTCGGCCACGGCCGGATCGTCCTCCACATAGAGAATCCGGATGCCGTCCAGGCGTGCTTGCCGGTCGAGGCCTGCCGGCGCTGCATCCATCGCATCCGGGGAGAGTGTGCCTCGCGGCAGTATGATGCCGACCGTGGTACCCGTGGCCTCACGCCGGATGAATGCGGTACCGCGGCTCTGGACTGCGAAACCGTACACCTGCGACAGGCCAAGTCCCGTGCCCTTGCCGATTGCCTTGGTGGTGAAGAAGGGTTCGAACGCCTGGCGCGCGGTCTGCTCGGACATGCCTTCGCCTTCGTCGGAAATGGTAAGGCATACGAAGTCGCCGGCAAGTGCTTGCGCTTCCGGCCAGGCGGCTTGCGGCAGCGTCACATTGCGCGCCGCGATGCGTACGTCGCCGCTGCCGGCCATGGCGTCGCGTGCGTTGCTGGCGATATTCAGGATGGCGGCATCGAGGTGGGCCGGATCGACGACGACCGGCCATAGCGCCGGATCGAGCTGCAGGTGCAGGCGGATAGCTGCGCCCAGCACGCCTTGCACCAGGTCGGCGCTGGCGGCGAGGTGCGCGTCCATGTCCAGCGTAACGCTCTGGAGCGCCTGCTTGCGGGCATAGGTGAGGAGTTGCTGGGTCAGCGCCGCGCCATGCGCCGAGGCGCGCCGGATGCTGTCCAGCGGGCGCGCGGCGCGTTCGCCTTCCGGGCCCTTGAGCAGCATGCGCAACAGGGTCTCCGCGCCCGAGATGACCTGCAGCATGTTGTTGAAGTCGTGGGCAACGCCGCCGGTCAGGCGACCGAGCGATTCGAGCTGGCGCGCGTCGGCCAGCGCTTCTTCGGCCCGGTGCCGTTCGGCCATCTCGTGGCGCAGCGACCGGGTGCGTGCTTCCACCGCGGCCTGGAGTTCGTCCGCGTGGCGCGCCAGTGCCGCCGCATGGTCGCGGGTGGAGAACTGCAGGCGGCGCGCGCGCAGCGCCGAGCGCAGCGACACCAGCAGCACGTCGCGCGATGTCGGCCGCTCGATGATGACGACGTTGCCGATGCGCGCAAGGCGCAGGAAGCGGTCACCGTCGACGCGGGCGGCGGCGGCGTCGGCCAGCACCAGCAGCGGCAGGTCGGACCAGGCGGCCTGGCGCCGCAGCGCCGCGTCCAGTCCTTCGAGCGAACATTGTGCCAGCCCTTCCTCGGTGACGATCGCGCACCAGGCGCGTTCGTCCAGTGCCTCGTAGAAGGCCGCCGCGGCGACACAGGCGCGCACGTGGACGCCTTCGGCCTCCAGCAGGGCGCGCAGGGTGGCGGCGTCCTCGCCCGCCGGGGCGAACACGACGGCGGTCGCACCGCTGCCGGCCTCATACCTCAAGGGACAGGTCTCCGGACTGGTCGTCGGGAACGCGGATGCGCTCACCGACTTCGACGCCGTTGTCCGTCAGGTGCAGCGCGCAGATGTCGTGCGCGTGCCGCCCCTGGCGTTTCTTGAGCACGCAGATCGCCTTGCGCACGACGTTGTCGTGCTCGTAGTAGCGCAGGGAGATGATGTTGTCCGTGATGATGCTGAGGGCGTCGGGCTCCTTGGACGTGTCCAGCCGCGCCGAATGCGCGCCGACGACGATCGCCATCACGTTCATGTTGCTCAGGTAGGAGAACAACTCGTTCATCTGCAGCAGCAGCGACTTCTCCTGGCGGATCACGTCCAGGTAGGAGTTGATGCTGTCGATGATGACCAGGCGCGCGCCCTGGTCCTCCACGAGGCGCCGCACGTTCCAGATGAATTCTCCGGGCGAGATGCGCGATGGATTGATGCGCCGGATGTGCAGCAGCGGTGGTGCCGGTGCTGCGACGTCGTGCATGTGCGCGAGCAGGCGCGAGCGGAGGGTGGCCGCGGATTCGTCGAACGTGAAATAGCCGACGTGGTGGCCCGCGGCCACCATCGAGGCACCGTATTGCAGCGCGAGCGTCGACTTGCCGACGCCGGACGGGCCGAGCACCATCGTCGAGCTGCCAGCGGTCAGCGGACCGCCCATCAGGCGGTCGAGGCCATTCACATGACTCAGCAGTTCCAGCGGGACGCAGTCGCGGTGGTGCTCCTCGGCGATCAGGCTGGGGAATACCAGGATCTCGCTGGTCTTGATCGCATAGTCGTGCCAGCCGCTCTGGAAGTCGCCGCCGCGCAGCTTCACCACGCGCAGCCGCCTGCGCGTCGCACCGAAGTTCAACTCCATCTGCTCCAGCGTGATGACGGCATGGACCGCGCTCTGCAACTCGTATTCCCTGTCGTCCGACGTCAGGTCGTCCAGCAGCAGGACGGTCGCATCGAACGCGGACAGGCGCCGGCGCAGTTCGAGGATCTGGCGCCGGTATTGTGCGCTGTCGCGCGCCAGCAGTCGCACCTCGACCATCGAGTCGATGACGACCCGGTCGGCCCCGGAGGCGGCGACCCGTTCGGCGATGCGATGCACGAGCGCGATCAGCTCCATCTCGGTGGGCAGCAGGATGCTCTGGCTCTGCGCGATGTCGGAATCCACAGGCATCATTTCCTCGATCACGATGCCGGCCAGCGACCAGCCATGGCTATCGGCGGTGGACTGCAGTTCCTTCGCCGTTTCCGACAAGGTCAGGTACAGGCACGACTCGCCGCTCGCTATGCCGTTCATCAAATAGCACAGCCCCAGCGTGGTCTTGCCCGTGCCTGGACGGCCTTCGACCAGGTGCGTGCGGCCGCGCAGCAGTCCACCGCGCAGCACCGCGTCGAGTTCCTGCACACCAGTGGGAACACGCGGGAAATCGAACGTCATGAATGTGGTTTCCCTTCATCAAAGGCTGTACGCGGAATGCGTGGCAATCGCCATGTCGATGCATATAGGGCACATTATAAAAAAAACAATAGCTTTTTTTGCAAAGTGCGTTCTCCACCTCGATAGGGGGAGCGGTAGGGAGCTGTCGAATGCGAGGAAAGTGCCCCGATGGGGATGCGAGAGGTCGATTTCATTGGAAAGCCAAGCGTTCCCACCGGATGCACGGAGAACAGATGTCAGGGACGGCTTTTATATTAGAATCATCATCCTTGACGATCAGCACGCGTGGTTCTGCCTTTTCTCTCAACCCAATAAGGAAACCGATGCAATCCATGTCTTCGATTCTCGGCGCTGCGGCCCTGTCCCTCGCCGCATCGACCGCGCTTGCCGCCGCGCCCTGGGACACCC
>Ga0265780_10004133_pt1 | contig 18831 bp, 12 predicted proteins | sample P1T30metagenome_FD_192432 | JGI IMG/M metagenome (GOLD analysis project Ga0265780, IMG submission 192432) | Plant litter microbial communities from East Loma Ridge, Irvine, California - P1 T30 | ecosystem: Environmental > Terrestrial > Plant litter > Unclassified | place: USA: California...
CGACGTAGCAATCACAACATTGGCCTCGAGATCCAGCTCATACGAGCGCTTGGTGTAATTCGAGCTGCCCACGACCGTCAAACTCGGGTCTTCAACCGCAGCAGCAGCAGAGGAAGAAGAAGAAGAAGAGGATGGAAACGTGACCCACAGGCCCTTGGCATGATACGTCCACCCCTCGGCTACGCCCACCATGCCCCTCTGCCACTCCTTCAACCGCACACTCCCATCCAAGCCCTCGTGCCGCACTTTGCGCAGGAATTGCTTCGCGAGATGTGTGTATGCGGCTGGTAGCATTCCGCTCACGCCCTTGGAGCCGAAGAAGCCGTTGGCGTGCGGGTGCGCGGTGAGTACGGTGCCTGAGGATGGGTGTGTGGCGAGCAGCATGCGGCGGAAGGAGGGCGTCATGTTGAAGTAGCCGGCTGTAAAGGTCCAGGAAGATGATTGCAGGGGCGGGCGCGCGAGGGATGTTAGGAGGTGGGTGAGGGCGGGGAGTTCGGTGGATGTGGAGAGGAGGGGGACGAGGGAGAGGACGGGGTAAATTGTGGTTGTAGATGTGTTACTTTTGGAAGATGATTGAGGGGAGTTTGAGGGCAGTAGTAGGTGCGAGAGGTGTTTTGATGCGGCGTCGCGGTATTTCGAAGGGGAATCGAGGGGCGAAGGTGCGGGATTCGTGGAGGGCCAGGACATGCTGTAGCCGCCTGAATCTTGGGCGTTGGATGGTTGCAGGTCAAATGAGAGGCTTGCGACGCCGGAGTGAATTTTCGAAAAGTACTCGGTCAATTCCTCAGAGTGGAAGAGGTGGTAGCGATCTTGGCGGTTGGAAAAGTAGTCGCTGGACAGGTTGGCGCCGGACATGATGATTTCATCATCGATGCCGTAGAGCTTCATATGTTGGAGGCCCCAGCCTTCGTTGATGCGTTTGGGAATGTACTTCTTTCTTAGACCGGTGAGGTTGGGCGTGTGGTACATGCGAACTTCGACTCTTTCGGGGCCGAATTCTGTGATTAGTGGGACTAGGAGTGAGGCAGTTGATGGCTCGGGTGTTTCTCTCGTTCCACGAAGAGAGTCTGTGAGGAAGGAGACGCGTAGGTTTGGGTTTTTGGCCAAGGCATTGCGGATCGTCGATATGAATTCATGTTCGGTCTTGCCAATGTATAGTGTACTGAGGTAGATTCGGCGTTGTGCTTTTGATATTTTGTCCTGCATGGATTCAGTACAACAGTTGAAGGGTCGCATCAGGTTGCGGACCTGTAATAGGCTCTGAAGCATCATCGTCTTGTGATGGCGTCCGGCATTCAGTGTGAAATATTGATGAAGGTTTGACTTGGAAGCAATATTGAATGACATGGACAAGGAAGAAGTGAAGTTGGAATTGAGAGGTACACGATCTTCAAAAGTGGATACAACGGTAGAATCATATGAGAAAGCGGCACAAGTAGAATAAACCTACCTTGAGTGTTTCGTAAAACTCTGTCGGGGTCTGGATAATAGTGATCTGCTCGGGCTGGATCTCGAACCTCGGAGCTATCTTGTCCAGATCGGTTGTTATCGTAGCCAGCATTGATGCCTGACTCTGTGGTGATGATGAAGCCATTGAAGGTGCACTTGATGTCGAATATCTCCTTGCTGTTTTGATCGGTCGACTGGGAATGCGAAAGACTCTTCTCGATGCGTTTCTGGGCGCTTGGGCCCTGATCAAGCTTCTAAGTATCATACTGAGCCTGCGAATGGCGACGGCTGTGCATGTGTTCACGCTCCTGAAGTTTTGATGCGCTGCCAGGGACAGGGATCCTCAGACTAGCGCGCTTTCGGCGAGGCGCGATGAATGCTTGGCATGGTCAATCGAGCAGTAACATCCGACGACTCCACGACTTTGAGCAGACACCGCCGCCATGTCGACTGTTATGAGAACGCTGTACGGCTTGCGCAAGATTGGTATCAAGGTAAGAATTCCATATGATGCTCATTGGACCTGGGCCGCAGACTGACAAAGCATTACAGGAATATTTCCACCAACTGAACGTACGTTCACACCCGTTCACCCACGATCGCCTGCAGAGACGACTAACGCTGGAGGCTTGAAATTATAGCACATCGGTACGCTCGAAAGATATCGTGGTCGCGCAGACGGGGTGTTGACAGGATGCAGGTGACACCAAGGTCGGAACTTTGATCGGCAAGGACAGGTACGGCAACAAGTACTTTGAGAACTTGGAGGATGAGCTGCCCCGTACGTCGCTTAAAGAATATAAATAGGACTGAAGGACTGATCGTGTGGCAGTGAGGACGCGCTGGGTTGACTACAAGGACCATGAGTTTGACCCGTATGTTGCCCCTCGACTCTGAGGCCCTACCGGAGCGTGGATTGGAACACGGCTGATTATGTGGCAGCTCCCAAATCGAGCCTGGATGGCACGCGTGGATGTCATACATGGTCGACAAGTCGCCTGCGGCCGACCCGCTCCTCCAACGGCAAGTCCGTGTCTGGGAGCCAAAAGAGCACCGCCCGACATTGACCTGGAGCCGTTCTGGATACAAGCCATACAGCACGTATGTTGTATAGTCTGGTTTACGCGAAGGCTTGCTAATCCCGGACAGTGTCAAGAACAAGTACTCAGCGTGGACACCTGTGGCCAAGCCCCGACAGTAGAAGGCGCCCTTTTCATCAAGTCATGTAAATACTCCAAACCAATGCAGCGAATTCAGAGTCACAACATTCGATTTGCTGGGCCAGCTTCGTTTCTTTGCTAATTTCTCATTTCGACTCATTTTGAAAGCGGGTCATAGAGTCATAGGCGCCGTCGTATTAAGTTTATCGTGCGATGGCGCCTTGCGAGTGCGATCTTCTGGAAGCACGTACTGTGTACACTGCGCCCTGCGCTCAACAGACGGCGAAAGCTTTGTCAGACTCTATTATCAGAGTTGCTCGCTAATCTTGTTATACATGCCTACAGTACATGTATGTCCCTCTGCAGCACCTGGCCATGTAGCCCACACACCAAACCAATCGGCGCAACGAAAGGGCGCAATGTCTAGGATTGCATGGTACCGCAATGGGCGGTCTGACAGAGTGCTAGAGCGACGTTGTGTATCATGTTCCCACCTTCCCCGAATGGCTCATAGCTTGGATTATAACGATAATGCTCCGAGTGGCCACAGCTACCCCTACCTGCAGCTTGAGGGCTTGCAATGGAGGGGTCAGATGCACATTGTGCATGCGCGCTTACCCCAGATCTTGTCTCTTGACGAAAGTGATATTGATTGGCCTTCCCTTGGTTGTCAAGATGCACCAACATGAACAAACAAGATGCGAACCACAGCATGTTCTGCCACGCGGCGACTGGGTTCGGCATGTCACACTGACCCGTTGAGGCTTCTGTGCTTGCCAGCACATGCCGGCGGGGTCGCGTACTTTTGTCGTATGGGAAGACGCGTCCGGGGTTTCGGCGAGCGTGATAGCCGTGGCTTCTCGTGCATCGCATCTGCACGACCATGGTCCATGGATCGCCCATGAGTCAAATGGCGGTATACTCGGTGGATCCTTGCCAGTTGCCGCGAGAACGGTTCACGCCGACCGAGCTACATAACGGTGCTCTCGCGCAGTTTCTTGACAGCTCCAACGTGGCTTGCGCGAAGTTCGAGTTTGCTGGAGTGGTGTACATGTGCTGCGAACAAAGGTCTCGCCATCTTATCAGATCTGCGGCTCACCTCGGTACATACTTCGCACTGTGGGCAAATTACATCACTCATACGCGCGAGTGCGGAATCTCTTGCGCTTCCGCTAGTGAATTGCGATTGCGAGGGCATTCCTAGCACCAAAAACAGCCATCAGCCCGGTGAAAGCTGTCACTGTACGCCTTAGCAGCCGCCTTTGTTTGCATACATCAGTGCGACTGCATCCCGTCGATAATTCGTTGCGCGCCTTCCCCATAGCTCCGATGAGCAAGTTCTCGCAGTAACAAGTGCGAGTGCTGCGAGTTATCAAGACCACCGCCGCCGCCTGGAGGGGACCGACAAAATGTTCGCCAACTGCAAAAGCCCGTTCTGGGGCAGCCATGGCGACGATTTTTCGCCGTGCTTCGAGCAAGAGTGAGTCTGCGATAGCTTTGCGCCCACCCCCGCGGACTTCTCCAGCAGACCGCCATCGTCGTCGCGCGGGGCTTTTTGCTGGCTGAGATGCGCTGGCTAACATGGAGCAGGTATCTGCTTACATTATTCCCACTCATCGTTTGCGGGGTGTCCGTCGTCTATCTCTTAATTCAGCTGTATTTCGCCGCCACCGCGAGCAAGTACTACCACGCCTACAGCGTACTCGAAGACCCCCGAAACCCTTGGTCGACCCGCAGCCCCCACTACGATGGCGAAGACCCCGACAGCGACGAGGACGAGGACGAGTTCGAACGCAACGAGGGTCTTGCGCTTGACCCGACTATCAGCCGCCAGGCCGTGTCCGCCATAACGGTAGACAAGCCCCGAGGACAAGTCACGGTAGTCGTTCTGGAAGAGGCTGCTGTACTGGCCCAGCTGGCTATACATATCGCTGTGCTTTGGCTGAACGTCTGGGGCAAGCACGGCCGGATCGCTGCCATCGCAAACATCGCAGTCTGGTCCTACATCGCCACGCTCGCCTCATTGCGACTGCTCTTCACCAGCACCAGCAGGTTTTCTTTCTCCAAGCTGTGGTACCATACAGCCTTCATCTACGGATTCCAGTGGGTCCTGAGTGTCCTGGTGTTCCGATCCGCCATCATCCACCCTCGCTCCCAGCTCCACCAGAAGCTCACCATCGCCGACTTCGCCCTCACTTCGCTTCTGTTTCTTCTCTCGTTGTGCTCGAGGAAGGGCAACAAGACCGTGGAGCTGGAATACGAGGGGGACATTGCGCCAGCCCGAGAACCCACCGCCAGTGTCTTCTCGCTTGCTACATTCAGCTGGGTAGATCCGATCGTCTGGACTGGATACAAAAAGACCTACGAGCTTACCGATGTGTGGAATCTGGCACCGAAAGACAAGGCAGCAATAGTCATTGACAACTATCGCCAAGTGAAGCGAACCTCGGCCCTCGCATATCATCTATTGAAATACTTCAAGAGGGGTCTTCTCATCCAAGCGAGTTGGGCTGCAATTTCTGGATTCCTCACTTTCGCTCCTACTTTGCTCTTGAAGGCCATCCTCGAGTACATTGAGAAGCCTGAATACACACCCCGCAACGCCGCCTGGTTCTACGTCATCCTACTTTTCGTTTCAGGAAGTCTGTCTGCGCTGGCTGATGGCCAGGCTCTGTGGATTGGCCGCAAGATCTGCATCAGGTTGCGCGCGGTGATTATTGGGGAAATATATGCCAAGGCGCTCAAGCGCAAAGCGGCTGCAGGCACCGACAAGGTCTTGGGCGAAGAGAAGAAGAAGGAGGACGAGGAACCGAAAGGGATCAAGCGCTACCTGACGTTCGGCAAGAAGAAGGACAAGAAGCCTAAAGAGACATCTAAGGAACATCACACAGAGTCCGGTGGAGATGCACAGGTGACGACCGGTGCAATCATCAACCTCATGGCCGTTGACGCGTTCAAAGTTAGCGAAATCTGCGCGTACTTGCACTTTTTGTGGGCCAACACACCTGTCCAGGTCGTGGTGGCAGTCTACCTTCTGTACCGCATTCTCGGTTACAGCTCGATTGCAGGTATTGGCATGATGATCATCCTTCTTCCGATCAACATGTACGTGGCCAAGCAGTTCTCCAAGATTCAGAAGCTCATCCTCGCGGCTACTGATGCCCGTATCCATACGACCAACGAGGTGCTTACCAACATTCGGATCATCAAATTCTTTGCCTGGGAACAGCGCTTTGTTGGCTTGGTCAATGCGAAGCGCTACACGGAGTTGAAGCATCTTCGAACACGATACATCTTGTGGGCAGTCGCGGCTACCATCTGGTCCGGGTCTCCAGTCTTCATCACTTTCCTGTCCTTTTACGTCTACACCAATGTGGAGCACAAGCCTCTTATCCCATCCGTTGCCTTCACTGCGCTGTCATTATTCCAGATTCTTCGAATTCCCCTCGATCAACTCGCTGACATGGTCGCCCACGTTCAAGAATCCAAGGTCTCAGTGGACCGTATCGAGGAGTATCTCACCGAGCCGGAGACAGAGAAGTACAAGCAACTGGTTACACGCAAAAAGGATGAGCATGGCGATCCACTTATCGGTTTTGAGAACGCAACTTTCAGCTGGGGCGGCACCGACATGTCAGACAAGTCAGCGGCAGATGCTTTCAAGTTGATGGACCTCGACATCAAGTTCCGCGTCGGCCAGCTCAACGTTGTAGCGGGACCAACTGGCTCTGGAAAGACGTCGCTCCTGATGGGCCTTTTGGGTGAGATGACGAAGCTCAAGGGTGACGTCTTTCTGCCTGGAGGACGCAGTCGCGAGGATATTCGACCGGATCCCGCAACCGGACTGACTGAGAGTGTGGCATACTGCGCACAGCAAGCTTGGCTTGTCAATGGCACTGTCAAGGAGAACATCATCTTTGCCAGCGATTTCGACCAGAAACGGTATGACGATGTCATTGTGGCGTGCTCTCTGAAGCGTGATCTGCAGATTCTGGACGGTGGAGATGATACCGTTGTGGGCGAGAAAGGTGTCACGCTCTCTGGTGGTCAGAAGCAGCGCATTTCCCTCGCTCGTGCACTCTACAGCAAGGCTCGCCACGTCTTACTAGACGATGTGCTGAGTGCAGTGGATTCTCACACCGCCAAATGGATATTCGAATATGCACTCACCGGTCAGCTCATGCAGCACCGGACTTGCGTTCTCGTGACCCACAACGTCAGCTTAGCGCTACCGCCTGCTGAGTTTGCGGTTGTTCTCGACAACGGGAAGGTGGTCGCACAAGGCACAGCGAACGAAGTCATCTCATCCGGCAAGCTCACTGAAGATCTGACCAAGTCACGACCGGGGTCACGAGGTGCATCAAAGGCACCATCGCGAGTACCGTCCGAAGATGCTCTTGATGAGGCAGAAGAGGCGGCTCATGTCAACGGTTCTGCTGACGACAAGCCCAACGGCACCGCAGACAAGAAGAAGTCGACAAGCACTGGACAGGAAGAAACCAAGGCCGAAGGTGGCGTCAAACTAAGCATCATAATCATGTACCTCAAGGCTATGGGCCCATGGTACTATTGGGTGGGTGCAACACTCGCTTTTGTTGCTGCACAATTGTCTTCAGTATCGACGAACCTTTGGATCCGCACATGGGCGAACGCGTATGCCGAAAAGGGCTATGCGGCTGCTGGACACCACAACCGATCACCAATCACACATGCACCGACGCTCAGTGGACTTGGAACTTGTATGAACAGTGGGACCTGCAGCTGGAACTTTCCATTCTCAACACCAGAGAAGGAGCAGCAGTATTCGTACACGTACATGTCCACAGGTTTCAGGATCATGGACAACGATGTTGACACGACCTACTTCCTTGTCGTCTACGCTATCCTTGGTCTGATTTTCATGTTCATCACTTTCTTGCGAGAAGGCTTCCTGTTTGGTGGCTCTCTTGCAGCTTCACGGCGCATTCATGAGAGGCTGATTCAGAAAGTCACGCACGCCAAATTCCGTTTCTTCGACCAGACTCCGTTGGGTCAGCTCATGAACAGGTTCTCGAAGGACATTGAGAACGTCGATCAAGAAGTCGCACCCGTTGCCATTGGTGTCGTGCATTGCTTCGCGTCCATTGTCACCATCGTCATCCTGATTTCGATCATCACACCCGCCTTCTTGATTGCAGCCTCGGTCATCTCGGTGCTGTACTTCCTTATCGGACGCTTCTACATCAACTCCTCTCGCGATCTTAAGCGTCTTGAATCTGTTCACCGAAGTCCTCTGTACCAACAATTCGGCGAGACACTATCTGGCATGACTACTATCCGAGCGTACGGCGACGAACGGCGCTTCATCCGCGAGAACTTGGCCAAGATTAACACTCAACATCGACCATTCATCTACTTGTGGGCTGCTAACAGGTGGCTTGCGTTCCGCGTAGATGTGGTTGGTGCTTTGGTCGCATTCTTCTCAGGTGCCTTTGTCATCCTCAGCGTTGGACGTATTGATGCAGGTGCCGCTGGTCTTGCCCTGACATATGCAGTTACTTTCACAGAGAATGTGTTGTGGTTCGTCCGTTTATACTCCGCAAACGAGCAGAACATGAACTCTGTGGAGCGTGTCAAGGAGTACTTGGATGTCGAGCAAGAAGCGGCGGCTGTCATTCCCGAGACACGACCACCATCCAACTGGCCAAGCAAGGGCTCTGTGGAGTTTATCGGCTACACAACACGCTACAGGCCAGACTTCGATACTGTGTTGAAGGATGTCACATTCAAGATCCTCCCTGGCGAGAAGGTTGGTGTTGTAGGCAGGACAGGTGCTGGCAAGAGTTCGATGGCGCTTGCACTTTTCCGGGCGCTTGAGGCGGAGAAGGGCAAGATTCTCGTTGACGATATTGACATTGGCTTGATTGGATTGCAGAATCTACGGGAGAACATCGTAATGGTACCGCAAGGTAAGCAGCCACTATGACATGCACAATCCTGTAGCATGCTAATTTGAACAGATCCAACACTCTTTACGGGCACAATCCGAAGCAATCTCGACCCCTTCTCTATCTTCACTGATGAAGAGATCTACACTGCCCTCCGTGAAGTGCACCTAATCTCAACCGAGTCTCAACCAGCCTCCGGCAACATCACTCCAACTGGAGCCAGCACACCTCCTCGGGCGATCGAAATTCCCAACCCTACAAGTGGCGCCGTCACAGCCGACGTAGCGGCCAGCTATTCTGCCTCCACCGTCAACCCCAGCTCCATCCTGCAAAACCGTGATTTGTGCCGTGGGGACGTCGATGACACCATCATCGTCATGCCAGATGGCGAAGCTGCGAGCCCCGACCAGGTGGGACAGTCAGCCATGCAAACCGACAACAAAAACCCCTTCAAGCACCTCAACTCGCCTGTCTCAGAGTCCGGGTCCAACCTCTCCCAAGGTCAACGCCAGCTTCTCTGCCTGGCGCGTGCCTTGCTCAAGGCTCCGAAAGTGCTCCTCATGGACGAGGCCACTGCCTCCATCGACTACGCGACTGACGCTAAGATCCAAGAGACCATTCGTCTCATCAAAAACACAACCATCACCATCGCTCACAGACTCCAAACTATCATCGACTACGACAAGGTCCTTGTTCTCGACAAGGGTAGCGTGATCGAATTCGGCAACCCCTTCGACCTCGTCACCAAAGAGGGGGGAAGTTTTAGATCAATGTGCGAAACAACGGGCGAACTCGACGCTCTTGTTGCTACTGCGAAGGCCGCGCACGAGCAGCGGAATAAGACCGCCAGCGCTTAGACGTTATGGAAAGATGAGATGAGACGGCTTTGTTGATTTACATGAAGCGCGTTAGAACGGCATGTGAGAAAGAAGGCCTTTTGTATTACAATGCATGAGCGACAACCAGCATTCTTTTCTTTTTTCTTTCTGTTATATAATTTTCTTAGTGTCAATAGGGGATGGGGTGTTACTGGCTTGGGTGGCCTTTTGCTGCATCTGCATAGTTTTTGGGTAGATATGGAAAAGTAGCGTGTTTTTTTGACCGTGTTTGTGTGTGTGGTGTTTGTATTTGTGCTGTTGGGGGTGAGAAGGTGGAGGTGTATATATTTCAATCCAGGATGTTGGACGAATGCCTTGCTCGCGTGTCATTCCTCACACTGTACTTGACACAATCTTCGGCGTAAAGAGGCTGAGCTGGGTCTTTGGCTGAAACTCCCCTTGAAAAAGCATGATGGTGATGTCAAGCAAGAAATCTCTAGGTCCCAACTCCGAAAGTGCCCTGCCCGCTCTCTCAGTCAAGACAATCTATTATGAAGTAGATGAGCAATTGGCGCGCTTGGTGATAAGAGGTCATGCAGCTCCTGTGCGGCTGCCATCACACCCTTCAACGGCGTGTAGTGCTGGTCAACTCTACGGAGTTCAACCAAGATTAGACAGCTGAAAAGAAGCTGTGAAAGCGCTGTATGATTACGGGGCGGACATTTATAGCAAATTCAGGACCATTGTGAATGAAATAGACAGGTCGTAGTCCGAGCAACTCCATCAATCACCACAAGGTTCATCATCTTCCTCCGTCGCAGGACCAAAAGCAAGCATCGCGCTAGCGTCCATATGCCTCCGCGGCAACAGCATCCCACTCGTGCCGCAAATCGTCCTCCAAGCTCTCACCCGGCAGTCTACTACCGTCAAACTCCACCGTCCCAACACCAGGCACCCCAAACAGCGCGCCTGTAAACGACTGGTCGTCGAAAAAGGTCATCGCGCCAGTACATCGCTTTCCAAACGTGAGCTGCCCCGTCTCAAGGTCGCGCAGACGCCAGCCTAGCGTGCACTGGCTGCCAACATCGGGACCGGGACTCATCTGAATGATGACGTCCCAAGCGCCCCAGCGGAACGTCGCCCACCAAGTGTTGCGGGCGGGATTTGCGGCGAGAGTTAGTTCGAGGTTGTAGTCGCCAAATATGTCGCTGGCGGTCGCGCAGTTGACTTCGTATGTGCCGCTCAGAAGGACGGTCCGGACACGCTCAGGCTGGGCGTATGGATCGGTTTTGATGTGGGGCGATGAGTTGTGCAGTGACTGCGGGGGCTGAGATGGTCCGGACTCTTGCTTGACACGGGATCGGGAAGGGGTGCTGGCAGGTGAGGACCGCGTGTGCTCTTGCTTCATGCGAGGCGCAGCCTTTGGAACTGGCTCCTTCTTGACTCTCTTGACGGTCGATGGCTCTTTTTTTACTTTAGCAGCTTGGCTGGGAGGCGGACTGTCGGCGCGCTTGCGCTTTGAAGGTGATGGCTTCTTGGGTTTGGCTCCTTGGAGTTGCTGCAGGCTGAGCTGCTCTGACAGTGACATGTTTGAGGACAACGACAAATTGACTGATCAATTAGCACACTTGTCTAATTTTTTTTAGGCATCTGGGCTTACCCGTAACATTCACACCAGGGCTAGAAGCTGGCGCCGTCTTTGCCTTGCTTTTGCCGCCTGCAACGGCTCCGCCCGAGGTCTTCTTCATCTTCCTGTTCTCCGCCTCCCACTCCTTCTTGAGCTCGCCCTCGATCTTGAGTACCCATGCCGGCACCTCAAGTTTGAACTGATTCATGGCGTCTAACAACTTGATCTTTGCTCTACTCTTGTCCTTGGTGACTGGCAGTCCGTAGTGAATCAGTTGCGCGCTGTAGAAGTGCCAGGGTTGATCCTTCGCAGGCGACGATGTCTCAGGCTGGCGACCTTTCCTATACAGACTAGGAGCTTCCAGGCGGAGCAGGGCTGCGAGTTCTGCGACGCTGGCTCGAGTATGACGATTGTCATCTCCCACAACGGCATACAGCACAGATGAGTAGAGAAAGTCGCCGCGGCGAGCGGGATCAGCAAATGTCGCCATGGTAAGTTGCAGTGCTCGCAGGTTAAGGCGATTAGTAGAAAGAAAGTTGCGGAGTTCCGTGGATTTGCGCGGGATTTTGATGTTTATCGGCCCCGCTCCCTTTGGCGGTACAGTCCCAGTGAACGCGCCATAACAGAGCTAACCCCACCCCAGCCACCCAGTATAAATCTTTTCCTATCAATCATTAGTAACAGACCTATTTAGCAAGCCGTGTACTTCAAGCTCCAGCTGTGTCCAGCTATTTGTTGAATTACCCTTGATGATGTTCATCGACGCGAGACCACCAGGCCCTGGCAGAATTGCCGTCCATCTTCACGAACAAGTAGAGTAAAGAGGCAGCCCAGATATGTTAAAAATATCTTGCCAGACTAGACGAGGTTGTCTTATAGCACTCAATATATACATGGTTCTTTATAAACTTATCAAGTGCCCGGTGAGACTAGGCGGCCATGTTGCTCAACTGGCCACACCAAGATCATAACCACGTAGCTGACAAGAGCCAATATCGTTCGGGCGAACATATCCTAATGTCTCCATTCTGCATGACATTCTCGAGATCTACGATGCGTCCAGCGTTCAGTGGCCCCGATCACCCTTTCGTCAATGCTAGAAATAGAGGCAAGCTTGGATCGACTAACCATTCCTGCTCCTGGTGCAACCCATCACTCATAAAAATCATCTAAGTAAGATGTATGTTTTGCTACATATGTGTTAAGAATCCCACAAGCATTTTATTGCTCGCCGACACGATGAAGCTCCGCAAAATTCCACCGAATCTATGATGCCATGCAGCCATCAGGCGTTACAGATGATGTATGTCGATCAATAGGTCTAATTACGATTATTCTCTACCAATGAACATCGCTGCTTTTCATGACACAGGGGTCTACTCCTTCATGGCCCATTCTCATAGCCCGTTGCTTACTTCGCAGCAAACCTCGACCTCGCCCTCAACCTTTCGCCCAAGAAGAAGAGCGCATATAGTCCAAAACTGCACCCAACCGTCAACCCCCCAAGCAATGACACGCCGCGATCAACCCCCAGATTATGAAACAACGGATAGCTGAAGTGAATCGCGCCCGCCGCCAGCGCCGACCTCGTGAAGTCATTCCCCGCAAACAGCGACGCAGCATACAGCGGGTACACCAGCGGCAAGTACAAGAACACGCACTGGATGATGAGGAATATGCCAATCGTGGTAATCACAATGCCGACGCAACTCGCGATCCAATGGACATCAGACCGCGCTGTCCAGCCGAAGATAAACAGCCCGATGGGCACGAGGAAGGTGGCGTACAGCGCGGGGATGAGGCGGCGCTCGGGGCTGCCGAGGCCGTGGAGGCGGATGTCGGGCTCCACGATGGTGTAGATGTACCACCAGTACCAGGATGTTGCGAGCACGACGCCGACGGTTACGCTGAGGAAGGTCAGGCCCATTTCGCCGGGGTTGAAGGCGTACGTGGAGATGTAGACGAGCGGGAAGGCTTCGAAGAAGGAGTAGAAGATGCCGTAGATGATGGCTACGTAGACTGCGTTGAATGCGATGCTGGGGTCGAGGAGGATGAGTTGAAAGGGGCGCCATAGTGCCTCGACGGTGAGGTCTGAGATGGTCATCTTTGCTTGGTCGATTTCGCTCTGCGATTTGATATTTGGGTTGCCGGTGAGGGTTCGCAGGCGTTGCGCGCGGCGGAGGAGGATGCTAGCTGAGGAGGTTTCTGGGAGGAAGATGAATAGGGTCAGGAAGATGGGGGCGTTCATCCAGAGCATTTCCCACAACGACCAGCGCCAGTTCTCTGCTGCAACGCTGAAACCACTGATGATTGGTCCGATGGCAGGTCCACACGTCGCTGCAAAAGCCCACAGGGACATCACATATGGAAGTTTAATCAGACTGTAAACGTCCTGGAGTGTTGCACCACCCGTAGCAAGACACGGACTGCCGAAAAAGCCCTGCAAGAAGCGAAGAACGATCAACCCCGCGAAGTTATCCACGAGTGCGGTAGGAATGAGGAGAAGGACGAAGATAGCGTAGCTAACAATATAAGGCGGATTCCGTCCAATAATTGGTATCTCGCTCAGGGGAGAGAAAAGCAGTGGTCCGATGCCGTATCCCAGGACGTACATCGAGAGACCAAGACTGGCGGCTTGAATCTCAACACCAAATCGCTCCTGTACGCCAGGTATGGAGGGCGAGTAGATCGCCGAGCCCTGCGCAAAGTCAGTGTATGTCTCAATTATAATAAGCGACTGCCAAACTTACCATGTAAAACGCCATTGTGTAAACCAGGATTTGCGCCAGGACCACGGCCTTCTTCCAGAACGAGAAGTTTTGCGGATTGTCCGCGTCGTCGGTCGCGTACCAGTCGACTAAGATCGTCCCATCGTCTAATTGCTCGGGGTTGATGGGACGACTGGGTCCTCGCTCGACTGTTGCCAAGGAGAATTGCTGCTCAAGATCCGCTCGCGAGATTGACTTTTGCAGTGCGGTTCGTGTGCCGACGCGGGATATTTGCGTTCGCACGGTGTGCTGTGTGCGTGCGGTCTGGATCTTTTCGAGATCGTTGAGGTCATCGTCGCTAACTGATTCTTCTTTCTCAAGGACATTCTCGGAGCTGTGGTGCTCGACTTCCTCTGTGGGAACTCCTTCATCAACAATGGGCGAGGCTACTGTAGATGAGGTGGAGAGTCTTTTTGGTGATGGGCGAGCGTGAGTCTGGTATGCGGCTGGGAGTTGGAAGTCTGCTCGTTCTTCTGGATACTGGAGAAGGCGATTCTTGGTGAAGTAGCGAACAAGTTGCCCGAACGGAGCATCTCTGATCAGAGCCGACATAGCTGCCGATGCGACGTTGTGAGGAGGAATATGGCGATTGGACTTAGACAGGATGCACCCCGGTATTCTTCAGTGGGCTTGAGATGGATTTATAGGAGTATGCTGAAGAAGTGAAGTACAACAGGAGATAATAAAGACCACAAGACGCGCTCAGCAAACATACTTATCCTCTCCTCAGCGAGTCCACTCACCCAACCAGATTTCTACATACCCATCTTATCTCCATCTAAGCATTCGCAAATCCCGTGTAAGCAAGCACTGCTTTACAAATCGACGCACGGAGAGCTTGGCAGAGGTCCAAAGCACGCGATTGCTAGGACGAAACTTCTGTAGAAAGACGTTAACAGGCTAGGTAGTGGAGAATGAGTCGCGCTGCTGTCTAATCTCCGTTACTGATCATCCAACGCGATTCGCTAGCTTGCCCAATAAGAGCTCGGCACCCCTGTCCGAGCGGCCGGATATGGCCTAGTATCTTCACCATTTCTAATCATACTGCTGTGACGTCATGCGCTGACAGCTCTTTCGGCTTGGTGTTGAGTTTCGTCCGCTTGTGAATCATGAAGGCGGAGCTGCGATTGCTGTTTAACCGGGTGGAGCATTGCTGTAGGCCTGAGATATTGCGCTTAGGATTTGTTATATAGGATTATAACTCGACGAAGCACCGGACATGTTCAAGTGAACGCATGAGATAGCACTCTTTTCTGCTAAGCTTACTTGTAAGCTCACGTCCTTGGCAGATTAGATTACATGATCATGGCGGAGTTGCAATATTCAATTTGAGCTACACCGCCTTCCAATCAAACAATTTGTCACCATCATACGCTTTTGTAGGGTTTCACATTCCCAGTGCGCCAATACCAGCTACCCGCTTTTCTCCATCAGGGTTCTGCCTTCGTAAAGCGCCACAAAACTACTGTGACGGCTGGAGAAGGTCCACTCGCGGCAACTTCGTTTCGGTCTTGGTGTCTTCGAAAACCACGCCTTCTTCCGCTGCAAGCTGTCGCGCCATATCATGGATCCACATGCGCTCAGGCACAACCGCTTTGCCCTTGGCGAGCGTGTCCGCAAGGTACAGCCAGCACAGCGCGTTGCCAACCGTGCTCACCTCATCGCTGACGTTGTTACTAGCGTACTTCGACATACTGTCGTAAGTCGTGGGGCTGGTAAACAAGAGATAAAGCTTCTCGGCGACTGCTTGGGCAAATTCGCCTGCGTCTCTGGCGACGGTTTGTCCGGTTTCCTTGTCTTTGACGTCTCTTTCGATCAGGTATCCCGCTCGGTCGCCGACTACCTGGAGAGGAATCCCGCCGCGCCATGTTGCGATGATGGGGACGCCGGCGTGCAGTGCTTCGCTGACCTTGACTTCGAAACCTTCTCGGGTGGATAGCTGTAGAGCGACATGGGCTTCGCGCATCAGTACGTTCAGTACTTGATCGCACGGTCCCACGCGCATGACTATGATGTCTTTCGCGAACTCGGGATATAGTTGCTTGATGGCAGCCATAGTCTCTTCATAAATTGGTTTCGCATCAGGGTCGTCGATTGCGCCATGACCAGCTATGACAAGCTGGGGTATCTTGTCAATGTCATCCTCATCTTGCATGAAGTGTCTGCGGAGATGAGCATACGAGGCCAGGACGTCGGGTATGCCTTTTGCCGGATCAAATCGAGCGATTTGGACGATGTACTTGCGGCGCGGGAACGCGAACTTGAAATTCGGGGCACCGCTCTTAACGTCCATGCGAAATTCGTGAATAAAGTGCATGGTATCCCAGGTATCCAACTCCTTGTTCAGGCCGTCAAGCCAATCAGTCGTAGCAGGCATGTAACCGACCTTTTCCGAAGTGACATTGTTGGGTACAAAGTCAGGGACTGGGTGGCTGACGAACACGTCGCACTTCTTGACATGCTGCCATACCCAATTCCAAACTCGTGCAGTATTGGTGGTTTCGTCGTTGGCCCGGTCCGCGCGTACCTGAATATGACTGCGGAAGATGACTGGACGATTGGGGTCGATACTCTTAGCGATCTCGACAAGTTTTGGCATCTGCGGGTCGTCGACAATGATGACATGAGCTCCACCTTGATCCGGATGGGCCAGAGGTCCTTTGTCGGGCTTGGTCCAGTATCGTGCAGCGTTCTGCTAACACCATTCATCGAGCATTTTAGCTTGCTCATCTTCGAGCTGAAGCTTCTCGTCCACGCCCTGGAGAATGTTGTGGTTGTTTTTGGTAATTCGGAAGATCTCATTATTGGGTCTTGGGACGTACCTGAGAAGAAGTGAGCATCAGTGCATGCTGTTCAAGCTTAGATGACACTTACCATTTGCATTTGACACCGAGAAGACGAAGAAACCGAATGAGGGCGTGTCTCATTAGAGCGACACCGCCACCTTGAGGCGTGGTATTGAAAAAGGCAATCCTGATGTTGTTCTTCTTGAGCGAATCTGCGAAATGCATGGTTGTCTTCCAGGTGTTGGCATGAACAGAGTTCTTGTAATCCTCGAGGCTGGTGAGTTGCACAACTGAATCAGCGTCGACAGCGACTTCATTGCGCCCCTTCACCATCAACCGTGGAACATTGCCTGGGCCGAATTTCCTGCGTGCTTGTCAGTCCTTAAGAACCATGCAAGAAGCCAGGGAGCGCTTACTCAATAGCCTTGCGAACCACCGAGTCCGACTCCTCGTCTAGTTGGGACTCCAAGCTTAGAAACTGTTCTCCACGCGTCTCTTCGGTAAAGGGTGCGAGAACAAGGCAGACAATATCAATGCTACTCCACAGCAGACTCGGAAGCTCAGGGCACAGAGCAGCGGCTTGCTGAGTTATACCAGCGCCAGCAACCTTGTGATGATGCTGCTTACGATACTCGTCAATCATATCAAGAACAGCGCTTGCCAAAGTCGTGCTGAAACGGGCGGCCTGTGTCGTTCCAGATGTGCCAGTTGCTGGAGTGTCAACACCCGAACTAGATCCCGAAGACAGCTCCGAGCCACTGGGGTCTGGCATCTCGCTCGGTGGATACCTCCCTGCAACATAGTGAATAGAGTATGTTCCATCGTGCGCGGTTATGCCGATCGAAAATCCGTCGGGATGCTGCTCGTCCTTCGCAATGGCGATACCAAGATAGACGACCTAGCATGCATGAGCTTTTGCCTGGTGCACCTGCCATACCACTGTTACTTACGCCAAGCCGTTGATAGCCTTTTGCTTTGATGGAGTTATCCCCAACATAAGCATCCTGCATATGCAGGTTTTTCAAGGCCGGCGATTTACTTCGCATCGGTGAAGTAACACTCAGGTCTGGAGTGATAGCGGACATGCTGGCCTGTCAGCCTTGTGGGAGTGAGTAGTTTGGTATGATGGATGCTATGAACCAAGACTGGAGCGATGTTGCTGAAGCTGTATAAGAATAATGTGCTGGTGTGGTGAAAATGGCAGGTGCCGGCGAGTCTTAAATATCAGCACGACATTCACATTCTAATGCTGGCCGTCGCCGCAGCATGCACGTGAATTGCGCCCATGGCGATTGCAGGATGCAGCTACATGCTGTCACAGCGGGAATAGTGGCGTTTAAAGCTGTTGTATGGATTCTCTTGACTCTGAATGCAGCCATGAATGGCAAAATTGTCACAGGCCATGTTGGCCGTGGCGCGTATGCAGCCAGATATTGAAAGTAGGAAATGACGAGTGACAGTGTGACGCGGTGAAGTTTGGGGACGGAGCATTCGATTGTCTGATACGGCGAGGCGGAGGCAAATTGCCGCTCCGGGAAGACATAGACGTCCGCGATACCACACGATCAAGGGCAGACGCAGCCAAACGCAGCCACCCGGACACCATCTGTTGGGTGCCGTATTACTGCAGTGAATAAGAGGCGTTTGGCATGAACGAGTTTTCTGTCCTAGTGTTCGTTCATGGGTGATTGGCGATGGATCTACCATGACGCGGGGCTGATCAGCGTAAGCCGACGGTCGTGAATCCCGCTATTGAATGCGTACAACCATCGTCGCGGATTGTCGAGCGGAAACCAGGTGTAGGCAAAATTCCTGCCCACATTTGCCTAACGAGACCAGGTGAGGGGACGGTCTGTACATATCCAGGAATCTCTAATGGGGTCGCGGCCTCTTCGTAGCTCATGATCTGATCAATGTTTGATTGGTGCGAGAATGTGACAGCCACGTGACGTCTGTCGGCGCCCATGCACGCGGGTGTAGATATCGGTGAATCTTTGGCAGTGCCTGCAAAGGACACTGGCGGAGTTTCGGTGTGCATATCGTCTCAACAGTAGAGTAGGCGTGATTTTGTGCTGCGTGCATCCATATCGGTGGGACGATGGCGATGATCTCCACGCTTCACCCTTCGACGACCATTTCACCTAGTGACGGGCAGGATGTATGAGACTCAGTCAATGTGCGTGGTTGGAAGTCGCATTTGACCACGATGTGTGGCAAATGGCATGCTAGTTAGCGGGCAGCGGGAAGAGTAACTATTTTTGCTAGCCGAGCAGCGGGCCTGGCAGGGGTCCGGTAG
>Ga0265780_10004135_pt1 | contig 18827 bp, 19 predicted proteins | sample P1T30metagenome_FD_192432 | JGI IMG/M metagenome (GOLD analysis project Ga0265780, IMG submission 192432) | Plant litter microbial communities from East Loma Ridge, Irvine, California - P1 T30 | ecosystem: Environmental > Terrestrial > Plant litter > Unclassified | place: USA: California...
GTTTTGGGCGGCCTGCTGCGTGAGGCCGGTGGCGGTGGTCGTGTACTGGGCCGCACCGGCTCCGTTGTCGGCCGGGAACGCATTTACGGGCGAAGCCGTGGTGCCCGGCGACCGGGTCGCACCCAGCGGGTGGTTGTGCTGAGGGATTTGCTGTAAGGTGAGCGTAGTGCTTTCTACGCCAGCGGCTTGTCCAATGACGTAGGACCGCGAGATGCCCGGCCCCTGTCCCTGGCCCACCGGGACCCGCCCCCGTAGGTCGGGCAGGTTAAAGGTTGTCTCTCCATCGCCGCCGTAGGTAGTGCCGATTAATTGAAACAGAACGTCGTATTCGGAAATTTGCAGGGCGCTGCCATCACAGAGGGCCCAGCCGGCCGGCGCAAAATTGCCCGCGAAGAGAGCTATTTCGCCTACGTAGGGAGAGCCCCCGCTGGGCCGCATCGATACCAGCGCGGGCGCTTGCGGCGCGGCTTCGGGCAGCAGCCCACCCAAGGCCCGCCGCAGCCAAGAGCGGCGCGACGAAGCCGCGCCTGAAAATAGATTTGCCATAAAAAATAAGGGATTCAGCAACGAAAAAGACCCGGCAGGCCGCGGCCGCTGGCTACGACTCGCGGCGCCAGGCCCCGTTGGTGTAGATGTAGCGGGCTCCGTACCGGGGCAGGATGTTGCCCGTACCGCTGGTCGATATCACCGGCAGGTATTCGGTGTCGTTATTGATGATGACCAGGCGCTGGCCTTCCGTGCCGGGCTGCAGCGTGACCGAGCCAATGGAGGTGCTGCTATTGGTGGTGTACACCACGGTGGTGGTGGCGGGCGTCAGGTTCACGGCGGTGGTGGGCGCGGCCAGCGTGGCCATGCTTTCCGAGTTGAGCGTGCCCACGCTCACCCAGCCCTGGCCCGTGATGTACTGGTATAGGCCGGGCGTATTATCGGTTTGGGTGATGAGCAGGCCGGCAGCCGGCGATGCGATGGCGTCGCGCTGGGCCTTGGTCATGCGCGGGGGTAGGAAACCCTTGGTGGTGGAAGCCACTTCCAACTGGGCCGAGGCCGCCGGCGTAGTGGTGCCGATGCCCACGTTCTGGTTTTGGGCCTGCGCCGTGCCAGCCAGCAGCAGAACCCCGCCCAGCAAGCCGGCGCGATAACCCAGCCACGATTGAGTAAACAGGTGAAGCATATAGTGAGGAGGTTAGTTGAAGCAATAAGAAACCGAAGGCCAATAAATAACCCCTCGGGTCAGAGCCGTCAAAGTTACTTTTTTATTCAATTATTCAAGGTGAAGAATTGATGAGCTTGCAAGCAATAGTAATAGATTTAATCGGCTGGGTTATGCTAATGCTCGCATCCCAGTCGAACAAATTATCTCACTGGTAGTGTGCTGATGAATAGATGGTGGTGGGCGAATGGGGCAATGCGCAAAAAGCCCCATCAGTATCTGACGGGGCTTGCGGGAATTGAGGCGAAGCGGTTGGCCGTGTCGGCTAGTTTTTCGTGCCGCAGTTGGCGCAGAATTTCTGCTCAGGCTTCAGCTTTTCGCCGCAGCCGGTGCAGTGGCGCTCCTGAACTTTGGCAGCGGGATTAGGGGTGCCGCAGCTGGCGCAGAATTTCTGGTCGGCCGTAAGCTTGGCTTGGCAGTTGGGGCACTGCAAGAGGGCGTCGCGGTTCAGGAAATCGAGGTTTTGGGTGTAGTCCTGCGCCCGGGTTTTGGTGTAAATCTGCTCTTTGGCGGCTTGCGACTGCTGGGCCCGAAGCTCCTCCTGCTCGTCGGGGGCGCAGTCTTCACAGAGGCCCGCGCTGTGGTTCCAGCAGGCATCGGGGCACACCCAGTGGCCGCAGCGGGTGCACTGCTTGAACTGCTGCTTGCCTTCGGCCACGGCTTTTTCCAGGGCTTCGTCGTGGGCCTTACCGCCCACCGCCCGCTGAATGTGGTAGGCCGCATTTTCGGCCCCGCCCAGCCCACCAAACAGGCTGCCGGCTGCCTGCAACAGGCTGCCCGCAATGCCAATGGCGTTGGGCTGAAACCGCGACATGTAGCCGTTGCGGCATTTATCGCAATGAAACTTGAACTGGAAACCCTTATCCGTGGAAAGGTCGTCGTAGTTGGCAACAAATTGAATCAGGGAGCTCATGAGCAAGGTTCGGGAAGGTGATGGGGCAAAAGTAGGCGCAGCGGCGGGTTTGCGCGGGTGAATGTGTACGCTGGGCACCGTCTGGCGGTAGTCGTGGGCGTTTGCTGAAATCTGAATCGCAGTAAATGCTTGCCCATTACAGCGCCCTTTACGGTTTATGACTCTGTTCCGGTCTGGTTTAGCAGTAGCTTCGCCGGGCCGGAACAGAGCCCCGAGCAGATGGGGCTTCGGCATCTCGTTCACATGCCTGAAATCCCTTCGTTGGCGGCTGGCCGGCTGCCCGGCCTCGACCACCTGCGCGCGCTGGCCATCAGCCTGGTTTTGCTGTTCCACTACCGCATTTTTCCGCATCCGGCGTGGCTGACGGAATTCGGCCGCTTCGGCTGGACCGGCGTGGACTTGTTTTTCGTGCTGAGCGGCTACCTGATATCGGCGCAGCTGCTGGCCGAAATAGCCCGGCGCGGCAGCATCTCCCTAAAAACCTACTTCATCAAGCGGACTTTTCGCATCCTGCCGGCCTACCTGGCCGTGGTGGCCGTGTACTTCCTCGTGCCGGCCTTTCGGGAGCGGGAGGCCCTGCCGCCGCTGTGGAAATTCCTGACTTTCACGCAGAATTTTGGGCTGAATCTGGCAACGATGGGCACATTTTCGCACGCCTGGTCGCTGTGCGTAGAAGAGCAATTTTACCTGCTGCTGCCGCTGGTGCTGCTCGTACTGCTGCGTTTTGGGCTAGGCAAATGGGTGGTCATGCTGCTGCCTGTGCTGGTTGGGGTGGGCTTCGTGGCGCGGCTGCTGAGCTGGCACTGGGGCGTGGTGCCTGCCCTGAATACCGACCATTCCTGGCTCGAATGGTACCAATACATTTACTACCCCACCTACAACCGGCTCGATGGACTGCTGGTGGGCATTGGCATTGCGGCGCTGTTTCACTTTCGGCCGCGGGCCGCTGCCCGGCTGGGCCGGTATGGTAACTGGCTGTTGCTGCTGGGCGGGGCAGTGCTGGTCGGGGCCTATTGGCTGTGCTTCGATGCACAGTCGTTTGGAGCGTCCATCTTTGGCTTTCCGCTGGTGGCGCTGGGCTACGGCCTGCTGGTGGCCGGCGCCATTAGCCCAACGAGCGTATTGCATCGGGCAGACTCCCGCGTTACGAGGAAGCTGGCCGCCCTTTCCTTTGCCGTCTACCTCACGCACAAAGGCATTATTCACCTGACGCAGGAGTTCTTTTCGGCCCACGGGCTGGCCCTCGATGGCAACGCCATGATGCTGCTGTGCGCCGGAACGGTACTAGCCGGCGCGCTGCTGGTGAATACCGCAATCGAAAAGCCCATGCTCCGGCTGCGGAGCCGGCTGCTGAAACGGCAGCATGCTACCCGCACGGCAACTGTTGTAGTCGTTTGATTTACGTAACTTCGGCTATGCCCCAGCACCACACCCTCGAAGACTTTTACCGCGTCAAAGTCAACTGGCTGCCCGACAACCTGCGGCAGGATATTGGCCATTTTAATGTGTTTCGGCTCGATGATTTCGTGGGGCCAGCCGCAAGATGCCTGCCATATAGCCGGAAGGATTTCTATAAAATTACCTTCGTGGTGGGCCAGAGCACCTACCACTACGCCGATAAAAGCGTGGGGGTGGAAGGCAATGCCCTGTTCTTTTCCAACCCGCAGGTACCCTACGACTGGGAGCCATTCGACGAAAAGCAGAGCGGCTTTTTCTGCATTTTCACTGAGCATTTCCTGCAGCAGCACACCAGCATCCGGCTCACCGACTTCCCGGTTTTTCAGCCCGATGGCCAGGCCATTTACCTGCTGAATGAGGCCCAGCAAACCACTGTGCGCCAGCTCTACCAAAAGATGTTTGATGAGCTGGATTCGGACTATGCCTTTAAGTATGACCTGCTGCGGGCTTACGTGCTGGAGCTCATTCACAGCGCCCAGAAGCTGCAGCCGGCCACCACGCTCTACCGCGAGAGTACGGCGGCCACACGCATCGCCTCACTTTTTACTGAGCTGCTGGCCCGGCAGTTTCCCATTGAGGTGCCGGGCCAGCAGGTGCCGCTGCGCACTGCCCAGGCCTTTGCCACCCAACTGGCCGTGCATACCAACCACCTCAACCGCGCCCTGAAGGAGGTAACCGGCAAAACCACCACCCAGCTGCTGGCCGAGCGCCTGCTGCAGGAAGCCCAGGCCCTGCTCAAGCACACCGACTGGCCGGTGGGCCTCATCGGCTACAGCCTGGGGTTTGAGGAGCCGGCGCATTTCAACAACTTTTTCAAGAAGCACACCGGCCATACGCCCACGGCGGCGCGGGCTGTTTGATTTTCGTAAGCATTGGTTTGAATGGGGCAAACGGGCCGGCCGCGGCTAGCCCAACCTTTGTGCTGTACTAACAGCACGATTTATGGACACCCCCAAAACCTGGTTTATCACCGGCACCTCGCAGGGCCTGGGCCTGGCGCTGGCCACCCAACTACTAGCCGCCGGACACCGCGTGGCCGCCACCTCGCGCCACCTTTCGGGCCTCACCACCGCTATTTCGGAGCCCACCGATTTCTTCCTGCCGCTGGCCGTCGACCTGCCCAAAGAGGCCAGCGTAGCCCAGGCCATCGAAACGACAATTGCTACTTTCGGCCGTCTCGACGTGGTGGTGAATAATGCCGGCTACGGCATGGGCGGCAGCATTGAGGAAATGACCGATGCCGAAACCCGCCACAGCTTCGAAACCAACGTGTTTGGTGCGCTGAATGTCATTCGGCAAGCACTGCCGCACCTGCGCCGGCAGGGGAGTGGGCACATCATCAACATTTCTTCGATTGCCGCAATTGCGGGTGCCACGGGTTGGGCCATCTACGCGGCCACCAAGGCGGCCATGAGTGCCTTCTCGGAAGTGCTGGCCCAGGATGTGGCCGACTTCGGCCTGAAGGTGACGGTGGTGGAGCCCGGTGCGCTCCGTACCAATTTCCTCACGCCGGAATCCCTGGTGATGGCCAGCCAGCCCATTGCCGAATACGAAGCCGTGCGCGCTTCCCACGCCCGCTACCTCATCATGAACGGCGCCCAGGCCGGCGACCCAGCCAAGGCGGCGGCCGCCATCATCCGCCTCGCGGGCGAGGAAAATCCGCCGCTGCACCTGCTGCTTGGGGCCGATGCCTACGCCCGCGCCCAGACCAAGCTGCAGGCAATGAACCAGGATTTTGAGGCTTGGAAAGCATTGTCCACCAGCATTGGCTTTGCAGAGTAAGGCTGCTCACTTAACCCTGATTTTATGACCACTAAACATTCAGCTGGCAAACCGGCTGCCTTCGCCGAAAACCATCCCTACCTCGGAATGTGGGTGACCAGAGACGGCCACATCCGCCAGGAATTGCTGCCGGGCGGGCGCTACGACGAGGCCCGCGGCACCACCAAAAGCGCCTACACCGGCCGCTACACCATCAGCGGCGACCATATCGACTACGTGGATGATACCGGCTTCACCGCCGACGGTGAGTTCCGTGACGATGTGCTGTACCACGGTGGCTACATCTTCTACCGCGAAACGTCAAAATAAGCCCACCATTTCAACTAAAACTGCTTTCTAATGACTCCTTCAACCAAGAAAACCTGGTTTGTAACCGGTGCCTCGAAGGGCCTGGGCCTGCTGCTGGTGCAGCAATTATTACAACAAGGCTACGCCGTGGCTGCCACTTCGCGCAACGCCGACGACCTGCGCCGCGCCGTGGGCACTACTTCCGAAAACTTCCTGCCGCTGCACATGAACCTGGCCGAAGAAGCCAGCGTGGGCGAGGCCATCCGGGCCACTGTGGGCGCCTTTGGGCGCATCGATGTGGTGGTGAACAATGCCGGTTACGGCCTCATCGGCAGCCTCGAAGAACTCTCCGACGCGGAGTCGCGGCAAAACTTCGACATCAACGTGTTTGGGCTGCTGAATGTGCTGCGGCAGGCCACGCCGCAGCTGCGCGCCCAGCAGTCGGGCGTGGTATTCAACATTTCCTCCGTGGGCGGCTTCACGGGCAACTTCCCCGGTTGGGGCATCTATTGCGCCACCAAGTTTGCGGTAGTGGGCCTCACCGAGTCGTATGCGGCGGAGGTGGCCCGGTTCGGCATTAAGGCTACGACGGTGCTGCCGGGCTATTTTCGCACCGAGTTTCTGTCGGCCGGCTCCGTGGGCACGCCCCAGCACCCCATCGATGCCTACCAGGAAGTGCGCGATTCGCAGCTGGCGCACCAGGAGCAAATCAACGGCCAGCAGCCCGGCGACCCGGCCAAGGCCGTGGCGCTGCTCATCGAAGTAAGCGAGGCCGAGCAGCCACCCCTGACCCTCTTCCTCGGGGCCGATGCCTACCAGATGGCGGAGAAGAAAATGGCGGCCGTGCAGCAGGACATGCAGCAGTGGCAGGCCCAGGCTACGGCCACTGATTTCAGCTGAGTGAGGTAGCAGAAGAATGGCTGAGCATCATGCCTGGTTAGTTTAATCAGTCGCCGAAAAAAGCCCCGCCAGTTGTTGGCGGGGCTTTTTTTGTAGTGCAACCAAACTTAGAACGTGAAGCGCAGGCTGGCGGCCACGTCGTTGTAGAAACCGGTGTAGCCGTGGAAAACTTCGAAGAAAGGCTTGTAGTCGACCCCAACTACGAAGGGCAGGTCGGGCAGCTTGTATTCAAGGCCCAGAATGAGGTCGGCACCAATGGCGAGGTAGGTATTCTCGTCATAATAATAACCGCCTTTGTTTCCCTTCAGGAAATACACGTCACCGTTGCGGCCGTTGTAGTAAAACCGTTCATCGGCGAAGTAATAGCGGCCTTGGTAGGCCCCGGCGTGGAAGCCCGCGCCGTAGTAGAACTGCAGGCCTTTGGCATCGGCAATGCTATGGTGCTTCTCGCCCAGAATGGTGAGGCGTGCGCCGTGGGCTTTGTACTCGGTGGTGAGCAGGCCTTCGATGGCCACGCCTTTGCCGCTGCTCAAAAAGTGCTTGACGGTGAGGCCCGACGACCAGCCGCCACCCCGCAGGCCAATGCCCGTGTTGTAGCCCGAGGAACTGCTGCTGCCACCGCTACTCTTCTTTTTAGATTGGGCATTAGCCGCTAACACGGGCAGCAGCAATAGTGCTGGAACAACGATATGGAATGGTTTCATAAACCTGCTAAAACATTAAAAAAACAACACAAGTTGGACAAAAGTAATAGCTGGGGATTGGAGTAGAAGGTTGAGGTTTTGGCGGAGCTACTCTTAAACGCGTACCAGCGTGGCCCGGCATGGGGCGGCCCACCTGGTGGGCACCAATCCGGCGCGGCGCTAATAAGTTGGCTTTAGTAAGCGGTAGCGCACTTTTTGGCTGACCGTATCAATGTAAAAGCGACCCCGCGTCCCGCCTTCCGTGTCGATACTAAACCGCACTTCCGTGGAGTGTTGCGGTGCTTGGAACGGGACGAGCTGCTGGAGGTTGATGATGCGCATGGCCGTGGGCTGGTCGTGCGGCAGCAGGCCAAGCTGCTGATGGTTTTCGTCGAACAGATAATAAGTTCGGGTCTGCCCAACGTAGGTGGATTGCATATGGTAGCCGAGGCCTCCGTCGAGGCTTTCCAGGTTGAAAGTGGCCAGCGGCCGGCCGTTCAAATCATAGAGGCGGGCAGTAGGGCGGGGCGCGCTGCTTTTGGCATCATCTTGTTCGGGCAAATAGTCTATCAGCACGGTCTTATTGTTCACGAACAGGGTGCCCGCAATGGTAAACCCGGGCCTTTCCAGGTTGGTCACGCGGCCGTTGGCTTGGATGATGTCGAAGCTGGTGAGCAGCGCAAGCCCGTTTTCTGCCAAGGCTACGGGCGAGTTGCAGCCGCTGTTCCAGCTGCTAAGAAGCTGCTGGCGCACCCGGCCAGTGCGTTCGTCCAGCAGCAGCAGCAAGGAGCCGCCGGAGTCACTGTCGGGCGGGTTCAGCGTCAGCTCGAATGCCAGGGCGTGGAACAGAGGCAAGTGGCCCAGAAAAACCGGTGGCCAAGGAGTGGCTTCGGTTGCTAAATCTTGGCCGATTTCTGCGGCGAAGCTGCTTTTCAACAACTGCCGCGCAAATAGCGGCTGGCCGTTGGGCTTTACTACGCGGAAAGTGTACACGACTTCTGTGCCACTAGCCGTGCGGGTATCGGTTGAGTCGAGGGGCGGGGCCTTGGTTTCCGCAGGATATGTGTATTTCAGTGGCCGTGTGCTGTCGGGCACCGCATTCGCTTCTACCCGATACCTAACGCCATCGATGAGCACCTGGCTGGATGCTGGCGTGGGGCGATGCTCCAGGATGGTGTAAGGAAATGCGGTGTCTGCTGGTGCTATAAGGGGCCGGGCTTTCGTCGCGAGTGGCAGTGCCGAGGCCGTGGGCGCCGCAACGGCTGGGGCCTGCTGTTGCGGTGGTTGCTGGTTGCAGCCCGCCACCAGCATGCCTGCTGTTAGGGCAACGTAAAAACGCGTAATCTTAGTGATGGACAAGCCCGGTAATGTTAAAAGGCGGAGTGAGTAAAGCTGACTAAGCGTTGGGCAGAAGCTCTCCAAATTGCCTGGTAGCTTCTGAAAGGTAAGTTAATGGCCGCTGTTGCTGGGCTAGCACTCCTTTTTCAGTGCCGGCCGAATCCTGTCCAGCCTGCTCGGAATGTTCTCCAACCGCGTGAGCAGGCTTTGCCATTGGGGACCTCACCACCAGAAAGACGTGGAAACCCCGCCTTGGTTAGGGCACGGCTCGCTGAAGGAGTAAGCCCTCCGCGTTTCGGGCCAGCACGGCCACCGATGATTGGGCAGGCAGCTATTTGCCCGCTTTGGCCACGTGTTCGTTGTACTCGCTCATAATGGTCAGCGTGTTTTGATAGCCGTAGTTGGCTTCGCCGCGGGCCACCCGCTGGGCGAGCTCGGGATAGTCGGCGAGGTAGGCGCTGAGCTGTTCGGCGAATTTGCCCCGGCGCAGCTCCGTTACTTCCCCATTGCGGCGCAGGTACCAATGGTTGTTGGTGTAGGCATTGACGAGCAGGGCCCCGGCCCCGGGAATGGGCACGGGCAGCATTTTGGGCTGCGCGTAGGTGAACACATCGGTGGGGCCGGTCAGCACGCGCAGCGCCATCACGTTGGCAGGCTTGCCCTTGTCGCCGAGGTTTTCGTAGTACTGGCCGTGCACCCTCATGGCATACACCTGCTCCATGGGCAGGGTATGACGCTCGGCGCGGGGCTTTTGGCCGGGCGGGGTTTCGAAGTAATCGAGGATGCGTTCGTAGCCCATGCGGGTACAGGGCAGGTAGGCCGTCAGTTTGGTGCCATCGGCTTTGGTGAGCTCGCCCAGCCGAAACGTATCGGTGAACTTGTGGTAGCCGCCCTTGACGTAGCCAGCCGTGTCGGCCGCCGGGAGCGGCGTCTGGCTAAGGGCGGGAAGGGCCGCCAGCGTGAGCAGAAAAGTAGCGTAGTGGGCTGGTTTCATCAGGGAAAGTAATTGAGGCCGCGAAAGATATTGCCGAATAAGCAAAGCGAGCAGTGCGCCCCGCCAAGCCGCCAAAGCCGCCTGAGCACCAAAAAGCCCCGCCAGCTACTGGCGGGGCTTTTTGGTGGCCGGAGATGCGGGCGGTTTAGTCCGGCATCAGGGGTTTGGCAGCGGCGCCGCCCGGCGCTGCTTCAACCGGCTTCACGGGCGCGCCGTTGAGGGTGACGTTTTTGAATTTTACGCTGGGGTAAATGTTCGTGAAGGTGGCTTTGGGCGACGTGGCTTCGACGTTGGTAAAGACAATGTCACTGACTTTGTCGGTCGGGTTGCCATTGAGCATGGCGAACTCGCGGCACTGCACCTTCACGTTGGAAATGCGAATGTTGCGGATGGTGCCAAAGGGTTTCTCGGTGCTGCCGGCCATGTTGAAAAACTGCGTCCAGGGCGAGAGCGTCACGATGGTGCCGCACTTGCCGGTGATGTTTTCCACGGTGATGTTTTCGTACACCTGGTAGGTATCGGGGCGCATTTTGAAGAGCAGGATGGGCCGGTCGTTGTCCATCTTGCAGTTGCGCATGGTGATGCGGTTGGCGTGGATGCACTCGCTGCCGCAGGTGAGGGCCGCGTGCACTTCGCCAAAGGTGCAGTTTTCCACCAGCACGTCCTCAATCGGGCCGTTTTCGGGTAGCTTCTGGGCCGTGGGGCCTTTGCCACCCTTCATGCAGATGCCGTCATCGTTCACCGAAACGTAGCAGTTGCGGATGGTCACCTTGCTGCACACATCAATGTCGACGCCGTCGGTGCTGGGGGCCTTCACGGGGCGGAAGGGCGAGCGGATGTCGCAGCCCTCAATCAATACATTGGTGCACTGGTAGAGGTGGGTGGTCCAGAAGCCGGAGTTGTGCAGCTTCACGTTCTTGATGGTCACCTTGTCGCAGCCCCAAATGAAGAGCAGGCGGGGCCGGTGCACCTCCAGGTTGGTGGAGGGCAGGTGGGCTTTCGACATGGAGTCGCGGTGGGCCCAGAAGCCTTTCCAGAACTTCAGCCCGTTGCCATCGATGGTGCCGGGGCCGGTGATGGTGAAGCCATTTACCTTGGTGGCGTTGACGAGGGCGGCGTAGTAATCGAGTTTCTGGCCCTCCATGCGGGAGGGAATGAGGGGGTAGTCGGCAATGTTGTCGGAGCCTTTGAGCTTGGCGCCGGCCAGTACCCGCAGGTGGGTGTTGGGCTTGAAAAACAGCGCCCCGCTCAGGTAAACGCCCTTGGGAATGACGATGGTGCCCCCGCCGGCGGCGCTGGCTTTGTCGATGGTCTGCTGAATGGCCTGCGTATTGAGCTTGGTGCTGTCGGTGCTGGCGCCGAATGCGGTGATGATGTATTCTTTGGGTTGGGGGGCTTTCTTAGGAGGCGTTGCAGTGTGAAAAAGCTGCGAGAAAACGGCCAGCCAACTAGTTAGCAGCGCAAATAGAATCTTCATAGGGCGGGAGAAAAGGTGAGGCTGCAAAGAAGCGTTTGCCGAGGAGGAGTACTGTTCTGTAGTTACCTGATGTGCGCGTTTAATTCGCCCGAGCCGTGAAGCCGTTCAGCAGAATGCCGGGCAATTGATAGCCGGAAGGGACGGTGGCAGGGGAGGCGAGCCGTGCTGATTCTGTATATCGGTAGATAACTATTCGTTTCTTAGCGCATGGTAGCACTGTGCGCGGGCCGCTGCCTGGCCGCGTATTGGCCGGGAACTCCAGTGTTTTGGCCGGCCGGCCCGCCAACCGGCAGCTTACCGTCTTGCCCTTAAATTGATTAGCCCCGCGAATGGAAAAAGCCCTTCCCCGTCCTCGTTCTACCGCTTTCGCTTTGTTCCCCGCGCTCCTTGAGGCGCTCAAGTGCATTGGCCTCGCCCTCAAGGATTCGTTGAACGTGAAAGTTGTTTTTTATTCCGTGGCCATTTGGGTGGGAAGCTTCGTGTTTTGGGGGGCGCTGTTCTTTTGGCAGTGGACCACCATTGTTGCGCTGGCCCAGGTCGCATCGGCCTTTGTGGCTTTGGGAATATTCCTCTTCTTTCCGCATCTGCTGGCGACCGGCGCTGCTACCCAGGCGGCAATGGCGGGTGCGCCGGTAGCAGTAGCGGCGGCCGGGGTCGGGTTCACCGTCCTGTCGTATGCTTTTATCGTGGTGGCGTTTATTTTCCTGATTCTGATTTCCGTCAGAATTCTGCTGGAAGTATTCCTGATGAACTACGTGCAGAAACGGACGCTAACGCGCTATCCGCAGCTGGAAAAAGGGGTTGAGACGAGCTGGCTGGCGGGCTTGCAGGGAGCGACCGGCAATACCATTAAAGCCCTGCTGCTCGTCTTTGTCTGCTTGTTCATCCCCGTTGTCAACGGCCTCCTCATTCTGCTGATTGGCTGCTACTACAGCGCCAAATCCCTGGTTGGCGATGCTCTGGAAGACCTTGCTACCATCGAGGAGCAGCAGCAGCTCATCCGCGAAAACCGGTTAGGGATTCTACTCATGGGGCTGCTGCACTTCGGGCTGCTGCTCATTCCCTTCGTGGGCCTGCTGGCCCCGGCCATTATCGGGTCCAGCATGTGCCACTTCTGTTTCCGGGCAAAAGCACGAACCCTTGGAAGTGTGGAAGGTGAAGGGCATACGCACGCTGCGTCTGCGGGCCTTGGGGCTGCTTGATGAGCGGGTGGCGCCCGCTGGTCCAGGGCAGGGAACTGCCGGCTAGGGGTGCCACGAAAATGCGCCAGGTGCGGCGCTACTGCAACTAAGTAGGCACGGGCCCATCGCCTGGCCAGCTAGCGGGCCAGGTACTGGCGGCTTTGGGCGAGCAGGCCGGGCAGGTCGGAGAGGGCAATGAGGGCTTGGAGGGCAGCTTTTTTGTTGCGGGCCTGGTTGTAGTACGCTTCGCAGATGCGGAAGCCGATGAAGTAGCCCAGGGCGCCGGGCTGCTGGGTGGCGGCATCGGCGGTGGCCAGAAACCAGCGGGCTTCCGCGGGCTGGTCGGCGGCGTGGGCAAACTGCTGGCGCACGGCGGCCTCGTGCTGCCGGCCGTAGGCAATGGCCTCAAGGGCGCCCAGGCGGCCGGTGAGGCGGTAGGCCACGTACTCGGCGGCCCCTTCAAAGAGGGCGATATCGAGTGGCGGCCTGCACGAAATCGTGGCTCGTGAAGTGGCCCTGCCAGTCGACGTAGAGGATGCGGGGATTGGGGTAAAATGTGTAGTAGGCCAGCACCTCGCCATAGGCATCGTAAGTGGTGTGGACGGGTTGGCCGGCGGGGCGGTGTTTCGACGGACCGGAGAAATCCGACTCGGGTAGATTGGGTTTCCCCATGGCGTGCTTCGTAAGGAGTTGGGATAACTATACTTGCCAACAGTGGCTTGGCGCGCCCGGCGATGCCACCTTCGCCACCCTGGTAACGGCGCTGTTGAAGGAAGCCCGGCCCCTGGCCGCCCCGCTGGCCAAGCGCGAGTTCACGGCCGATGACCTGGCCGAAACCACTTAGCAACTAGCCCGCTTCGAGTTAGGCCACGGCTTTCTCTGCGGGAGAGCGCACGCCGCTTGTTTAGGCCAGGGCCTGTTCGCGAGCGAGCCGTTGGTACTTCGCCACGGCCGCATCTTTCCCAGCCTGAAGTTCTTCCAGCAAGCCTGGGGCGACGACGGCGGAGCCATGCCTGGCGCCCCATAGCAGGAGCTCCACAATAATGGGAACGGTGTCCACGCCTTTTTCCGTCAGGCGGTAGGTGAATTTAGATTTCTTGTCGGCGGCCACGGCCTTGGTTACGAGGCCCTGCGCCTCCAGAACCGCCAGGCGGTCGGCCAGCAAGTTGGTCGCCACCTTCTCCGCTGACTGCAGGAACTGCCCATAGATAGACTTCTCCGCGAACACGATGTCCCGGAGAATGAGCAGGGTCCACCTGCCCGGTCAGCAAGTCGAGCGACATGCTGACCGGGCAGGTGGAGCGCTGTTTTAGCTCTTTCATAACAGAAAAATTATTTTACTTGCAAATTAAAAGTAATATGCGATACATTTGCACTTGCAATTCGCAAGTAAATGTATGCTTTTTATCCACTACCGGGAGCCCGCTCAACGCAGATTAGGATGGTCGCCCGGTGGCTTGGCAGCCCCTTAGGTATGGCCTTTCACGGTTGGCGCAACATCCTTTTTCCAGGCTGTGGCCGTCCGGTTTCATTCCTCATTCTCACCGCATCTTCCTCTTGCCGACCACGCAGTCGTGGTTTTTATTTCTGTTTATCATGATTTTAGTAACCGGAGCCACCGGTGGCTTAGGCCACGAAACCATTGACTCTTTGCTCACGACTACCCCGGCCGCGGAAATCGCCGCCTTGGTGCGCGACGTCAGCAAAGCCACCGACCTGGTGCAGCGCGGCGTCGACGTCCGGCAAGCCGACTACTTCGACTACCCCGCGCTGGTGCGCGCCTTTCGAGGCGTCGAGAAGGTGCTGTTAGTGTCCGCCGTGGCCTTTACCGACCGGGTGGCCCAGCACCGCAACGTCATCGACGCCGCCAAGGAAGCCGGGGTGAAGCACCTATTCTACACCAGCATCCAGCGCAGCTCGGATTTTGTGCTGCAAGAGGTGACGGAAAGCGACCTGGCCACGGAAACCTACCTCAAAGCATCGGGGCTGGTCTACACCATTCTCCATAACGGCTATTACTTCGAGGGCTTGGGGTACCTGATGGGGGGCAAGGTGCCGGACGCGGAAATACGCTTCCCGGCGGGCGAAGGCAAAATCGCCTTCGTGAAGCGGACCGAGCTGGCCGCCGCCACGGCAGCCCTGCTCACCAGCGAAGGGCACGACAACCAAGAGTACACCCTGGCCGGGAGCGAAGCCTATTCGTTTCACGACGTGGCCCGGGAACTCTCCACATTGGCGGGCCGGGCCATCACCTACCAAAGCAGCGAGTTGGCGTCATACATCGCCCAAACAGTAGCCGCCGGCTTCCCCGAGCCCGTCGCCAACTTCTTTGCCCAGTGGGGCGCCGCCGCCCAACACGGCATGCTGGCGGGCACCCCCGATACCGTGGAGCGCCTACTGGGCCGCAAGCCCACCTCCCTGCGGGAGTACCTGAAAGCGACTTATTTCCCGGGTAGTTGATTTCCAAGGTAGCCAAACTCTTGTAGCGACGGCCAATATGGTACCCGCCCTCAAGCGAACGGGGGCAGGGCAGCGACTTCTCACGGGAGCGAGCTTGCTCGGTTTCAGCCCCGTCCGGGCCCTAACCGGTGGTTCCCCGCTTGCTGTTTTTTCTCACCCGGGTTCTCCCTCCAGCAAGGCCACTGCCAGGGCACCAATAGCCATCGGCTTTATCTGGGCCACTTCGACAAAGCGCTGGCGGCAAACAGCGCGAAAATGGGTAACCACGTCATTATCAAAACTTAAAGGAAGTTCAATTTCCTTTAACCAACTACTTAAATAACCATGAAAGCGCTAACCTATCAGCAAGCCCATGAGCTGGCCGATTTTGCCCTCCACCTGCAAGAAGTGCCGGTGCCCACGCTCCGGGATTCCGATTTGCTCATTCGTGTCGAAGCTTTTGCCGTGAACCCCGGCGATGCGCTTTTCCGCCGGTTCACGTCGGCCGCCCCGGGCCGGTCCGTGATATTGGGCTGGGAGTTTGCGGGCATCGTGGAGAAGGTGGGGCCGCACACCACGGGTTTTCAGCCGGGCGATGCCGTGTATGGCGCCGGCGACCTCTCGCGGGACGGCAACTACGCCGACTACGTGGCCGTCGATTACCGGGTGGTGGCCCACAAACCCGCCGGCCTCTCGTTTCCGGAAGCCGCCGCGCTGCCCATGAGCTTCCAAACGGCCTGGGGCGCCCTGCTGCGGAACGACAATCAGCTGCCGGCCGGCGTCGGCACCGTCCTGGTTTTGGGTGGCGCGGGGGGCATTGGGTCCATCGCCATTCAGCTGCTGAAAGCCCGAACCCGCGCGAAGGTCATCGCCACGGCTTCGCGCCCTGAATCCAAGCGGTGGGTGGAGGCCATGGGCGCCGATGTGGTGCTGGACCACAGCCAGGACCTTGCCGCTCAATTGGCGCAGCACGGCCTGGAGAAGGCCGATATGGTGTTGGCTACCCGCTCCTCGGCCAGTCACTTGGCCACCATTCCACAGCTGCTAAAAGCCTACGGGCACCTCTCCCTGCTGGATGCCTTTCAAAGCCTGGATGTCAGCGGGTTGACGCCCCATGCGATTTCGGTGCACCTGGAAGCGGTATTTGCGCGTGTCGTCACCAACCAGCACCCCAAGCAGCAAGGTCAGATTCTGCGCGAGCTCACGCAGCTGGTGGACGCGGGCAAGGTCCGGTCGACCCTGCAAAAAACGTTGCCCGGCTTAACCAGCGAGAACATCCGCGAGGCCCATGAACTCGTCGAAAAAGCGACATGATTGGGAAAGTCGTGCTCGACCTTGGCCGCACCCGCTGACCAGCTACCGGCTCCACAAGCCCGCGGTGTGGCTGCGCTTCTAGGGCTACACCAAAGTCATCGTCCTCGGGCAGGGCGGCGGCCCCAAAGGCGATACCACCTCGCCAGGCAAAGCCTAAGCCACTGCAGAAACAGAAAGCCCCGCCAGTAGCTGGTGGGGCTTTATTTGTGATTTTTAATTTGGTCAAAACGCGGGACTAGGTTTTGCGGCTACCTTGTGGCGGTTTCCTTTCCCTTTTCCGAACTAACCATTCTACCCAATGGCTTCTTTTTCGGCTGAATTACGCGTGAGTGGCCACGTGTTTGCCCTCATCCATTGCGCTTTTGGTGTAGAGCAAGCCATATACCAGCGCGGCCAGGCAAGTACGAAAGTCCGCTACCACCCGGTGCAGCTCGTGCTCGACGTGCCCGAAGGTGATACGCTGTTAAGCTGGGCTGCGGAGCCACAGAAATGCCTGTCGGCCGACATTCTGTTCCGCGATGCCGACGGGAGAAGTGTGCTGGAGACCCTGCGCTTGCCGGCAGCCTACTGTGTGAGCTACCACGAGCATTTTGTGAGTGGCGACGCGCAGGGCGGTGCTTACCAGTGTTCCCTCACGCTTTCTGACCCCAATGGCTGGACGCTGACGGAGGGCGGGACAGCCGGAGCTTTTGTTGCCCCGGCTGCGCGTGACCACGGGGTGCCAGGTGTGGCGGTGGCCCAGATATCAGCGCCCTTGGTAGCTGGCAGAACGGTCGCTTTGCAAGATGCCTTCAGAAAAAACCAGGCTGACCCCATCCGGGATGTGCTGGGGCCGGGCCGAATATCACATCCTGAAGAATGGAGCGAAACCTTGACGATTCTGAAGAGCGCCGGCGTGGAAATCATGCTGACACATGAGGAACGATTAGCGTATGCGCCAGGTACCTTTCCTGGTAGTCCCGGACAAATCCACTTGCACGAAGATGCCTCCATTGGCGCATTACGGCATGAATATCAACATTTCGTTGATGACCAGGCGGCGGGCTATCTGGGTACTCGGGGACTGTATGATTTGGCTTTCCGAAAACAGACTGAGCAGAAAGCCTATGCAATCGAAATTGCGATGATGGAAAAGATGGGCAAAGAAGAAGCCGCCGCCCAACTGCGACTTAACCTGCAAGAAGAACTAGAGCGCCTGGAGCGGGACTTGGGCGATATTGAAATCATTTAGTTAATACGTCATGAACACGATACTTCCTGTCGATGCCCAAATGGCCGGGTTAGACGACCAACGGTTGGTGAGCTTTCTCGCGCATGTTTCGGGCCCCATTCGCGCGCGCGCCTTGCCAACCATAGGAGCACGCATTGCCAATGTTCCCCTACTCAAAGAAGAGTTATTTGCCGCTGCTGCCGACCCAGCCAATTTAGCGTTGACGCTCTACGCCTTCGTCAAGGTTGCCTGGATTGCGGGAATGACGGTCTTAGATTACGGAACTGCCGAGGACATTGAGCGGCTCAAAGAGGTCGTGAGTACATGGCCAGAGTCGGAACGTGAAGGTTTTTTAGCTTATGTCAAAGACTACCGAGGTTTTGATAAGGTAATGCAACACGCCTAAGCCTCAATTGCTGGGAAGAGTGCTAAATCAGTGCGTAGTAATCTGCCGCACCGACCGCAAAATTGCGCCGCAACGCCAACCTCATCAAGGAAATGCAGCTGTGCCCCTACGAAAACTCGCCCACCAAGCCCGTGGTGTGGCTGCGCCTCCAGGGCTACACCAGGCTCATCGTCCTCGGCGGGGACAGGACCTCCGGCACCCCCGCCGCGCCGCGCCGCCTAAGCCGCGATAGCAACGAAAAGCCCCGTCAGTTGCTGGCGGGGCTTGCAATGAAAATTGCCACGTGGGAAAAGGGAATTTTCTGCCATCAAGAACGCTGGGAGTTGGATGCGTCCTCGGCTGCGACTTGGACGCCTGCGTCGGCGCTTCGAACTTACTGTTTCTGCTTGGCGTCCCCTTTACGGGAATCCTGAACGTCTCTCAGGTACCGTTGGTAGTCGGCGTACGGCTCGTTTTGGCGGCCGTTGGGCTTGAGGTAGAGACGCCCTTGTTGGTTGTCGAGCAGCAGGTTGAAGTGGTTTAGTACCTGGTTGCCAAACAAGGTGGGCCTGCTGACGGGGCCGGCCGGGTCGGCGGCGTTGGTGACGATATCGCTGATTTCTACCCCGCCGATGGTGGCGTCAAGCCGCACAATTTTCCGCCCGTCGGGCAGCGTCATTAGGGGCTGCAGCTTGGTCCAGTTGTCGCGTTGGCGGGTAAAGTCTTTGCCAAGCAGCATGGTCCCGTCTCGGCCGGTATCGAACTCAAACCAGCCGGCAAACGACTGGCCAGCGTGCCGGATGGTGACCTCAAAGCTGGGCCGGCTCTGCTCATAAATCACCGGTTGCGCGGTGTAGCTGCGGGCTTTTTGGGGAAGCTTGTCGGCCACAATCAGCAGCTTGCGGTCGTAGTCCAACTCGATAACCTTTTCGCGAAACAGGTAATTGCCGATGATGAGGTCTTCGTCGGCATTCATGTTGCCCACCTCGGTAATCGGCAGGTTTTGCCAGTGCAGACGCCCGATGGTGAGCGTATTGCCCAGGCTGCCGCGGGCTTCGTTGGTGCCCTGCGAATTGGTCACCACGGTTTTGCTGTCGAAGCGCAGGGCCAGTTTATCGGCCGCCATTTTATTGACCACCGTGCCGCCGGCGCCCAGGTCAAGCTGGATGGTTACGGGGTGGGCCCCGTTTAGCTGGCCCGTGACGTAGGCGCGCGCGCCTTTCAGGGTGAAGGGGATGGTGTCGGGGGCGCTCCG
>Ga0265780_10004136_pt1 | contig 18825 bp, 20 predicted proteins | sample P1T30metagenome_FD_192432 | JGI IMG/M metagenome (GOLD analysis project Ga0265780, IMG submission 192432) | Plant litter microbial communities from East Loma Ridge, Irvine, California - P1 T30 | ecosystem: Environmental > Terrestrial > Plant litter > Unclassified | place: USA: California...
GTTGAAGTCGTCCTCTGTCATGTGTCTAGCAGTGGAGTTGGTCGTCGACGGGGCGATGACATTCTCCATCTGCATGCCCGTTGGAACAGGAGCGGATGCGGGGAGGGCAGTGCCGGTGAAGGGGTCGATGCCCTGAAGAAGAGGTTGAATGATGCTAGCTTTCTCTTCGGCGCCTAGAGAAGCGAAGTTGAGCGAGTCGAGCTTACTGACAGGGCGAACCTTGGAGACGCGAGCCTTCTTTGGCACCGACGTCTTCTTCACGCAAGAAGCGAGCGTCTTCTTGATAGCCGGCTTTTGCTTGGGGGTAGGACCCTTGGTGATGGTGGCAGCTGGACTTGAAGTAGAGGTTTGAGGGCTCATCAAGGAGCCCGGAGCTGACATAGAAGCAGCAGGCGAAGCAGGAGACCTCATCTGGCTCCTGGCGATGGCAAGGCGCTGCTCTTGCGTCACTCCGCGACTCCACATGGCCTCTATGGGGCCTATTGACTCTGGCGTCATCGGGGTATACTTCGGTGAGGCCGGGTCGTTGACACGCGATACGCGCCTCTTGTGTGGTGTGGTAGGAGGCCGCATCGGCTGCGGCTGCGGCGGGGTCTTGAGCGCGACAGTGGCCTCGAGCTGGGTCACTCGCTCACCCAGCGCCATCACCATGGCCCTCAAACGAGCGTTTTCGGCGACTATGGCCTCGACTCCTGTCGTAGCGGGGCGGTCCTCAGCGGCGGAATCGGCGGACAAGACCACCTCCTCAGAGTCACCTTGGAGGCTCTCAGCATACTCGGAGGCAGGTGGAGAGTACCAACCAAGTTGCTGAGAGCCTCTAGGGTGCTCCTTGGAGGTGCTGTCAAGGGCAGGATCAGCGCCAGCAGGGAGGGGATAGCGAGGACGGCAGGGGTGGTATGTGCATCCGTGGTCGCCCTGAAGCAATAGAGGCATCTGCGTGGGGAGACGGGTCTTCTCGTATTCGTAGCCGGCGAGCGCCAGGTCAGTGTGGCTGGTGTAGGACATGTTGTGGTTGTTGATTGTAGTAGTAGTATGAGGAAGTAGGAGGAGTGGAGTGTAATGAAGAGGGATCAATTCCGCAGTCGATAACGAAGAAACAAATTCTTTGTGGGTGGCTGGGTATTAGATAATCCACATAAAAGGGGGCTGGTAGGAGAGTGCTGCGGCCATGCTGCAGGTCACTTTCACCTGCGGGATTTTGCTGCGTCCTGATAGGCAGTCGTCATCGAACCAGGCAACAGATAGCAGCGGTTTTAGGGAAGCATTAAGATGGTGCTGTTCTAGCCTCGTATATGTGGGTCTGATAGTAGGCGCGTGAGGCATGGACGAGCCAGGTGCTGGGTGAAGGTGAAGGTGAAGGTGAGGGTGGAGCACCTTGGGACGGCAATGGCCAATACAACGTGAGGCAACCTGAGTATAGTCAGCGACACGAAAAAGAATGCTTGTGTTTGTAACTACATCACACAACATTGCATGAGTGCGGTAATGCACGTTCTTGAAGAGCTCCTGAGCCGGCCTGTCGAAAAAGATGGAAGTGACTTGATGAGCCTTCTTGCGACCCACCACCAACAATTGCATCCATTGCGGCGCAAGCTGAGACCTGTCAGATTTTAGCTCTTCCATATGAACTGTTCCATAGATACTCACAATTGCAGATGTGCCGTGATGGCATCTCGACTGCTTACTTGCTCACACTGCTTCAACGCGGTGGAAATGCGACGTAATAAAACAGTTCGCACAGCAAAGCGGACTGGATACGATGAGAAGAAAAGCCCCATAGGGCCTCCGTAAGTCTCAGATGCTAGAGATTGCGGACCTGCTCGTGTCGCCCTGCATGATGCTCACCGCAAGAAACGTGAGGGTGGGTGGCGATATCACGGCCAAGTTTCCCGCGACCAGACACCAGCACAGCCACATCGTCGAGGAAATTAGTGCAGTGATGGCGCAATCAATGCGGTGTAGATTCGTTGCGCTGGTGGTCGTCTGAGAGTATTGGAGAAAGAAAGGCTTGGATTAAAGGGATGAAGAGCGAGTGCGGTACTCAGGCCAAGGTACATGAGGTCAGATCAGACAATCGGTCAGATGATGGTGCGGCGAGTAGTATTCAATCTAAAAGCATAAAGCAGGAGCTCTTCATTTTGGCTGTCGTAGATACAGATCGTGTTAGATTCTGCGCACAACATCAGCACTAGAATAGGGTCATCACGCAGTGATAAGGGAAGAGATGGTAGGGCTGTCACCGGTACTGACCGGTTCAACCTTCTGATTTTGCTATTTCGACATGCTACTTTGTAGTGGTATCTTCCATGACCTGGACGGTCTCCATAATAACGAAAATTTTCCCAACGCCATGGTATGCTGAATCCGATGTAAACGCCGTGTATATGCAATTCGTAAGTCATCACCTCTTCTTAACGCGGCCGCCGGTGAAAGGCTTCAGGGCACCCTTGCCTCGCGAGGCCGGGAAGGAGATCTTGTTTATCGACTTTCGGCGAAGCTGTTTCCGCGTCTGGCTCTTATCCTTGTTTCCTTTCTTGGTGGAGGCTTTGGCAGCGCCGTCGACATCCATGTCTGTCAGGTGACTGTTAGCCTATGATTCTCACTCAACCAGTGCGGTGGAAGCGGGTCAAAGGCAACTTGGAGTGCTCCTTCCTCAGTGAAGCCAAGGACGTCAGAGCACAGTCCCAGCTGGAAGCAGAGATTCCTCAGCTCAAAGCTGTCAGGTGCAGGGTCAAACTGGGTGGTGGAAGGGTCTGACAGGGAGTATGGTATGAGGGCAGAGAGGAAAGACGAACCTTTGGGAAAGTCATCCTCTTTGGTCGCCGGGGTCACTGGAGGAAGGTTAGAGAATTCAGCGAGAGAATGAAGGGGTAGCAACTTACAATCCTCGGTGGTGTCCATGTTGGTCTTCTCAGGCTTCGGCTGCTGGATTGTCTCAAGCAGTTTCGCGTGGATGCGCTCGGCGCGCGCTTTGTCTGCGGGACCAAATACGCGGGCGCGCAACTTGGTGCGGTTCGCCTTCTTGCTGCTTGCACGTGCTCCCTTTGCCATTTTTGGTGTGTGGTGTGGACGGGGGTGTTCCTCCGGTTGTTGTGTGCGAGGTGAGTGAAGCTGGAGGTAGAGCTGGCAGTCGGGTGGGGAAAAACTTGGGCGCGGAATTTTTGGTGGCGAGTCGGGCCAGGCTATCGATTGCGGTACCCGTGCGCCGTGCGCCGTGCGCCGGTGCGCGTCGCCTAGTGACGCTGACTTTGAGACGACAAGGTGGGAAGAGAGGCCCTCGCCGCGAGAGCCGCCGCTGCAGACGACGGCTACAGAATATCTATAGCCTCACCCCGTCGCACCGAGACGCCCGCCCTCGCCCGTATTCGCACTGTGTTTGTGCCACCGGCCCGTGCTCGCCCAAGTTTTAGGAAGTCGCGAGCAAAGGTTGGACCGCAGGACGCAGGAAGCAGGAAGGCGCCTCGCAAAGCTCCCAGATATTCGCCCTTCACGTCGCCTCTCACTCTGCGCCGCCCCGTTAGCCGAGCCCACGTCCAAGTCCGCAGCCTCCAATGCTTTCTCGCGCCGACACCATCTGGTAGCGCTCCACCACCGCCTCGACCAGCTTCCACTTCCGGTAGCGACAGCGATACCGCCCGCAACTGCAGTCCACCATGACTTCCAGTCTGCAGCACATGGCCGCTGGCATTACCGAGCGCTCCAAGACTCTCATCAACAACGACCTCAAAAAGATCTGCAAAGAGGAGGGCACGTCGCAGACCGGGAACAAGGCCGCGCTGCAGGCCCGCGTTGTTGGCCGTGAGTGCTCTCGCTTGCGCCTTCCCTCCACCCCATAGCCGCTATTTCTCGTCCATATCGCCATATGCTGACTTCACCCTCACCAGTCATCACCAATGCTGTCTACAAGAACGACGCCGAGGCTCTGCGGAGGTTGCAGTACCGCGTACAAAACCACGGCGACGCACCCTCAGCCGCCACCAGCAGCAGTCCCGCCGCGCCTTCCTACGCCCAGCCCTCTGCTCCAGCTTCAAACGGCTACAGCATGACCAACGGCTATCAGACCAGCGCAGCGTATCAGCCGTATCCGCCGCCACAGATGCCGTCCCGTACGCCCACAGGCCCTCCAGCCATTGCCCGGGCACACAGCTAATCGTGACTAGGACCCCAGTACTTCTTCAAGGATAGCCCCTTCTTTGAGATTCGCGAACTCGTCCTCAGCAGCATCAATCTAGACGGTACGCTCCCCACTCTGAAAGTATGGCCCATGCTGATTCTGTAGCCTCACCAAGTCATCGCCAGAATTGCACGCGGAATCTGATACTAAATGACAGCCAATCTGCACGCCTCAAGGCCGACCCTTCGTTGCGGCTGCTATTGTTCGGCGCCACGGAGCAGCCACTAGCGGCCTTCACGCGGCTGGACATCGCATTTCCTTCGCAGATTGAGGTGCGCATCAATGGCGATGAAGTCAAGGCCAACTACAAGGGCTTGAAAAACAAGCCAGGCTCGACGCGGCCAGCAGACATCACCAGCCAGGTGCGCATCACGCCGGCCAATTATCGCAACACCCTCGTCGTCACCTATGCGCTGACGCAAAAGGCAAGTCGCACACCCGAGGTTTCTTATCCCCTACAACTTACCCTCATGTGAACACATACTTACAGAACCTCAGAAGTACAACCTCTTTGTCTACATGGTGAGGAAATTTTCCGTGGAGGAATTGACCCAGCGGATAAAACAGCGCAACGTCATAACCAGACAGTCGGTCCTCAACGAGATGGCGGAAAAGGCCAACGATCCCGATATTGAATTCGATTCCATGGTCATGTCGCTCAAGGACCCCATCTCGACGTTGAGAATCAGCACCCCGTGCAGATCGACTGTCTGCACACACAACCAGTGCTTCGACGCCGACTCATTCTTGCAGTTGCAGGAACAGGCACCGACGTGGACGTGCCCAATCTGCAACAAGGCGATATCCTACGAAGGTCTTGCTGTAGATCAGTACGTCGAAGAGATCCTGCGCAAAGTACGGAACGCAGATCAGGTGACCATCAAACCCAACGGGGACTGGTCGACCGACAAGGCTCCATCGCCACCACGAAAAAACGGCTACAGCGCTCACGACGACGACAGCGACGAGGATCTGGTCGAAATTTCAGACTACCGCGATCGTGTGACAGCCATCAAGAGCGAAGCCGCACCAACTCCCGTATCGCTCAGCACGCCTCCAATACCCTCTCGGGAGACATCGACAGCCCCGCGATCGAACAAGAGGTCTGCTCCGGTCGTTGACTTGACGCTGAGTGACGATGACGAGCCTGTGAGGCCAGCTAAGAAGGTAGCGTACAGTACTCCTAATAGCGTCCCTGACCACACTCGTCGGTATCAACTTCCTCCCCTATCCCACTCCGCAGCCCACAGCCGTCCAGTGCCACCCTCATACCACGGCATGCATTCCAGTTCCCGCCACGAGTATTCTCGCCCGCCATCAACCCCGCCGGATCGATCTGGATATGGATCGTACAGACCACCGCCACCGAACTCACGGCCGTCATATCCTGGACAAGGGACGTCACAAAATCCTGCTTGGCTCAGCTCTTCCCCTTGATTCTGTTCCCCTTTTCCGTTGTTTCGCTTTGTATCGCATTATTGTATCTCCTTACCATGACTCAGCTAACACTTGTATGGTCTCGCAGGGTAGAGCCTGAACCAGAAGTGGTCAGGCAATCCATGAATCAGCCTCCGTCAGTTCCGCGGCGACGATTCCTGGGTGCCCTACAAGAGCTGAAAAGGTGGAGTCGCTTTCTCGTTTCTCTTCCTTCTTTCTCCTTGGCGTGAGTGGGATTTAGCGTGGGGCGTTTGGACGGTAGCATATCATGATCATCTACGGGCTCGGCGCACGTTGAGGCTCGGACTTTGGGATACCACCGCATGCATTTTTCTAGGTTTTTCGGAGGCCCATGGCTCTTTCAGAAGGGAGCAAGGGGGTGAGGAGAGCAAGTTTGGCATGGGTGAGGAATGAGGAAGTAGTAAAGACTTGTACGTAAAGGAGCGAAACGAAGGCAGCTCTAGTAATGCAAAATCACAGTCTACGTGCGTTGTTAGTGCGATGATCTCTTGTATCGCGAGTGGCGACTTTCAATGTTGGAGTTAGGGGCACTTACAAAGTGGCGTGTAGTCTGGTAGGATAAGCTCGATGAGTATTCAAAGAAGACCAAACTCATCTTAACAACACAAATCACTTTGCAGCGCTGTTAAGTATTAACTGTTGTTGTTGTTGTTGTTGTTGTTGTTGTTGTTGTTCAAAAAAAATTGCCAGCATGAACCACATCGACGTCGCAAGCCCACGATGATCGTATAGAAGCAAAAAAAGAAATTACAGATGGACTCGCGGGGAACTATATCTTGTTAGATATGCGAATCGAACTGATGGAGTTTTCAAAGTAAACCTACTCGAACCCCGGACCACTCCCATGCTAAGGGAGTATTATACCACTAAACCACGAGCCCGTGTTGTTTGATGCGAGAATGGGGGCAGTGACCATTTATATTGCTGTGGCTGTTGAGGAAGGCGCGATGCATAAGTAGGGAAGGCGCGACCGGGTGTTGAGTATTGATGTGGGCGCTAGTAAGCGAGGCGAGACTAGGGGAAGGCTTTGATGCGAGCTTGGGTATTGGAGGTCGAGTAGATGGCGACTTAACTTTCTTGGACTGGTGTAGCGGGTGTTATCCTACAGCTGAGTAGGTAATAAGCTACACCAATGTGAGATATACCCAGCTTGACTAGGATAGGCGTGGACATGTCTTGAAAATTCCACCAAACTCTTCCTTTTAATTGGCGCTGGCAAGGCAAATCAACGTTGGGGTTTTTGTATGCGAATGTATCCATCGTCTTCAAAAGCATCGATGTTGACTTGGACCCAAGAGGATTCAGAAGTTATTAGGGCGTGTTGCGGCGCGCTGATGTGGGTGAACCTAGTTTGTTTACTGCCCTATTGGGCGTAGCGTATTACTATATCTCACCTCAATACACTTGTTACTCAATCTTTCCTCGTTTAACAAATAGAGGCAGCGGCTAATAAAATAGATCATGGCCCACACATAGAATTAGAACCTAAGTGCATCAAATACTCGTCGCTCATAGCTCATGGGGGAGTTGCCGTCGTGGCGCCACGCACATGCTTTCCAGAGTCCGTCACTTGCGAAGCGGCTGGGGTGTCTGAAGTAATACGCAACGTCTTGCTGTTGCAATCCAAGCCTTATCATACTGCGTATCACTCCAGGCTGTTACTTGTGGCACCTCGGCCATTCTATTTCGTATGTGAGAACCTACGGCACCTCACTTCAGTGGTCCGGCGCATGTTGCGACCTCTGATTTCATCCCAGTCAACATCTTACATGGTTTGCAATTCTTCAATCTCTCGACAGTACAGGTGACGCTTCATCGTCAACTCCCTCACAGCGATACCAATAAGGGCGACCAAAACATGAGATCTCATCGTTTTCATTCCAACTTGTGTCTTTACTATGCGCTGCTCAATCTACCCAGCAGGTTGCCGCTCTTTGTACTCATACAAACATACAGGAAAATAGTTAAAGTGGACGGCGAACCTATAGCCATACAGAATGAGAAGAGAAAACTCCGTGCAGAAAATGCTTTCCCAGATTTTTTATCGCTCTCGAGCCAAACGTACTCGGGGTATCGTGATGCCTTCCCAAAACGCCGTGCAATGCATCCGTGATGATACTGTAGATAGAAAGGAAATATGCTCAAAGGTGTATGTAGTCGTTCTAGCGTCTTCGCTTCGTGTCGCCGTGTCCCTGCCCCTGATCCTGAGGATCTCGCACCCTCTTGCGCCCGTCATCTGCTGAGCCGCCGCCTCGGCTGCGTCGGTCCTCGCGTGGCCGTCCTCCGTCGTCGCGAGAGCTGCGCTCACGCCTGCTGCCATTGTCGCGTGACTCTCGGCCACCTCCTGATTCGCGTGGAGGTCGTTCGCCGCCCTCACGGTCGCGTCGACTGCCACCCTCTCGGTCGCTGCCACGCTTGTCGCGGCCACTGCCTCGCTCTCGATCACCGCTACGATCTTCAGTAGGCGGTGCATTCCGTGCAGCTCGTTCGTCGGGGCGGCGGTCGCTCCGGTCCGGCGAGCGGCTTCGTTCGCGCCCTGAGCGTCTGCTCTCTCGATGGCCTCGAGGCTCCGATCGACCTTCATCCTGTGGTGTGCTCGGTTGGTTCTCGCCCCTGCCGCCCCTCTGGTGAGGTGCATCTACACGTGCATTTGGTGTTGCTATGTGTGATGGTGGTGGCATAGGGCTCGAGGTGCCACCAGCTACATCGACAGGTCCATTGGCCCGACTTGCCCCGCGACCACGGACGGGAGGATTCTGTGGTGGCAGAGGAGTCCTACCGGTCGATGCACTCTCAGGAGCAGGTGCGTTCTGAGTAAGAACGCTGTTGATAGCACCTAGTGGGTTTCGACGGTCACCTCCACGCGGTCCACGGTCGTTGGCAGCAGGACCAGTCGGGGGCCCTCGACTGACAGGCGAAGGCAAGGCATTTTGAGGTCCTCGGCCTGTGCCACGGGGGCCGCTCGGGGCATTCGGCATGTTTGTCTGCAAGGCAGGGCCTGGTGGCGCGCGCTGGACATTGTCACGCTGAATATTGTCCAACCTGCTGGGGTGTATTCCAGCTGCTTGAGACGAGGCAGGCCCTGAGGGTGGGGTAGGGGTTGGAGGTTGCGATTGCGATTGCGGATGTAGTCGCTCGCCCGATCTGCTAAGCGATGGAGTGTCAACATTCGGGGTGTTGTACGAGCTCCGCGGTCCTGATGGTGGAGCGGGGTCTGCTGGCTGATTCAACCTGCCGTAGTTCGGGTCCTGGGCCGTTGATCGTGCAGACCGTGGCTGGAACATTTCTCTCGATGTACCGGCAGCAAGTCCAGGCTCATTCCGCCCACTTCGAGGGCCTGTTGGTGTGCTTGCTACCGGCTCTTCGCGACGATCTCGACCACTTGAGTGTGGCGGCGGTAAGACGCGCTCGTCTTGGGGCTCACGAGGCATGTCATTTCGGCCATGATATGGGGGAAGATGGCGATCATCGACGTGGCGATTCTCCCCGCGTCGGTCTTCTCCACGCCTGTCGTCACCTCCGTGAGGAGACTGTGGTCTCATACCTCGGTCTCGGCGCGGTTCTCGATCATGCCTAGATGGCTCTTCTCGATCATGCCTAGATGGCTCTTCTCGATCATGCCTATATGGCTCTTCTCGTCCATGATCCGCTTGATTGATCAAAGCTGCGCGCGCGGGGTTAACGGTAGGTCCATCCGCGGATGGGGAAGGTGCGGCTGATGGCAGTCGCGATGATCCCTGATCGCTGCGATCCGACAAATGGCGAGAGTGAGACGGCATGTCACGCCTATGTTCATGGGCAAGCGCCGAATTAGACGGCATTCGTCGGGGCTCCATTGCTGGTTGGACGGGATGCCCACGAGAGTCAGGCCGGTCGCGCTGCTCTCTGGGGTCTCTGGGATCCCAGGCAGGAGGCCGCACCGGTGGTGCTCGCGTATCCCGCGGCGGTGCACGCATTGCTCGCTCGTCGTAATCTCTTGCATCTCGAGCTGCCCAATCTCGAGGATCGGCTGCGTGAGACATCCGCTCAGGGGTCCTGCCTCCAGGAACAGGGCGTCCACGCCGCCCTGGAGAGGCCTCGCGTTGACGTGCAGGGTCGCCGGAACGGTCTAGGCGTCCATAGTCTCCCGGAGGCCCTCGAACCTCATAGCGACCATGAGGGCCATGATCCAAAGGTCGTTCTGGCCCAGGCCGCTCAGGTTGGCGTGATCTCGGTGGCTGTGAGTCGGGCCTCGTGGGTAGAATGTGCGAAGTCCTGCCTGTTGGTGGACCCTGGGGCGTGTTCCTGCCATCTGGTCGAGGCGGAACTGTGGATGCAGATAGGACTGGGGTACCTGCAGCAGGCTTGACACTGTCCCTGTCTTGATGTGATGGGGTTGCTGCTCGAGACTCTTGTAATCTCGAACCCGACCTTGTAGGTTCCCTGTCTCGCAAAGAAGGCGGCAGTGTTGAAGACGAGGTTGTGGGGCGATTCTGATTGTCGAATTCAGGCCGCTGTGTGGATCCTCGTGCATTGCCGTTACTGTGCAGGGCGAGTCAGCGTCGAAAGTGTTCGATGTTGATCATGTGAACTTACGTCTCTGTCTTAGGCTGGAAGGCCGGTGCCGTTGGTTTGAGCTTTGTGCTGGAATTGTCTTGCGGTTGGGGCGTGGCAGATTTTCTAGGCGTACCCTCACTGTTCCCATTGACTGGCGTCGGCGACGGTTTCGGTGGCTCGGGAACCTTTGATGCATAAGTTTGCTGCCTCGGCGCAAGAGGAGAAGGACTTACATTGCGAAACTTGAACTCCGACTGGAAGTTCTTCTCGGGGTTGCGGAACAGTGCCAGACTAGAACCTGCCGTGGTCTTGATATCGCCTCTCTCGTCGTGTTTCGCCATGGGTTCAATGGCCTGCTTCAACTCCAGAGCCATTGTGTCGACCTTGGGGAAGCTTCCAGAGCACGCTGTCAAGATAACGAGAGAATTACGAATTTGCTGGAAATCACCAGTGTCGAGACAGGCCTTGAGAGCTGAAAAGAGTGATTTGTGCCACTTGTAAAGCAGCTTGCAAAACTCATCATACTGGAGATGATCCGTTGGGATGCGGTCAGAATCAAACTTCTTGCCGAATCCAGGAAGCTTTCTGTCCGAACCGAGAGCGAATTTGGCGTATGCATCGTTCTTGTTCTCATGCCATGTGTAGAGCTCTCGAAGAATGCTGTTGATGAAGCGGCCAAAAGTCAGCGCTTCCTCGTCCGAGTACATGCTGATGATGCAAGCTAATTTGTTGGCGTTGAACAAAAGGTCGAGAAGCTTGATGGTGCGGAAGCCAGGTGTTGCAGAACTGTGCATGTACTTTAGTATAGCAGCGGAGAATTGGGCGTCCTGGAGCGACATGCGACTTCGCGGAAGGAAGCAGTCTTGTAAAAGTGCACCATGGACTTCATCCGATTGGGCACCGATCATCGGGACTCCCTCGAACCATCGTTGCATCTCCACGCGCAGGTGGGTCTGAGTGAGATTGTTGGCTAGGATGACCTCCTGCTGTTCCACCTTTAGCTTGGCGATTTCAATCTTCGCTTTCCGCATCTGATCGGTCTCTTTTCGGGGTACGCTGGAGTTATAGCCGCGGCGACCCGAAGGTGCTGGAGCTGGCAGCTGTCTCTCCCAATGCTCGATTACAGATTGGTATTGTTGTCGGAACCCGCTGGTATCGACATCAGGTAGCGACAGTTGCCAGAAGGTGACGTAAAACGACAAGCATGGATGCTGGCCGAACGTGTCCGGTAGTACAGTTTTCATCTCTTTCACCAACGCTTCTATGCCAGGATTGGTCGAATCAACCACTGGCTCCGCGTCACCAGTTAGCAGGTCGGGCGAGTCGTGAGCTTCTGCCATTTCAACATCGGTAGATGATTGATCAGCAGCACCCCCGTTGGTTGTTATCGTCGAATTCTGCTCGGAGTCCTTCAGTGTTGTATCTATACCGTTGGTAGTGGGTTTCCCGTCGGCATCGCTCATGACAACATCGCCATTTGACTGCCGGCGAGTAGAGCTCTTGTGTTTGCGGATTCTGGTCTTGTTCGCCTTTGCAGCTATGCTAGCGCGTGCGACTGTAAAAGCGATGTCCGGCTCCACACCGTAGGCAGACATCATCTCGACAACTCCAGGGAAAAGGCTGTCGTATTCTTCTACCGATATATAGGTGCGGAGAAGCTCAAGATACTGCAGTAGATTGGAGCGCAACTTGTCAAGATTGAAAAGCACGACTTTGTCAGGCGCATCTTGCTGGTCTTTTCGATACACATAACCTTGGAGATGCTGGGCCAACGCGACAAGGATCTGTGACGCGAGGCCAGTCTCCTTAAGATGCCTCGCGAGTCGTTTCGCAGAAGATCCGACCTGGTGGCGATTGTCGGATAGATGGTGTGTGAAGGTGAACGTACGCAAACCCGGTCCAGCAGAAAGAGAGAGAATCATGTTCTCGGAGAGCGTGCCGTAAATGCTGATGCCGCCCATCGACTTGATCATCTGCTCAAGGACATCAAGCATATACAACTCCCCCTCGGACTGCAATACTTGGTGAGCAACGAACTGTAGAACCGGTGTGGGATCCATAAATGAATGGCGCTGATAGACCTTGCCGACAAAAGACGCAATGTTCTTCAGCCATGGAGCAGAGAGCATGCCGTCGTCTTGCGTACCATCTTTGCTGGGATTGATGAAGAACTTCACCATTGTCCAGGTGAGACAGTCGTATCCGAGGAGCGTGAGGTACTTGACGCACTCCACAAGAGTGTCGATCATGTTGGCATAATTGATGGTTCGTTGCACACATCTCTGAAAGACGATACCAGGGCTTGCGTACGAGATTTTGGCAATCTTCTTGCTGTACTCTTTGGTGTTTCCTGCAGCAACTCTGCCAAGGAGATTGTTCGTCGACTTTAGTACTTGTGCGAACTCGTCTCGCAAGCTTGTTGGCCTCATGCTCGAGAACCATTGCTGGTAGATCATGTACCGAGTGGCGGTGTCGAAAGTTTTGAGTAGACCCCACACTTCATTGGTGATTCCAGGGTTCTTTTCTGTGAACGATAATGCAGGAGCAATAAAGGTGGCACAAAAGTCCATCCAGCGCTTGCGGTTCGTGGCGGAGTCGTCGTCAACCAAGCTCCTCTTGCCTATCCGTACAATCTTTGTCAGAAGAAGGGTGTCCCTGCCACATTCTGCGCCAAGCAGGCCCAGGAAGGAAGTGCAGAGTTTGAGTACGTCTCCAGCATCTTGACAGACAGGTATGTTGTCTACCCAATCCTCCCAGTAGAATTTGTAGTTCAGACCGTCCCCGGCATCGCGCTGGTCGAGCTTCGCCCACCTGAGTGTCCGTCGGGGGATGAAATCGCTCGGACGTGCGTTTGTCCGTAGGCCGGCCCCCTTTGGAACAGCAGGGAACTGCTCGGAAGGGATAGGACGAGTGGCTTCGTAGACTTTGCTCACCGAATGATGAGCTACCCGGAACATGAACTCATGAAGATCTGGATACACCTCTAGCATCCAAGGGTGTCGTCCAAGGATGAACAGCGCTTCCGGCAGTGCGCCTATGCACAAAAGACTCTTCAAGAGCAGATGCTTTTGGTCCGCCGGTTCGGGTAGCGAACTCTTTTTGTCCTTCTCTTCGTCGGCGCTTGTAGGCGTATTTCGCTCAGAGTCTGATTTCGACGCAGGTTCCCGCTCTCGCAGACGCGAAACGGCCGGTGGTGCTGGTGGGGCATCGTCTGGTAATGCGCCGGCCCTGGTCAGAGCGTTACCTTCACCATTCTCCTTTTCCATGGCGGCAGCCTTCTTCTCTGCCATGAGCCTTTCTTTGTGAGCCTCCATGTCTTCTTCCAAGGGATAGAGATGGGGATATAGGTCCAGTAGTGAAATGAATCCAATCTTGATCAACAGAGCTGCCAGGTACACGAGGTTGTCTGGAAGGAGGTCGTAAGCATCCCGAGCATCGGACGCATAGAAACGTAGTTTGAAGCCGAGGAGCTGGGCTGCAATATCGTTGCTGGGCGGGGGCAGCGTTCCGGTTTCCGCTATCCACTCGTCTGCCCATTTCCGAGCCGCCTGTTGTTTCGAAATCGGTTGACCGTCTGCCGGCATAGTCTGATCTGGTTGTCGATTGTTCGCCGTAATGCGACGAGCGCCGAGCTCAAAATATGCTTGTATCCCTGCACGTTCTCCCAGTTCTCCAACTCGCGCCCAGAACTTCCTGTCCCGCTGTTCTCGAAGCTGGGTCTGTTCTTGAATGTTCTGCTCGGACTCGCTCGTGTACAGCGTCCCAGGTAGGGCCCATTGAGGTAACGATGCTACAAGAGGCTCCTCCCACTCCAGGCCATCGAAGCCTCGCAGTTGAGGCCACCACGCGCTTGCTCGTAGGAATTTTATGAAGAATGTGTGGTGCTTCACGAGTAGATTAGCAAATACGTCAAGGGTGACATCGAGCACTCTTCCAATGTCCAAGTCGAAAGCACCGATAAGAGCATTGACGCGTTGAAGAGTCTCCTCGGCGGCATCCGGGGGCAACGGCTTGTTCACCGTGGTGAAATACTCCGTCATGAGCTTCGAGTAGCCCTCGGTTTCTTCGCGCAGAAGGTTGTAATTCGATTGGCGATACAATGCGTGGGTTGCTTTGCGGACTGCCACCCTGCCGAAGGTGTCGCGGACGAGTCCCAGAGATCCTAGCAGTTCGGCCTCAAGCTCGTCTCGCATGCGAGATATGTCGATATCCGTGGCCATGAGCATCTGCTGTACGCGCGCCTGCTTGTCCTTGTCGAGCGTCAAGGAACTCAGCGTATCGAGGAACGTCGCGACCGGGTCCACGTCATCGTTGGAAGGCGAAGTGGCAATCTCTCGCACCAGCGAACCCAATTCTGTTGCACCCAACTGCTGGTCGATGGCCGCTTCGATGATCTCGTGGAACACAACGGACAGGGTCAGCATGTCGCCGTCCCGCTGCGCTGACAGAGCAGCCTGGACAACGGCGTCGCGAGCGCTACCATTCCAGTGGGCGACCCGCTGCGGCGTTAGGTACTCATTGCTTTCGGGGACGTCTTTCGTTAGATTTGGGGTCGATGGCGGGTTGCTCGGCGGCGCATGGGCAGCTGGCGTAGCTGGCGCGGGCTTATTCGAGTGGAAGCTATTCGCGGGCGGAGACATTGCTGTCGGCGAATTGTGTGAGGTGTTGACGGGGCTTTGGGGGACACTGGAGCCACCGCGCCCACCGTTCCGGCTCTGGCGTCGTGGACCACCTCCGCGCGGACTGTTCTGTTGGTTCTGATGGTGCTGTTGCTGGGAGTGTGACATTCCCGCGCGCAGATCTTGGGGCCTGTACGGTGATGGCCGCCCATCTCTTCCATCTTCGTATGAGTTTGTGCGATCGGTTCGCTTCCGCTTTGGCGGCGGTGCCATAATCTCTCAAGAGACTGGCGCGAGTCGAAAGTTGGCCGTGGTAATGCGGAGCATGCACGGCGGAGGTTCGCGACGTGAGGTAGAGGGTTGTTGTCGGAATGCGACTGGAAAGGAAAATAAAGAAAGGAAGCTTCCGCGCTTTGATGGGACCTGCAACGGAGAGCGCAAAAGAATCACGTTGCGTTGAGCGCGGTTGGCTGCGTGAAGCGTGTCTTACTTCGCGAGAGCCTCAAGGTCCACTAGCTCCGCGCCCGGTCCAAGTCTTGGCAGGGTTCACCTTTCACTTTCACTCTACCAAGAGCGCCGGTAAAGAATAGTAGATCTCTGTTGTTTGGCACGACTATAGAGGTGTCCGTGTATGATATCGTGTAGGCTGATTATATGCATGTATACATACCCCTCTAAGTTATCTTCACGGTCGCATGTTGCGGATTGAGGTTTCGTCACGTGTGCATGGTTGCTTCCCGATTTGTATTTGCCAAACATGTAATTATGCATGTTAACGTTTGCATTGTCGTGTGCAGAGACTTGCGTTGCGGTGTCTGTGAGGCTACTTAAGGTCTTGAATTGATTAATGAGCGACTAGACCGGGAGCGTAAAGTTATAGCTGATTCCACAGTTACGCGGCAGCAGCCACAGCTTGCGCGGTAGCTTTTCGCTCGTTCTCAAGAACGGCCTCAAGCACGCCAGTGGCTCCCTGTCCAGCCTTCAGCTCCTTGAGTACGTTGTCGACTTCGAGTTGCGCGTCCGTCCAGAGGGGAGCTTCTGGCTGTTTGCCCTTCACTCCTACGCCAATGAAACCACCCTCGGCAGCCCATGCGCTGGTTCGTTTGATGCCCAGCTGGTTCCAAACACTGTCAAGCGCGTCAATCAGGTGCTCGCGGAATTCGCGGGTATGGCCCGGCGTAGGGGTAATTCGCAGGCGTTCCTGACCCACCGGGACTACAGCGACAGTTAGCATAAGTTCTGAGCATGAGACTGGGGATTTTTGCCTGTCGGATAATTTATTGGCTGCACGTAGATGCCCCAGTCCTCGAGCAGGAGATCAGAAGCCTTCTTCGCGACCTCCGCGTTTCCTACAAGTACCGGGATGATATGGCTGGGGTTCGGGATGATCGGGATATCCTTGGCCTCCAACGCATCTTTGACAGCACGGGTGTGCAACTGCTGAAGGCGCCTATCGCCCTGATAGTTGACCTGATACTCGATAGCAGCCTTGGCGCCAGCCATGGTGGCGGGTGGGAGAGAAGTTGTGAAAATGAAACCAGGAGCAAGCGATCGGATAGTGTCGACAAGCTTGTTGGAACCAGCAATGTAGCCGCCAACGCAGCCATAGGCTTTTCCAAGTGTGCCAGTGATGATGTCGATGCGGTCTTGGACGGTGCCCTGAGGTCGGCCAGCCTTGTGGGCGTCGTAATCGAGATGCTCAGCAACACCGGCACCGTGTGGTCCGTACATGCCGACAGCATGGACTTCATCGAGAAAGGTGATTGCGCCGTACTTCTCTGCCAGATCGCAGATCTCCTCAATAGGGCCGATCGAACCGCACATGCTGTATACACTCTCAAACGCAATAATCTTCGGGTACTCGGCAGGGATCGATTTGAGCTTGGCCTCCAGATCGGCGACATCGTTGTGCTTGAAAACCATCTTCGTGGCGCCCGAGTGACGGATGCCCTGAATCATTGAGGCGTGGTTCATGCTGTCTGAAAGAATGACGCAATTGGGCAATTTACTTCCTAGAGTTGCAAGAGTAGCGTCATTTGCAACATAGCACGAAGAGAAGACCAACGCTGCTTCCTTAGAATGGAGTTTCGCAATGGTATCTTCCAGCGCTACAGCATGCTGGTTGTGTCCGGAGATGTTCCTTGTTCCTCCCGCGCCGGCTCCATAGTTGTCGAGCGTTTCATGCATGCTCTTGAGGACGTGTGGGTTCCGTCCCATTCCAAGATAGTCGTTGGAGCACCACACAGTGACCATGTCCTCCTTAGAAGCCAAGTGGGCACGAGGGAATTCCTTCGCCATGCGATTGATGTTGTTGAAGTAGCGGTAGGACTTGTCTTTGTGCTTCTTGTCCAGCTCATTGTGGTAGAAACCTTCATAATCGAATTTCTTGCCTTGCGACGCAGTCGGAGTTGCAACGTGGGCGGATTTGTTGGCCGCCGGCTGCTGGGCAGGAGGCGGAAATGGTACTGCGCCTGGGCTTCCGTCAGCTTATTGTTCACGTCTACATATACACCACATTTCTGGCATGACACCATATTTCGGGGTGTTTCGTACCCTGTTGAGCTCTCAAATTCTTTATTTCCACAGTCTGGGCTTCCTTGGGCGCAGAAGTATGCAATTTGGCGCGGTTGACACGGGAGTGGTAGGCACGAGCGCCGCCGAAAGCTCCCGCAAGTGCGCTGTTGCCGCTACGAGCACTCTGAACAGCAAGAGCCTTGCCCATAATCGGGCAGCGACGACCGAGCACTTGCAGGTTTGACATGCTTCCGGCTCCTGGAGAAACGTCATGACCAGCCGCAGTCGTGGAGAGCGACCGGAGGGTGGCGGGGGACGTCTTGGAAAGGAACGGGCACATGGTCCTCGACTGGCGCAAAAGAGCCTCCATGGTTGTCAATTTGCTTGTTTATTCAAAATGCGAAGCTTCGATGTGTTTTAAGGTGCTTGTTTTTGGGACAAAGGGGAAAGTAAGGCAGGATCACTTCGGAGGCGTGAGAGAGGGGACGGAATCAGTTCATATGCGCACCAAGCGTCAGAAACGACGCTAAGATGGGAGTAGTGTACGCCGGCGGTCGGCAGACAGGCTTTCAATAGGCGCCTTTTTATTGGCTGCCGTGCCGACCTGACTTAACTTTTGATTGTTCGAAGTTGAATCGAACGGTCCATTTTACTAACATGATCCGCATGTGGGGTACCGACATGTGTCTTTCTCGTGTGTGAAAGGCATATCGTGTCCACGAATTGTCAGACGTCGCATAGCTGCAGTGCATCGATTCCAGCGAGACTCGTCGTCGTCCTTTAACTCCAGTTGCAGATTATTCGGCTATGTGCAGCCCCACATTAAGGTTGTTTTCAGGTTCGCATCATGCACCTATTCACTCCGCTACTCCGAGCGATCGGCGAGGCAGCACGTCTATTCCGCTTCCATACCAGGCAACTTGCTCGGAAGCACGACCGTCCGCTGTGGTAATGTAGATCTCGGATGCCACATTGGAAGCAGTTTCCAGATCGCGTGGTTACCCCATCTTTCAGAGATGCGCCAAGTGTAGTTTTCAAGTCGCCACCCAAGATTGGTGAGCATGCCTAATCACCTGAAGATGAGGCAGGTAAGAAATTGCCGAGGTACATCAATTCTGGCTGCAGAACCAGGACGATTTGAGACAACCTGCTAGCAATCATTACCACAGTCAGGGCCTGGCCGAAAAGAACTGACGTTCTTGTACACCAACGAGAGGTCGCTCAGGGAGGCGTCGCAGTGACGTACGAGACCTACCTAACAACTAATTTTGAACGCTAACTGCACCTATGCATACATAGCATCTTCAAGCAGCCTGGGTGTCTTTGGTATGCTTTCATAGATTAGCACAAATACGCTGACTCCTTGAGGGCGTTCAGACTTTTCCAGAACTGGAATACGTGTGTGTGTGTGTGTGTGTGAGGAATAATATTAACTACATACGAGAAACAGCAGGCATTCGAGCAGAATGTACCAATGTCTCGAACGCGCATATCGCGCACTGTGGTCCTTCGTACATTAACATG
>Ga0265780_10004137_pt1 | contig 18824 bp, 25 predicted proteins | sample P1T30metagenome_FD_192432 | JGI IMG/M metagenome (GOLD analysis project Ga0265780, IMG submission 192432) | Plant litter microbial communities from East Loma Ridge, Irvine, California - P1 T30 | ecosystem: Environmental > Terrestrial > Plant litter > Unclassified | place: USA: California...
AGAAATCAGGCTGTTTGAAAAAGTTGTATTGCATCGGTGTCTTGACGATGGCGACGGCGGAGGCGAAGAGGCCGAGCGACAGGATGATTGCGAGGCCGATACGCGTGCGCAGGTTTAGTTGGAGGCGCCAGACCATGGGGACGGGGAGGAGGGCGAAGATCAGGTCGGTTGCGATGTTGATGGAAGAGTTGAAGACGCCGATGTTTCGGAAGATGGTTTCGTTGTAGCATTTTGCGGTGCTGGGGCCTGGGTTAGAGATTGGTGGGGGAAGGAAGGGTTGGTGAGAGGGGACTTGCCCGTATGGTGGACGTTGGCTGAGGTCATATCCAGCGCGCACAGGTGTGCATTGGAATATGATGGAGAATGTGGAGACAATGGTAAATATAGTGATGAATACTGTGCGCTTTAATCAGCTTGTGTCTTGTAGTTTTGCTCATGGTAAAGTAGATGCTTACTTTGCATGCCGATCAGAAACGGCCTCCACCTGGTGTAACCTGCTAGTCGTAGCAGGAAGAACCCAATCGATAGCTTGATGAAGCTGTAGGCGAGGACTATCGCAATCGAGTAGAAATACATGCTCTTGAAGAACGGGAGGAAGTTCTAGTGTCGAGTTAGTCATTTGAATTGCATGCCTTCGCAAAAAATATCTTTACCTCCGGCGGAAATGCTTCAATATGCCTTCCAAGTCCCAGGTGGGTTACGTGCACGAAAATTGCGAAGCATATGATGCACATGACCTAGAGGCTGGAGTCTAAGTATGTGCTTTTGTCAATAGTACCACATTGGGCGTCGTGTTGTTGGGACATACTCCTGAGGCAGCCAACATGCAATCTACGATACGACGCAATCAGCAATTTTCCCTTGTATGCCTTGTAGATTGCTCTGCACTTACCATCCCATCCAAACTTCTTTATCATGAATATCCTGGTATAGAACCGCATCAAGATGACGCTCATCGACAGCGTGAACAAATATCCTTCTATCGCCCGCAAGTGTGGCCCGTAATTCTCTGCCATATACTCTGGCGACTGCGGAGGCAGTGGGGGGCTCCCGTGTTGTCGCGCGACCAGGAATTTATGAGCCATGTTGCTGCAGATTCGACCGAACAGTGGTTACTGAGGGTGTACAACGAACCGAATAACAGTGGACAACAGCCAGTACTGGCTCAAGGGATCCTTAAGCTCACCGTTTCAGGGTACAAGTGATCATCTCTTTCATTGGCGTGTGCAAGCACCAGGGCCTGGTCAGCGACCTTGTCAGATTTTGACATCCTACGTTTTGGGCGCATACTTGCTCATGTATGCGTAGTGGCAAACGTTAATACGAAGCAAATGGGCAGTGGCGATGGAAGATGCCGGGATTCGCAGCTTGCGCCCAACGGTGTTCCGACGTGGCTTTTGCATGCAAGATGCCATTTGCCTGCAGGAGAATAAGTACCTGCATGGCCGCTTCACACGTGCGGAACTCAAAGCGCACATAAGCTTTCGTGTAATGTGGATTGAGGGTGAACTCGATTGTTTAAAGTTCCTGGCAAGCTAGGAAATCGCTGTTAAAAAGTAGCGTCATATTCTGATGTCGGGTTTGGGCCAATGTTAGTGGACGGACGTCTGTCGAGCAGAATTCCTGCGAGTCAGTAAAGGCAGTCACCAACTGCATTGAATCTCGGAGCTAGCAGCGGCTAACGTCGCTCGGGAGATTGACATGAGCTAAGCCAAGTTAACGTCCTTAACAGTTGGAGGCGATACATCTACTTCGACGGGCGCGGGAAGTCGAAACATAGTGGGAACAGAACAAAGTATGCCTGTCACATATTCCAGCGACCCGTTTCGTGGATGCGATGCACGCAGATTCATCTATAGCACTGCTTGGTGCCCTTTTCTATATCGCTATGGGATTTATAATGAAGTACACTGTGAATGCGGCATGGTAGACGCCGTACATCTTGCACACCTTCGCTTCACACTGTGAGCTTCTAGCTGCAAGAGCCGATGGGCCTGCGAAGTGCCCGAGAGGATTGTGAGAACCCAGACAACGCGACAGATAGGAATGTTTGGTTGCAGGAACAAATTCGATGATCATGGGGAATGGAATGTTACTGTGGGGAGGGCAGAGTGAAGGAGCGCGCGGAGCTTTCTAAAATCAGTAAGTATTTCCGCGTGTTGGCCACTAGGACATGAGACGATATTGGACCCGTAACTCACAACAATCCTGCTCTTGTGTCCTGCGATTCCTTTTCAAGGGCTAGAAGTGCTGAGCAGCCTCAATTAGTGTCGAAGCTGATCGAAAGCATCTTCCCAGGCGCTTCGATGGCTAAGCATGATGAAGATTCCTTCTCCAGGAAGTCGAACGCCACCCCGTTGTTCTCCACGAATCGCAAAGCTTTTCGAGCATGAAGAAGTTCCAAGCGACGGACCCGGTACAGTGGCTTCCAATGTTTGGCACTCATATCAAGCACTGGATCTCGCTTCGCTACGCCCTGCAGTGTTCACCGATGCATCTCAGTTACGTTATACGAGCCAAGACTCATGGGAACCGCCCTGTTGAAAATCCTCAATCGTTTTACGGCCGCCTTTTGCTGTCAGACCTGTATGCAGACTATGGAAAGACTGATCTGACACAGGAAGCAGATTGTGTTTGTGAAGAAGATCGCAAGACCGAGATTGCAGTTTGACACAGATCTGAAGGCTCTCTTGACTGACCCAATTGCGATGCGGAGTGATCGAACCAACCGTTTCCATGAAAAAACATCATGACAGCAGCAAGATTAGGCTGTTCTGGTAGTAGCAGGGCGTAAAAAGAGATCAAGCGCCTCCCGACCGGTGAGTATGAGAGCGGCTCATGCAGCCTCGAAGTAAGGTAGTCCTCGCTTGCCACGTTTTGTCGTACTACTATAATAACGGCATGTTTGTTCTCCTTAACATCACTCCATTATTCTTTTTCGCCTCAGAGCTTTATTCTCAAGCCTCCAGCTCTCTCGCATTCACCGTCTGCTATTCCATCCATCAGGTTGCCTGAAGCGCGACATTTCAGCGTGGACTTCGAGCCAGTGGACCAACGATGAGATGGTTATGAAGCTACTCAACAGCCCCGATATGAAGACTTTCTGGTTCGATATGCAAGGTGGCCAGAACGCGTTTTCGAACAACTTCATGGGCGTCCACACTGCTGGTCATTTCACGATCGGTGGTGATCCAGGTTCTGACTTTCTTGCTTCCCCCGGAGATTCGTGGTAGGCACCATCCTATCCAAAGCCAAGAAGACTATTGAACTCATTTCATAGGTTCTACTTCCACCACTCCCAGATCGATCGCGTATGGTGGACCTGGCAGAACATGGATCCCGCGAGTCGCACCAATGAAATTTACGGCACCATTGCGCTCGGTGACCGTACTGCTCCAGCTACGAAACTCAGCGATACAATGACTTTGGGTTACGCGTATTCAGGTAACATTACTGTTGGGGCCGCGCTTCTCCTACGTATAAGAGCGCGAGTAATGGATCCGACACGCGCCTGATCCACTCGCATCTGGAGAGCGCGCTACGACCGTCTAGCAAGGCCGATTCGCGCATGACCCGCATGAACTGTCGGTCACGTTACGATCTAGCTCTCCTCGATCGAATGGCGGGGAATGGGCTCCAAAAGACCCTGCATTTGCCAGCGCATCACCGCCGGCACAAAGATTCGCAGCCATGCCTTCCCACGCCCACAAGGCACTTTGTGTTGCGAGTAAGGCCGTATCTCCGCAGCGCCCTCCTTGATCGGAATCACCCCTCATCTGGCCGCCCTGATCTCCCCGAAATCGTTGAAGTTGGAGAGAAAGCTACCCCGCCAAATTTGTCTCTGCTATCTCCGAGCGCGAATATCTCCTGAATATTTACACCACCACGGTTCGATTTCGATATAGACTTTCGATAAGATCTCGAATTGATTTAGACATCATGAATATCGACCCAACAACCGGGCAAGCGCTCCCCGCAAACGCCATCCAACGAATCCTCTACCTCGCGCCCAAAGTCCACATCTACCAAATCCCGCCCGCGACATCGACAAAGGGCTACCAAGCCTCGACATGGACTGCCGACAATAACAGAATGCAAATCTTCACTGCGCGCCTGCGCGTCGTCGAGACATCGATACCCTCTGAGCGCGAGGACTCGGACGAGAAAGTCAGCACCACGCTCCTCCTCGAAGACCCGAAGAACGGCGACCTCTTCGCCGCCGCGCCGTACACCAGCGAGCGCATCGTCGAACAAGCGCTTGACAGCAGCCGTTTCTTCGCCATCACCGTCGTCGGTGAGGGCCGCAAAGCCGTGCTGGGCATGGGCTTCGAAGAGCGCTCCGAGGCATTCGACTTCAGCATCGCATTGCAAGACGCGCGGCGCGTGTTGGGCTTCGAAGCGAATCCCGCCGTCGTCAAGCAGAAGAAGGAAGCCGAGGAGCCCAAGCGCGACTTCAGTCTCAAGGAGGGCGAGACGATCTCGATAAATCTGGGCGGCTTGAAGGGCAGGAGGGCAAGGTCGGAGGCAGATAAGAGCCCTGGCGAGCAGAAGAGCGAGCAGGATGCGCTGTTTAGTATAAAGCCGCCGCCGGGGAGTGGGGGTGGGTTCTTGCCTCCGCCGCCGAGCGCGAAGAGCGTGAAGGAGGAGAGGAGGCGGAGTCGGCAGAGCTTTGAGCCGCCGAAACAGACGGCCGAGGATTTGGGGTTCGACGATGGAGAGTTTGGCGAGTTCCAGTGAGGGCTTTTGCTTCAAGGTGGGACACGGTCGTCTTTACAGCTTGGAGTTTGCATTGGGTTGGAAATCTGCATTGCGGGAGTTTGATATTACGATTTAATGTAGATACTAGGGGTCTCTGATGATATGTTTAAGATGTTGTCCAGTCTTGGGTATCAATCTGCATGTGACGTCTGCCCAAACGCCTAAAAATTATGCATGTGAGTAGCTAATATGTCCAACCTTGGGCTTCGTCGTATAATCGGCTGATGTCGCGAACCAAGTCTTCCGGCTTCGACCCGTCGTCGCAGTCTTTCCACTCTCCGCCATCGTATACACATCTGACCTTGTCGTCAAGCCTCACAGTACAGCTCGTCGTAACGCCGACATCCGAGCTGCGCTTGACACTATCCCTCAGCAGCCCCATACCATACGCGCCCGTATCCTTGCTCATACACTGATTCAGCGTATCAAAGTCCAAGCCATGTTCCAGCGCACAATCCTCAATCAAGCTCTGATTCGGTATCTCCTGGTAATCGTTGATCAGGCAATTCGAGAAGCCCAGGTATGATTTGGGATCCGGGTATTCTGCCGCAGCACACAGCATGAGGATGTTTCCGAGACATTCCGTCTGGCCGTGCATGCACTCCACGCCGTCGTCGTCGGTGAGCTTGCCGATGAAGCTCAGCCGGAAGTCGACCTTGTCGGATACGTCGGACATGGCTGGAACAACGAGTTCCTTGAGGCAGTCGCGGGCGTCGGGGCATTTAGACCTACAATCCACCCGTGGTCAGATGCGCTCGCGTTGTGGCATATAGTGGCGGACTTACATTATATGTACCTCGAGCGGCACTTTAAAGTGCGCCTCGTTATGCGCGTGCTCGTGCTCATACTCGCAAGTCCACGTTCTCGCAAGCCAGAAGATTGCCAAGAGAATCGCAAACGCAGCGACCTGGAATCTCGATTTGCGCGTCTGTCGCATCTTCGCGGCGGCCTCGGTCACGGCATCGTCCTGGGGGGTGGAGGAGGGGAGGAGGGGCACTTTGGCATCAACGGCAGCCTGCTGCTCGGCGGCCATGGTAGGCTTATGTACGCTTTTATGCTGGGTAAGCTAGCTTGGTGATGGCTGGGAACGTTCTCAGCTCCTGTCGTATAGAGGAATGATGGGCCGAAGGCGTCTAGTGGATGTTTGACAACGCGTTGATTAGTGTCGCAATGAACATCCAAGTGTCCGGGTTCAGATAACTGGGTCTGGTTGGGGGACGTTGAGAATCTCGTATATTGATGCACGGCAGTTTAGTACTGTGCAATGCTTGTACTTGATTTGGATTTAGGCAGTCCCATCGTATGATGAAGTTGTTTCGCAGCTGGACTTTGTTTCCACGTGCAAGATCCGCTAGGCCCAACAAGGACCTAGCGTCGGATGGAAATGATGCCAATGCGACTCGAGATGCAGGTGCTCCTTAGTTGAGGTCGCGCGCCGATGACGGCACAGCTACACAAGTCCTACACAACCCTGAGCGCACCAATTGTGCTGGCAACATACGATGATAACCACATTCTTTCCATAATTGGTGTTGTCGTCGTTAGCCCCTGTCGATATGCCAGGTACCCGTTCTCAAACCTACTTCCTTCCCAAAATAGCCTTTACCCGCAGCCTTACTGGCTCGAGCTAGTGATCCGTCATTATTAGTTTCTCCTTTCGACCTTGGACGAGTTCGAGCCTCGTGTCTCTTTCTCGACCTTTACTCTCAGGATCCAGGCCTCTTCACGATGGCTAGTCACCATCGATCGACAGGAGATCGTGGGGCTCCTGAAGAAGCTATCGATGCATTGTCTGGCTTCATCAACACGGATACACTACTGGATTTAGCGTCACGATTCTCGGCGACATACACCGACCTTGCGCTCAGATCAACGGAACATTTTCTCGTCACGCCTGTGACGGCCTTGCCGACTGGGAAAGAGAAGGGGAAGTTCCTGAGTATCGATGTTGGGGGCACCAATCTTCGCGTGGGCTTGATAGAGCTGGTTGGAGACCTAGACGACCACGTGAACGGAGTCCATGAAGAACACGACAGTGATAATGTGTTCGCGAAAGTCAAGAGGAGCCATGACAGGAATTGGTCAATCGAAGAGCATCTGAAGATGGACAATGCTGAGGACTTATTCGCATGGATCGGAGACTGTATTGCTGAAGTTTTGACCGAAGCTATCGAAGCAAGTACAGCAGCTCCTGCATCAGAAACGCTATTCGGGGATGAGATCTTGCTGGGTGTTACCTTCAGTTTTCCTATGGCGTGAGTACTACAACTACCCTAAAGGTCAGCTGACTAACAGCACATAGACAAACAAGCCTTTCAGAAGCCACACTACTACCTATGGGGAAAGGCTTTGCCATCACGTCAGACCTCAATCTTGGTAAAATGCTCCTTGCCGGATATGCGCGGCATTGCGCAGAAACGCATTACAACGGCCATTTGGAAAGTGATCACCCGAACAAGAAGTGTTCTCCACTCCCCAGGATAAAGGTTGCCGCCATCACCAACGATACAGTAGCAACTTTCGCATCATTAGCGTACGCAGTGAAAGCGGCCCCAAACAGTCGAGTCGCCATGGGACTCATCGTAGGAACAGGCACGAACGCCACTGTTCCGATGAGGCTGGACAGCTTGCATCCTGCGAAAAGGAAAGATCTTCCGGATCCTGACGCGGTGGATATGGTCGTCATTAATACAGAGTGGACGATACGTGGAACGGACAAGCCGTTGGTCGATCTGGGGATTAAGACTCCATGGGATCTAACGCTCGATGCTAACAGCGATGCACCGGGCTTCCAACCATTTGAATACATGACTGCTGGCCGCTATCTAGGCGAGATTGTCAGATTGGTATATCTGGACGTCGCGGCAGGCGCAGACCTACCTCCCCGCTTCCGAGACCGGAATGCTTTACCAACAAGATTTCTTTCTGAAGTGGTGGCGCGATTAGAGCTTGATGAAGTGGCTGCAAGACTTGAGCAAGAATTTGCCGCGTCACAGTCGCCGTATTGGACGCCAGAAAGGGTCGAATTACTACGGAGCATAGCGTACTCCGTCCAACAAAGGTCCTCAGCGCTCATCGCCGCGGCCTGCATAGGCCTGCTCAACTGCGTAGGAGATATCCAAATCGATACCGCGCACGAAGCAAGCAATGGATCCGCCGTCACTGGAACTTCCAATATCGAAGAGCTGGTGATTGCATATGCAGGAGGAACTATCTCACAATACCCACAGTGGCTGCAGACATGCCAAAATTGGATAGACATACTCATCAAGCAAGGATCGAAGGCAAATGTGGGCAAGCGAATTGTTCTCAGGGAAGCTTTGGACGGTGGGATAATTGGAGCGGGTGTGCTGGCGGGTATGGCCAATGAGATCGTGTGAGGCTGTGATGCTGTCTCGTGTTTAAGAGAAGTAGGCTTTCTTCAGGATACCATATGCGGATTGAATAATGAATGAATTGGCCATTTGGACAATGTGTGCGCTGACTGAGAGTGTGTTGACTAGAGAGCTGCGTATTGCGCACTACCCACTCCCTTCCACTAGAGAATTTCAATGGACGCTAGCACCGTTATTTTTCGATTCAAGTTGCGTCGGTTTGAAAAGTTCAAGTCAAACAGATCATTGATGGTCAGCTCGTAGCAGCGTCCCTGAGCCGTAAGTAGCCTCTAGCTTCTTTTGGTTGATCTTAAACACTTTTTTCGATGATGGCCTTCGCAGTGGCGATACTGCGACAACTAAGAGAGTGGTAATCTTGTATTCAATCCAAGCACAAACCGCACTTGTGCTTCAGAACGCACCGCTACTACCAGGATTCGGCGACCAAAACACAGATTCAGGACTAGGATTTGTATATGGACGCGTTATGAAGATTAACGGGGCCAGGACGATCACTGTGTGTGTTGTGAGGCTTGAGAGAAGTACTCACAGGAAAGAACGCCGGTAAGTACCCATAGCTTTTGCGACACTTCTTTACCTTGATCGTCTGGCTGAACCAAACGTCGATGAAAACAACATCCACGCCCAATGGGCGCATTCTCAGACGATCTACGATGACGTACTTGAACAGGCTGTCAGAGTGCATCGACACAACACAAATGATCCGAGTTGACCCGGCACGTCTACAGTTTGGGGGAGTCACGAAACGCTTTAAATGTGGAAAATATGATAAGTAGAAAGAGATAACAGGTTACAGAGTCTGCCATCAAGTTCCCGGTACCCAAAATGCCCCAGGTTCACCAGTTGTCCCACCGGCGAGCTCCCATAAGTAGTATGAATACAATTCATCCCATAACTCCGCAACAGTTGTTGGGGACATGGTAAGCCTTCCAAAGTAACGCTGGGGCCCGCCTCTCGTGTCTTGGTACCCTATCAACGGGATCGTAGTCGCCTTCTACGACTTTGAGCCGACGAAGGTCGGCCTCGCAGAGCACCTCAGCATCTGCCATGAGAAACAGGCGCCATGGGCCGTTGTCCATATTTATAAGCTGGATTCCATCCCGATCTTCCAAGTAGAACTTCCGCACATTTTCCAGGGTCAAGCCAGCTAATCGGGCTGGGTCTGAACGCACGTCGAGTTTGAATAACCCCAGCACCTTGGCAGTCGCGGCAGTGTCTTCTGCACCATCCATTTCTTCAGACCAGATTCCACACCGGCGGTTATAGTCTGGATTAACTCGGCCCATCTTTCATCAGATGTAACGAGCTAGCCCGCATTATTCGATACCAACGCAGACATTGTATTTAAGCCAAAGGGTCTTGTAATCCCAACCACCACTGACTTGAGAGGTCAAACTATTGAAATCCACCCTTGGGATAGAGTATCGCTTCGTGATTATGTCGCAATCATCCTGGTCTGACACCTTGTGCCATCTCTTGTAGCCGCGAATCGGGGAACATCTGGATTCCATGACCTCGGATCATCTGTATCCGGATTGGCATTTCTCGGGTTCATACGTCACTAAGTAGGATGGCTCTCTTACCAACGTAGTAGTAATTTTCATTGACGAATTATAGAATGCAAGACATCGTGAAAGTTGAAGTCATAATTTGTGTACTCGCCACGAGTGTCGACCGAGTTATCGTAGGCTGAGGCATACAACTGCGAATCTACGCAACGCATTGTGGTGCCAGGAGAGAGCTACAGCAAGCAAATTCGTATCTTCCGCGACAGTAATTCCGGAGCAGTCATGCGAGTAAGAAATTCGCTACTGAGAGCATGGTCACTCGAACTTGGAAGGCTTGCCAAGCAATGCCCAGTAAGCTTGCTGTGCCTCAGTGGAAACACTAAATCACGGACCAACGCACAGTTGTTGGGCACTGAATTTGGAAGGTGTATAGTTGAGATCAGGCGTCTACAAGCGAAGCCTGCAGGTGCACTGGCTTGCAGCATGTAGAGCAGACAGTTGCCACGCATCCGGAGACCAGAACAAGATGAGACTATGGTATTTGTCCGGCACCCTATGTTTCCATGAAGATGGAGCCGCAGATATCCTTGCCACACTAAAAATATATGTACGCTGCCCGGCTATAGGAATCCGTTTGAAGGAAACTATTGGGACTGTGCTGTCCGCGCGTGTTCGCGATGTCCTGCGATATGCGACGTATAGCGAAGAAACCGAGTACGTAAAAGCACGCACTCTGTATTGTAGCAGATTGAAAATAGCGACTAGTAGTAGATGAACCTCCACGTCTTCTTGTGTCGTAGATGTTGCTGGGGACTGTACCGTCGACTATAAACTCTTCTAAGAGGGCCAGGATATCTTGCACATGTTACTCTGCATAGCTACTGCTAAGTAGTGCTTGCAAGTGTAGTCCATAGCAACGTAATGCATTAGGTAAAGCAAAAATGCGATTCGTACTTGATACAGCACTGAGCGCTACGACATCCAGCGTCTATCTACACCGAAACCTTCTTCGCTCGATTTCGCCCGTGGTAACTGCAATTAAGCACTGCACCCCCAGCGACTAGATATTGTCTGTTGCTTGAGATTCCAAATCAGCAAGAGCTCTGTCCGCCTCAGCTTCAGGATCGCTGGCTTGAGTGTCGAATCGGGCAGTGGCTAATTTGGCATGGGTGCTATTCTTCTTAATCCATGCCTTCAGCTTAGAGTTCTTAGCCTGAGAATTGACCTGAAGGTAGAGCATCCGGTATCGATTCTGCACCAACTCTCCTGCATCAATTCTCAACTCAGGCGGCCTTTAACTTTGTGGCCATATTGAACCGGCCTTTGGTTTTGGTAAAAAAGCCACGAATGTCTTTAGACATGTTTGAAGAAAATTCCTAAGCATAATAGTCAATTCTGGGCTACATTTTCAATTGATCTTCTGAAGACCTTACGAGTCTATGTTCTTAGAAGAACGAGAGTAGCTGGAAACAGGATCTAAGCCGCAGTAGGAAAGTATAAATCAGGACGTATCGAGACCAGGAGGATGTGGATGAAAATCTGCTGTTTCTCAAGGAATTATATATGCTACTATTACCTCTGGGTTTGACGTGCTTAGCCGCTGAGGTATGAGGAAAGCATTGCTTTGACGCGTACCAAGGATTCTCTTTTCTGTTTTTAGGTGATAGTCACACCATCTGCTTCTCCTAGCAATACTCTATTCCAAGCCTGGCACGCTGGCGACTGCTTCATGCATGTGTGCGCATGAGATTGTTGGAAAACCCCTTGTCGACTGGCTATGAAACTCGGGTTAAGGTAGAATAGTGCTTACCATGGCCACCTATGTCAGTGTGCACTTGAAAGAAGCACCGAGATCTTGCAGCAGATTTCAGAGAAGCACCGCAGTCCCCCACCACATGATCATATCCGTCCAGTCACGAAGTCCCAGCTAGCGCTATGGTCAAAAACAGTAAACAAGGCGCAGTGTCCAAAGGCTTAAGGTTTGCACAGCCGCAACATGCGATCTCCGCGGCTGATTTTTGTTGATTCTTTAAAGCAGATAGGCAATTGGTTCAATAGCTCTTCCAAGGTTGGTGGTGATGCACGCATAAACTGGGTCCGCTCGCGCCGTGTTAAGCCGCTTCGCAATCATCATCGTGCAGGGGTGCCTTCCCATTCATCATTGCGCCATCCTACTTGAAGCGTTCTTGTTGTCAAGCCTTTTCTACATCCTCGTTTTGATACTATGTTGAAGCACTTCCGAAAAATTTTGCGACCCGCGCGCATAAAACACCATAATATTGCAGCGACTGCAAGCCGTGCCATTCATGTCTCCGCCATGGCGGAAGCGAAGGAACTCCTTCGACACGGTAAGCACAGCCCTTTTTCACGAGGACGTCAAGCTCACCAATTGTACTCATAGAAATGGATCCATACATCTACAGTACTGGGCGTTGGTTGAAGGACGATCAATTACATCGCGACGCGCGTCGGGTGGAATTTGACTTTGCTGCGCTCTGCGCAAGAGCTGTGAATGTGTGCAATGGGGCAACGAAAGTGGTTAGCTACGAGAAAAAAGAGGGGGGTTTCAACAGAGTGTTTCTTTTATGGCTGGACAATGGGGTATGCGTTGTTGCAAGAGTGCCCTATCGCATCGCCGGTCCGCGACGGTTGATCACGAACTCGGAAGTGGCTACATTGGCTTACAGTAAGATGGGACAACTAGATACCCAAAATCGACTCAGCTCACATTCATAGTACGCTCGTTTACAAAGATTCCTGTCCCTAAGGTCCTGGATTGGAGCGACGATGATTCCTCTATCGGCACAGAATACATCATCATGGAGCATGCTGCGGGAGTCCAGCTACATGATAAGTGGCCTTCTATGTCTCCTCGTCAATAAATGCTATGCGTAAAGAATGTAAGTCTTATGATGGCGGAGATGGCTAAGCTTCCATTTCCAGTGTACGGAAGTCTATACTTTGCCGACGCACCCATCGAGCAGAGCTTGAAGTCCGAATTTGTTGAAGGATTCTGTATTGGACCACATTGCGGACCGCAGTATTGGAATTGCAATGTTGGAGAGACTAGGTTTTATCAAAGAAAGCCCCCAAACAGAGGCCCCTGTAAGTTTCCGAATTGTCTAACCGAAAGCAATGCATACTGCTTCGGTACTGATCTCAACTACTAGGGACTGATCTTGAGTCGTACTGTTCTGGCCTGATCGACACCGGCTTTTCGCGCATTCCGAACATTGAGAATGCACAAGCAAACATACTCCCATATCGCGGTTCTGTCCAAGAGCATATTCGTCTGTTAGAAGTCAGCAATAGAGTTATCATGGAGCTGGCAAAAACCTCAACCATCAAGAATGTGGCGATTCCGACTTTGCTTCATCCTGATATTCACAAACGAAACATTTTCGTTTCCGGAGAGGATCCTTCACAGATTACCACAATCATCGACTGGCAATCTACAAGCATCGAGCCAGCATTTGTTTACGCCAACCATACGCCTGATTTCGTAGAAGATCCTGCTGCGGATCTTCGAGTTTTGGAAGAGCTCATGCAGGGTGAAGCGCCAGATACTAGGCTGTCCAAGGATGTCTCAACCGAAGACCCGGAAGTAGAGGCCGCAAGGAAACGGTACGAGAAGGATGTTTCAACATGCCAACAAACCTACGAGGTTGTACTGCGAGGCTTTGTGCCGAAACTGCACAATGCTAGGGCCATGGATGAAACTTTTCTCCGAATTTTCCGATATTGCGACACATCATGGAAAGACAGTGCAGCGGCTTTGCGACAGGAGCTCATTGACATCTCGCAACGATGGACAGAACTTGGCCTCCCCGACCCTTGTCCGTATCAACCAACACCGGAAGAGCTTAGCGAGCACGATAAACAGTTCGAGGACTTTGAAACAGTTCAGCAGTTGAAGCTGTTCTTGAAGCGCGCGCTGGATGCTGAGTCAGATGGGTGGGTTCCTGCTGATGAATGGCCGGCAAAGGCAGAAGAGAATGAAAAATTGTTTGGCGAGTTTTTGGAGAGCGTAAAGGAGTCTGGGGGAAACGAGGAACGTGCTAGAGCTCTCTGGCCTTTCGGAGAGTTCGGCAGTCCGCAATAGGACGACATCATTGCTCTGAAAGGCGGTCAGTAGCGGTTCTTGGCATGTTCTTTCGGCGACCGCTCTGGCGGTTTGACACCGCGGAAGAGGTATTTCGCGGCAAGAAGGAGACGACAGGCTAAGCGGGCAGGCGCGTGTAAGATGCCATAGACGTCAAGGGGGACCATATGTGGGTGCGTGCAAAAACCCCGTTCGTTGAATTAGTAGTCATGTAGTACATCGATGTCTGGAGACGGACATCGAGAAGGTTGCTGGTGAACAAGTTGCAAGATTGCATTGGACCATCTGCCTCTGAGAAGTTCTTGCACGGAAATTCGAGGCCAGTCCTCTTCGAATTCGCATTCCAATTCAACGCGTCTTCTTTTCGACCAGGCAATCCGTGCCCAGGCAATCTGCGTGCAACGCAGTGATGAAGCTAGGATCGTGATGGAGAATTTGACCAGCCTGGATGCACAAGTCGTAGGCCTGACTATCGACACCTCGAGGACGAATTAGTTGACCATCAAATTTATAAGGCCGCCTAAAAGTGGGCAATAAGCTTTGGAAAATGAAACAACATCATGCAGAAAGTCTCCTATTGATCTTAGGTCGTTCAGACATCTGTCCATACCTCTCGTGATAACAAGCCGCGGAATCAATATACCACGCTTTCCCAAATCTTGGGGCTAGTCCCCTGGATTATTTGAGGAGCTAGTGTCTCCAGGTCATCATACTCCAGTTCCTTCCACAGTGCCACAATCCCTGCTGACGAGGAACACATCGACATTCGAGAGCACCTCCTTGCCCGCCAAGAGGAAAACACGATGGGAGCGGAAATCTGCATTCATTGGAACACCTCCATCGCGTTCCTGTACAGCAGTCGAACCTGTTCCATAGTTAGGCCCTCCAGCGAAGGGTCTGAGCTGTGCTTCTACCACCTGAGCTCTATTTACTGACAATAGCCAGAGCCATAACGCTGGACCGAGAGTGAATTTGCGTCCGATAACTTGTGCTGATGATCGAGTCCAATGCACTTGAGCATTTGCACACTTTTGCATCGCGCGTCCTTTCTTCATCACGTCATCCTTTTGTGGTATCTTGGTGTAAAGCACGTAACCCTCGATCCGCTTCATTCACTCATATCCTCATCGTCATCGTCGCTGCCTGCATCCACCTGCGCCAGAATGTCAGTGTCATTCTTCCTCGCCTGGTCTGCCGCCTTCTCCACACATTCCAGCATGGGAGTCTTCGCCGCCGCTGCCTTCGCCCTCCTGATGATGAGCTGCGACCGTCGTATAACGTCCTCTTCTGCCTTCTTGATGGTACCGCTCACGCGCACAACCCTCATTACGACGGGTACATCGGTGGGCTTGGGTAGACGCGTGGTGTATGTAAGTGCGGCCCAGACCATTTCGTAGTGGTCGCGGGGACAGCGGATGATTGCCGTGGATGTGGAGGGGGACCAGTAGTTGACTGCAGGAAAGTAAATAGGCGTTCCGTGTCAGTAAAGTGTGGCGCACCTTTGAGACCCGTAGACACCATTCCCGCGCCATAATCCCCATAGAGATCCTCGACTCCGTCACGTATCAAGCGCATGAGCGTGCCTGCATGGAAGGCGTCTGGCGTGGGCGCGTGGATCTGCACCAGATCGGGAAGCGGCGTCTTGGTCTTCGCGACGGGCTCTGGATAGAGGAAGTTCACCACCAAATAGCGGTATTTGACGCGCACCATGGTGTCGTGGTGTTGCGGGCAGGGATGTGGCTTGCGCGCAAATATACAAGGTCAAAGTGAGATGGGCGAAGGTTAAAATTGGGCTCTGTGTCACCCAGCGCAACTGCGTTCTGCGTTGCGTTCCCAAACAAACAGCGTTTGCACTTTTCAACTCCAGTTCTGTCAGCGCGCAGGCACCTCGTCCTCTTCCACTGCACGCGTCGATTTCCTTGCGCGTGTGTTCAAAGACAGCCCTACAAGCTGCGACGAGACGAAAAGAAGCCGCGGCCCGCCCTGCAGCCCTAGCGCGTCTTCACCCACGTTTTCCGTGCATCAGCTCAAGTCTTGGCGATGACGCGCCCGGCTCGAGGCAGCATCCCCAGCTTCCACGGTCCTCGACTCACCATCGTCACACAACACCACGACGGCGCCGACGAACACAGCACATTACTATCTCGAGGCCTCATATCGCCTACCAAGAACGCGTCCCCATCACCCTCGCCAAGCCCGAAGAAGCAGTTGCGCGCAGGAAAGAAACACAGAACCATGGCTTCTTCATCGAGCTCTACCTCGCTGCTCTAGTGCGTCTCTATTCTCCCGGCGACAGAAGCTCTGTATGGCATACTAACAGCAATACCCAGTGCATGCATCGCCCACGACACCACCGTCCTCGCCGAACACACCGCCTCCGCCAGCTCCAATGCCTCCTCACTCATCTCCATGATCCTGCCCCTAATCGCCAAAGAGAACCCGCCCGAGACCCGCCGCTCCTACGACAAAGATACCCACTCCGTCCACCTGCTCATGCGCAAGCCGGCGAATGCCAAGTCCCCTGGTCGCCTCATCTTCCTCGTCGTCGCGGAGAAAGCCGCGGGCAAAGGCGTCCCGTACGGCTTCTTGCAGACCCTGCAGGACAAGTTCTTCGCTCAGTTTGATGTGGATGATACGGCTTTTGGGGAGCTGCCGAGTTATGGCTGCGCGAGCTTTAATGCCGAGTTGAAGCGGGTTATGCTGCATCAGGGAGGCACGCTGGCCGGGCAGGAGGATGCGTTGCGCACCGCCCAGCGCGAAATCGATGGCGTCAGGGAAATCATGACGGAGAACATTGAGCGCGTGCTCGAGCGTGGAGAGCACATGAGCGTGCTTGTCGACAAGACGGGCCGGCTGGGCGAGAACGCAAGAGACTTCCGCGTGAGGAGTCGCACGCTGCGGAGGAAGATGTGGTGGAAGAATGTCAAGCTGATGGTCTTGCTATTTGTCGTGTGCTTATTCTTGCTTTACATCTTCGTCGGATTTGGGTGTGGGTTGCCTGGTAAGTCTTCATAATGTCCTCTTGTAGTGAAGCGAGTGCTAACAAAACCCCAGCATGGGGCCGCTGCCTTCGTCGCTAGAACCTGCCTTTTACGCTCTTACGCGATTGATTGGAAGATATCACGTGGATCGGGCATGAAAACAATCTCCTACACTGATTTGCACTGCACACACTAGGCGCGGCGTTGGGCGTACTTGATACCATCAATTCATTCGTAGCTTCATTGACGAGTTTCCCACTTTCTTACACACGATTCTGACACCCCTTATATTTACGCCTAAGCATCCAGCATTTTTCGTCTACAGCTATCATGCACGTTTCAGTGTGACTTGCTTCATATACTCTTTTGGACCTGTCTTTTCGCCATATCCTCGTTGAGACAGCCGCCGTTAAGAGCACACCAAGGCCCTCGAAGTCGCAATTGGTATCGTATCGGTGATTGGTAGAGAACACCCGGCGTTAAGCCGACACGTGCCGTGAGCCACCGCTAACGTCGAGATAGCCTGACGAAGATGTGAACCAAACTTACCATCACTATGAACGTTAATTATCTGTTCTGAATCCGAGAACCCACAATAGGCCATTGTAAGGTAACCTTGCCTGCTATCTCTCGTCACAATCGTAAACCTAAGATCTCTACCAGTATTTCTTGACGATTCGCTTCGGCGGGATTCTTGACAGCTTGCGCCGACTCACTGAGGAAACGTCTATGCAGCCCTTCCTATTGTCATTCCTACACACTGTAGCTATAGGCAAAAGTAGGTGGGCCTAGCAGCGGGAACGAGCTGAGAATGGGGACATGAACACTCGGCGGGAAAGATCTTGCCTACTCCATGAGATAATCTCACATCCCTTAAGCGAAATTGGTCGGCAGATTATTACAAACCTTCGATCCACTTGCAACGACGTATGGTCCGCTCAATCGGACGAACTACGGCATCCTCACGAGGCACTGCCAGTGTCTCGGCCCCGGCAAAGTCAAGCACCGGCAGGGCAAAGCCTTGGTAGCTATGTATACCGCTAGTACGGTGCTTCGGACGCTACAGTTCCGAAAGAGAGCACTGCAGGTAGTCACTTAGTCATTATAATCTCCAAGGCGCTCCCATGGACCAGACATGTCGTTTTGCAAAGTTTTGCTGAAATCCTGTCTTCTTCCCAATCTATCTTCCACAAGCTATTGTTGGGATTATATCATGCAGCTCTTCGAAAGTGTCAATTCTCTTCTGACACAGTTCGTGTTGAATTCGACAGCGCTTCTAACGTCTTCCTCACAGAATGCGCCCCTAATCGACCTGAAAAACGGCACGTTAGCTGGTGTTCATCATGCTGCCTTTAATCAAGACTTTTCTTCGGGACCTAACCCTAATTAACTTTGGGTCCAAGAGAATATTGCTGCATTTGGTGGCAATCCAGATCGGGTGACAAGCTTCGGAGAATCAGCCGGCGCTGCCTCGATAGGACAACAGCTTATTGCATTCGGAGGACGGGACGATAATCAATTCCACGGGGCAATTATGGAAAGCGGTTTTGCGTCGACCGCCCGCCCACTTCTTGATGCTCCTGGCAGAGAAAAAGCATTCCAGGAGTTTCTCAACGCAACTGGGTGCCTTTCTTCCCAAGACTCGATTGCTTGCCTTCAAGCCGTGCCGACAAAAGCTCTTGGGCTCGCAAGTCTTCCGCGAATGGCCGTACTCGCCACAAATGATGATGTCTTCCCGGACCTTCCCTCCAAATCTTTCCAGGACGGTCTTTTCCTGAAGGTTCCCATCATCGCAGGAACAACTAGGAACGAGGGCACTACAATCATAATTCCATTCTTCGCCAGTCGAAACGTCACGTTCAACACATTTGAACGCCTCGCAGCCCTGTTCGCAGGCCGCAGCAGTTTCCCTCCGGCCACGGTACGCAAGCTGTGGGATTTCTACGGAGACGAAATCGCAAACCCCACAGAAGCTGGCCTGGGTCCCGTCTTACCATCGCAAGCCGCATCGCTGGGCTCAGAATTTTCCCGTACTTCCTTGTGGTACGGCGACAGTATATTTGCTTTTCCCAGACGCTTC
>Ga0265780_10004140_pt1 | contig 18807 bp, 17 predicted proteins | sample P1T30metagenome_FD_192432 | JGI IMG/M metagenome (GOLD analysis project Ga0265780, IMG submission 192432) | Plant litter microbial communities from East Loma Ridge, Irvine, California - P1 T30 | ecosystem: Environmental > Terrestrial > Plant litter > Unclassified | place: USA: California...
AGCTTGGCCGACTGGCCCGGCGTCAGGCCGCCGACGGTGTCGACGACCGCACCGGCCATGCCTGGCAGCGGCGTGATCACGAGGCCTTGCGTGGTCGTGGCGAGCACGGCAGCGTGGTAGACCGTGTTGGCCGGGATGTTGTCGGTGATGACGACACCGCCGACGTTGTTCGCGCTGACGTTGGTGGCCGTGATTTCATAGCGGATGCAGGCGCCCGGTACCGCACCGGTGGTGATGTTGGCGGCGCTGAAGACCGTGTCGGCGACACCGTCGCAATTGGCGTCGAGCGCCTGCGTCTTGGCCAGCGTCAGCTGCGGGCCGGCGGTGACCACGGTGACGGCGTCGTGGATGCGGTCGGTCACGCCGGACGTCGGCGACAAGGCGCGGAAGTACACGTCGGTGGTGCCGTCCGGTGCGCCCGGGGCGACCGTCACGTCGGCATACACCAGCACTGCCGTGCCGGGGTTGGCGGTGGCGCTGGTGATGACCTGGCCGTTTGCATCGCGGAACACGACGGTCCAGCCGCTTGGCAGCGTGGTGCCGCCGAAGGTGCCGTCGGTGCTGGCCGCGAGGTTGAAGGTGTCGGCGCTGCCGCCGGCATTGTTCAGGTACATCGTGAAGCGGGTGGTGCCGCCCGCCGACGTGGTGTTGGTCGCCACTGCCGTTGGTTCCGCGCCAGGCCCGGCGCCCGGTGCGGCCGGGCCGGACGAGTTGGCGGTGATGTCGAGTGCCGCGCCGGTCTGCACGGTGGTGGTGTCGGTCGCGCTGGCGGTGACGGCGCCATTGAAGCCGCTCGTGGCGGTGACAACCAGGTTGTTGGTGGAGCCGTTCGTGGCGCCGGCCGGCAGCGTGGCCACGGCGACGACGTGGAACACGGCGCCGGCAGCCAGGTTGCCGGTGCTGGTGATCGGGGTGGCGTTGTCGGCCACGCCGTCGCCGTTGGCGTCGGCGTAGAACAGCACGCCGGCCATGGCGTAGGCGCCGGTATTGCTCGACGCCAGCGCAAACGTGTCGGCGCCGTTGCCGTTATTGGTGATGGTGTGGGCGTACGTGACCTGCGCGCCGGGGGCGGCGGCCTTGGTTGCGCCGGCCGACAGGCCGATGCTGGCAACCTGCTGGACCACGGTGATGACCGTGTTCGAGGTGGCGCTGCGCGCCGTCATGGTCGAATCCACGTAGGTGGCCGACGCCTGGTTGGTGATCGATGTGCCGGCGGCGGTCGCGGCCTGCGCTTGCGTGCCGTACGCGGCGGCGATGGCGATGGCGAGCGTGGCGGCGTTGCGGGAGGTGGCGAGTTTCATGGTGGTCTACCTTTTTGTTAGGAACGAACGTTGTTGACGGTTGCGCTGTCCAGGCGCATGCGGGAACTGACGGTGCTGCTGGCGCCTGCGGGGATGTCGCCGAGCTTCCAGCGCAAGAAGCGGTATTCGGAAACGGGAACGGTTTCGACGCGCTGCTTGCCGTCGCGGGTGACGGTGCGGGTCAAGGGCAGCGCGGCGAAGTGGGCGCCATCGACGCTGGCCTGGACCGCGGCCGGGGTGGCGCTGTCGGCCACGTAGGCCAGGCCGCCCTTCGGTACCGGCAGCGTGGCCAACACGTCGCGCGCGGCCGTGGTGCCCTTGTTGCTGTAGGTGACCTGGTATTCGATGGTGTCGCCTGGCTGGGCGGCGTCGGTGGCAACCAGTTTGGTGCCGGTCGCGGTCGAGACAACCTTGAAGGCGTGCAACGCCACCAGGACGTTGTTTTCGGCGGACGACGCGACTTGGATGCAGGCAAGCTGCAGCAGGAAGACAGTCAGGATGGCAATGATGCGGTTCACAGTGGCTCCTTCGGTTGACCGCCGGGTGGCGGGCGCGGGTTTCGTATTTGCCGCTTATTGCGACTTTACTGGTTGCAAGATTGCGGACAGGCGAAGATTACCGAATTTACTGGTTTCCTTCAAGTATTATTTCTGAATGGCAATACCGTGTCGCATGAGTGCAACTTGCGGTGGCGAGGCAGCGGTCCCGGGTGTGCGGCCTGCTCCCCGCAAAAAGGCTCTGTGAGCGTTAAGTTGACGAACTTGTACCGGCCGCCGCAGTCATACCCATGTCGAGATAACGCATGGGGCGAACGGAATGGACAGCCTGGTCTTCGAGCAATTCATCATCGGGTTGACGCAAACGCCGCTCTCCTGGCCGGAACTGGCGCAGCTTCGCGCCTGCATCGGCACCATCCACGATCCCGGGGAATGCATCGCGCTGATCGAACAGGCCGCGCTCGGACGCGGCTGCCCGCGCTGCGGTGGCTTGCGGGCGCATCGCTGTGGTCACGCCAGCGGCCTGCAACGCTATCGGTGCCTGGGCTGCCGGCGCAGCTACAACGCGCTGACTGGCACGCCGCTGGCGCGCCTGCGAAAAAAAGAACATTGGCTGGATGGACTATCTGCGATGCGTGCGCGATTCCCTGACCGTGCGCGCGGCTGCCGGCGCGGTGGGCGTGCATCGCACCACCAGCTTTCGCTGGCGCCACCGCTTCGTGCCAGGCGCAATGCGGCAACGGCCCGCCAGTCTCGCCGGGGTCGTCGAGGCGGACGAAACCTATCTGCTCGAATCACAGAAGGGCGCGCGCAACATGTGCCGCCCCGCACGCCATCGCGGGCGCGTGTCGCGCCAGCGCGGCATCCATCGCGATCACGATTGCCTGCTCGTCGCGCGCGACCGCACGGGGCGGACGCTGGATTTTCACACCGGCCGCGGGCCCGTGCGGCTGGCGCAACTCGCGCACTGCCTGTCCGGCCTACTGGCACGGGATGCGTTGCTGATCAGCGATGGGGCGGTCGTTTACCGCCACTTCGCCGCTGCTGCCGGATTGCGCCACAAATATGTCAACCTGCGTGCCGGGGTCAGGGCGCGAGGCGCCATTCACATTCAGAACGTGAACGGCTGGCACAGCCGGTTCAAGAACTGGATGATCCGGTTTCGTGGCGTGGCAAGCCGCTATCTTGCCCACTACTCCGGCTGGCAACGCTTGCTCGATGCGCGTGAGCTCGTGACGCCGGCGCAGTGGCTGCTGGCTGCGGCCAAGCACCACTGGTCGGCACGAGGCTTGTTCAACTAACGCTCACAGAGCCCAGAAAAAACCCGCCGAAGCGGGTCGATGGTGGCAGCGCGCCGGAAACGCGCAACCTTGCCGGCGGCTTGCCGCCAGGCGGGCAAATCAATGCCGGGTATCGGCATTGCCCAGGGTCGAGCGGTCCGGTTCGGCCGGCGTTGAAATATTTTCCAGCGTATGGTCGATGCCTGCCGAATGCTTGGCGGCCATGTCGCCCAGCGAAACGATGCCGATCACCTGCCGCGATTGCGGGTCGATGACCGGCACGCGGCGAATCTGCGCGTCGCCCATCTGGTCGAGCACCTCGTCCACGGTCTGGTCGGGCGAGCAGGTCCGCACATCGGTGCTCATCACGTCGCGCACATGGGACTGGTCCGGCGCCAGGCCGGCGGCGGTCGAACGTACCGTGATGTCGCGGTCGGTGACCATGCCGACCAGCTTGCCGTCGTCGAGCACCGGGATGGCGCCGACGTTAAGGTTATCCATCATCTGTGCGGCACGCTGCACGGTTTCTTGCGAAGTAATGCTTTGTACATCGCTGGTCATCACATCCTGAATTGTTTGCATTGCTGGCTCCATGTGAACGGTGAGAACGGGGCCTGGATGATGCGCTGCTTCGCGCATTCCGGCCGCCAGATTGAAACCCGGAAAATCGTTCCCGAACCGGCCTGTCGGCAAGGAAAGAATGTGTAGGTGCGGTCCCACCCTCACGGGGTAAATGCGCTGATATGACAAAAACCCGGGACCAGTAAGCTTGAATTCCGCGGTCAGCCGGCCGCAATGGCACGTAAATAACTCAGGAGTTCACCATGCGCAAATCTTTGATAGCAGCAGCAATCCTTGCAACCGTCACCAGCCTAGCCATTGCACAAAGCGGCAGTGGCAGTGGCAGCGGTACCAGTGGCGGCGGCACCAGCGGCAGCGGCAGCAGCGGCAGCACCAGCGGGAGTGGCAGCGGCAGCAGTGGAAGCGGCAGCAGCGGCAGCGCTGGTTCGAGCACCGGCGGCGCGTCGCAGAGCGGCATGCAAAGCGGCACGGGCAATACCGATCCGCAATCCGCCGGCAAACAATCCAAATCAAAATCCAAATCGAAACATTCGGGTAGTTCCAGCGGTTCATCGGGCTCGGGCAGCAGCGGCTCGAGTGGTTCCGGCAGCAGCGGCTCAGGCAGCAGCAGCGGCAGCTCGGGCGGCAGTGGCAGTTCCGGCAGCAGCGGGATGAGCGGCACCTCCGGCACGTCGGGCACCAGCGGCATGAGCGGCAGCAGCGGCAGCAGCGGCATCAGCGGTTCCGGCGGCACGGGCGCCACCAGTGACAGCACCACCGGCTCGTCGATCGGCGGCAGCACCTCTGCCGGACAAAGCAGCGGCACCAGTGGCACTTCAGGCCAGAGCGGTACCAGCAGCTCCGGCAGCGAGCGCCGCTGAACGGCAAGCCTGGAGGCGCCGGCATCGTGCCGGCGCCATCCCCCAACCCGTATCCCCAACCCGTATCCCCCATCGGCCGAGGACACCATGACGACTACCGTAAATGACAACCTGGACGACTGGCTGCGCGATGCGCATGCCATGGAGCAGCAGGCCGAGAAGATGCTCACTGCGCAGTCGGAACGGCTCGAGCATTATCCGGCCCTGCGCGCGCGCATCGTGCAGCATATCGACGAGACGCGCTGGCAGCAGGGCATGCTCGACCAGTGCCTGACCCAGCGCGGCATCAGCCGTTCGATCGTGAAGGACATCGGCGGCCAGCTGATGGCGTTTGGCCAGGCAGTGGGCGGCATGGCGGCCAGTGATGAAGTGGTCAAGGGCGCGATGGCAGGCTATGTGTTCGAGAACATCGAAATCGCCACCTACACCTCGCTGATCGCCGCGGCCCGGGCCGCTGGCGATCCGGCCACGGTTTCCGCTTGCGAGCAGATCCTGGTGCAGGAACAAGACATGGCGGCGTGGCTGCTGCAGCACCTGCCCGAAGTTACGCAGGCGTATCTGGCACGCGCGGCAGCCCCTGGCGTCGAAGCCAAGGTTTAGCCGCTCCCGGTCGGCCTGGATCAGGCCGCCATCACCTCTTCCAGCAGCCTGCTCGTGCCGCATGCGAACAGCAGCACATCGCCGGGCCGGCAATGTGCGAGGCCCAGCTGAAATGCCTTTTGCCCCGACACTTCCACCCTGACCTCGGACGGCGATCCCGCATCGGCCAGCCCACGCGCGATCTCGGCCGCGGTTCCGCCGCAGGCACGCCCGCGGTTGTCCTCTTCTTAAATCATGACCTCGTCGAAACTGGCGCAGGCCTGCCCGATGGCGCGCAGGTCCGCGTCGCGCCGGTCGCCCGGTGCGGTTACCACGGCCACCGTGTGGCCGGCGCTCAGCGAGCGTGCCGTGGCTGCCGCGGCGCGGTAGGCGGCCGGGTTGTGCGCGTAATCGACCACCACTGACACGCCCCGCATGTTCACCAGATTCGTGCGCAGCGGGTTCTGCGCCGCATCCGAATAAAAGCTCGCCAGGCCGGCGGCGATGTCGGCGTCGGCGATGCCGCTCGCCATCAGGGCCGCTGCCGCGGCCAGGCTGTTCGCCACGTTGTACTGCGCCCTGCCACCGAGCGACGACGGGATCGCGTCCGCAGGCAGCACGCGCCGGCGCTCGCCGTCCTGTCCGAAAACAAGTTGGCCGTCACTGAGGAAGGCCGCGCGGCCGCCATCGGCAAGGTGCGCCAGCAGGACCGGCGCGTGTTCGTCGAGCGAAAAATAGATGATTTCCGGGCGGTGGCGCAACAGCCCCGGGATCCTGATGCACCTGCGGTCTTCGGCGTTCAGGACCACCGCGCGGCGGGCCACCTGGGCAATCACGGACTTCACCCGGGTCAGCTGGGCCAGCGTATCGATGCCGTCGAGGCCCAGGTGGTCTTCGGTGATGTTGAGCACCACGGCGACGTCGCACTTGTCGAAAGCCAGCCCGCGTTTCAGGATCCCGCCACGCGCGGTTTCGAGAATCGCGAAATCGACTTCCGGTGCGGCCAGCACCGTGCGCGCCGAAAAAAACCCGCTGCAGTCGCCTGAAATGATGCGCTTGCCGTCGAGGTAGACGCCCTCGGTGGTGGTGCAGCCGGTATGCACGCCGGTCATGCGCACGCAGTGCTCGAGCATCAACGAGGTGGTGGTCTTGCCATTGGTGCCGGTGACGGCAATGAGCGGAATGCGGCCGTCGCCGCTGCCGTGGAGCGCGTCGAGGATCGCGCCGCCGGCATCGCGCGGCGTGCCGGCGCTGGGATACTGGTGCATGCGGATTCCTGGCGCGGCGTTGATCTCGATGACGGCGCCGCCCTGCTCGTCCAGCGGCCGGGAGATATCCTGGCAGACCAGGTCGATGCCACCGACGTCGAGGCCGATCTTGCGCACGGCGCGCACGCAGGTAGCGCGCGTTTCCTGCGGCAGCAGGTCGGTCACGTCTTCGGCCGTGCCGCCGGCCGAGAGGTTGGCGGTGCTGCGCAGCACGACCTGCGCACCGGCCGCCGGCACGCTGTCGAGATCGGCGTAGCCCTGCTTGCGCACTTCCATCCCGGCCACGGCGTCGAGGGCGATCCTGGTCAGGATATTGCCATGGCCGGCGCCACGCGACGGGTGGGCGTTTTCTTCCGTGACCAGTGCACGGATGGTGTGTTTGCCATCACCGAGCACGGCCGGCGGGCGCCGGTGCGCCGCCGCCACCACCCTGTTCCCGGCCACCAGGATGCGGTAGTCCTGCCCTGCGATATGCCGCTCGACGATGACACGGCGGCTGCGCTCGTTGGCGCGCTCGAACGCCAGCGCAACTTCGTCGGGCGTCGTGCAGAGAGCGGTCACGCCCTTGCCATGATTGCCGTCGAACGGCTTGACGGCAACCGGCCCTTTCAGGGTGCGCTGGATGCGCAGGGCTTCCTCCAGCGTGGTGGCAATGCTGCCTTCCGGCACCGGCACCCCGGCCTCCTTCAGCAGCGCTTTGGTCAGCTGCTTGTTCGAGGCGATGCCCACGCCGATATGGGCGGTATTGCCGGTAATGGTTGCCTGCAGGCGTTTCTGGCGGCTGCCCCAGCCAAGCTGGAACATGTTCGCCTCCGGCGTGAGCCGGAAGAACGGCATGGCGCGGCGCCGGGCCGCATCGAGGATGGCGCGCGTGCTCGGGCCGATGGCGTGCGCGGCGACAACGGCGCGCAGTGCGGCCAGCGCGGCGTCGAGCGGATACGCAGCGCCGCGCGCGATCGCGCCGATCAGCTCGGTGGCCGCCTTGAATGCGGGCGCGGCCAGCTGCTCGAGCTGGTAGGCGCACACGACGCGGAACTGCTCCGGAACCCCGCGCACGCGGCGGGTCCTGCCGAAGCCGGCCGGCGCGCCGGCCAGGCACTGCAGCTCGAGTGCGACGTGTTCGATGATGTGCCCATGTACGTCCCGTCTTCGAGGCGGCGCACGAACCCGCCGGGCCGGCCCACCGAGCAGCGGTGCCCCTGGAGCGAAGGCAGTAAACCCAGCAGGGCCGGCGTGAAGCCGGGCAGGTCCGCAGAGGACACGCGTGCCAGTTCTTCCAGGTCGAGCAGGGTGAGCAGACAGGTGTTCCGGGTGTAGATATTCGGACCGCGCAGCAATCGTTGTTCCAAGATTTTCACGGTAATGCCTTAGACCATATTTTGGAGAAATTCTTGCAGAGGTGCTGGCGCGGTCTTGCCGTCGATGATGTGGCTCACGCCCGCCTCCGCTTCGGGTGCGCGCAGCAGGTAGCGGCTGCCGGAAGGCAGCAGGTGCAGGCGCACATCGACCATCTCCGGGGTCTTGCCCAATCGAATTTCGTCGATATTGGAAATGATGTGGCGGCCATCGAGAAAGGTCACCATGCCCGCGCCGATGACTTCGACGCCGACGCCATGCTGGACTACCAGGGCGGTATCCTCGTCGATGCCGATACCCTGCAGGCGCGGGTTCTGCGCCACCACGGTCAGCAGCCGCGACAGGCGATGGCGCTGCGAGAAGTGCTGGTCGATCACCACGTGGATCAGCAGCGCGAACCCGGCGCCCAGGCTGATGGCGCCCTTCTCCGGCGTCAGCTCGACGTCGCTGTCAGCCAGCATGTGCGCGGTCATTGCCGACGCGCCGGCGCTGGTGCCGGCAATGCAGGCGCCCCGTTCCAGCGCCGCATGCAGGGCGGCCTCGACCAGCGTCCCGCCCAGCACGCCCAGCAGGCGTTTCTGGTCGCCGCCCGTCATGAAGATACCGTCGGCGTCATCGAGCGTACGCACCAGTTCCGCATCGTTGGCTTCGCCACGGCCCGGCACATGCAGGGGCGAGCGCCGTTCCACGCCAAGGTCGCCGAAAGCCTTGTCGTAGACCTCCCACATTTCGTCCGGCACGGTACTGGCTGCGGTGATCACCACCAGCTTTTTGTCGGCGCCGCCGGACAGTTCGACAAACCGCGTGAGAATGTCCTTGCCGTCCTCGCGGTCCTCGCCGCCACCGATGATCAGGAGGCTCCCGCGCCCCGCATGCGCACGCGACGGTTTCGCTTGCTTACCCATGGCCCACCTGCGCTTCCGGCATCGGGCGGTTGCTGAAACTGCCGCCCGCGCTGCGGGTGACGGCAATCAGCCCGACATCGATATCGCCGCCAAACAAGCCGACGCCGCGCGCCAGTGCGTCCTGCAGGGGCGTGCCGCCGGCAATCCATTGATAGACCGTATGCGCCAGCAGGTGCCGCACGATGTGTTCGCCGATACCGGTCGCCGCCACCGCGCCCTCGGGCCCGGCGAAAAAGCCGCTGCCGATGATCGGCGTGTCGCCCACGCGTCCCAGCAGCGAAGGCGCGGAACCGCCCGTGGAACACGCGACGGCAAAATGGCCGTCGGCGTCGCGCGCCACCGCGCCGACCGTATCGCAGGCGCGTGGCCACGGCCGCGCATAATTCCAGTCCCGTTCGAAGCGGGCGTTTTCAATGCGCGGCATGGCCGGTTCGCTGCCGGCCAGCTGCGCCAGCAACGCTGCATGCCTGGCGCGCGCCTTGTCGCCAATGGCGGGATGGTCGTCGAAGCCGGCACGGCGCGCATAGCGTTCCGCGCCCTCGCCTGCCAGCAGCCAGTGCGCGGTGCCGGCCACCGCGCGCGCCACCAGCACCGGATTTTTGACGCGCTGGATGCAGGCGACGGCCCCCAGGTTTCCCCGCGTGTCCATGATCGAGGCATCCATTTCGACGGTTTCGCCATCGAGGCACAGCACCGAACCGCTGCCCGCGTTGAAGCGGCCATCGTCTTCCATCACCACGACTGCCGCGACGGCGGCCGCCAGCGCATCCTCACCTGCATCGAGCCGGTGCAGCCCGGCCAGCGCCGCTTCCCGGCAACCATCTTCATCTTCCTTGCTGCCGCCGGCGCCGCCATGCACCACCACCAGCGGCCCGTTGAACCGGTCTGCCATCCCTCTCTCCCCGCACCACATTGAATGATCACGCCGGCCATGCGGCGGCGTCCGTGTCCATCATAGGATGTCGGCACGCGCCGCCGCGCCCGATTGCCTGCGCGAAAAAATGGAGTGAAGCGCCCACGCCGCCACCAGCGCCGTGGCCACGCACAGCGGCGCCACCAGCGGCTTGCCGCGCGTGGCGAGGAAGGTATAGAGCGAGGTTTCGTGGACCCGGCTGCGATGGCCGCCCTGGCGCTCCTGCAACTCCGGGCCGCGGGGCTGGAACAGCGCATCGTGGCGCCCGGCGCGCGCGCGCGCCCCGCTCTGCTGCTGCCGGAAGGCGAACGCGCGCATCAGCCGGTCGAGCGTGCGCGGGACACGGTTAGCGCCCAGCGATACCAGGCGCGCCGCCAGGCCGACGAATACGTCGCGCGGTCCGTGCTGGGCGCTGTGCAGGATTGCTTCGGCCACCACCTCCGGCGCAAACAGCGGCGCCGGCAGCTCGGGGTCGGCCGCCATGTCATTGCGCGCATGCGCTGTCAGCATCGTGTCGATGCCGCTCGGGCGCACCAGCGTGACGGACAGCGGCAGGCGCGCCTGGTCGATTTCCATGCGCAGCGCATCGGTAAAACCCTTGACTGCCTGTTTCGACGCCGAATACATGCCCTGCAGCGGCGCGGCGCGGTCGGACAGCTCGCTGCCCAGGTTGATGATGGTGCCGCCATGGTATTTCATCAGCCGCAGCGCCATCAGGGAGCCATGGACGACGCCCCAGAAATTGGTGCGGAACAGGCGCTCCTGGTCTGCCAGCGGCACCTGATCGAGGCGCCCGTAGATGGACGTACCGGCGTTGTTGATCCACGTATCGATGCGCCCGAAATGCGCCACCGCCGCGTTGCCGAGCGCGGTCACCTGCTTGGCCACGCCGACGTCGGCGGGTACCGCCAGCGCCCGCGCGCCGGAGCGGCGCAGCTCCTCGGCCAGCCGCTCGAGCGCGGCCCCGTTGCGGGCCGCCAGCACGACTTTCGCCCCGCGCCTGGCCGCCATGCGCGCGGTGGCCAGGCCGATGCCGCTGGTGGCGCCGGTGATCACGATGACCTGCGACGCCAGCGGTTTCATTGGTTTCAGTCGTTTCGATTGTTTTGCCATGGTGTTCCCGTCATCGGCGCATTCAGCGCCCCCTGGGCACGAAGGTGTAGGTCTCGCCATGCGCCAGGTAGCTGACCTGGCCCGCGAGGCCCGCCGCCTTGACTTCGCGGGCGAAGTCCGCAAGCGGGGACTTGAATACGTCGTAATCGTCGTAATGAATCGGTATGGCGTGCTTCGGCTGCACGATCTGCAGCAGTTGCACGCCGCCCTGCGCATCCATCGTCACCTTGAACACGCCGAGGATGCGCGTGCCGCCCAGGTGCAGCAGCGCGAGGTCGATGCCCGGGAAGCGCTGCGGGATGGCTTTCAGGTCGTCGTAGACCAGCGTGTCGCCACTGATGTAGATGCGGTAGGACGGCGCGGCCGTATCCGGACCGAAATCGAACACCGACCCCATCACGCTGGGCAGCAGCGCCTGCATGCCGAGCTTGCCGTGCCGGCCCGGCACCGCCGTGATGCGCAGGCGGCTGGCGCCCTTTTCCACCTCGAGGCGGTCCCATGGATCCAGGCCGACCGCGCGCACGAAGCCAAGGCGCCTGAGCGCCTGCGCCGCGCTTTTGGTGGTGGCGATCGGCGTGTTCTTGTCGAGCTTTTGCTGGACCAGTTTGTCGAAGTGGTCCTCGTGCATGTGCGACAGCACCACCAGGTCGATCGGTGGCAACTGTTCGAGGTCGATGGCCGGATTGGTCAGGCGCGTCGATGTCAGGCCGTAGCCGAGGTGGACCCGTTCGCCCTTGTGCAGGAAATTCGGGTCGGTCAGGATGGTCAGTCCCTGGTAGCGCAGCAGCACGGTGGCGGTGCCGATGAACTGCACGCTGCCCTTGCCGGCGGCCGCCTCCGTTCCCGCCGGCAGCCTGAGGGCGATGGCCGCGCCGGCAGGCGCGCCGGCCTGCCCGACGGCGTCTGCCGACAACGCGAACAGCAGCAGCGCCAGCACGGCGGCACCTGTCCTTGAGCGAGGTGTAAACATGGATTGTTCCTTGTAGAAGCACGCTGCCAGTCTGGTCGTCACCACGGTAGCACGCGCCAGTGCACCGCGCCGCCAGCTTGCCTGCTGACACCGCCGTGCGTGCACGCAAGCGCGCTTGCCAGCGCCACGCTTCGCACTTTTGCGCTAAGGTCGGCCATGGTCCAACCAGCGAGGAAAATATGTCGAGGATCGTCGTGATGGGCGGATCGGCCGGCGCCATCCATGTCCTGAAAATCGTCCTGGCGGCGCTACCGGAAAATTTTCCCGCCGCGATATTGATCGTCACGCATATCGGCGCGAACCGCAGCATCCTGCCCGATATCCTGCAACGCGTCAGCGCGCTGCCGGTACGCCATGCCACCGATGGCGAGCCCATCATTGCTGGGCGCGTGCTGCTCGCGCCCAGCGACGAACACCTGACGGTGGTCTCCGCGGGCGGGCAAATGTACGTGCGCCTGGCGCATGGCCCGCGGGAAAACCATTGCCGCCCCGCCATCGATCCGCTGTTCCGCTCGGCCGCGGCAGTGTGCGGTGCCGGCACCATCGGCGTGGTGCTGACGGGCTACCTGGACGACGGCACCGTTGGCTTGCAGGCGGTCAAGGCGCGCGGCGGCATGGCCATCGTGCAGGACCCGCTGGAGGCGGAAGCGCCGGACATGCCGGCCAGCGCGCTGAAGCATGTCGCGGTCGACCTGAAGCTGGGCGTGCGCCAGATCGCGCCGGCGCTGGTCACGCTCGCCGGCGCCGCCGTGCCGCCGCCACGCACGCATGATGACAATGCCCAGGCCGGCGTGCCGGACTGGATCGACATCGAAAATCGGCTCACCGGGACGGACAGCGATATGGAAGACCTGGAACAACTCGGCACACCCTCTTCGCTGACCTGTCCCGAATGCAACGGCGCCCTGTGGGAAGTGCGCCGGCCCGGCCCGGTCCGCTACCGCTGCCACACGGGGCATGCCTTTACGGCCAGGGTGCTGGAGGCCATGCAGGGAACTGCGGTGGAGGACGCGATCTGGGGAGCGATCCGCGCGCTGCACGAGCAGGAACGCCTGTTCACCAAGCTGGCCGACAAATCGCTGCAGGCGGGCCAGAAATCCTCGCGGGCGGAATACCAGGCCAAGGCGGATCAGGCCCGGACGCACGCACAATCCCTGCGCGAGCTGATCGCCGCGCGGGCGCTGGTGGTGACGCAGGAAGTGGTGTGACGCTCCGTCGCCGGGCCTGCCGCACGATGCGCCCGTTGCCGGGAGCGCGGCCGCGCACGGCGTTGGCGCTTGCTAACCCTGGTTTCCACCGCATCGATCGATCCGGTCCCGCAATGCGCACGCCGGGAAGCCGCCAGCGCCCGGGGCAGATCCTATCGACGCACCGATTCCGTTTTATAAATGAAATCCCGTGCTGGCAACGACCGTTTACAATCTGCCGAGGTATCAATCGGTATCAATTATAAAATTACCGATAGTAAATAAGTGGGAGTACGCATTGTTCGACCGGTGGTTCGGCCTTGCGTCGTTCCGGCGCGTGGCGGGCTTCGTTGCCAATCATGTTTACACCTTGGGGAAATCCATGCTGCTCAACTTCAGCGCTCTCCGCCGCCATGGCCTTACATGCCTCTCGTTGCTCGTCGTGGCGTTCGCGGCCGGCAGCGCCAGCGCCGCGGCCAACCCGCCCATCGACGTCAAGGTCGACGGCTTCACCGACCAGTATGCCCGGGTGAACGGCGTACGCCTGCATTACAAGATCGGCGGCAAGGGCAGCCCCGTCGTCCTGCTGCACGGCTACGCTGAAACCGGCCATATGTGGATCCCGGCAATGCGCGAACTGGTCAAGACCCACACTGTCATCGTGCCCGACCTGCGCGGCGCCGGCGGCTCGGAAAAACCGGCGACCGGCTATGACAAGAAAAACATGGCAGTCGATATCCATGAGCTGGTGAAAACCATCAGCACCGAGCCGGCCGTCGTGGTCGGCCACGATATCGGCATGATGGTGGCGTATGGTTACGCCGCCCAGTTTCCAGCCGACACCCGCCGCCTGGTGGTCATGGATGCATTCGTGCCCGGCATCGGCGACTGGCGCGGGGCGTTCCCCACCGCCGCCGTCTGGCATTTTTACTTTTACGGAGATACGCCGCTCGCGCTCGTGAAGGGCCGCGAACGCATCTACTTCGAGCATTTCTGGAATGATTTTTCGGCCGACAAGAACAAGTCCGTCAAGGAAGCCGACCGCAAGCTCTATACCGCCGCCTACTCCCAGCCGGGCGGCATGCGTGCCGGTTTCTCCTACTTCAGCGATTTCGACCGCGACGCGGCCGACTTCGGCCCGATGAGCCTGACGAAGCTCACCATGCCCGTCCTGACCATCGCCGGCGAAAAGTCCGCCGGGGCGTTCCTGGGCAACCAGGCGCAACTGTATGCCACGAATGTCAAAAGCATCATCGTGCCGGGCTCGGGCCATTGGCTGATCGACGAGGCCCCCGAGCACGTGGTGCCTGCGCTGTTGGCGTTTATCGAATGAACCGCTTTCGAGCGGGCGGTGTGATCGCGACAGCCTGAAAGCACGCCGCGAAGCAGCGCCAGTCTGGCAGGTTCTCGGATAGCGGCTTCGGGGGTTTGATCGATCCGGCAGAAGAATGAAACCGGCCGCTGTGCAGGGTTCAACATTCACTCGTTACATCAGGAACGCTTTAGATCATGAATTCAGAACATCATTAATTCATAGCGTCATTAATTCATAACCTCATTGACTCATAAAATCATTTACTCATAACATCATCACTATTGAACAGCATTGACGAATCAAGGAACTGGCTCGGTGCGTCGTGCGCTCGCTGAAGGACCCACGGGCGGACGCGCATGATGGCGAAACGGCGAGCCAGGCGAGCCGGCATCCCACGATCCCTTTTGCCAATCGTGCGGTGTCCGATCGGAACTTCCACCGGCGCTCCAGCGTTGTTCATCTGGCGTCGCGGTCGGTCCGCAACCCGCGGGATCCGCCGGCCGGGTATTCACCAAACCCCAGTTGGCAGAGCGCATCGATGGGACAATGTTTGCCTGATAAAACGCAATCACGCTGGAACTCATTTACTCGCGGCCTCATAGGCTCATAAACTCGTTGCCCGGGACTAGTGAACCTTTCGCACGGCCCGCCACGGCTCGCGTAGCACGATGCACCGCGGGTCCAGTCATGCGCGTCGAACGCGGCCGAAACAGCACTCCTTAACTCATCAACTCATCGACTCATCAACTCATCAACTCATCGACTCATTCACGCCGCCGCCACAGTCATGCCTTGCCAGCATACTCCCGGAGAAACTCCGTCATGATTTCCTTCATCGTTCTCCCGCTTGCGGCGGCCTTGACCTTGACCGCCACGTGCAGGTCCTTGGGGACGTCGAAATTGACACGCACCGTTGCCACCGGCTCGATCGCCTGGTGGGCGGCGGCAACGTGCGGCGCGACCGGCGCGGGCGCCGTTGTTGCCGCGGCGAGCTGTTTGATGGATGGCGTTTTCATGTCAGATGACCTTCTCACGGATAAGTTCGTTCAGAATCGACTGGATATCCTCGGCCGCTTTGGACCGCGGACGATACTCGAGCGCCGTCCGCGAAGCCAGGTCGGCCAGGCGGTGGGTCGAGCGTTCGGTCAGCTGGGCATCGAGCACCGGGAAGCCATACTCCAGCAGTGCCTCGCTGATGTCGCGCGTAATTTTTTCTTTCTTGTCGCTTTGCGTGACGATGAAATACGCCGCCGGCAATCCGCCGGTCAGCGCCTGGCGCTGCTTCACCAGGGCGACCGTGTCCGCGGTCGACTCGAAATCCTTCCATGCTGCCTGCACGGGAATGATCACCACCTCCGCCGCACGGATGGCCGCGGCAGTCGTGGCACTGACGCCCGCGCCGCCGTCGATGAAGACGTAATCGTGTGTCTCTGCCTGCGATTTTGCATTGCTGGCAATGGCCCCTGCAATATCGACGCTGATGACCGCCGGCGCACTGTCGGGATCGGCATCGCAGCGGCGGGCATACCACTTCACCGAGGTGCGCTGGGTATCGGTATCGATGACGAGCACCTTTTTCTTGTGCGACGACGCCAGGGCCGCGGCCAGTGCCTGCGTCAGCGTGCTTTTGCCGACGCCCCCTTTTTGATTCACAACACTAATAATGAGGCCCATATGCGTCCTTCAAAAAATCTGTCCGTAAACAATCATGGCATCAAATAGAAGATGCACTCGCCCGAGTGAATGAGGAGACGATGCGACGAGCGAACAAGTATTTGAGTCTATGAAGGAACGAGCTTGTGAGTGTATGAGTGATTAAAGCTTGGAGTCAATGATCTTGACGCGGCGTTGCAAAGTCCTGGCTTGCCCACCAGAACTGACAGGGTCCGGCCAACTTCATGCGCCGCATCGTTACGCCATGTGCCGCCATGGGAGCGCCGACTCGCTCCCCATGCCCTTGCCGTGGCTGGTCCGCGTGGCGGAACTGGCCCGTGCGGTGACTCCGCGAATACTGCTTGATCTATCTATCGGTGCTGCCTAACATACAACCATATGGTTTCACTTAAAACGAGAGCGAAGAGTCGCTCAATCAATTATTTCGTGCGCTGGCGGATGGCACGCGCCGGGACATCCTGGCCCGCTCGATGACCGATACGCCGTCGGTGTCCGACCTGGCGGCGCACTACGATATGAGCTTTGCTGCTGTGCAAAAGCACGTCGCCGTGCTCGAGCGCGCAGGCCTGATCCGGAAGCGTGCGCAGGGGCGCGCGCAGCTGGTCTCTGCCGACCACGCGCGGCTCAAGCGCGCCGGCAAACTGCTTGACCATTACGACGCCATCTTGCGCCAGCGCCTGGCCCAGCTCGACGATGTTCTTTTACCGAAAGGAAATTGATCGTGCCACTGACCTCCCTTACCAAAGACGCCGCCACGCTTACCCTCACGATCGGCGGCGACTATCCGGTGCCGCAACAACGCTTGTGGGATGCGTTCGCCGATCCACGCCAGCTCGAGCGCTTCTGGGGGCCACCCGCCTTTCCCGCCACGTTCACGCACCATGATTTCCGGCCCGGCGGCCGCGCCGAGTACTACCTCTCCCTGCCGGAAGGGCAAACATGGCATGGTGCGTGGAAGTTCACCAAAGTCGATCCCATCAACGCGTTCGAAGCCGATGACGGCGACGACAATGCCGCCGATGACAATCTGCCCGCATCGATGAAGTTCGACTTTTTTACAACGCCGACCGGCGCGCGCCTGCATATCGTCACGCGATTTACCAGTCTCACCGCGATGGAACAGACCATTCCGGGAATGGAACAAGGCCTGCGTGCGGCAATGCCGCAACTCGACACCCTGCTCGCCGAAGCAAGCCCGGCCGCTGTACCGGCCGGGGCAATCAAACATGCCAAGGCCATCCAGGAGCCATCGTGACGGCGACAACAGGGGCATGCCCGGGCCCGGCGTGACGTCCAGGCTGGCGGCGGCCGGGTTTAGGCCAGGCAAATGCGTGCCGTGGCGCGGCCGGACCCGCGTGCCCGGTCTTGCGCGGCGCCTTACTTGAGCGCACGATAGGACCAGTACGTGAACCATCCACCATTCACAACAGGAGCGAGACAATGATCAAGGTCAGCGTGATGTATCCGAACGGTCCCGAGGCCCATTTCGACGATGCCTACTACAGGGACCGGCACATGCCCATGGTCAAGAGCCTGATGGGCCAGCACTGCAAGTACTATACTGTCGACCGGGCCATTTCCAGCGGCCTGCCCGAATCGAACGCACCTTACATTGCCATGGGCCACCTGTTCTGCGATTCGGTCGCGGCATTCGAGGCCGGCTTCGGCCCGCACGCCAAGGAAATCATGGCCGACATTCCCAACTACACCGGCCAGACACCGGTGATCCAGATCAGCGAAGTCCTGGTCGGCTAGCGCAGCGATCGCGGTACCCGCGGCAGCGGCGCCAACACCGCGATCGGCGCCACGCTGCCGCCGTGCCGGCGCTGCTGAGCGACCGGAACTGTAGAATACGGCGTTTCCCGATCCGCCTTCGCGTTACGCCGCGCTCGGCTTCCCCTCATGCACACCCTGCAACAACTACGGAATGGCGCGCTGGCGGGCGCAGTCCGGCTTCAACTGTCGTGTGGCCTCACGGAATTTCCGCCAGAGATCTTCGACCTCGCGGACACACTCGAAATACTGGATCTGTCCGGCAATGACCTGACAACACTGCCCGCCGACCTTCCGCGCCTGGCGAAGCTGCGCATCATTTTCTGTTCGTCCAATCACTTCACCGTGCTGCCCGCCGTCCTTGGCGCCTGCAAGCAACTGACCATGATCGGCTTCAAGAGCAACCGCATTCGCGCGGTGCCCGGCGCGGCGCTGCCTCCCTCGTTGCGCTGGCTGATCCTGACCGACAACCAGATCACGGCGTTGCCAGCTGAAATCGGCCTCTGCACGCAACTGCAAAAGCTGATGCTCGCCGGGAATGAACTAAGCGACCTGCCGATGGAACTGGCCGCCTGCAGGAAACTGGAACTGCTGCGGATCGCCGCCAACCGCCTTGTCGCCCTGCCGCCGTGGCTGCTGGAGATGCCGCGCCTGGCCTGGCTGGCCTACGCCGGCAACCCGTTCAGTGCGGCGGACGACGCAGCATCGACCGGGGATGCGAACCCGGCTGGTATCGCATGGAAGCAATTGCGCCTGGAGCAAAAGCTGGGCGAAGGCGCGTCCGGCGTCATTCACCAGGCCGTGTTGCATGAGCGTGCTCCGGACCCGGCCGCTGACCGGCAAGAACAGCCAGCTACCGGCGCGCGCGCGGTGGCGGTGAAACTGTTCAAGGGCGCCATCACGAGCGACGGCCTGCCGCGCTGCGAACTGGCCGCGTGGATCGGCGCGGGCGCCCACGCCAACCTGATTCCGGTACTTGGTGAGGTGCGCGACCATCCGGACGGCGTGCATGCATGCGTCATGACGCTCGTCGAGCCCGGGTACCGCAACCTGGCCGGACCGCCCAGCCTGGACAGCTGCACGCGCGACATCTATCCGGACGACAAAAGCTTTACGCCGGCCGCCCTGCTCCGCCTCGCCGGCGGCATTGCATCGGCGGCGCATCACCTGCATGGGCGCGGGATCCTGCATGGCGACCTGTACGCGCATAATATCCTGCATACCGGTGTCGGAG
>Ga0265780_10004141_pt1 | contig 18805 bp, 16 predicted proteins | sample P1T30metagenome_FD_192432 | JGI IMG/M metagenome (GOLD analysis project Ga0265780, IMG submission 192432) | Plant litter microbial communities from East Loma Ridge, Irvine, California - P1 T30 | ecosystem: Environmental > Terrestrial > Plant litter > Unclassified | place: USA: California...
GGTAGTTCAGAAGTGAAGTACCGTATGACTCGGTAAGCCATGTAAAGCAGGATTGTGGCCCCAATTGTTGCGCGGAGAGAAAGTTGCCCGATGTAGTAATTGACCAAGTGTGATTCGTAGGCTTCGGTTGTGCTGTTCAGGGATGAATTCACGGCAAGCAGGAGCGTTGCCAACTCTGGGGCCAGCAAGTCCGAAATCGCTCCATCCATGTTGGTCGACCCAATTTACAAGCGCAGAGAATCGTGGTTTCTAGAAGATCGGTCATCTGGGTATTTCTGCGTACTTGTACACTTTACGAAGCTCGGACGCCGAATCTGCTCTTTGCATAATGGTGGTCAGCGAAGTTCAGCCTTGTGACATGCTAAGCTCACCAGGCGTACGGTGCATAAGGCTGCACCATCTTTTCCAATCATAATCAGTCTGGGTCAGATTCCGCCCCAGTCTTAGCTCGCGAGAAGTACTTGACAACCGAAGTTCGCACTCAATTGCGAGTGACTGTCGAATGGTCTGAGGCGTTCGTCAGCAAGATCGCTTACAGGCAGCGCCACGGGCGTGACTCGTACGGCTAAATGTAACAAACATCCAATCAGCATACCTAGATAGCGCCTCGCTGAGGCTAGGCCCCCAATGTAACGGATGGTTGCAGCAAACGCCCATGTCGAGATCATGCGACCGCAACTCATAAGCTCCACATGATGAAAAGAAGAGGCAAGAATCAGACGTTTCTCCTTTTCAGACAACATGTCTTTTATCCTTACTGGAGATTGGTGACAGCCATTGCTCATCTACTAACGCCAGGTCGAGATGGATACCCATCACTACGTAGAGGTCCCTGAAATGGCATGCGCTGAGACATGTTCATTACCGCTTCAAGATATCATCAAAGAAGCTGTCTAGATGTAGTGTGTGCTTCTGTAAGATACCGCATATCACAAGTGCAAATCGTGGACGCACCGCGGAACCGTCCGCATTTGCAGTCGTAAATACATATCGTTACGCTCCAGTGAATGACCCCAGCTCTTTGTTGCTTCTTTGCTTCCAATTCGATGACAGTATGAGTCTGGAATACCCCAGGTGTTCGGAGTTTTCTTATTGTACCAAAGTCGCTAGCTGACCTCTGCAGAGAGCTTGTTTGCAGTTCTGTAGCCCAGTTCTTCTTCCAGTCCCATTCTGACCATGTTCCGAACGTATTTGTCATCTCTGCTGTGGTTCCCTTGGGTACATGGGTCACTGCACGGCCACCTAGCAATCCAAATATAATTGCATGACTGTGAGCAGTCAACGTCGACGATGTCCCAAAAGTGGGGCAGTGATCGACCTCAACGTAGGCAATTTCCCCTTCCTGAAGCACAAGTTTGTCCAGAAGGAATCTCGTTGGATTTGCTTCGAGCCCCGTGGTAGAATGACCCGGAGGCAAAGCATTTTTTCCAAGGCCAGTGGAGTATCCCGTCGTCACCGTAAGACCGGTGACGATGCAGTGGCTGTCGGTCAGAATCCGGTCCACGGCCATCCGACATTGCCGCCCGTTCAAGTTTCCTTCGTGATTAGTCTCGTTGTTGATGACAAGATACATGACCACTGTCTCAGTATCGTCGACCTCTTCGGTGCTCAAAGTTGCCAGCTTCGATCCTGGTAGGCGCTGCCACCGCTCGTCGTCAATATGCTCCAGCCAAATGCCCAGAACTTGTGCTTGGGTATTCAAACAGTTCAACAGGCCGATGACTCGATCTTGGCCTATTTTTATACAAGGCAGGGCAATTCTTAGGCCGTTGTTCGTGACTTCGTGTGTCTTTGCTTCCGCCGACTTGCCCAGTCTCGTGAGCTGGACAGAACTCGACCCTTCAAACCAAGCAGGAGATGACGCCAGAACCGAACTTGTTGTGTACTCTTGTGATGGAGCTTGCCATGCGAAAATGGAGTGCTCGTTGCTCTGCCTCATAATTTCCAGCTGGAGACGACAAAATGCACGATCTCCCTCACCATACAGCATTGGCATGTTCACTCCCATGATCCCCAACAAACAATAAGCCATATCCTCGACCCTCGTTGTTTTCCTGAGTGCTGCCCAGCTAAGCCTAGATGCGATGGTAGACTGTCTGATAATCGTACGATCAAGTAGAACTCGCGGGCTTATCTTTGTGACATCCTCGACGATGTCAATTAACCTTGCCTTCGTCCCAAGCCACTCCCATGCTTCATTGTAGAACTCGACGATCTCTGGAGCTATCAGCTCTTGCAGAGTCCACCCTCTCGTGAACCAACGAGAGCTCCTCATTTCATATTGCCAGCTATCTCCCGTAAAGACGTCAGGTAGATATGCATAGCATATTGCACTCCGCCAATACCAGCTGTACATAGAATTGATCGCTTCGGATAGCTCCGCGGAGCTTCTCTTGTCTATGCAGCACGTATCAATCCACGCGAATTTGAAGCCATCGCGAAGTGCTAGGCGGCAGCACCCAGCTATTTTCGAATATCCAGCCATGTGTCGTGCATGCGGCTTGCCGATGTCGTCGAAGGTGACCTCTTCCGCGCCCCAGGTATGCGAAAGAATGACATACTCGGGTATATCCACGAAGAAAGCATGGAGCTCAAGCGTCGTTGCGTCGAGTAGCCACATCTTAGAGGTCGCTGAAGCTGAAGTCACGAGCTCAGCCGGATAGCTCTACCGGCCGCCGCAGAAGCTGCGGATTGTGCTATCACAGCTACGATTTCGCTGGCATCGTATGGTGTTTCAGAAGTACAATGGCGGCGGTCGAAGGTGTTGAAATGAGAAGGCTGGGATGGAGATGATGGACTTGGCTTGGTGGCGGTGGCGCTAATTCCCCTTGAGAACAAGCTAGAGCCATATTAACGATAGCGTACTCAGCCCTGAGATCGCTGCGTCTTCATCCTCAAACCAAAAGTAATAGGTCATTATTAAAACGAATGCACACCGTGGTAGCCGTAATGACGTATGATCTGATTTCTGACGCGATGCTGTACCGTGACAACTACATTGAGATGAGATGAGCGGTTTGTAAGGCGCTGCAGCCTTCCAACGGCGACACAATTGCTACTCATCGAGAAGCAGTGAGTCTGGGCACACTATACTCCTTCCACCGACCATAAAAATCGACAACAAGATCGGGTAGGAGATCACGCTCGACTGCCATGACTTTCCCGAGCCTCAAGGATGCACCATCACCGCCAATCACGTCAATATCCAAGAAGTCTTGCCTCCCACGGAACCACGTCTTCTTCCACTCCTTGCCATCTTTCACCGTAAACGGCTTCTCGGCGTTGATCTTGATCTTCGACGTCGTGTTCGCTTTCACCTGCACCCCGGTCATATGCGAGCGCTTGTTAATGCTGTACCATGCCAGGACATCCACGATAATAGGCGGTCCGTTTATCTCGCGCGGCGAAGCCCAGCGAGAGTAAACTACTGTTGCGTTCGGCTTCGTCGCCTGCTCCATGGAGTATTTCTCCATGGCGTCGAGCATGTTCAGGGTCCCAGACAAGACTTTGTTGATGTTGAATTGACTGGCAACGAGGGTCATGCCGCCGTCCGTCAAGACTGAGAGGTATTGTGACACGAGTTTGGCCGTCATAGCGTCGGCCGTGGTTGGCGGCGGCGGCAGGTCGTTACGCGCTTGTTGGTTCTCTTGCAGGTTTTTGAGACGTTGCTGCATGGTGTTCCAGAGGATCCCGAACTCCTTCAAGGAGTAAATCTCGAACACAGGTAGGTGTGATAGATGCGCGAATGGGCCAGGCATCTCCGTTTGTGGTGGGGGCGGATTTGCGTATGCCTGACTGCGGTAGCCATTGGGAGTCGCATGTACCATGCCGTGCTGTAATGGCATAGTACCTTGCTGGGGGTATTGGGTCTGCATCGTGATAATGTGTGAGCAGTGATGGAGCAGAAGGAGTCGCAGATCTGGACGTCCAGATATAGTCGCGGACAAGCTAAGAGCTGAAGTGCTCCTGTGAGCTCTCCCCTCATCTGTCTCAGCCCAAACACAGCCCTCAATCTATATCTGTGATGGCCGGCTATTGCAGAGTTCATAGGCTAGAGTATGAGCACAAGTCATTGTGCCCAGCATGTGGGCGAAGAAGAAGGCCAAACAAATCCTCGGGGCACCGAAACCTCGCTGCGAACCCTTACGCTAATTGGTGTCGTGTATCTGCACCGTTCAGCCGCACCTGCATCTTCAGTCGATGTTGATAAAACAATTCGCATTCTTCGCATTGCCACTGCCGATTACGCGCACGCTTCGGAGCGTGTTGCAGTAACTGTAGACGCCGGACATCGAAGTATCTTCCTCTTCGCGTTCGGGACTTTAGACCAATTAAGTACTGAGGCGGAAGCTTGATCGCCATCGTGAGGAAGGTATGGAGAGGATGAATCAAAGAAAAGTAACTATGCGCACCTGTTAATCTCGCATCTTACCATCTATCATCATCTTCTAGCCAGTCTAATATCTTTGACACAATCTTCTGACTTATTGTCGTACTCCGACCTGCTGCTGGTGATGAGTGTCATATTCAGGAGCTGGCGAAAACCATGACGCGACTTTGATCTCAATACCTAGGCTTAGCGTGCATTGAGCCACATCCTTCGGCTCCCGTCTCATCATCGTGAAGAACAACAACTCCATCTCCTCCGTCTAACAGCACATGTCGATTCGAGCAGCAGCCGTTACCGGAAGCCGTTGAAACAGTGCCGATCTCCCCACGTTTCTCAAAAATGGGATCGGAACACTCCCGGCACCAATCCCACGTGTCTTTCCGCCCCGACCTGATAGGCGGAACTGTATACGAAGCATGGTTAACCAGACTTACCTTCCTAGACTACCCAAGTGGTGACATAAAACCTAAGACGCCCAGCATTGACGCAATTGCATGTTGCAAAACTGTTGTGTGATTGGCGGATAGTTAAATGCTACGATCGACATGGACAAGTTCGAGCACGCATCGAACGCCATTAAAGACCAACGAGTATGCCTCTCTTGTCTATACAAACGGTAGGAGCAGACGACTTCATCCCGTCAAGATGCATCTCAACATCTTCACCACCCTCACGCTCGCCGCGTCTACCGCGACCTCAGCCATGATCCCCCAGCCAGAGGCTCGAGCAGCAACCCAAGACTTCCGCAGCATATCCTTCAACATTCGCTACGCCGCCAGCGCATCAACTTACGAGCGCCCTTGGTCCACCCGTGGCCCGCTCGTGATCTCCCAACTCAAGAACGCCGCTTCCACCGCCACAAGCTCTAGCTCCATCCCCATCATCGGTCTGCAAGAAGTCCTCTACCAGCAACTCCAAGACATCAAATCCGGACTTGGATCGTCGTGGACGCACCTCGGTACCGGCCGCGACGACGGCAAGCAAGCTGGCGAATTCGTCCCGCTGCTCTACCAGCCTGGCGTACTGAACCTCGTGAACTCAACGCAGAAATGGCTCTCACCCACGCCTGATGTACCATCGTTCTGGCCCGGCGCAGGAAGCAGACGCTATGTCATCGTCGCTGTATTCGAAGTAATCAAGAACGGCAAGCGAATCATCGTCGCGAACACGCATCTCGACAATGCGAGCCAGACCGCTCGCGTCGAGGGCATCAAAGTCGCGCTCAAAACCATAAAAGACGTACGAACCACGTACGGAAACGATCTGGGCATTATCTTGACCGGCGACTTCAATTCCGAGCCCGGCACTGGCGATGCGTACGGCACGACTGACGCGGATGGCTTGGTCGACGAACTGTACAATCTCGCGGCTGTGAATCAACGCTTTGGACCGTACGGAACGTTCAGTGGATTCAACCCCAATGCGGAGCCGAATACGCGAATTGACTTTGTGTGGCTGGGCCCGAATGCGAGTTCGACGTGGGCGGTGAAGAGGTATGAGGTTGTGAGTAATGTTGTGGGTGGGGTGTATATTAGTGATCATAGGGCTGTTGTGGGTGATGTTACGCTGCGTTGAGCTGGTCGAGCTTTGAGCGGAAGAGCAGGTTGACTGGCTTCAGTGGTGTTTGTTCGGCTGTGCAAAGAGAATAGAGGATAGAGGATAGAGGATAGAGGATAGAGGAGTATCGACTCGTTCGTCGATAGTCAATCAATCCTGACACGAATAGTAGCATGCACGCACCAGAATATCAGCTTTGCGATGTAGAATATATCAAGGGCATATTGCTACGAGACCCACTCAAAAGACTAAACCCCTCCCATAGATTCCTCCCATCTGACCTCAATCTCCGCCCCCTATCTATTTCCTACCTCTGCCTGAGCTGCACAAGGCCCATCGCAGCGTTGTACGTCCTGGCGCAAGCTTGACTGCAACAGCGGCCTGCATCATTGGGCGACGGGCGTAAGATGGTGGGCGTGAGAACGCATCTTCCCCTACATTGGCAGGCCCGGGTGGTTTTGAAGGTCATTGACCTGCGACAACATGGGTGCGCGTACGGCATTTGGCTCCAGACACACATGGTTCTGTTTTGGTTATTACTTGCTTCGAAGTGCGAAGCTGGGAACTCACTGATTATTCGGGCGAGGTTGACTGGTAGTACTGGATTGAGTTGGTGACTGTGAAGATTGTTGACTAGTATTCGTAGATCGAATTGATGAATGTGAAAATTAGAGAAGTGACCTGCACTTGTTGATGTTATGTATTGAAGGATGAGTATTGGCGCCGTGTTCTAATGCTGTGGATGTGGATGTATTGCGTTCTGAAGAAGCCTACCAAAGAGCTCGCATCGTGGTGCTTAAATGCCACACTATCGTGAATGGCAGGCCTGCGTTCGATGTCTTCACGCGAAGCCGCACGTTGGATTTGCTAGGTGGTGAGAGATGTAGGGTGTGAAGCGATGTATTCAAGGCTCGTGAGAATGTGGTGGTTGAGATGTTGGACGAGTCCGCGAGGTAACATATGTTTGCGGAGGGTCCGTGATAGTGAGGATATTCAAGGTTGTAAGTTGTGGAAAGATATGGCGTTTGGTGTGTTGAAATCTACCCCGATGCCGCATGCACTGTTCGTCAAGCTTGATTCTATCAATTATACTCAGGCCAAGGGACGTGTTGTGATTGTATTTATCAAAGTACACGTCTGCCCTCAACGACACATCTATTCACCACTCCATCACTCACAGCTTACTCCCACCCTCCTCCCCAATCCTAAACACATACTTAACCCCACTCGCCTTCCCCTCCTTCAAATTCCTCAACCCCGTCTCAACCCCCTCCAACCCCCCCTCAACAACCTCATGCGGATGCGGCGTAAACCACCCCTCCTTCAGCCCTTTAGCCACATACCTAAAGTACACATGCGCAAACTCCTTGTCACCCTTATGACTCTCGCCCACGCTCGTAATCGACATATTCACCGACTCTGGAATACCCTCGTATTTCCTCCCAGGCAGGACAAGCGTGATGTGTCCGGTAGGCGAGAGCGCTTGCACGATGTTGGTGTACGAATTGTGCTCGGACGTTGCGTCGAAGGCGTAGTTGAGTTGCGCGCCTTTGAGTGCAGATTTGATGCCTTGGATGACGGACTCGTCGCCTTTGCGGTAGTCGACGATCGTGTCGCCTTTCGAGCGATCGATTAGTCCTTCCACGAATTTCTCGCCGCGCCCGGCGACGGCGATGATGGGATGGATGTTGGCTAGTTGAGCGAATTTGATGGCGTATGCGCCAACGGCTGCTGCGCCACCGTATACGACTAATGGTGTGGGTTCCTTGGCGGGACTCCATGGATCTGGCAGTCCGAGGCGCAAGAACATGCCCAGTGCGGAGGTCATGGCCGCGAGTGGGATGGTAGATGCTTGTTCGAACGAGATGTTCTTGGGGATGTGGAACGTCGTGTGGGCCCAGCCGACTGCGTATTCAGCGAAAGAACCGCCTGGCGTCATCATTTCGTGGAACGAAGCGACGCGGTCACCTGGCTTGAACTCGTAGACGTCTTTGCCGACGCTGTGTACGATGCCGGCAATGTCGTCGCCGGAGTTGCCGGAGTAGTCGGGGACCCAGTCTGGGATCTTCCTGTGTTGTGAGTTAGTTTGGCTGGAACACTTGAATATTGTCTCGAGATTGGCTTACCAGTCTTTGGGGTTACTTCCGCTCACGATAACCTTGATGACAACTTGGTCATCTTTCGGCTCTGGAATGGGTGCATCCTGGATGGTGACTTTGGGGCCATTGGTGACGATGGCTTCCTTCATGATTGCTCGGATGTTCTTCTCTTTTCCTATACTTCTTCCTGTTGATAAAAATTGGAATGTTTAGCTGTCAATGGTAAAGACAATAACGTCTCGTTAGTCTCGCAGCGGGGTCTGGTAGGTTTTTTATACATTGCACCGAGCCGCCTATTCCTAAGCTGTGTTGTCTAGACATGGCTTAAGCATTACGCCATCTGCTGGATTTACAATGACGAATGTGGGGTACTCGAGTCGTGATGGTCGACGACGTTGGTCTGTCGGAGTCGTTTAGCCGAATTTGGCCGAATTTGCACCGTCTACAACTTTGCTACACTGACAACTACCATGGCCATGCAGTGGTGTAGTCTGTTGTGCTAGCCGCGATGAAAGACTTGCAGCAGAGGCAGATGTCGCCATTATGGTTTCGTGGTGGGGTCGTCACGTGCTTAGCGCTCGGTTGCTACCGCTGGTCTGAGCCCTGAGCTAATCCCTGTCTGTTGACAAACATTGGGAAGCGTCATCTTGCACCCCTCGAGCCGCAACGACACCCGCAACTGCAACTTCAGCGCAACGGCATACACTCATTTCACGTTGCTGCGTTTTGGACCGTCAAGTGGAAATTGAGTCGTCCGGCTTTGGTACTAACGATTCAGCATTGAACCCTCACCGCTCTGTCGCCATATCCAGAGCGCACCACCATGGCCTCCGATGGCGCATCCTCCATCTCCGTCACTGTGCGAGTGCGTCCCTTCACGATCCGAGAGGCTGCGCAACTGTCACGATGCGACGATCAGGCCTTGTTCCTCGGCGACGGCTCCTTAGCTGGCGTGCCTACACCAAAAGTGAAGTCAACGGGCATCCGGCCTGTGATCAAGGTCCTGGACGAGAAGTGCTTGTACGCGCACTCTTACCACTACCCCAATATAGTAGCTGACATAATACAGAGTATTCGACCCTCCAGAAGACAGCCAGGTCCAGCGCATGGGCCGGCAGCAAGGGCCGACGGGCAAGCGAGTGAAGGACCAGACGTTTGGCTTCGATCGTGTCTTCGACGAGACGACTACACAGGGCGATGTCTACGAATCGACCACCAAGCCTCTGCTGGACAGCGTGCTGGACGGATACAATGCGACAGTCTTTGCCTATGGCGCGACGGGCTGTGGAAAGACGCATACCATCACGTACGTCAGCGTGTATGTAGCAATATGCACATGCGCTAACACAGTTTTAGCGGAACATCACAACAGCCGGGAATCATCTTCATGACCATGCAGGAACTGTTCGAGAAGATATCCGAAGTGCAGGAAACCAGGGTCACCGAGATCACCCTCTCTTACCTCGAGATCTACAACGAGACTATTCGCGATCTGCTGGTGGAGGGGGGCAGCACTACGACGCTCATGCTGCGCGAGGATGCGAACCAGGCCGTGTCGGTGGCAGGCCTCTCCAGCCACCGGCCTCAGAATGTGAGTGACAGCGTAAGCCCAACACTAGGCTATTCTAACAAACTTCCAGGTCCAAGAAGTCATGGATATTATAGTTCGTGGCAACGAATACCGCACTATGTCACCCACCGAAGCAAACGCGACGTCCTCACGATCACACGCCGTACTCCAGATCAACGTATCGTCCAAAGACCGCAACGCCGCGGTCAATGAACCTCACACAATGGCCACCCTCAGCATTATCGATCTGGCGGGAAGCGAGCGTGCCAGTGCCACAAAAAATCGAGGCGTACGCTTGACCGAAGGCGCGAACATCAACAAGTCATTGCTCGCCCTTGGGAGCTGCATCAACGCCCTGTGCGACCAGCGGAAGCGCAACCACGTGCCATACCGAAATTCGAAGCTCACACGGTTGCTAAAGTTCTCGCTCGGAGGAAACTGCAAAACCGTCATGATTGTCTGTGTCAGCCCGTCCAGCGCACACTTTGACGAGACACAAAACACACTGCGGTACGCGAATCGCGCGAAGAATATCCAGACGAAGGTCACGAAGAACGTCTTCAACGTGAATCGGCACGTGAAAGATTATTTGAAGAAGATCGACGAACAGCGCGCGCTGATTGACGAGCTGATGAAGAAACAGACAGACTTCGAAGGCGGCGCGTTCCTCAAGTACCAGAAGCAGACCGAGAAGAAGGACAGCATCATACGGGATGCTATGATTCGCCTGCGCCAATCTTACGCAGACTCGGAACCGGAGCGCAAAGACCGCCTAAACATGATGAAGACGTTGAAGCAGGCCGAGAAGCGCATTTCTCTCATCTCATCCTGGATAGCCTCTTTCGACAACGTCAGTGACATTCGCGAGCTGGAGGAGATGCCTTCGCAAATCACAGCAATGAGAGACACAGCGGTTGGGATATCTGCCGAGCTTGAGCAAACAAGGCAGCATTGCCATCGCCGAATCGAAAGGACCAACTGGACAAGCAAGATGGACACCGCCTTGAATGTGGGATTGAAAGGCCTGGCGGAACTCGATGGCAACAACGACACACAAGACGCTGCGAATCTAACCAGGGAATACGAGCTGCTCAAGTCAAACGCAGACCGGGAAGCGCTCAATGCTTTACTTGATCAAGACAAAGGAGGAGATGCTGCGATCGTGCAGATCCTGATTCAGGCACACATCGAGACAGTGACCATACTCAACCAGATCACTCAGCTGAGCGAGACGGAGGCAGTCGAGACTGCAAGGAAGCTACTGACGAAAATCATGAACTCGTGTACCAACGCTACCTCTCAAGCAATACGCCCAGACGGTGGTCTGCCAGTCACGGAGTTCTTCGCACCAACCAACCGAGGGACGCCCAAGAGGCGAAAGCCAGTCCACATAATGGAGCCATCTCCAATGCGGCCACTGACACTGGCTCCAACTCTAGCACCAACATTGGCACCACCACAAGATCTGGCAGAGGCGCCGTATCTCGCGCCATCACCAATGAAGCAGTCTCCGCGGCGAAGGAAGATGGTCACAGTGAAGAAGGGCGTGGCATTCTCGCCCATGAGGAAGAAGTCTCCGTCAAAGTCAAAGCGCGGCGTAAGGTGGCGCGACGACACCGAAAATGGAACTCTCGCCGAATTCCAGAAGACACCAGAGCATGTCGACACGCCCACAAACTCATCGATAGACATACCACCTTCGACGTTCTCAGCACCGATAGCCGCATCAGTCGAGCAAGTCGGATCATCGCCCGTACCTTCTCCGCCCAAAGCATCAGTCGACCTCAAGCGATCCGGACGATTCGCGTTAGGAGCACTGTCGAAGAAATCAGACGGCTCGCCCGCACCTCCAGGCATGCGCTCCTACGGCTCAGACTCGGACAATACATCGCCGCTGCGAGAGATCGGCGCGAACGCCATGCGCAAGACCTCTACATCACTCAGCACAGTCGAAACGATCTCGGCCAACAGGTCCAAGCCGAAGTCCACAATGAATGGCAACGGCAACTCGAGCTCCAGCGAAGAAGACCAGTGGACCGGCTTCGACGCCCGCAAGATAGGCTCAGCACTCAAGCGCCGTTCCTCGACCTCCACATCCGCACATGCACATCGTCGGCGCAGTCCAACAGCCACGGCGTACAGCCCTCCAAGTGAAAACTCCATGTTTTCCGCCAGCGCAGCAAGGCGCATGGTGAAAAACAACACCGAGGAGTGGAAGAGCAATGTGCTGAGTCCAAGGACGACGCCGATCATGAAGGGCCCTGCGAGGAGAACGACCATGGCGAATGCTGGAGCGGAACCGGTGCAGCTCAATCGCGCGCCTGTGAGGATCAGTAGTGTTGGTTCGAACGGGTCGAACGGAAGTGCGAGCAGAGGGAGTTTGGCGCCGGGGAGTAAGAGTGTTTGGCGATGAGGTGTGATTTGACTTGTGCTGATGATCGTGTTGAAGGGTCTAAGCGGCGCATGTAACGGTTGGGCTTTCGGTGTTTAGGGGTACTGAATGCAAGCATCATCGCGGGAAAACCATGAAGCATAGCATGTAACGGCTGTCTTTTTTTGTTCTTGGGTACAGGTCGGGCTTTATCTGGCCGCTGGCGTTGCGCATGGATGGCTGCGTTTTTCTTGTCTTGTCGTGTCATGGGTGTCCTTGTGTATTTGTATCGCTTTCTCGAGTAGGAATATTCATCGTCACGACTTCATATTGGTTCTGATGCTAGTCTCTGACACAAGATCGTTGTGATAGTACAGAATTCAAATACACACATTAACTCGACTTTGACATGGACATGGACATCAAAGTAGCACTTTTCTCGTAAAGCGGGTGCCCTTAAACACAGCCATCGCCAGGGCGTAGACGTTGTACAGCAACCACACGAGCGTAATCACCTTCAAATACTTGCGGTCTATGCAGGCCCTCAACAAGCTACCGGCCTGCGTCGGTCAAGAAAAGTATGCTATCAGTCACAGCACAACGACGAGATCGTAGTATACAGCCAGCAAGTGACCGAGGCTAAGATGTGGAAGCACGCGGCGAGATAGAGGTATCTGTTTCTTAATGACAAGCACCATTAGCAGCATCCATAGGATGAAAAGCCAAATGTAAACCATGCCGAAAGTGCACCGCCTGCTTGTATATTAGTGCACGTGTCGCGAAAAATCTGGTCATGACAAACAGACCAGTTGCACACTTTACGCCGTTGATCGTAAGCGTGCTGGAACATCTGGTATGTTACGTGTACTATCGTGAGGATGGACAGATTGACGGCGAGTAATCTGTAGTTTGGATTCTCCCTGCCCATCAAGCGCGATTTACTCTTGGGACCGAGGTACTCCCTCGCGAGCCAGAACGCTGCGTTCTTCGGCAAAGATGGGGATTCTAGCGTGGAATGGCTCTGGTCAAAGGATAGTTATTAGCACATCATTATAGTCTGGAAATCACGTTTCGACCAACTTACATCTCGTACCCGCACCCCCAACCTTCCAACCCCCATAGGACCACTTGCTCCCCGCACAATAGTACGCCGCTGTTCCCCTTCCTTAAAAACCGCATACAACCTCGCAAACTCCCCCTCTCCCACCACAACCACCTCCTCATCCCCCCCACGCTCCACCACCCCACCACCACCATCTCCACGCCCGTCAAAACAAGCAAGCCCTGAAACGGCACAAACAGCCGCGCGAAAAAGTGGCTCCCTGGATCCGGTGGCGGCGGCAGCACAGTGGACAGCGCATTTGCCGCCATTGCCGCCAAGCTCAGGAATACTTGTAGTAACAGCGTGTTGAGATTTATGAGTCGCTTGGGGTGGAAGCGGAGCCTGTAGGTGAAGTACATGGGTCCGAGGATTAAGGGGTAGAGCGAGAGGAGGGGGAAGGACATGCGCCAGTTTGAGTGGCCGAGGGTGAGGTGCAGGTAGTGGACTGCTAGGCTGGCGAAAGTGGCTTTTAGGAGCAATATTGTAGTTAGGCTGAGGATTACGAGGGGTTTGGAGTGTTGGTGGAACCAGGTGCGGAAAGTGTTGCGTGAGGGGGGTTTGGGTGAGGCGTTGGGAAGGTGGGCGCCGGATGGCATTGTGGGGGTTTGGCTTGGGATGAGTGGTTTGTGGTGAGAGGAGTATGGGATGGAAGGAATATGGGCGCGGGAGGGTTGGCGAGGCTGAGTGGCTGATGAGGGTTTGTGTTGCTCATTGTATCAGCGAGGCGGGTACTCTAGCTTACGAAAAGTGAGAATTGTCTTCGTGGCAACTATGAAGGTGATTGCGACCAGGCGTTGAAGAAACGGTGGTTTCACGATCGAGGCTGAAGACAGCGCGAGTGGTGTATAGGTGTCCCACCAGGCTGAAGCGAGATGGAATCGGATGCTTGCAGGTATCTGCAGAAATTGGGGGCCAAAAACCAGCCTCCTACTTCACGACGTCAACAGGTACGAAAGAAACCAGCACAAGTTGCGGCGACTAGTTACCAAGCATAGTCAGATCTATTCAACGAAGCTCGAAGTCTATTGTAGAAACGTACACTGTTCATTATTGACCACATCGAGCAACGTCTCCCACCGATCACAAAGCTGCAAATCGAGTCACGCGGATGTCAGCCTAGCTCGAGCAATTGAATTCACGAGATCTTGCGAAATCCTACGTCGCTTCACGTCTCAGTACTCGAAAACCTAAACACAGTCATGGCAAATAACTTGGATCTATGCAGCACATGTCAATTGTTCGACCTGTACAGCTTCCAGCGAGATGTCGAGCAGTTCCACGGATACACCGTCGATAAAGCGGAGGAGGGCAAGATGGCTGGCTGCCGTTTTTGCGGGATGCTCTACGAAGGCTTCCGAGCATCGCACATCAAACAGCCTATAATCAGGCTCAGCCTTGGCCGCTTCAAGAACCGCGAATCTACCGCGCTGGGAGTGAGACACATCATTCTGACGCTTGGACATGGATTGATCCACACGAAGCAGGAGCGGTTGGACCGTACGCAAAGAATGCTCCTATATGTGGTTGCTGATCCAGGTGCGTATGTCGTGTATACGAAGGAATGTTGTTCATGCTGACAATTTCGTCCCAGAGAGTCCTGCTTCTCAGACGCAAGACGTGACTGGCAATCTTCCGATCAGCTATCAGTCTCTAGATCACCACGTCAATGTCTTGGACGGGCATATCAAAAAGTGTCTCGAGCACAAAAAATGCTGCCTGCAGATGTCGGGCAAATTGCTTCCCGTCTAAGGCAGTGGTATTTGCCTTCAAGGTGTGTGGAGCTACGCGATGGACGGGTCTTCTTGGTGGAAACGAGAGGTCTTGTTGGTAAGTACGTGACGCTCAGCCACCGCTGGATGGACGAAACCTTTCACACCCGTACGGTCACTGCGAACTGTCAGGAACGACTCGCCGGGCACTGGGACTGCACACTTCCCAAATTGTACATTGATATCCTGAAGTTGTCAAAGCGACTAGGTGTCCATTATGTCTGGATCGATAGTATCTGTATTACACAAGCTGGCGACGGTGGGCAAGACTGGGAGGTGGAATCAAAGAACATGGCGCCTTACTACCAGGGATCACTGATCACCATCATGGCAACGTCGGCCACAAGTGAACACGGCCTCTACCCGGAGCAGATGCACAGACCAACAGCTTGGGAACTCGTCCGGCTTCCATATCGCGATCGTGAAGGTCGGGTCCGAGGGCATTTCTTCGTCTACCGCAATGCTCTCACAGGGGCCGATCTATTTGAGCCCGAGTTTCTATCCAGTAACCTTCTGAGTCGTGGCTGGGCCTTCCAGGAGTACCATCTCAGTCGGCGAGCGGTTTCCTTCACCCCACATGGCATGTTCTTCACATGTAAGACTTCTGGCTCGGTGAACGAGAGGTACGACAGGGCTCCTGATAAGTCTGCGTCTTTTACAGATGCTTGGTACGAATCTTAACTGGCGCAATATTCTTGCTTGCACTTAACGATACCAAATGAAGACCGCCTTCGCGCTCTGAACGGAGTCATGACCGAATATCTCGCATCGCTGGCTACATCTCAGCCGTCTCCACGGAACTGGCAAGACGTGTTTCTTCGGCCTTTGCGCTCTAAGAGAGTTGAGAATGCCGTGCTTGAACCACGCCTAGAGAGCGAAGAAGCGTTGATCTGGGAGTAGAGTGGGTTGTGGAGATTCAACTTACACGCGGGGCTTGCGTGGCAGCTCAACGTTAATACTGGAGTAACGTCAAATCGAATCCTCAAATACCGAGCTGGTCTTGAGCATCAACAGCAGCACCAGTTTCCTGGGAAGGTTTAACAAGCAACGCGAAAGTTATTTTGAAGAGCGCTTCATTGCTGGACTGCAACGGCAACAGCGTAATGTCGGAAGATCAGAGTGCGAACATGCATGATCGCTTGCCCGTTGCTTTGACCGTAGACGCATACCTGCTAGACGTACTGGTCAAGCGACATTTCGAGAGCAAGGAAGAAATTGGGATCATCTCGCGCTTGACAGAGAGTCAGAAAGCAGTCGGAACAGAAGGGTTCAATCGACCGGCGAACTGGAGGAAGGTGTGTTTCGCAAACGACCCCAATTCAGTGGCTGGCTGGGCTTCGATAGAACACCCTGACCATCAGGAAGACGCAGTTCTCGTGCAAAGCCCAGCCATCCATGCACTAGTGCTTTATTCCGAGCTCAGCAGGGCTCCGCCGTATGCTCTTGGTCACTTCTTCAGGAAAATTGAGGTGTACACTGTGTTGCACGTCAGGGACGCATCGAGTGAGGGGAAGCACGAGCGGATTGGCGTGGGAAAACTTGTCGGTGACAATCCGACTTTGGCGTTCAGTAAGGCAGAGCAAAGGCGAATGGTATTGGTATGAACTGAGTTGCTGTAGCTAGAAGATGGTAGTCGTACAATCGTGCTTGCAAAGTTGAGACTAGTTAGTCAGAAAGATAATCGCGCTAATTACGTAAGAATTACCTCCCTAAATCCTGCCATGCTGCTGCTTCAACCATCTCGTCACACATCGACGCCAGTGACTTCCATCGTGTTTGCCATCGGATTTCAATCCAATTGATCTCACTGAAACATTATTGTGCAGACAGCAGTTTCTGCAATCACTGACAATCTTAGAAGCCTTTACCCGGGTCGCTCGCCCCAGCTCCAGGGATAAGCACTCCAAGAGCAGGCGCCTGAGAGCCGCGATGCCACCGCATTTCGTTCTCTCATGGCTGCTCACCTGCAGCAGACTGGCGCAACAGCGCGAGAATAGTTCTCTAGACCTGCGGAATCTCATCTGGTGAGAGCTGACGGTGTTGCGTTCGACATGCGTTCCTTCGAGAGATCGATGCGGCTGCCAGAAAGATCAACGCGCCATGGCTTCGCGAACACCCAGAGTACATATGTGGCGACGATAACGAATGGCAAGGATCTGCGTATGCTCGTCAGTATCCGCGACTTACCACAAACTTTACCTAATTTTCAGCTTCAGCTCCATTGTCGTGGAGAAGCTATCGTCTTCGTACAGCTCACGACACCGCGATCTCAGGGTGAAAGTTGCGCGACCGTCACGTCTCATGGTTCATCGTCGCCAAGGCGAAGCTCGCACAACTTTCGTGTGGCTTTCCAGTTACACGAAGCATGTAATCAATCCCAATTTATCCCGCTTCCCATCATCGGCTTCGGCTGTACTCTTGCGCGCACAAGCCGGCAAAGTGCGAGTCTGGACTTCACCACGATGATTTCTTTCATGAAGTCTCCCCAATCACCAAGCCTGGCGAGCACATTTCAATTGCATCTCGAACATTTATTTTTGTCTTTGCTTCTCATAGCCTGCATCTGCCCTTGCAGGAGACCGTGTTCGCTTACGTATATTACCCCAGGGTCTCGAGCCACGATGGAAGGACAAGCTTTAATATAAGGTTAATCTACCCGCAATGTCTGCATACCATTTCGAGATCTACGACATGGGATAACCCCGATACCTTCTTCCGACAGAGCGCTCTGTCGGTGAAGCTCTATTCTCAGCATCGCCTCTGCGACATTTTACCGCTGCATTGCATACGGAACCATAGATGAATGCCACTGCCATGGTGGAGCTACTCTCGCTGGCCCTTGACAGGTCTCCCCAGCATCCAGCCCTTTTGATGCTATTCTAGGCTCGGTACCACACGGAATTAGATTTATTCGGCTCAACTCCAATCTCGAGATGCCATGCTGGCCCTCGAATATTACGGATCTCATCCACTGATGAGGTGTTGGTCGCTCTGGATGCGATGAATTGGCTCGAAGTCTGATCATATGATATGGCGCAAAGGCCTCGAAACAGTCGATCGTATCTGCCATCTGCATGCTATCGGACCACCCGGAGTCAGGTATTTGCTATGATTGATCATGCTTACCGTCTTGCCGTGTTCCGAACTACATGCGTTGTAAATTTGAGGGACAACAGCATTACGGCCGCCCTGGGCAGGACTTGCTTCTTCTCGTCCGCCGTGTTCAATATGGGCCTTCCGTGCCAGAATTAGATTCCAGTGGTAACAAGCACCTTGAACCGTCAATTTGTTGCGAAGTATCAAGTTCGGGCGCGTCTCCCAAATACCGGCGCGCAAGGACAAGGCCACTTCGATGCGCCACTGAAGAAATGTCACGACGCAAGGGTCGGAAAACACGACCTCACCTGAACAGCAATGTCAGTCTGGACCTATGAGCACGAACGGCCCGCCGGTCCAGTCGTACTCGATATTGCCATTGGCACTTGGCAGCTACCATCAGTCTCGACCAGGCAGACGCATGGTTGGAGATGGTGTAGCTGCACCCATGGGTGAGTACCATGACACAGTGCGCAAGATGTCGAAAGACTGGTATATAGTCTGGCCCATATCACCTCTCAAATGATCATCATCCAGCTTCTACTCTCGGTCTTCCCGGTACCACCTTCTCTACAAATCTCTATCTTCCGCATATTCGGATCAACACCTCGTCTCAACTCATTCAATATGAAGTGGCTCCTTGCTCTCGTTCCCTTCGTGGCTGCCCTCCCATCTCTCCCCACCCAGGAGATTGCTGATGCTCCCCCAGCCGGATCTGTAAGCTACATCACTGCACACTACGAAGAGAGTGACTAACAAATGAAAGGTCACCATCAAGGGTGTCAGCTATGGAGGAACTGGATGCCCCCAGGGCACTATGAGCTCGCAGATCTCGTCCGACCGCAGCATCG
>Ga0265780_10004142_pt1 | contig 18803 bp, 8 predicted proteins | sample P1T30metagenome_FD_192432 | JGI IMG/M metagenome (GOLD analysis project Ga0265780, IMG submission 192432) | Plant litter microbial communities from East Loma Ridge, Irvine, California - P1 T30 | ecosystem: Environmental > Terrestrial > Plant litter > Unclassified | place: USA: California...
TGTAATTGAAGGAGATAGAAAGGCCAGAAAGCTGAATGGGACTTAACTTATCGATACCCACATATCAATGAGGCAGGCGCGGCCCCATTGCGGTTTGAGTGAGGTATACGGGTTTTTGTGCTCTAGTTTTTCAACATGCTCTTGACATTGAGTTGTCCACGAACCTTGGAAGTTAGTCGACGATGGTCGATCTTCGAGGACGATGCCGTTGCATTCCATTTGCGGCAAGTGTCTGTCTTGGAATGGACGCTGGAAGGCGGACATAATCGTCCACGTGACATACCACATCACAGGCCTCACATCTCATCAAATATGGGTAAGTGAAGCAGATACAACTATATCCTCGATAGAAATCGATGAATTAGACGGGCAAAAAGGTATCATCGATCATCAACAACGTAGCCTATAACCCTAACCCTAACAATGTGTATCGCAGTGACATCGAAGACTCACACGCTGTTGCCTTCCTCTCGCGAAAATTTTAAAGAAAATCGAACGAAGAGTCCATACAGTATCGCTCGCCTACGGTCTGCTTGTTGGTCTCTTCGATTCAGTCGTTTGGTGCTTTGCCACTCTCTCTGGAGTTTTGGACGAGCGCCTCTGACACATCGCTTCCCGTACTCACACAATCAACAATGGCGGCTTCATCGCCCCCATATCGGCTAAGGATACTTGTTGTAAGACACGGAGAAACGAACGAGAACGTTGCTGGTATCATACAAGGCCAACTTGACACGGATCTCAACTCATTCGGTCGTCTCCAAGCCGCCACGACAGCACGCCACCTTTCGACAGTCCGTCTCGATCGTATCATCACCTCTCCGCTCAGGCGAGCCCGCGATACCGCACAAGCCATCCTTGAACAACAGCCCACTTCGTTGCAACTTCGCCTAGAGGAAGACGACAGATTGAAGGAGAGAGCCTTCGGCGTCCTAGAGGGCAAACGATACGCAGCCCCAGCGTACAGAAGTGAAGAAGATACCTCGAGTTTCGAGCAGAAGCACCATCTTCTCGAAAGGCTAGCAGGTTTCTGGAACGATCTCGTCGCTTTCCCTGTCTCTCCTCAATGTGAAGGATCCCCATCATTGGAAAACACAATAGCAAAGCAGGACGGAGAAGAGGAAAAAGTGATCCTGCTCGTCTCTCACGGAGCTACCATTTCCGCTCTAATGGATGAGTTGCTGCTTGCTGGACAATATCTCCACGTCCCCGTCGACTTTCAGCCTTCCCGAAGAGAAAATTGCTGCATTACCGAGATTGTAGTTCCTACCATACCGGATCGCAGAACGCCCTCCGCTTCTTCAAAGCCAGCAGGCGACATGAGCCTCAAGGAAACGTGGACCATTAGACCTCAACATCTAGGCGTACAGGGCTGTCAAAAACTTCTTGAGATCCACAACCTCGAGTTGCTACTCGCCCATTCGCGTCAACTTCTGACCACACGGACTGGCGACAGTGACCTCCAAGATCACATTCAGCGACTCCAGTCACGCTTGGAACCCTCATATGAGAGCTTGGAAGTTCATAACGTCAGAAGGAACCTGGAAAGGGACGTACTCCGAGGTCCGGATGGGCGGGAAGTCTTGCAGGATTTGGGGTACGGGAAAGGCGTGGGTTACATTGTGAAGTGGGCGGACACGGCACATCTTCACAGACTGATGAATGGAATGGAGGAGCAGGGTTTGGAGCATAGCCCAGTTGCCAAGGTCAATGTGGATGAGTTGGTTGAAAAGTCGGAACCCAATCTTTAGCATCGATACAGCATCACACAATCAAAGTTCGATCCTCGAAGATTTTAGAAGTGCTATACTGCCGACGCGATGACATGGCTGGTTACGGTGCATTCGTTGCATGGCTTGAACTACAGGCAGACCATATACAGTGAACTGCTATCTGCACAAAAGGAAAAGGCGAGGACCGAACGAATACCTTCATGATTCAATATTCAGACTCCAAAACGCAACCCCAACCCTAACCCTAAGTTATCCAACTTCACTTCACTTCACTTCACTTCATTCAAAAGTGACGTCATTCCATCGCTCGAGAATGACTTTTATAAACGCAAACAGTTTCCAACATTACAACAAAAGCGGTTCCTTAGCCTAGTGGTTAACGCGGGACTTAGCGAAGTTGTATAATCTTCAGGCCTAGGACTTCCGAGTTCGAAGCCTCGTCGGGCGGTCCGCTCACCAAGATGGTAAAACATCTAAAATTTGCGTAATTCCCGGGAGTATGGGGAATCAAGCGATTGATTCTTTTGACATTCCGACTGATGATATGTTAAAGGTGCGTCTCCTTTTTGCTTGCTCTATTCATCTTCATCGTCATGTACATGTACATATACATATCCATTTACCTCCCTTCGTAAATCTTAAAACAAAACCCCAAATCGACCCATACCAACATCCCTCAAGGAAGCCAACGCCTCCCCCTTCCCCTCGACATCCGGCTCCAGCGCGTACTCGATCGTGGAAGTAACGTCGCCTAAATACTCACCAATCACCCGCGTGCTCAGCGTCTGCTCCCCCTCATCCGACACAACAACACTCACCGAAGGCCGCCGCCTGCTCTCGCGCACTCTCAACTGCGCCTGCAAACGCGAAAGCCGCAGCGAGCGCACGCAAGAATCAGGATCGAATCGATTGAGGAACTCGACGTCGGAAGCGCTTAGCGCACGGCGGTGGATTGGGCGGCAGAGGGCTTGCAGTTCGCCTTCTGGATCCGAGGGCGCTTTGAGGGTGCGGAGGTTGGGGAGGGAGTTTGCGGCGATGGAGGTTGCGAGGGCTGAGGTTGCGGGGCCGGGGAGGAGGGTGTCCCAGTGGAGGTGTTCGAGGCTGGGGGAGGAGAGGCGGTTGTGTTTGTTGGTGTGACCTACGCCCACGAGGAGGGTTGGGGAGGTGTTCTGGATGAGGCGGAGGCGGCGGAGGCGGGTTAGGTTTGAGAGGAGTTTTTGCAGGGTTTGGAGGGAGGTGAGCTCGAGGTTTATGAGGCTTAGGCTTGAGAGGGAAGAGGCGTTGGGGGAGTCGGCTAGCTGTTTGAGGCCTTGGTCGGTTATGCCGGGGAGATTTTCCAGACGGAGGGAGAAGAGGGGTTTGAGGGAGAGGAGGGTGCCGTTGTGGAAGTCTTGGTTGCTGAAGCTGGAGATCAGGAGGTTGCGGAGGGAGGGCAGTCGGTTTGCTATTGTTGCGATGATGCCGGGGCCCATCACGGTGCTGGAGACGTTGGTTCTGCTCAGTGCCAGCGTCTCTAAGTGCTGCCAGTTATCGTGCATGTCTGCGAATCGGCCATGGTTGAAGATGGGCGTCTGGTCAAGATCTAGCATCCATGCATGCGCTCTGAGCCTTTCGCACGAGAAGAGCAACCCGAACCACTCGCCGTGCTCCTTTGTTGCAGGCGGAGAGTAGCCGCTAACGAGCTCAACTTCGGTGCACGTTTCGATGACTTTCCGAAGTAATTGGTGTGCAGACCGGCGCTGGGAGGGATTTTCACCAGTGAGTTCTCGAGCCAGAGACGTCGAAACATGAACACGTTGGATCAGAAACGCGAGAGAAGGCGCCTCGCTCAGCGTCCTAACAAGGAGATCAAGCTGACTCTTCGGTCTCGACACCGAGAATCTTCGACTTCTCTTCTGACTGAGCGAAATGGAGATACTTGAAGGTAGAACTAGATTGCGGTAGAGATGCTCGATAGCGGCTTTCGCCCATCTCTTGCTTATCAGGCAGAGAGTACGGAGGGCCTGCTTTCGGCCAGAATCGTCAACCGCAGCACCAGTCGTGTATGTGGCTTCTAGATGGCCTGTTATGCGGCTGTAGATCTCATGCGGAAGCTGATCGAAGACAGGAGCGGGTAGATGATGGCGTCCCAACTGTCGTCGTGGGTGAGAGAAAGAGGTTCGCTTGTGGCGGTCTGCTTCCCATGGCGTGCTAGTCAAGGTTGGGATATGATCGAAGGCGTAGTATCGGACCTTCATGGGTGAAGTTGGCACAGTTGTGCGCTGAGGCAGTCGTTCATGTCGGGCTATATCGGCGTGCTCCTGAGAGTTCTCTGGCCATCGTTGTGGACTTTCATTGCTGACTTCGGTGACTTTTGTAATGAGTTGTGTGACAATGTGCGGTTGCTTCCCTTCAGCTCTGCGTTGCGGTGTTAGCTACTGCGAGCGAGACGAGATCTACATATAGGGACGTCGTCTTTCTCACCTAGACATCGGTTCTTCTTTGGTAGCAGTGACGCTATCCGTGCGCCCAAGCGTAAGGCCTGTCGTCTGTACTCGCTGAGTCAAGCTAGTCGCCATCTCTCTCATCGATCAACGGCAACGGCGAAGAGAAATGTTCAATAGGTAGTCCAATAAGACAGTGCAGATACGATGCGACACAGCAGACGAGTATCGAGTGGTAAAGGTAGCACAAGAGTGAGCAAACAGTTCTAAAGTCCAGCAATTCCAGGGCTCGTAGCATCCATTAAAGACTTCCCCAAACCTCTACCCATGCTGGTCGCGTAGTCAAAGCGAACGCCACACTTGCCTTGCTCAGTAGACCCCCAACCTCCCCTCCCAAGTCCCCTCATGGCGTGGAGCATCTCCCTGCGTGCCTATAGGCTTATAGTTCGAGGCCCTCTCTCCACGCCTGAAGACAAGCCACACCAAGCACAATAGGGCAACTGCCGAGCTAGTGGCCACCTACCTCACCGTACGCATCTCAGAGCAGATCTATTGCCATAGCCATCAGAGATCTCCCCCCTCCTCCTCATGGAGAGGGAGGACAACAAGCGAAGCCGGCTGGTCCGGAATCGAAGAGACGATGCGGAATTCTCGCCAAAGCATTGTAAGATTTTAGTTCGATTTTCCTATGGCAACGCAAACGCGTCGTGTCCATTTGAGAGCTTGGAGAAAGTAGTTTAAAGTGGCCTGGCGGGAGAGAAAGAGTCTAATAGGCGGGTTTTGCAGGCGGCCATTGGGTAGGAGCTGTGGTTCGGCTTGCAAGCCACGCGATCCCGTTCCGGTTGATGGGCAGGTTTGGGTTAGGCCTCCGGGTAGAGTGTTGGTGGGGAGGGCTTCTAGGCGAAGGTTTGACAGGAAGTCTGGAAAGGTGGCTGGCTGGGCTGGCTTGGGGAGGAAGGTGATCTGTCAGGGTGAGTACTATGTAGTTGTGATGTACGCTCGGGAGTTGTGCGATCTGCTGATTGCAGGATTGGCACGGCTGAGTAGTGATATCGAGAGACGTGGAGAGATGCGATTCGCGAGTGCTTGCAGGAGATTGTCGAGTTGTAACCCATGCAGTACATCATACAGATTTTTTGGTTAATTAACAATTGCTACGAGAGTGCCCGTTGGAAAGTAGCCGAGGCATACAGGTTTAGGGGACAGGGGACAAGGGTGGTGGCTGGCATGTGGAGAGGTGGACTTGGGTAAACGAAGGCTTGGATGAGATGGCAACAACCTCGGGTGGTACCACCCTTCAACGTCTAGATCACTGGATTACACTGGACTGTACAATATACTGTTGAACTGTTTTCTGTATTTTCGAACTACCACTCCACTCCTGTACGCGGACAAGAGCGGAGGATATGTCTTGTATATATATTGTCGTTCGGTATCATGAACTCATGATGGAAGCAAAGGGCCGGTAAAAGCCCTCGCAGACTATCAAGGAAAAAACAACCAAAAGGAAAAACGCAAAACGCCTTTATCCGACTTCCAGCCTTTTGTCTGCCGGAGCCATGCATGCTTGAACTGAACAGGGAATAATCATTCTCGTCAACGCGTGAAGCAAGAAGCGACAAGTATCAGACGCGGCTGCTCCTTTACTCGATGGCAACGGCACCGGAGTCACCGCCCTGGAGGAGGGGGTTGACACGGGCGCTGTCCCACTCGAAGCGGAAGTCCTCGCCGAGCTCCTTCTTGATGGCGGTCTTGACGGCCTCGAGGACGTTGGCGAAGACACCGAAGGAGGCGGGGTTGACCTCGTCGTTGTCACCGCCCTGGAAGACACCAGTGCGGACAAGGCAGGTGTTCCAGCCGTAGGCGTTGCCGCCGACGATGTCGGAGGCGGGGTTGTCACCGACCATGTACAGGTTCTTGGGGAGGGTCTCTTCGCCGTGGATGGTCTCCATCCAGGACATGATGACCTCGTCGGCGTACTTGTAGGTGGCCAGCTCGGGCTTGCCGTAGATGACACGCTCGAGGTCCTCGCCGGTGAGGGCCTTGTACATGGCCTCAAGACCAATACGGAAGGTACCCTGGGACATTCTGGGGAAGGGGTGCTCGGTGGGGCAGAGGAGATCGCCCTGGGAGAAGTAGATGGGGATGCGCTGGGAGACGGGGTCCTTGGCCATCGTGCCGAGGCGACCGTCCTCGGAGCGGAGCAGGTCCATGATGATCTGCATGTCGGTGGCGTAGTCGCGGGAGTCGGAGAAGACCATGATGGCCTCGATGTTGGTCTTGCTGAAATCGCGGGGGTTGGCAGTCTTGCGCTGCTCCTCGGTGAAGACGCGGTAAGGGGCGATGGTGGGGTCCCAGGCGACAATGTCGTCGGGGACGACGACGTCCTTGAAGCCGTACTCCTGAGCGACCTCACGGCACTTGAAGCCCTCGCCACCAACGACGAGGATGGTGTTGTAGTACTCGGCAAGAGCGCTCATGGGAGTGTGGGACTGGATGAACTGCTCCCTGTCCACGGGCTGGCCGAGGATGCTGGAGAGCTGGTCGCAGCGAGGCTGCTCGGGCTTGCCGGAACCGTTGGTGAGGAAGATGTGGGGGATCTTGATTCCGAGCTCGTTGTCACCGTTGAGGATCTCAAGAGCGCGGCGGCCCTCGGGGATCAGACGGTCACCGTGGACGAGGACACCGTCAATGTCGAAGACGAAACCCATGTTCTTGGCAGCCTTGACCTTCTCGGCGGACTGGTCCTGGACCTGGCCAGCGAGAATCTCACGGGTGGGCTGGATTGGGGGCATACCAGGCCTCTCGGTCTGGCCGCTGGCGTAGGCAACGGACGAGAGACGGGACTGCCTCTTCGACCTGGGAATGGGAAGCTGGGCGCCGAAGGAGTTGCGGGAACCTCTCCTCTCCTTCGAGGGGTTGATGGAGAGGTTGTGCATGTAGGGGGAGGCATCAGAAATGCTGCTCCTGGTGGCCGGGACCTCGACGGCACCGGTGCCAGTCTCGTTGGGGATGGCGATGTTGGCAAGGCTGCCACGCTGGCCGAGCTGGGCCTGGTTCATGACCTGGCTAGGTCTGCGGTCCTTCAGGCTCTCGTTGACCGAGAGGCCGACTCCGTTCTCGTTGGCAGACATGATTGCCTTGTATGATTTAATGTGAGGTAGGTAGGATGAATGGATGGAAGAACGATCGTAACAAGGTCGTCAAGGTGGGATGAGTCGTAAGAGGATTAGGATGGAGCTGGATTCGTTTGAGAAATCGAGCGAGAGGAAGATAGTAGTGGTAGTGGGGGGTCTTCTGTCTGGAGGGGCAGTAAACAACGATCGAGCGATGTCATATGGACGTGGGAGATTGCGGATCCCCATATGTATATAGCAATCCACTCCGCTGGGGATCGAGGCTTCACGGACTCGCTGGGCGACTGGCGCGCCTCATCGTCACCGCAACGGCCTGGGAACCCCAGCACTCGGCCCTACGATAACATACGAGAATAGGTTGTGCTCACGGCAATCTGTTGATACGGCGCGATGACATGGCGAACCCACCGGAGCATGTGGAAGCATGAGCTTGGGGTGGTAGGGTAGGGCCGTCCGGATCGCGGTGTGAGGTTATGATGGCAACGGGCCAATCACGCTGCCATGTCGGCAGCAGAAGGTTCCTCACGAGCTTCGATGTCTGATTCCTTTGCAGAGTTCGCCGCAGAAAGTCCAGCAGAAAAAGTGGATGAGACGCGGTTTTCCTTCGGGCGATTGGCTGAGGCAACTCGCGTTTCGTGCGCGGCTCTGTCTCGGAAGAGCCGTGAGTAGAAGAGAAGACGGACCGACGTCCATGAGCCACTCTAGCGTCTGTGGTACGTACCGAGGGGCGTGCTGTAAGGCTTTGCTGTCACGAGTTTCGTGAGTTCTTTACAATTTGGCCAAGTCCGCAAGACATCGATACCGCGGTATTCCGGTGGTGAGTTTTCGACAATAATCACACAGAATAACATATCAACTTCTCAATCGCCCCATCCGTCAGCCCCATCGTTCGCAGAGTAGTCATGGGCGACATCCAAACGACTCGACCAATGTTCCGAGCCATTTCTCTATAAGACACACTACCCAATGGATCTCCCTCTAGCGCCACCGTTTCAGTCTGCCGCTTACCGCACGCCTCGGAAACGCGACGTCACTTTCGCATCAAAAGTGTCCGCGCAAAGCGCGGGCCGCCTCTAAGTTTTCGTGAACAATCGTTGCGAATCGTGACTTTGGCACGTGTAGGGGCCATCGGCCGCACGAGCGCACCCCAAGCCAGACCCACCACATCGAGAGCCACCGCAACGATGCTCCCAACAGGAACAGTCTTTGGAGGGGTTATGACGTCGCCTCCGGCGAGGGGCCTGCGGTGGTGTGTTGTTGATTGCAACCTGGCGAAAACGGGCATTGGCAAAGGCGGCGGCGGCCAAGGGACAAAAGTATCTGTCGTCGATGTGATCAGTGTTTTGAGAAAAGAGCTTTCACTCATCCTCATCGACATTGTTGTAGTACCTTTTTTCGCAACACCCATTACTATCACTCTCCCACGAGATACCCTTACTCCACTTCAACCTTCCAAACACAAGCGAATACCGCAAACATGTCTGACGGAAAGACCTTCACCCTTAACAATGGCAAAGTCATCCCCGCCGTGGGCTTCGGCACCTTCGCCAGCGAGGGCAACCCCGGCCAGACCTACACAGCTGCTCTCGCAGCACTGAAGACCGGCTACCGCCACCTCGACTGCGCCTGGTTCTACCAGAACGAGGGCGAGGTCGGCGAGGCCGTCCGCGACTTCCTCAAGGAGACCCCCAGCGTCAAGCGTGAGGACCTGTTCATCTGCACCAAGGTGTGGAACCACATGCACGAGCCCGAGGAGGTCAAGTGGTCGCTCAACAACTCGCTCGAGAAGTTCGGCCTCGACTACGTCGACCTGTTCCTCGTCCACTGGCCGATCGCGGCGGAGAAGGACGACAACAACATGCCCAAGCTCAATGAGAAGGGCCAGTACGTGATCAAGGAGGAGCTCACCAAGAACCACAAGCCGACCTGGGGCGCCATGGAAGAGCTGTACAAGGAGGGCAAGGCCAAGGCCATCGGCGTCTCCAACTGGACCATCCCCCACCTCAAGGACCTGCTCTCGTGGTGCAACGTCAAGCCCACCGTCAACCAGATCGAAATCCACCCCTTCCTGCCCAACGACGAGCTCGTCAAGTTCTGCTTCGACAACCAGATCCTGCCCGCCGCCTACTCGCCCCTCGGCTCCCAGAACCAGGTCCCCACCACTGGCGAGAAGGTCAACACCAACCCCACCCTCAACGCCATCGCCGAGAAGGGCGGCAACACCCTCGCCCAGGTCCTGATCGCCTGGGGCATCCGCCGCGGCTACGTCGTCCTGCCCAAGAGCTCCACCCCCTCGCGCATTGAGAGCAACTTCAAGTCCATCCAGCTCACCGACGAGGACTTCGAGGCCGTCAACGAAGTCGCCAAGGGCCGCAACACCCGCTTCGTCAACATGAAGGAGGACTTCGGCTACGACGTCTGGCCCGAGGAGTCGGCTTAGATTGGTAGCTGAAAGTGATACCAGAGCAAATGCTTTAACGTTTTGACGACTGCACGGCGATTTCTTTGTTTAGGGGGAATGAAAGTTCGAAGATTCGAAGAAAAGTAGAATAGATATTTTTGTCGCTCGAAAGCGGCTGCTGTATGAATTGTTCATCTAATAACTACATATGTGTGTCAGCTCTGTGTGTGACGTGTTTCAGCGGTGAGCTGGTCTTGCTCTTGCAATGTTGTTGGCACTGGCTACAAGCCGTTCTCGATGTATTTGAAAGCGATGCTGGTTTCATAGATCTTTATTGGGTATTTGTTGGGGTTTGGCATGTTGCCATGCAGTACCGGGATCGTGAGTAGACGTGTGGAGAGGGCAGTGAAGGACACATCGTCAGTTTGTTGGGTATTTGAGAGAAGACGAGCATTTGCCTCGAAATTGGGAGCGACTGTTATCGTCGTTGCCCATGCGATCGTGATCGTGATTTTCGTGGCCTTCGGAAAGCCGTCTGACTCTAAGTCCTCAAGCGAGGATTGACCTTACAGAAATGCAAGTCGACTGCGTTTGCTCAGGTTGGGGCGGGAGAATAAGGCGGGAGCCAACCAAAACCTTTTAGTCTTTCTTTGTGTTGCGGCTGCTCCTCTTGCTTTTCTAGAGGTGGTTGCTCCTCCCGCTTTTGGCCATCATTCGGAGCTTTTGCGTATGCAAGGGTTAAAGTCTTCTCGAACTGCTTTACATGGCCGGGAAAGAAACTCTTGGCCAATTGCGAAAGCTTGGCCGAATGGTTGTACTGGCCAGCGGTCTTCAGGAGCGTCACCGCACGAACAATCGTATGCATATAGAAGGACCTCTCGCGGTCAGTTGACGCGTTCCGAATACGCTCGTGTATCGCAGATAGCCCGTTTGCGTCTGACGGCTCTTGCGATAGTATGTCGTACAATGTGTTCGCCTGCATTCTGGTTGGGTGCCATAATTCGAGTGCAGCCAGATTCCAAGCATCGTGTGCAGCCTTGATCGTACTGTACTGAAAGGATGTCTGCTGGTTGGAAAAACTCGCCGAGAATCCGTCGTAGAGCGAAGGACTGGTGTTGTAGTAGTGATGCAGATGACCATGAGTTAAAGCCTTTCTGAGTGCTTGTCGGGCCTGACTGGCTATTAAGAGTCTGTCAGATAGGGCCGCATCTTTGCTGTGCACTTTTTGAACTGCACGGAAGTAAATGTTCAGTGCGGCATCTGCAGAGCGGGCTTCACGATTTGGTCCGCCCAGCTTTGTCATGACCATGGCATACAATATTCTGCTTTTCCACATCGAACCGCCATTTCCAGTTCGACTGTTTTTGACCACAAGTTTTGTGGGCTGCGGCAGTTCAAGACCGCTGTCGAGCCACTGCCAGAGAGCCTCCTCGTGGCCCTCGAACATGAGAAGCCACACAAGCCCGTCTTGCATTTGATTATTGTCCACATAGGCCTTGGAATGCATGAGTTGACTATTCCAGAGCCATGAAAGCACTCGACTGCCCGCTTGTTCTGCTTGCACCTTCTGGATCTGGTCTTCGTAAGATAGGTTTTTGATCGACAGCCTAAAGTGTCGCATGACGCAAACGGCCACTTCGATGGTAGCACGACCCTTCGCGTGGTAAGATTCCAGGAGATCAAATGGATTGGCGCCGTTTTCCATTTCAATTGCAGCTTTTTGCGCGTTGACCTCAGGCCTTACTTCTTGATTGGGTTTGGCATGTTTGACAAGTAGAGGGTTGGTGAGCAAGGAGGCCATGTGCTTGTCTGCCAGAACGGCGGATGAGTGCATGTCGTGTCGGTCTGTGTCCTGGGACGCAATGCCCACTGCAGGTCGTTTGCCATCATCGTGTGGTTTGCTTGGATGGACCTCATCGAGATGCTTTCGAAAAGAGCTCGTAAGGGCTGTCAGCAGGCGATTCGATTCCTTCGGTCCTAGCGGTGCTTGATTGTTGATTTTCGATGCCAGAGCCTTAAAGCTCTGTGTCACTGCTGATGCTTTCATTGTTCTCACAGCCGTGTGACTACATAGAGGTAGCAAGCATAGCTTAGCGCATCATAGAGGTGGGTGTCGTGAGTGCAATGGGCCAGCCCTCTCTCCGGTAGTGACAAGTAGGTAGTGTATGCAATGCCAGATCCAATAGTATCAGCGTCAGTGCCGGACCAGGTTGGGATAATTTGATGCCTGATATGTGAGACCTGGTGGCGAGATGTCAACAAGATTGGATTGGAGGAGAGGACCAAGGACCTCAGCCCGAACATGGCATGTGATTCCAGCGGTGCGGGTCCTGCCGTCTGTGCAGCAAGCGTGCGTTGCTTGCTCTCGCTGGCTTGCTTCTCGCACAGAGAACAGCACCGCGACTACAACCCACCTGCTACACCATCACTCCCCCCATCGCCCCGACCCAATCCCTTTCTCAGCATTACCTGCTGAGCTTCATCACCGCTCTCCCACACCTCTCACCGTCGGCGGGACTTCCGTGCCGTCCCTGAGCTCACTCCATCTCTCGAGCACCCGCTCCACCCACGCGCTTGGTAGTCCGTCTACCACTGTGCGTACATCCAACCCCGGTCTCTAGATCACCTCACAAACACACACATCACAATGTCGGAAGTCGAGGCAAGAGCGCCTGCCAATAGAGGCAGGAGCTCAGTGCGCGGTGGCCGCGGTGGCTTCGCTAGAGGCGGACCTCGTGGCGGTCGCAAGGTGCCCAATGGCACATCGCACGACGCTCTGGCTGCTGACGAGTCACCTGAAGACCAAGGCGAGCTTGGCGAGATGAAGAAGAAGTACTCTTCCGAGCTGAGCATGCTCACCGACATGTTCCCCGACTGGACCGACGTGGACCTTGTTTTCGCCCTGGACGAGGCCAATGGCGACCTCCCGCGTGCCGTCGACCTCATCACCGAAGGAAACGTGTCACAGTTCGCCGAGGTAAAGAAGCCCAAGGACAGGGCTCGCTCCAAGGCCGCCGACGGCTTCTCTACTGCAGGTGCCGCTGACAAGCCCGCCTTTGCAACCCGTGGTGGACGTGGAAGAGGTGGCATTGAGAGCTCGCGCGGCGGACGTGGTGGCCGCGGCGGCTCTGACCGTGGACGTGGCAGCTTTAGAGGTGGCAGGGGAGGACACGCGACCACCAACGGCGCGCCTAAGGAGGCCTCCACTGCTTCTGTGCTTACTACGGAGTCTTCTGCTTGGGACACTCCTGCGATCTCGAGCGAGACTACGACCAATGCTTGGGACAACTCTTCGGCAGAGGCCTCGAAGGAAACTGATGCTGGCGCAAATGCGTGGGGTAACGTGGCTCCTGTCGAAGCCGCTCCTGCTGCGTCTGAACAGTCTATGCCCACCAAGGAGATCGCAGAACGTGCTGTTGCTCCTCCTGCCGTGACTTCTGATTCTGGATCTGCTGGACCCAAGAAGAGCTGGGCCAGCATGTTTGCCCAGCCCAAGCCTGCGCCCGTGGCCATTCCCAAGCAAGTGCCTCAGCCGAAGCCGGCGCCGCAAGCACCGGCTCCTGTCGAAGAGCCCATTGCTTCTCCTGAGGTTGCAGCAGTCGAACAGCAGCAGCCCGTTGAGGAAGTCAAGGAATCTACACCTACCCTCCCTGAGCCCGAGCCCGCCGTCGAAACCCCTACCACCGAAGCAGTCCCCGAGCCTGCTGTTGAGACGCCCCAGAGTGCCACTGCTGGCCAGGTGGCAGTCCCCATCACTCCCCATGAACCTCTTACTCAGGAGAACGTCGAACACCTCCCTGACGACTCTCACCCTCCTGCCACCTTGACCGCTGCCAGCACCGTGGGCTCAACCGACCCTCGTAACCTTACCCCAGTTCCTGGCCAGCAGCAGCCTCCCATTGGTCGCCCACCTGTTGGCGGCTTTGCCATCAGCGCACACCGTGCAGCCACTACAGCTGGCAGGAGCGCAAGCTTCCAGCGCCGAGTGCAGGAGCAGCAAGAAGCAGTAGTCATGCCTGGACACAACGCAGTTGATCGCGCCGCCGTGCAGTTCGGCAGCATGGGATTGAACGGTGAACCAGGCCTTGACGTTGACGAAGAGCGCGAGGAACCCGAGACACGTCAGGCTCCTCAGCACTCGCCTCCCACACAGCCCAAGGCTTCTCTGCCTGCTGCGCCCAGGCAAGCTACTGCACAGGAGACTGTTGCTCCCCAAGAGCTTCCCACCCCTAAGCAGGCGCCTGGCCTTGGACCTGCGTCCCAGCAGAACCAGCCTCAGGCCCAGGAGTCTGTGCTCGGACAGAGCGTTCCCCAGGAGCAGGCTCACCTCGGTCAAAGCCAGAACCAGAACTACAACCAGTACGCCGCATACGGTCAGGGCGCACAGCAGGACGCCACCGCTCAGCAGCAAAAGATGTACGACCCCTTCGGCCACCAGGCTCAAGCCCAGGCGCGTTACGATCAGTACGGCACCCAGCCGCAACAGTCGAGCCACTCTGGATTCGGTGCTCTCTCATCCGCGCCGAACGACTACTCGTCTTACTACACCGCGGACCCCCAGCGCAACGCCTACAGCGGCTATTACGGAAGCTCTGCAGGCTACGCTCCCCAAGCTCAACAGCAACAGGACGCCGGTCTTTCCCAGCAGCGATCTGCCAGCGGCTTTGGCGCTTCTAACGAGTCGGCCTTTGGCGCTCAGGCACAGCAACCAGTAAGTCAAAATTTCCTTCGTAACATTCACCAGGTTCCAGCTACCAATGTTGAGCGCCGGATCCACCCCTACGGAGCCGAAACGCTCGGCGATCTGGCCGACCTTTTCTCGCGTATCAAGAAAGACAAATCAAAGATACCATTCTCTGACGTTCAATTGAAACAGACTCAGTCCCGTTACGGCGAGGCTCCAGGCTCTGGCCACAACACTCCGAACCCAATTGCGGCCAGCCAGCATCAGAATGCTCCGGCCGCACCTCAATCTCAGCAGCACCCCATGCACCAGGCCCCCAGCCACCTGACCCAGCAGCAACAGCAGCAGCAGGCCCAGGCCCAGGCTGCCTACAATGCCGGTTTCCCTTACGGTCACCCCTACTACAACAGTCCGTACCAGCAGGCCTATCAGAACCAGTTTGGATACACCCAGCCCGCTAGCGGCTACGGTGGCTACCAGGGCAAGCAGCAGGCTGGCATGTACGGCTCCCCGTACGGCTCGTCATACGAGCAGCACTCTTCATCGCCCGCAAACGCTGGAGCTTTTGGTCAGAACCAGCAGGCTTCCATGCGCAGCGCTAGCGGTATGGGTTCCCAGCTCGGAGGCGGCCTTGACGACTACGGCCGCAGCTCCGCCCAGACCGGCTCGCTCAACCAGACCAGCGGCTTTGGTGGCGTGACCGATCCTTTCGCTCGCACCACCTCCGGCTTTGGCCAGAACAGCTACGCTCAGCAGCCGAGCATGACTGCCACCGCCCAGGAAGACTCCCTCAAGCCCTTCAGCGAGTCGAAGAACGGACCTTCTCCGTCCCTCGGCCAGCCTGGCCGTCCGGGATCTGCCGCCAACAGTGTTGTTGGCTCGCAGACCAGCATTCCTCAGCAACAGCAGCAGCAGTCCGCATTCGGTGGCTACGGCGGCTTCCCCAGCCAAGGCAACCAGTATGGAGGCCTTGGCGGACTCGGTGGCCAACAGCAGCAGCAGCAACCCCAGCAGCAGGGCATGGGTGGCCAGGGTGGTTACGGCTCGTACGGCAGCAGCGCATTTGGCCAGTACGGCGGCGGCGGCTATGGCTCCCAGCGCGGCGGCTGGGGCCAGAGCTATGGCACTCACTAGAGAAGTTCCAGCCACGAGCTGACGGCCTCTTCATTACCCCATTTGGGCGGTGAAAGGGATATGACAGGAAGACGAGGGCGAAGAAAAAACAAGGAATCAGAAGGAGCATGCATCGGCAGGCTCAATGTACTATGAATAACTCTACTCGTTATAAAGACCACCCACAACAACAGGCGTTGGAGGTACGAATGGGAGGGAAAGCAAAGTTGCTGGTTTGTTTTTTTATCATCATCATCATTAACTCTATTTGTGGACTCGGGACCTTTTTCTCTGGCGCAAAGAAAAATAACAGAAGCTGATGGCTCGCTTGATCTTTCCAATTAAGTTGAATCAATGTTTTCCCCTCCTCCCCTTGACTTTTTTGATGGGGTTTGATCTCCTTTCGTCTGTCGTTTCCTTGTCATATGCTATGGCGATTATGAATTGATATGCTGCTGTTGTATACGTGTTTGTGATGAGATAGCTTTGACCGCACAGTGGCTTTCAAGAAAAGTAGTCCAATGAACGTCCTGCTTGTTCCCAGACTTCTCATCTTTCTGTTCTTATCGATTCGAATTGATGGTGTCGCAACACGTAAATGTACGCCTAGCTCAAGTAATCAGATCGTAGATTGGACGTATTCGTTCTGGAAAATACATGTAATGTGCAGGCGTGTAAGTGAAGTCGCTCAAGGCTGCCTTAAATGGCAGCCTTAAAGCCCTAGTCCCCGCCGCCGCGCTTGGCATCAATTTGGGTCCGCGAAATTATACCAGACCGCGACGACGACATCGACAATTGAGCACCGCAGGAGTTCCGACGACGACAAGCCACCGGAAACGCCCACACATCGCTCATCATGTCTGTCCGTCAAGCACCCGGCTACCAGCAGGCCCAGCCTGAGCGACCAATCGACGATGACTCGGACGTCGAGGAGGAGGCCCTTGCCAACGACTACCGCCAGGCCGCCAGCTACAACGACCAGGGCGAGAACTACGACCTTGAGCGCTCCGACTCGCTTGGCAGTGGACCGCAAGACCTCCAGGCACAGCTCGCCGCCGCCGCGCAGCCTCTCGAGTACCAGGCCACAATCGACACCAAGATTCAGAGCTACGACCAGTACTGCAACCTCTTCCACTTCATCCTCAACAGCGAGGGCCCCGTCGACATCGAAGTCCCTTCGCCTTTCTGGGCCTGGGATGTGATCGACGAGTTCATCTACCAGTTCCAGTCTTTCTGCTCCTACCGCACAAAGGTCGCACTCCAGCAGTCGCCCGAGGAGGATCTCACCGTTCTGCGTGAGAACCCCAACACCTGGGGCTGCTACTCCGTCCTGAACGTCCTATACTCTCTGATTCAGCGATCGCAAATCAGCGAGCAGCTGGCCGCTCGCAAGCGCAATGAGGACCCCACCCCCTACATGGGCGAGTACGGCGGAAGGCCTCTGTACCAGATGCTGGGATACTTCTCCATTGTTGGTCTGCTGCGCGTGCACTGCCTGCTCGGTGACTTCGCTCTGGCGCTCAAGACCCTTGACGACATTGAGCTCAACAAGAAGGCTATGTTCGCGCGTGTCACCGCCGCCAACTTCTCGACCTACTACCACGTCGGTTTCAGCTACATGATGATGCACCGCTACGCCGACGCCCTGCGCGCCTTCAACCACATCCTCATCTACATCTCGCGCACCAAGAACTTCCAGAAGGGCGCCCAGTATGACAGCATCGCCAAGAAGAGCGACCAGATGTACGCCCTCGTCGCCATCTGCGTGGCCTTCCACCCCACACGCCTCGACGACACCATCCACACCGCCCTCCGCGAGAAGTACGGCGACCAGCTCGCCCGCATGCAGCGCGGTGGCCCCGAGGCTCTGCCCGTGTTCGAGGAGCTCTTCCGCGCCGCCTGCCCCAAGTTCATCTCCCCGACGCCGCCGGACTTCGACAACCCGCAGCTCAACGTCGACCCCATCGAGCACCACCTCGCGATCTTCATGAAGGAGGTCAAGAACAACATGTTCGCATCCACTGTGCGTTCATACCTCAAGCTCTACACCACCATGGACATCACCAAGCTCGCCGGCTTCCTCGAGGTCGACGCCGAGACCCTGCGCAGCTGGCTGCTGGTCAACAAGCAGCGCTCAAGGCAGGTGCGCCACACCGAGGGCCCTCTTCTTGAGGGCGAGATTGTCAGCGCAAACGACATCGACTACGCCATGCAGGGCGACCTGATCCACGTTGCCGAGCAAAAGGTCGGCAGGAAGTTCACCGAGTACTTCCTCAGGAACTGCACACGCATGTACTAGATTTGAACGCGCTATGACGACGAAACGTGCTACGTGGGCTTGGAAAAAAAGTACATGAACATGAAAGCGAGAGCGAGCAATTTCCCGAGCTCGGGAGAGGGTAGAATGGGGCCGGAAAAAGAGAGTCCGCGGCTGTGGAAGCAGGGGCAAGGCGTTCGATACAGGAAGGATTGTGCATTGTGCAGGCCTAGCGAGGAGTTTGTGTTGTCACAAAAAAGCTACTGCGGAAACCCCCGCGGCATGGAGACATTCTAGAAGGAAGAATGGGACGACAAATGCCCATTCGGATTGAAAGCTTCCAAGGACGTGGAAAATACTAATCTTTCCGTCTATCATTAGGGTTCCCTGATGATTGTGAGGGATGGAATATGAATTGTTTAAAAAATGAAGTTATATCTCGAAAGCTTTCCCAATCACGAATATTTCCATCGTAGATGCGCCCGGCTGAGGATCACGCACATGAACAAGAGCGAGACCTCCCACAACTCCTCGAAAACAGAGGAAAAACTAAGACACAGCAACCGGATCAATTGTTGCCTTTTTCTCTACAGATTCTAAAGCACCCATTCAACAAAGTCTCCCACTGTAGCATCAAAAAAGGCTCCCATCTAACATCGAATTTAATTGAATACGTCAATCAAATCTCTTCCGTCTCCACCTCAATGTGCTCGTCGGCCCAGTGCGCGTCCTCGACGTCCGGGATCTCGAAGAACTCCTCCGAGTCGGCGCTGCGGACCCTCAGAGTCGAGCGCTTGCACTTGCCGTTCTTCATCTTGCCCTTGAGGCAGATGGTCTTGGTTTTGCCCTGCTTCCTCATTTTCGCCCTGTTGGGAAAGAAAGAAAGTTGATGTTAGTTTGTTTGAGAGTTTCGGCTTTGAGGTGTTTTGATGTGAGTGATTGGGAGAAGAGACTTACGCGTGCTGGGCGGCTGTCTCGCTGTAGCCTGCGGAGACCATGCAGGTGAACAGCGCTGCGAGGACGAGGAGGATGGTGAGGTACTTCATTTTGAGGGG
>Ga0265780_10004143_pt1 | contig 18798 bp, 9 predicted proteins | sample P1T30metagenome_FD_192432 | JGI IMG/M metagenome (GOLD analysis project Ga0265780, IMG submission 192432) | Plant litter microbial communities from East Loma Ridge, Irvine, California - P1 T30 | ecosystem: Environmental > Terrestrial > Plant litter > Unclassified | place: USA: California...
CCGCCGATCTGGCCTATCCCGACGGCGGCTTCGGCGACCACAAGGCGCTGCTGATCATCCGCCAATCGCTCGACGACGATGCCAAGGAAGCGCTGGTAGCGCTGCATGGCGACGGCATGATCCACCTGGCGCAGCGTCCCGCTCCGGGGCGACGGATCAGCGACAGGGAGTATCGGATCGGCAGTCGCGGTGGCCTGCCCGGCGGCAAGTCGCCCGACAGTCTGGTCACGCTCAATGCGAAGCGCATCGGCATCGAGAAGAAAGGCGACCAGTTCACGCTGTGGGTGAGCGAGCAAGGCGAGCCGATGCATCAGTTCGGCGCACCGATCACGCTCAAGCTGACCGCGCCGTTCTATGTCGGGATCGGCTTCACCTCGCACCTGCCCGGCGTGGCCGAGACCGCCACCGTATCGAAGCTCGTGCTCGAGAACCGTGCCGGTCGGGTGCGCTGACGCAACGGAGGGTGCGGCAGCGCACCCGATCGGCACCGCGCTTGTCTCCTTCTCGAGCCAATTGTCGGATCGGACGCCCGCGGCGCAGCCTGACGCGGTCGCCAACCGCATCGCATGGGACGAAAAGAGCCCCCGGGTGTTGGTGACGGGCAAGCCGTAGCCGACCCTGTTTGCGGTCCGGCTACCCCAACGGAGACAGACTATGGGCAGAATGATCGACGGTGCATGGCACGCGGGCAAGGTGACGGAAGACAGCAAGAGCGGCGCGTTCGAGCGGCAGGATGCGGGCTTTCGCGACTGGCTGACCCCGGCGGGCGACCCCGGCCCCGAGGGCCAGCCGGGCCGTCCGGCGACGCCTGGCCGTTATCACCTTTATGTGAGCTATGCTTGCCCCTGGGCGCACCGGACGTTGATCGTGCGCGCGCTGCACGGGCTGGAGGAGGCGATCGGCGTCTCGGTGGTCGATCCCGTCATGCTGGAGAATGGCTGGACCTTCGGCACGGAGCGCGGCGGCAGCGGCGATCCGCTGCACGGTGCCGAATTCCTGTGGCAGCTCTATGCCCGCGCGCGGCCAGACTATTCGGGCAAGGTCACGGTCCCCGTCCTGTGGGACCGCGAGACCGACACGATCGTGTCGAACGAGTCGGCCGAGATCATCCGGATGCTCGCCGCGTTCGGCGGACACGGGCCGGATCTCTATCCCGCGGCCCATCGCGCAGCGATCGACCGGGTCAACGCGCGCGTCTACGATACGGTCAACAACGGCGTGTACAAGGCCGGGTTCGCCACCACGCAGGACGCGTATGAAGCCGCGGTCCGCCCGCTGTTCGAATCGCTCGACTGGCTGGAGGGGATGCTATCGGGCAGCGACTGGCTCGTCGGCGATGTGATGACCGAAGCGGACATCCGCCTGTTCACGACGCTGGTCCGCTTCGACGCTGTCTATTACGGGCATTTCAAGTGCAACGTCCGCCGCATCGCGGACTATCCCGCACTGGAAGCGTATCTCGAGCGGATGCTGGCCGATCCCCGCATTGCCGCGACCGTGCATCTCGACCACATCAAGACGCATTATTACGCCAGCCACCGGGACCTAAACCCGTGCGGCGTCGTGCCGGTCGGCCCTGACCTGCCCTGGGCGCATCTCACAGCCGGGGGCGACCAGCACCTCACGTGACGCGCCCTACAGCGTATCAGGGATGTGCCCTCGATGGACCGGCGTGTCGGCCAGCAACAACGCATCGTTTGGCGACCCTATGGACATTGATGCGCTGGCGGTGGGGATGATCGCTCCCCACCGCCGTTCCCTGGCTGGGCCGGCACGGTAGGGCAGGTTCCCCGTCGGACCGGTATCGGCATTCTGCTCGCGGCCATATTTGCCGGTCGGCACGAAATCCGCGACGGCGATCCGCGGCGCGGCCTGCACTACGCCGCTCGACACGATCGCCGCGCCCGCATCGCTGCTGAACAGCGCGCGCCGCGTGGTCGACGCGCTCCCGGCGCCCTCGCAACCAGCCTTGCTGCGACCACCACTTTCGCGGCACTCCGGCGTACCGCTGACCTGTCATTTCGCACCGCCCCAAAAGTCTGACCAAATCCGCCGTTGCCTGATGTCCAACATCAGCGGCAGCCTGAACACTTCATGGCTCCCGCCGTTCGTTCAGCTCCGCGTTTTTTAGAGTTGCAATAATAATATTTCGACATGCGGCCGATAAACCGGATCCTTAACATGATATTGCTATAGGTAGCTCAAATACTGCAGTATTTTTCGTCAGCGCATACAGTTAAGTAAGATAGATATTTAGGATGAAAACCTACTGTCTTGCTTTCCCATTAACCACCGATCCGCGCTGCAAACCATTGCGACAAGCGCGACTGTATTACCTTGCAAGACAGCATTCGTTTTATTGTTTTTGTCGCTTTTAGATCTTTCTGGACAGCAATACCGCACACCGTTACCGCTGCCTTAAAATACCGGGGGGTTAGCGTCATGATCGGCACCAATTCACGCGCAAAGCGGATCCGCGCGCGTGCGCTTCATACAAGTGCGATCGTGTTGGCGCTGACGCTCGGACCGCCCGCTTTTGCGCAATGCGCGCCCGAGCCGACCCCCGCCAACGGTACCGTCACCTGTTCGGAAATCGACCCGAACGGCCTGACCGTCACCACCTATGGTACCACCGTGGTCGTGCCGGCGGGCGCGACGGTCCTTGGAACCACGACGCCCGCGATTGCCGTCAGGCTGCCGTCGGACGTCTATGGCGGAGCCGTCACCCTGACGGTCGCGGGTAGGATCGACGGCGGCACCCGGCCCGGCGTCAGCGCGTTGTGGCAACGCGCCACCAGCGGAACGGGTTATTCCCCTACCCTGCTCTTGCTGACGGTTGCCGCGGGCGGGCAGATCGACGGCGTCAACGCGGTCAACATCGGCCAAGCCGTCAGCGGCATCGGCAATACCGCGTCGGCGATCATCGACAACGCCGGGACGCTGACCGGATCAAGCGGGATCGCATTGCTGGCGTCTGCCCCCAATTATATCGGTTTCCAGTCGATCACCAACCGCGCGACGGGCACGATCGGCGCGATCAGCGGCCCGGTCGGCACGATTTCCAACGCCGGCACGATCGATGGCGGCGCGCGGAGCGCCGTCGATCCGGGAACCGGAACGTCCGGGCTGTACGGCGATCTCACCAACACCGGATCGATCGTATCGACGAGCAGTGCCGCAACGCTCGCCAATCTGTCGGGACGGACACTGTCCAACAGCGGCACGATCGCCAATCGCGGCACCGGCGCGGCGATCGCTGGCGAGAACATAGCGATCAGCAATGCGGTCGGTGGCGAAATCTCGAGCGCAGGCACGACCGCGATCCGGACGAACACGTTCCTCACGCTTACCAACGCCGGCACGATCACCGGCGACGTCGTTACCGCCGCGGCACCGGCGTACATCTCGGGCAGCACGATCGATTCGAGTGCCGGGACAATCAACGGCAACGTGACGTTCGGTGCCGGCAACGACACGCTGGTCGCAGGGTATGACGGCACTCGGCTCATTACCGGGATCACCGGCACGATCGACACCGACGCCGGCACCGATACCGTGCGCGTCCGCTTCGCCGCCGACGCAACGCTGGCCAGCACGCTCTCGATACCAGCGACGTTTGAGCGATTGACGCTGGCGCCAGACGCGACGGTGACGGCTACGCTCGCCGCTGGCTTCAACGGTCTGTCGTCACTCGCCATCGCCGGCAACGGCACGGTCATCAACCGGACCGCGCTCTCGGGGACAACACAGGCGGTCGTGATGCCGAGCTTCGACGGACCGCAGGCCTATCCGTCGTTCGTCAACGCCGGCACGATCCGCACCACCGCAGGAACGGCGAATATCTTCGCGGTCGATCTTGGCTATACCGCGCTCCGCTTCGAAAACAGCGGCACGATCACCGCGACCGGCGCGGGCGTCGCAAGCAACTTTCAGGGGACCTTCCTCAACACCGGCACGATCACGGCCGAGGGAACCGGCGTCTCGCTGTTCGGGCCGAACTTCACCAACGCGGGCACGATCCGGTCGACCGGCAGCACCGGCGTCGTCTTGTCGGGCTCGTCAGGCTCGAACTGGACCAATAGCGGTAGCATCGAAGGCGCGACGATTGGGGCGCAGATCAGCTCTTCGCTCGTCAATACGGGTACGATCACCTCAGCCGACACCGGGGTTTTGCTGAGTTACTACGGCGTGCTCAACAATCGCGCGGGCGGCGTCGTCACGGGCGGGCGGTTTGCAATCTCCGCGCCGACCACGCTGTTCGGGGCAACCGTCGCGAATGCCGGCACGATCAATGGCGACGTCCTGCTGCCGGGGTCCGGGATCGCCGGCGACACGTATAACGGCAACCGCTATTTTGCGCTACCGGGCGGCGTGCTGAACGGCAATCTGACGCTCGCCAGCAGCAATACGCTGATCACCGACATCGTCAACACCGGGCCCGGAGCCTTTGCCGGGATCACCGGCACCGTGACGGGTGGGGGTGGACTGTTACGGTATCGCGTCCGCACCGCCGTCGCCGCAACGCTTGGCAATGCCGGGGGCTTCTCGAGCGTCGGTTACGACCTTTACGACAACGCTGCGCTCACGCTGACCGGCACGTCGCCCCAACCGCTGTTGCTGGCCGGCACGGGCAGCGTCGATCTCGACGCCACGATCACCGCCACGGCAGGCCAGCCCGCCATCTCGGTGGCCTCCATCCTGACCGCGCCCGGCGAAGCGTATGCGTCCAGCGGCGCGCTTGCGATCACCAGCCGCGGCGCGCTGACACTCACGCATTCCAACGACACCCTCTACCCCTATGCCGCGGTATCGCTCGGCTCCGGCGACAGCTTCAGCACCTTCGGGACGATCACAGTCACCGACACCGCGACGACGGTCTACAGCCGGATCAACGCGATCGCGGGGGGAGCAAGCGTCGTCAACTCTGGCACGATCAGCCTCGGCGGAGCGAACGGGGTCTCCGCCGCAAAGACCTTCACCAACAGTGGCAGCATCGTACAGGCCACGGGCACGCCCGCTTCGGTCGGCGTCGTGAACGTCAAGTCGCTCGTCAACAGCGGTACGATCGACGTTGCGGGCAACGCGGTGCTGGTCAATTATATGACCACGTCCATCACCAATGCGGGGCGGATCGCAAGCTCGGGCGCGACCGCGATCGCGATCGATCCCAACGGCTATGCCTCTTCGCTCGCGATCACCAATCTGGCGGACGGCACGATTGTCGGCGGCACAGGCAAATCGGCGATCCATCTGTCGGGCGGCGGGATCGTCAATGCGGGGACGATCACCGGATCGGTCGATCTGAGCTATTCGCCCTATGGCGGACAGTCGTACGCGAGCGGATTCTATCTGGCCAATGGTGGCACACTCGCCGGCAACCTGACGTTCGGAAGCGGCTCTGACACGCTGGTCGCGCTGAACGACACTACCGGCGTAAGCGGCCTGATCGACGGTGGCGCGGGCGCCGACCTGTTCGTCCACGCCCGCAACACCACCGGGGACGTCCCGCTCGGCCTGCCAGGGGCGATCAATTTCGAACTCCAAGGCGTGCGAGCCCTCGGCGCGAACACGATCGTGACGGCCAGCGCCGCCGCGCCGGTCGAATCCGACCTGTATCTCTCGGGCGATGGCAGCATCGTCAGCACGGCCACGATCAATGGCGCCATTCGGGTCGGCGCGCTCGACTATGGGGCTGGCCTAGCAGACCCCGACGCGACCCTGCTGCTTGCGGCGTTCACCAATCAGGGCACCATCCGCGACGGCTTCGTCGGCACAAGCCGCAGCTTCACGAATGTCGGCACGATCGGTTCTGGCAACCTCAGTGGCGCGGCGGTGGAGATAAACGGCGCGACTGCCCTGATCTTTGCCAACACCGGCCAAATCACGAACGGCGATGGCACCCTGGCGGTTTCGTTGGCGAGCTATCCCGGCGCGATTGCCGCATCCAACGCGGGCACCATCACCGGAGGCCTGACGGCCACGTCCGGCCGCCCATACTATACCGATCCTGACGCGGTTTCCGTACCGCTTGCGGTTTCCCTCACCAATTCGGGTACGATCGGCAGCGCCCGGCAAGCGGTATCGCTCATCCTGAGCGACACCCAGGGTGTCGGCGGGACGATCTCGCTGACCAACAGCGGCATGATCGAAGCGACCGGTGTCGCAGGCGCGGGCGCACGGCTCACCAACTACGACCCCTATGGCTTCTATTACGGATTCCGGGCCGGACCGACCGCGATCACCGTCAACAACGCGGGTACGATCCGCGCCAACGAAGGCGGCGCGGAGCGAGTGTATGATGATGGGTACGGCGACACATATCGCGCCACGCAGATCGCGATCGGGATCGGCATGTTCGCCACTACCGGCACGCTGAACGTTACCAACGCTGCAGGCGGCGTGATCGAGGCGACGGGCGCACGTTCGGTCGCGCTGATCAGCGATGGTCCGGGTCTGTCGCTCGACAACGCGGGCACGATCCGCGGGGGTGCGGGGACGACGTTGTCCGATGACGACGGCCTGGCGTGGTATATCGGCTCGACCTATCTTGCCGGCGCGGTTCAGACCGTCGGCGACGCCGATAATCGCATCAACAACACCGGCACGATCATCGGATCGATCGCGCTCGGCAGCGGCGACGACACGGTCGAGAATCGTGGCACGATCCAGGGCAATGTGTTCCTCGGCGGCGGTGACGACACGTTCCTGCAGCAGGCGAGCGCTACGCTGGTCGGCACCGTCGACGGCGGCACTGGCACCGACAGCCTCGTCGTCGATGCAACGGGTGGCGGCACGATCAACGCCAACCAGTTGATCAATTTCGAACGCTTCAGCCAGATCGGTTCCGGGAATGTCACCTATTCGGGTGCCTTCACGTTCAACACGATCGACGTGATGGGCGGCGACATTACCGTCGATGCTGGCCAGACCCTCGAAAGCGCCGGCCCGGTGACGATCACCGGCAGCGATGCCAACGAGACGGTCAAGAACGACGGCACCATCACCGGTTCGCTCGACATGGCGGGCGGCAACGATCGCGTCGTCAACAACGGCACGATCCTCGGCACGGTCTCCCTCGGCAGCGGGGACGATTCCTTCGTCGAAAGCGTCGGTAGCCGTGTTGCCGGGGGCGTCGAGGGTGGCACGGGCACCGACCTCTATACCGTGATGCTTGCCGGCAACCGCAGCGGCCTTGGGCAGCGTATCGGGTTCGAACAGCTTGCCGTCGCGGGAACAGGAACGTTGACGCTGGCGCTCGACCAGTCTTTCGCGAGCGTCGCGTTCGCGGGCACGGGCCTCAACCTCGCGCTCGGCGGTTTCCGCGTCGGCGCGGTGACGGGCAGCGACGCGGCCGAAACGCTCGCGGTCGATGGCGACATCGCCAGCGTCGCGCTGGGGGGCGGCGACGATCAACTGTCGGTCGGCACGACCCGCGCACTGGGGCGATACGACGGCGGTGCAGGGAACGACGTGCTGCGTTTCACCGCGACGGGGCCGGTCACACTGGCGGGCTCCGGCACCGGATTTGAGCGCGTGCTGCTCGCCGGCAACGCGCTGACCATCACCGGTACGCTGGGTGCGGCCGGCGCGCCGCTGGCGTTCGGCGATGGCGACCAGCAACTCGTCGTGGCAAGCGGCGGTACGCTCGCAGGCGTGATCGACCTGGGCACGGGCAATGACAGCTTCCGCTGGGCGGCGGGCGGCATCCTGAACGGCAACATCGCGGGCGGCTCGGGCAATGACGCCGCGACGATCGAACTCGCGGGCGACCGCAGCTTGGCAGGCGGCACGCTCACCGGCTTCGAGACGCTCGCAACCGAAGGCACCGGCACGCTCGCACTGTCGGACGCCCAGTCCTACACGCTCATTTCTGCAAATACCGACCTGGCTGTTCTGGCCGGTGCGTCGCTGAACGCCCCGCAGGTCGAGTTCGGCCCAGGCGACAACCGGCTGAGCATCCAGGGCCAGTTCGCCGGCTCGGTCGATGGCGGCGCGGGTAGCGACACGATTACAGTCTCGGGCGGCAGCGCGGGTGCTCCGGTCGCATTTGACACGATCGCCAATGTCGAGAAGTTCGCCATGTCGGCTGGCTATGCAACCATCGCGGGCCCGGCGGCGCTCGGCAGCGTCGATCTCACCGGTGGCCGGTTGATCGGCCTTGCCGGTTCTACGATCGGCGCGTCGTCGATCATCGTGCGCCAGGGCGCTACGTTCGGCTCGGCCGGGACGGTCAATGGCGCCATAACGGTCGCCGGCACGCTCAGCCCAGGCGCGTCGCCGGGCACGATGACGGTCAACGGCAATGTCGCGCTGCAAGGCGGCTCGGTTTCGCTGTTCGAACTCACCTCCAGCGTATCGGACAAACTGGTCGTCAACGGTGCGGTTTCGATTGCATCGGGCGCCACGCTCCAGATCGTGCCGATCGGTACGTTGCGACCCGGCGCGTCGTATGATCTGGTTACCGCAACGGGCGGCATCAGCGGCGCGTTTACGACGGTGCTCAAGCCGACCGACGTGTTCGGCGTTTTGGTGCAGCGCGCGGACAGCATCCAGTTGCTCGGCCAGTTTCTCGGCGATGCGCGCTTCTCGCCGCAGGTCGCGCGCAGCATCGCTTATGCCAATGCGCAACTCGTGGCGCTGCCCGCAACCAACCCCTTGTTGGCGGCCGTCCCGGCGCTGCTTACCAGTTCGGGCGCGTCCAATCCGATCGCATTCGCCCAAATCACCCCCGAGGCCTATGCGTCTGCGACGCAGATCGGCGTCGACAATGCGCTGACGCTGACGGGCGCAGCGCGCGGCACCGGCTTCGCGGCAAGTGGCGATACACCGCATGCCTATACCTTCGCACAAGTGCTGGGCGGGTGGCATCGGCTCGGCGACAACCCTGCGGCGGGCACCTCCGCCACGCGCGGCAACAGCTACGGTTTCCTGGGCGGACTGGGCTATGGCGACGCGACATGGAGCGTTGGCGCCTTTGGCGGCTATCTCGATAATCGCCAGCAGATCGCTGCGCTGGGGACGCGGACCAAGGCGGACGGCGTCGTCGCCGGGGTTCATGGGCGATATCGCAGCGCAGGGTTGGAGGGAACGGCGTCGATCCTGTACGACGGCGGCGACGCGCGCACCGAACGGACACTCCCGGCGGCCATGGCGGCAACCGGACGTTACGGTCTGCACAACCTGGTCGGCGACATTGCGGTGCATTATGGCGTCGATCTGCCCGCGGGCTGGACCCTGCGCCCGCGCGTCGGCGTGACCTATGTCCGCACATCGCGCGGCGGCTTGGTTGAAACCAGCAGCAGCGCCTTTGCCCTGACGGTGGCGCGAGACCGTCACATCACCGGGTTCGCCGACGCGGGCGTGTTCTTAGGCCGTGGCGACGCATCCGACGCGCCGTTCCGGCCGTTCGTATCACTCGGCGCGCGCTATCAAATCGAGGGACAAACCGGCGCCGCCGTGGCTGGCTATTCGGGCGGTACGCTTGCCCTCGCGGCTTTCGGAGCATCCCGGGCCCGGTGGGTCGGCACAGCGGCGGCCGGTATCGGCTATCGTCTCCCGAGCGGAGTGAACCTGTTCGCCTCCGCCGCATCACAAACCGGCCGCGACGATCACGAACAATCGGCCACGGCGGGTATACGGCTGCGCTTTTGAAGTCTGTGCGTTCGTTGCACCGCTGCCGGTTGGCGGACGGTGTGACGGGCGTTCTGTTGGATAGAAACGCGGACAGCGTAGTTCGTATCGCCGCTGGATCGAGGATTCGCACATCGGCACCCCGCCCTTTCGACATGGTATTCCCTACCCCCCACGATTCCGACGAAAGCCGCTGATGCTTCCGTCCGTGTAGCTGGCGTGCCATCAGATCACGCTATCCGGACGAGCCAACTTTTTCTCGGGCGACAGCCACTTCGCCACCGCCACGTCTCTCACTGCCGCCGTTCCGATCCGGGTCGGCTACGCGAAGCGACAGTCATTAGCCGCCAGCGTATGGCCGGACACATTCAACGAAACGACCTGAATCGTCCTTCAGCCGCTCAGAACAGTCCGTCGTCGTCGTCGTCATCTTCGATGACTGACGCGGCGAGGTCGGCCGCTGCCTGCTCGGGATCGCGCGAGAATTGGCTATGAACCTCGCGTTCGCGCGCCATCGTGTAGAGGCGCCGGATGGCGTCGAGCAGGTCCGCCAGCGGGCGCTCCGCTGCTTCGGGGCAGTCGTCGTCGGTTGCGCTATAACTCCCGAGGCGCGTTGCGTGATCGGCCAGCATGCCCCCGACCGCGTGGCAATCGACATCGTCGGTCGTGCTGCGCAACATGTCCGAGATCGCGGTCGCATCGTCCTCCAGCCCCGCCAGCCCCTCGTGCATGCGGACGCTCCCGGCCCGGATCTGATCGAGCGACTCCGCCAGCGACTGGGTGACTTCGCCCTCTCCGTCCGGCCGGCCGATCGCTCCGGCGGCGTTCGCCAGCCGCTCGAACAATTCGCCGATCCGGCCCGAAACTTCCTCGAGCGAAATGGCGAAGCCGCGGATTTCTGACGCGACCACGGCCAGACCACGCCCCGCTTCCCCCATCCGGTAACTGCGCAGATCGGTGTTCCACGCCATGTGCTGGACGTCGTCCTTGACGCGGTGGACATTGCGCAGGCGCGCGGCCAGTTGCGCGGCCATCGCCGACGTCGCTTCCCCCAGCCGTTGTGACTGGGCATCTGCATCGCGCAGCCGGCCGGTCACGCTCTCCGCTTCGGCGACGCTGCGTTCGAGCCCGGCCAGAAACGTCGTTTCGCGCTGGCCCTCACCGCCATCGTCGCCCCCGTCGTCACCTTGCCGGAACGCCACCAGCGCCGCGGCACGCGGCGCGATGGCGAGGAGGTTCTGCATCAACACGCTGGTCTCGCGCTGAAAATCCTGCGCCGTATCGACCGCCTGGGCGGCGAGCAGCGCGATCCCGTGGCGACGGACGGCGGCCGCGCCGTCGGTATCCAGCGCGGGATTTGCGTCGATCACATCCTCGATCATGCCAAGCCCGGTCACGACGTGCTCGATCCGTTGTCGTGCGATGTCGCCGATCTGCAACGCGCCCAGTGCGGTCGCCAGCTTGGAACGGACATCGCGCGCGACGTCGGCAACCTCTGCCGCACGCATCGCCAGCGCGGTCTGATGCGCCTGCAACGCCCCGGCATCGTCGGACAGGCTGTTGGGAACATGCGGAATGACCGCAGCGCATTCGGCGGTGAGCTGCTGTTCGACCTGAAACACACTCGGCACCGAAGCGACCAGCACGTCGACCTCGATCGCAATGCGCGTCATTTCGGCCTCGGCGACATCCAGTTTCACGAAGATGTCATCGGCGAATTCGGAAAACTCCACCATTCCTGCCGACGCGACTTTTATGTTCAGGCCGCAAATGCGCAGGAACTGCAGGGTCCGGTTGACGCGGGTGATTTCGCCGTGCAACGCGTCGCCGATCTGCTGGACCTCGTCCAGCGCCTGGGCGCGCGCCGCCTGCAAGGCGGGAAGCCGGATCAGCCGATCCGCCGTGGCGCGCATGTTGGTGACCGCGGCAGCCGCGCCGTCACCATCCATCGCGCTCGTCACACGGCTCAGGGCCGTGAGCAGGCGTTCCACGATCTCATAGGTCTGCGACAGCGCCGCCCCCGCCGCGACGAAGCGCGTATCGAGTCCGCACGCAATTTCGGCAAACGCATCGCGCAGTGTCTCGAGCGTCTGGGGTGCGCTTGCCACGGCCAACACCGGGCCGAGCCCGGCGTCATGCATTGGGGTGGTCGCAACCGGATCCTCCGCCGCGGGATATGCGATCATGTCCATCAGCGGTTCGCCGCGGCCAGCATCTGACGCGCGATCTGCCCGAGCGGAATGACGTGATCCGCCGCCCCGCGCGCGATCGCTTCCTTGGGCATGCCGAACACGACCGAGGTCGCTTCGTCCTGCGCGAAGGTGATCGCGCCCGCCTGCTTCATCTCGAGCAGCCCGCGTGCGCCGTCGTCGCCCATGCCGGTCATGATGACGCCGACCGCATTCGACCCCGCGGAGCGCGCGGCCGAGCGGAACAGCACGTCGACCGACGGGCGGTGCCGCGACACCAGCGGCCCCTCGCGTACGCTGACGTGATAGCGTGCGCCCTGCCGTTCCAGCATCGTGTGCTTACCGCCGGGGGCGATCAGCACGTGCCCGCGCAGCACCGCGTCGCCGTCACTCGCTTCCTTGACGTCGACTTCGCACAGGCCGTCGAGCCGGCGCGCGAAGGCGCGGGTGAAGTTCTCGGGCATATGCTGGACCACGACGATCCCGGGCGCATTCGCGGGCAGCGCGCGGAGCACTTCGCTCAGTGCCTCGGTGCCGCCGGTCGAGGCGCCGAGACACAGCACCATTTCGGTCGTGCGGCTCATCGCGCGGCTGTTTGGCGGCGGCAGCATCACATCGGCGGTGAGCTTCTGCTCGGTCGCGCGATGGCCGACCGCCCGGCCCGCCGTGCGACCGCGGACACGCGCGCGGGCGGCGGCCTTCACGACGTCGCGGATCTGCATGTTATGCTCGGCAAGGTGATCCGCGACGCCGATCTTGGGCTTCAGGATCACGTCGACCGCGCCTGCTTCCATCGCCTGGAGCAGCGTCTCGGACCCGTCCTCGGTCAGCGACGAGCACATCACCACCGGCACCGGGCATTGCCCCATCAATTTGCGCAGGAAGGTGATGCCATCCATCCGCGGCATCTCGACGTCCAGCGTGATGACGTCGGGAACTTCCTCCTGGATCGCGCGCGCGGCGCTGAACGGATCGGCGGCGGCGGCCATCACCTCGATCGCCGGGTCCTCCTGCAGCACCGCGGTCATCATCTGGCGCACGCTCGCCGAGTCATCGACGACGAGGACGCGGATCTTGCCATTCTTCATTGCTCAGCTCCGCTTGAAGACGGTGTTGGCGACTTGCTGCAACGGCAAGTCGTGCCCGGCGACCGACTCGGCATGGCCGAGAAACAGGTACCCGCCGGGGACGAGGCATTCGATCAGCCGCGACACCACCTTGCGCTGGGTCGGTTTGTCGAAATAGATCAGCACGTTGCGACAGAAGATCAGGTGCATCGGATCCCCCACCGGATACCGCTCGTCCATCAGGTTCATCCGCGCGAAGCCGATCGCGCTGCGCAGCGCGGGCACGATCCGGACCTCGCTCCGCCGGGAGTCGCGCGACGTCGCGATGTAGCGGCGCAGCGTGTGCGGCACCGGTTCGACCGCTTCCTTAGGATAGATCCCGGTCCGCGCCGCCTCGAGCACGTCGGTATCAAGATCGGTCGCGAGGATGCCGTAGGACGGGCCGCCACGGTTGGTCGCCCAATTGTCGAGCACCATCGCCAGCGTATAGGGCTCCATCCCGGTCGAACAGGCGGCGCTCCATGCGCGGATCCGGTCGACCCGGCGCTCGATCATGTCGGGCAGGATCGTCGATTCGAGATAGTCGAAATGCTGCGGCTCGCGGAAGAAATCGGTCTTGTTCGTGGTCACCGCGTTGAGCAGGTGCAGCGCCTCCGCATCGAGCCCGCCGTCGACGAAGATGTGGTCGCAATAGGCGTCCAGCGACGGCAGCGACAACGCCCGCATCCGGCGGCGCAAGCGCCCCTCGAGCATCGTCTTCTTGCTGTCGGGCATCTTGATGCCGGCGGTGGCGTAAATGTAGGCGGCGATCTTGACGAAGTTGCGCCGGCTGATCTGGTCGTTGCCCATTCCTGCGGGACCGATCGGTGCGGGGGCAATAGCGGTAGCTCTGGGCACGTCGATGCTCCGGATAGGCGGCCCCGGGCGCAATAACCCGGGGCGGCAGGGGTTTCAGGCGGCGTGCGCGATCGGCGTGTGCAGCAACGGAACGTCGGCGGAGGAGAAGACCCGCGCGATATCGACCAGCACGACGAAGCCGTCGGGCCGTTTCACCACGCCACCGATGTAATCGGACGGCCAGCGCACGCCGATATCGGGGGCCGCGTCGATCTGGTCGTTGCGGAAGGTGCTGACCTCGAGCACGCGGTCGACCACCAGCCCCAGCATCAGCGCACGATCCGGCAGCGGCACGTCGACCACCAGGATCCGCGTGCTCGGGGTAGGATCCGCATGCGGCAACCCGAGCCGCAGGCGGAAGTCGATCGTCGTCACCCCCTGCCCGCGCATGTCGGTCAGCCCGAGCAGATATTCCGGCCCGTTGGGGATGTGGAAGGTCTCGCGATAATCGAGGATCTCGCGGACGAGCGTCACCGGGACCGCGAACACTTCCGCCCCCAGCCCGAAGGTGACGACCTGGATTTCGTGCGCGTCGCTCATGCTGCCTGTGCGCCGAAATCGGCGTCCTCTGCGTCTGGTCCACCACGGGCGAGATCGAGCGCAAAACCCTGTGCGCGCGACTGCTGGTCGGAAACCGAGTTGGGCCGGGGCTTGGCCAAGCTGCGCGCCGGTGCCTTGCGGATCGGCATGCTGGTCCGGGCAACCGATGCCTTGGCGGCCTTCACCGGCCGTGCGCCATGCGCATCGAGCCGGAAATAGGCGATGCTGGCCTGAAGCTCCTCGGCCTGCGCGGCGAGTTCTTCCGAGGTGCTGGCAACCTGTTCGGACGCGCTCGAATTCTGCTGCGTGACCTGGTCGAGCTGCTGGATTGCCTGGTTGATCTGATTGGCGCCGATATCCTGCTCGCGGCAGGCGGCGCTGATATCGGCGACCAGTTCGGCGGTGCGACGAATATCGGGGACCAGCTTGGTCAGCATGTCGCCCGCCTCGCTCGCGGCGCGCAGCGTGTCGCTCGACACCGCACCGATCTCGGCGGCGGCACCCTGGCTGCGTTCGGCGAGCTTGCGCACTTCCGACGCCACCACCGCGAAGCCACGGCCATGTTCGCCGGCACGTGCTGCCTCGACCGCGGCGTTGAGCGCGAGCAGGTCGGTCTGGCGCGCGATTTCCTGGACGATGCCGATCTTCTCGGCGATCGTGCGCATCGCGCCGACCGCACGATCGACCACGATCCCGCTTGCCTCGGCGTCCTTCGACGACTGGCGCGCGATCTTCTCGGTCTGGGCGGCATTGTCGGCGGTCTGCTTGATGTTGGCCGACATCTCTTCCATCGCGGACGAAGCCTGTTCGGTCGCGGATGCCTGTTCGGTCGCACCCTGCGACATCTGTTCGGAGCTCGACGACAGTTCCTGGCTGCCCGATGACACGTTGTTCGCTGCGGTCGAGGCATCGCCCACCACGCCGCGCAACCGCTCGATCATCCGCGCGAGCGCAAGCCCCAGCGTGTCCTTGTCCGACAGTGGGTGATGATCGACCGTCAGGTCGCCGCTCGCGATCAGGTCGGCGAGTTGCGCGGTCTGGCGCAGATTGGCGGTCATGCGGTTGACCGTGTCGACGAGGTCCTTGATCTCGTCGTTGCTGGTCACCGCAACCTCCTGGTCCAAGTCGCCGATCGCCACTGCATCGATCGCCGTGGCGACCTTGCGCAACCCCAGCGTCACGGTCCGCGAAATCCACAGCGCGGCGATGATGCCGATCGCCAGCGCCACAACGATCAGGCCGATGAACAGCGACCGGGCCGCGTCATAGGTGTCGTCGCCGGTCTTGCTCGCGGCCGCGCCGCCATCGACGTTCAGCTTGACCAGCTTGAGCAGATCGGCCGAAAAGTCGTCGAACAGCACCTTGCTCTGCTCGATCCGTCGCGCCGCCTCGGCATTCTGGTTCTGGCGGGAAAGCGTCAGGATCTGGTTGCCATCCCGCACATAGCGATCGAGCTTTTCCGAGAACTGCGCGTAGGTCGCGCGTTCCTGGTCGGACGAAATCAGCTTCTCGTAGCGTGTGCGCTGCTGCTTGAGCGCGGCGAGCGTGGCGTTGATCTCGGTCTCGACCTCCGTCATCCTGGCCGCATCGGTCGATGCGACGTGATAATATTGGCCGACCCGCAGATCGGACGTCGCCGTGTTGATCCGGTGAAGCGCATCGATGCTGGGCATCCAGTTTTCCGTGATCTCGGTCGACTGGGCGTTGATATCGTTCATCTTCATGATGCCGACCACGCCGAGAAGGGCACAGATCAGCAGGACGGCGGCAAACGCACCGGCCAATTTCAACTTGATCGTCGGACGCATGTTCAGATTCCTTCCCTGACGCGGGCGTAATTTTCAGCGGCGCGCAAACCTGCGGTCATGCCGCCGCTTCGAAGGCATGGTCGTTATCGTCGGCCCCGCCCTGTTGCAGATCGAGCGCGAAGCCGTTGAGCCGCGCCTTCTGGTCGGCGATCGATCCCGGGTTGCGCGGGGCTACGCGGGGCGCCGCCGCCTTGCGCGCGGGAGCGCGGACCGGCTTTGCGACACGGGCGATCTGCGGGGCACGGGCGCGCTCGCCACCGGTAACGCGGAAGAAGGCGATGCTGGCCTGGAGCTCCTCGGCCTGCGCGGCGAGTTCCTCCGAGGTGCTGGCAACTTGTTCGGACGCGCTCGAATTCTGCTGCGTCACCTGGTCGAGCTGCTGGATCGCCTGGTTGATCTGGTTGGCACCGATGTCCTGCTCACGGCAGGCGGCGCTAATTTCTGCGACCAGTTCGGCGGTGCGGCGAATGTCGGGAACCAGCTTGGTCAGCATGTCGCCCGCCTCGCTCGCCGCGCGCAGCGTATCACTCGACACCGCACCGATCTCGGCGGCGGCACCCTGGCTGCGTTCGGCGAGCTTGCGCACTTCGGATGCAACCACCGCGAAGCCACGGCCATGCTCGCCCGCACGTGCCGCCTCGACCGCGGCGTTGAGCGCGAGCAGGTCGGTCTGGCGGGCGATTTCCTGGACGATGCCGATTTTCTCGGCGATCGTGCGCATCGCGCCGACCGCACGATCGACCACGATCCCGCTCGCTTCGGCGTCCTTCGACGACTGGCGTGCGATCTTCTCGGTCTGTGCGGCATTGTCGGCGGTCTGCTTGATGTTGGCCGACATCTCTTCCATCGCGGACGATGCCTGTTCGGTCGCCGACGCCTGTTCGGTCGCGCCCTGCGACATTTGTTCGGAGCTGGACGACAGTTCCTGGCTGCCCGAGGACACGTTGTTCGACGCGGCAGCCGCATTGCCGATCACGCCACGCAGCGTCTGGGTCATGTGGTTGACGGTTTCGACGACGTCGCGGATCTCGTCGTTCGACGTGACCACGACCTCATGGCCGAGATCGCCACTGGCGACCGAATCCACTGCCTCAGCGATCTTGGCGAGACCCTGCGACACCGAGCGCGAAATCCACAGCGCGGCGGCGATGCCGATCACGATGACCGAGACGAGCAGCGCGATGAACAGCGACCGCGCCGCCGCATACACCTCGTCCCCGGTCTTGCTCGCGGCCAGACCGCCATCCACGTTCAGCTTGACGAGCTTGGTCAGATCCGCCGCAAGGTCGTCGTACAGGACCTTGCTCGCCTCGATCAAACGTGCTGCCTCGGCATTCTGGTTGGCGCGCGACAACATCATGATCTTGCGCTGTTCCTGGAGATAGCGCCCGAACTTCTCGGAGAATTGCGTGTAGAGCGTCCGCTCGTCATCCGAGGAAATGAGCTTTTCATACCGCGCGCGCTGCCGGGCGAGCGTCCCGAGGATGGCGGTCATTTCGCCTTCCACCGCCGACATCTTCGCATCGTCGGTCGAGGCGACATGATAATATTGCGCGACGCGCAGGTTGGCGGTCGACGTATCGATCGCATGGATCGCGTCGACGCTCGGCATCCAGTTCTCGGCCATATCGGTCGACTGGTCGTTGATGTCGCTCATCTTGTAGATGCCGACGACGCCCATTGCGGCCGAAATCAGCAGGACCATCGCAAAGACGGCCGCTAGTTTCATCCGTATCGTAGCGCGCATGATGTCGTGTCTCCTGGCAGGCTCTTGCCTGCGATCGTGATCGTGGGGTCAGAGGGATCGATTGATGGGGTGGTCCGGACGCAGCAGCGGATCTTTGGTCAGCCGCGCTGCTCTCCGGTTCAGTGGACCGACGCGGGCCCGGCGGTCGTGTCGTCGCCGCCGGTCAGCACGTTGAAGATCGCGGCAAGGTCCGGGAGGACGATCACGCCCACCTCGCGACGCACCAGTTCGCGAACATATTCGCGGCGCCAGCGCATCCCGACTGCGGGTGGCTCTTCCGCATCGGCCTCGCGCAGGGTCGCGACTTCGTGGACCTTGTCGGTGCGGATGCCGAGCTGGATCGGCTCGCCATGCGCGTCCATCTCGATCACGACGATCCGGCTGTCGACCGTTGCCTCCGCCGCGGGCATCCCGAAGGCGAGGCGCAGGTCCGCGATCGGAATGATCTTGCCGCGGAAATTGACGACGCTACCGACCAGCGGCACCGCGCCCGGCACCGCGGTCTCGGGCAGCAGGTCGAGGATCTCGCGCACCAGCACCGCTTCCAGCGCAAAGGTCTCGCTGCCGAGATCGAACGTCAGCACTTCGAGGCCGCCTGTCGCGTCCCAGTGGGTCTTGCTCTTTTCCATTGGCTTATCCAGCGGCGCGAAGCCGCTCCTCCTGATGCTGGCCCAAGGCGACGAGTTGCGAGACGTCGAGGATCAGGGCGACCCCGCCGTCGCCGAGGATCGTCGCGCCGGCGAAGGTGGTGACCGCCTGGTGCAGCAGCGACATCGACTTGATGACGGTCTGGTGGCTGCCGATGATCTGGTCGACGACCAGCCCGACGCGCTCGGTCCCGGTGGCGATGACGACGATCTTCTGGTGCGGATCGGGCCGCGTGCCGGTGTCGAACATCTCGCGCAGCCGCAGGAACGGCA
>Ga0265780_10004144_pt1 | contig 18794 bp, 23 predicted proteins | sample P1T30metagenome_FD_192432 | JGI IMG/M metagenome (GOLD analysis project Ga0265780, IMG submission 192432) | Plant litter microbial communities from East Loma Ridge, Irvine, California - P1 T30 | ecosystem: Environmental > Terrestrial > Plant litter > Unclassified | place: USA: California...
TCTGGTGCCGGCTGCCGGTTTCGAACTGGCCACCTGATGATTACAAATCAACTGCTCTACCAAATGAGCTAAGCCGGCGTAATCTGTACGGCTGGGATTATACCGCTATTTAATCCGCGTCAGCGTTGGGCGGCCGCCTTTTTTCGGAGGCTCGTCGCCACCGTTGTCAGGGGCCGACGGCACTTCCGGAGCAGTGTCCGGGCTGCTGTCGGGCACTGCCGACAGGGCTGGGGCAGTTGCCGGAGCGGGAGCCGATGCATCCGCTTCCGGCGCCGGCATCTCGGCCGCCGTCGTGCTCACATCGAAGGCCATGCCCTGGCCATTCTCGTTGGCATAGATCGCCAGCACATTCTGCACCGGCACGTAGATCTCGCGCGACACGCCGGCGAAGCGGGCGCGGAAGTGGACTGCGTCGTTGTCCATCTTCAGGCTGGAGGTGGCGCCGTAGCTGATGTTGAGGATGATCTCGCCCTTGCGCACGTATTCCATCGGAACCGTGGTGGCCGCGTCGACCTTCACTGCAAGGTAAGGCGTGAAACCGCTGTCGGTGCACCATTCGTAGATGGCGCGCAGCAAATAAGGCTTGGTAGAGATGTCAGGCATGTGCAATGAAATCAGTTTGTCCGCAGGATGAGTGTGTAAATAAACCGCCATGGCGGCGTTGCATCGTCTCGCCGTACTAACGTACTGTCTTCGACGACGCGCCTTGCCCTGACGATTTCTTTACACACTCGACGCGTAGACACGGTGCCAGGAAAAACTTACCCAGCGCGCATACGCGAAGCGCCAGTCTACTGCGATTCGCCAAACGGCGTCGCAGGCTGGCGCTTCGAACAGCCAGGCAAGACGCGCTCACCCAGCCAGACCGTATTAACGGCGCATCACCTTTTCCGAAGGCGTCAGCGCTTCGATGTAGGCAGGACGCGAGAAGATGCGCTCGGCGTACTTCATCAGCGGGGCCGCGGTCTTCGACAGTTCGATGCCGTAGTGGTCCAGGCGCCACAGCAGCGGCGCGATCGCCACGTCGAGCATCGAGAACTCGTCGCCCAGCATGTACTTGTTCTTCAGGAACAGCGGGGCCAGCGTGGTCAGGCGGTCGCGGATTTCCGCGCGTGCCTTGTCGTGGGCCTTTTCGTTCGTCTTGTTGCGGTCGCTTTCCAGGACGTGCACGTGGACGAACAGCTCTTTCTCGAAGTTGAACAGCATCAGGCGGGCACGGGCGCGCATCAGCGGGTCGGCCGGCATCAGCTGCGGGTGCGGGAAGCGCTCGTCGATGTACTCGTTGATGATGTTCGATTCGTACAGGATCAGTTCGCGCTCGACCAGGATCGGGACCTGGCCGTACGGGTTCATCGTCGAGATGTCTTCCGGTTTGTTGAACAGGTCGACGTCGCGCACCTCGAAGTCCATGCCCTTTTCGAACAGGACCAGGCGGCAGCGTTGGGAGAACGGGCACGTGGTGCCGGAGTAGAGAACCATCATGGTTTGTCGTTCCTTAAGACACAAAGGGGTGAAGCGCCAAGCGACTCACCCCGAAAAATGATTGCCCGTATTATAGCCAAGCGGGCAATGAAAACGAATTTACTTCACATCTTTCCAGTACGACTCGTTCAGGCGCCAGGCCAGGAACGCGAAAATCGACAGGAAAATCAACACGATAACACCCAGTTTCTTGCGGGTTCCTTGCGCTGGCTCAGCCATCCAGCTCAGGTATGCAACCAGGTCAGCCGTCGCGGTGTCGAACTCGGTAGCAGTCATGGTGCCAGGCGCCGCCTGGTTCCAGCCGACGAACCGGTGCACGGTCTTGCCGGCCTCGTGCGGGTCCGGCGCCTCTTCCATTTTTGGCGTGCGGATGCCCTGCAACTGCCACATCGCGTGCGGCATGGCCACGTTCGGCACCACCATGTTGTTCCAGCCGGTCGGGCGGGCATCGTCTTTGTAGAAGGTGCGCAGGTAGGTGTACAGGTAATCGGCGCCACTGCCGGCTGGCGAGGCCTTGGCGCGCGCGATCACCGACAAATCCGGCGGCACCGCGCCGAACCAGGCCTTGGCATCGGCCGGGCGCATGGCCGTCGTCATCATCTCGCCGACTTTGTCGGCTGAGAACAACAGATTGTTGCGGATCTGGTCGTCCGACAAGCCCAGGTCGCGCAGCCGGTTATAGCGCATGGCGTTCGCCGAGTGGCAGTTCAGGCAATAGTTGACGAACAATTTGGCGCCGTTTTGCAGCGAGGCCATGTCGCTGCGTTCCGGTGCGCGGTCGAGCGGGAAGCCGCCCTCGGCCGCGAAAACCAGCCCCGGCACCAGGGCCAGGACCGCGATCAGTTTCTTCGTGAAGTTCATGGTTGTCCTTTATCCGGTGGCAATCAGTGCGGCGTGAAGGTCAGGCGCGTCGGTACCGGCTTGAACCGGCCGGCGGCGCTCCACCATGGCATCAGGAGGAAGAAGCTGAAGTACAGCAGGGTGCACACTTGCGAAATGATGGTGTACGCCGGCGTCGGCAGCTGGGTACCCAGGTAGCCGAGCGCCACAAAGGAGAGGCCGAACACGGCATACACCCATTTGTGCCAGTCCGGGCGGTAGCGGATCGATTTCACCGGCGAATGGTCGAGCCATGGCAGGGCGCCGATGATCACCACCGACGAGCCGAACAGCACCACGCCCCAGAATTTCGCTTCCAGCACCTGCGGCAGCATGCCGATGATCAGAAGCAGGGCAACTGCGGCAACGATGACCTTGGTGCGGAAAGCCAGGCGCGACTTCAGCCAGATGAAGATCACGTACAGGGCAATTGCCGCCATCAGCACGTACATGAAGTCGGCCGTGGTGGCGCGCAGCACCGAGTAGAACGGCGTGAAGTACCAGGTCGGCGCGATGTGCGCCGGCGTCTTCATCGAGTCGGCCGGGATGAAGTTGTTGTACTCCAGGAAGTAGCCACCCATCTCAGGCGCAAAGAACACGATCGCCGAGAAAATCAGCAGGAACACCGAGACGCCGAAGAAGTCCTTCGTCGAGTAGTAAGGATGCGACGGAATCGCGTCGACCGGATGGCCGTCCGGGCCGATGTTGTCCTTGATCTCGATGCCGTCCGGATTCGACGAGCCGACTTCGTGCAGCGCGATCAGGTGGGCTGCAACCAGGCCCAGCAGCACCAGCGGCAGGGCGATCACGTGGAAGGCGAAGAAGCGGTTCAGGGTCGCATCAGACACCACGTAGTCGCCGCGAATCCACAGCGACAAATCCGGGCCGATGACGGGAATCGCACCGAACAGATTCACGATCACCTGGGCGCCCCAGTACGACATTTGGCCCCATGGCAGCAGGTAGCCGAAGAAAGCCTCGGCCATCAGGCACAGGAAAATCGCGAAACCGAAGAGCCAGATCAACTCGCGTGGCTTGCGGTAGGAACCGTAGATCAGCCCACGGGTCATATGCAGGTAGACGACGATGAAGAACATCGAGGCGCCGGTCGAGTGCATGTAGCGCACCAGCCAGCCCCACGGTACTTCACGCATGATGTATTCGACGCTGCCGAAGGCCAGGTTGGCATCCGGCTTGTAGTGCATCGTCAGGAAGATGCCGGTCACGATCTGCATCACCAGGATCAGCATCGCCAGCGAGCCGAAGATGTACCAGAAGTTGAAGTTTTTCGGGGCGTAGTACTTGCCCCATTGGTCATTCCAGAGTTTCGACAGCGGGAAGCGGTCGTCGACCCAGGCCAGCGCCTTGTGGCCAACCGGCGCGCTGGCCGGCAGTTTGGTTTCCTTGAACGGGCCGCCCATGTTATGCCTCCCCTTTTTCGTCTTTGCCGATCACGATGCGGTTGTCCGACAGGTACATGTACGGAGGAACATCCATGTTGGTCGGGGCGGGCTTGTTCTGGAACACGCGGCCGGCCAGGTCGAAGGTCGAACCGTGGCAGGGGCAGAGGAAGCCGCCGTGCCAGTTATCCGGCAAGTTCGGCTGGGGGCCTTCAGAAAAGCGCGAGGAGGGCGAGCAGCCCAGGTGCGAGCAAATGCCCACGGTGACCAGGACTTCCTTGTGCTCGGTGCGGGCGCGGAATTCGTTCTTCGCGTAGTCCGGCATGTCGAGCTGATAGATTTTTTCGGAGTTCGGGTCGGCAAGCTGCGCGTCGTTCTTGGGAAGGCTGGCCAGCATTTCCGGGGTGCGGCGCAAGATCCACACGGGTTTACCGCGCCATTCCACGACCTTCATTTCACCCGGCTTGACGTCGGAAATATCCACTTCGACCGGAGCGCCGGCGGCCTTGGCGCGCTCGGACGGCTGGAACGTGCTGACCAGGGCGCCTGCCGTGGCAACGCCGACGACGCCGCCCGCCGCACACGTCGCGACCAGCAAGTTACGCCGGCTTGAATCGACCTGCTTATCATTACTCATACCAACCCCACTCCGTGAAATTACGAAACTTTAGAATCAATAAAGAGCTTGCAGCAACACAAAATTATATGTGAATGGCAATCTTTATTGGAGAAAAAATATTGCGAACAGGGTGAGGTGAGACGATTTGTCTATGCTGCACTGCACGAATATGCGTGTTGCGTGAGAAGCGGCGGAACCCGTGCGTGCGAACGGCATCGAAGCCCTTGCGGTATCATCCCAACAGCTTTTTCAATAAAAACAGGGAGTCCGAAATGGCGATGATGGAAGAGTTCAAGAAATTTGCCATGCGTGGCAATGTTGTCGACCTGGCGGTCGGCGTGATCATCGGTGGCGCCTTTGGCCGCATCGTCGATTCGCTGGTGCAAGACGTCATCATGCCGCCCATCGGTAAATTATTCGGCGGCCTCGATTTCGCGAATTACTATATTCCGCTGAACCACCAGAGTACAGCCCTGACACTGGCCGAGGCCAAGAAAGCCGGTGCCGTGATTGCCTATGGCAATTTCCTCACGATCCTCCTGAATTTCCTCATCCTCGCATTCATCATTTTCCAGATGGTGCGTCTGATGAACCGCTTGCGCCAGCGCGTCATGCCCGAAGAAGAAGCCAAGGCCCCGACCACCCCGGAAGACATTGTGCTGCTGCGCGAGATCAGGGATGCACTGCGCCGGGATGCCCTGCCAAACAAACCCGATACCTGACGCCTGAACAGTGAAAGACCTCGCCACCACGACCACCCCGGGCACGGCGCGACGCCTGTGGCTGCTGTTCGCCCAGGCAGTCACGATCGTGCTGGCGATCTATTTCGTCCTCTCCGTGTTCCGCCCCGACTGGCTGGGCCGCGCAGCGCCGGTGCAGGTGCCGGTCGGTCCCGGCGCGAAAACCGTACCCGTACTGCAGGCGCCAGCCATACCGGCCTCGGGCAGCTACCGCGAGGCGGCCGGGCGCGCCATGCCGGCCGTCGTCAACATCCTCACCAGCAAAGCCTCGCGCGAAGCGCACCCTATCCTGAAGGACCCCTTTTTCCGCCGCTTCTTCGGCGACCGCCTGCCGCCGCAGGAGCAACTGGCCAGCCTCGGTTCGGGCGTGATCGTCAGCAGCGAAGGCTATATCGTCACCAACAACCACGTGGTCGAAGGGGCGGATGCCATCGAAGTCGGCCTGGCCGATGGGCGCAAGGCGGCGGCGAAGGTGGTCGGCACCGATCCCGAGACCGACCTCGCCGTGATCCGCATCAAGGAAGGCAATTTGCCGGTGATGGTGCTGGGCCAGCCGGATGACGCGCGCGTCGGCGATGTGGTGCTGGCCATCGGCAACCCCTTCGGTGTTGGGCAGACTGTGACCATGGGCATCATCTCGGCCGTGGGACGGAACAACCTGCACATCAACCATTTCGAGAATTTCATCCAGACCGACGCCGCGATCAACTTCGGCAACTCGGGCGGCGCGCTGGTCGATACCCATGGCAACCTGCTCGGCATTAACTCGGCGATCTATTCCCAGACCGGCGGCTCGATCGGCATCGGTTTCGCCATCCCCGTGTCCACTGCGCGTACGGTGCTGGAATCGATCATCAAGCACGGGCAAGTCGTGCGCGGCTGGATCGGCATCGAATCGCAGGACATCACGCCGGAACTGGCCACCAGCTTCGGCCTCGGGCGCCAGAGCGGGGCGATCATCGCCGGCGTGGTGCGCAACGGCCCGGCCGACCGCGCCGGCGTGCGTCCGGGCGACATCCTGCTGGCGGTCGAAGGCAAGCCGGTGGCGAACACCGGCGAGATGCTGAACCTGGTAGCCCAGTTGGAACCGGGCGCCAAGGCCAAACTCAAGCTGATGCGCGAGAACCGCGAATCCACAGTCGACGTCACCGTCGGCAAACGCCCGCGCCAGCGCCAATAATCCATTTTTCCGGACTTTCCATGCACCTGCGGGACCTGACCCAATACCTCACCGAACTCAAAGACAACAACAGCCGCCCCTGGTTCATCATGAACAAACCGCGCTACGACATCCTGCGCGAAGAGTTTCATGATGTGGTCAGCCAATTGATCCGGGAACTGGCGACGTTCGACCGCCAGGTGGCCGCCTGCGACCCGAAAAAGGCGATGTTCCGCATCAACCGCGACATCCGTTTTTCCAACGACAAGACGCCGTACAAGACGCGCTTTTCGGCCGGCATTGCGCCGAACGACAAGCGCCGTCCAAGCGCCGGGGCCGGGCCGACCTACTATTTCCAGATCGAAGGCGACGGCACGCTCGGCTTTGGCGCCGGCGAATACTTGCCGCCGAGCCCGCGCCTGAAGGCAATCCGCGAGCACATCGTCAACGATGCGACAGGATTTGCGAAAATATTAAAGAATAAACACCTGCGCGCGACCTACCGCAGCCTGCTCGAGGAAGACCGGCTGCAGCGGCCGCCGAAAGGCTTCGATGCCAGCCACGAGCACATCGAGTACATCAAGCTGAAGAGCTTTTTTGCCTGGACTGAGGTGCCGCTGGCCCTGAACAAGCCGGAGTTGCTGGTGCCGCAACTGGCGCGCGGATTCGAGGATGCGTTTGCGCTGGTCACCTGGCTGCGCGGCGTGCCATATACGAACGAAGAGTAGAAAGGAGGCGACATGGCCTTGCAACACGCAGCATCGGGCGAACGGATCGCCTTGGAACGCGGCGAAGACGACATCGCCAATTTCACGTCGATCGCGCTGGCGAAGACCGAACACATGGAACTGATCCGGCTGGTGGTGCCGGTCGACAAGCCGATGCCGGAACACCGGGTCGAGGGCGAGATGACGCTGCTGTGCCTGCAAGGCGAAATCGCCTTCGACGCCCACGGCCGCACCATCGTACTGCGCCCGAACGAGATGGTGTATCTGGCTGGCGGCGAACCGCATGCGATCCGCGCGAACACGGATGCAGTGGCCCTGATGACCATCCTGCTGGGTCCGGTGCGCAGCGGTGGCCCAACGAACGATCCGCGCGGGCAGGGTAGCTGATTACTGCGGCGGCGTTGACCGTACGGTGGGCACTCCGTGCCCACGCGGATGTGTGAATGGTGTTGGCCGTTTTCATGCCGTGCAATATGCATGATGGTGACGCGTCCAAATGATCATTCGAAATGTTTCGATATGACCAAGGTGCAGATCGCCGCTCAGCCAACGATGTTCGGCGTTCCGCGTGGGCACGGAGTGCCCACCGTACGGGACAGGCCGCAAGCCAGAACTTCCAGCCGCCGCAGATCATGATCTGGCTGCGGCCATTCTGGCGCTTTACGCCAACTCATTCCTCGGATCACGCGCCAGCAGCTGCGCCGCCATTTCCTTGGCGTCGTAGCCATCGAACAGCACCGCCGCCACCGCATTCGTGATCGGCATGTCCACGCCCAGCTTGGCCGCCAGTTCGCGCACCGCCTTCGAGCACGGCACGCCCTCGGCCACGTGCCCCAGTTCGGCCACGATGGTCGCCAGCGGCTTGCCCTCGGCCAGCGCCAGGCCCACGCGCCGGTTGCGCGACAGGTCGCCGGTGCAGGTCAGGATCAGGTCGCCCATCCCGGTCAGCCCCATGAAGGTACCCGCCTGCGCGCCCAGGGCCTCGCCCAGGCGGGTAATCTCTGCCAGCCCGCGCGTGATCAGCGCCGCGCGCGCATTCAGGCCCAGGCCGAGCCCATCGGCGGTGCCGGTGGCAATGGCCAGCACGTTCTTCACCGCGCCACCCACTTCCACGCCGATCAAATCGTTGCAGCCATACACGCGCAGATTGCCGCCGTGCACCGCACCGACCACGCGCTCGCGCAGCGCCGGCGAAGAAGATGCCACCGTCAGCGCACACGGCAAGCCCTTCGCCACTTCCTGCGCAAACGAGGGGCCGGACAAGGCCGCACCCGGCACGCCATCGCCCAGGATTTCTCGCACAACCTGGTGCGGCAGCAAGCCAGTGCCGTATTCGAAACCCTTGCACAGCCAGACCACATTCGGAATACGGCGGCCCTTCAGGCTTTCCAGCAGCGGGCGCAGGCCGGCCACCGGGCAGGCCGCGATCAGCAGCGGCGCCTCGTCGTCCGCGGCGTCGCAGACATGCGCCAGCGCCGCGTCGACATCGGCGGTGACGCGCAGCGCAGCGGGCAGGGGCTGGCCCGGCAGGTAATGGGTGTTCTCGCGTGCAGCTTCGGTCGCGGCCATTTGTTCGGCGTTGCGGCCCCACAGCAGCACGTCGTGGCGCGCGGCCACGGCGATCGCCACCGCGGTGCCCCAGGCGCCCGCGCCCAGCACGGTAATCTTGTTCATGTTCTTGAGTTCTTGCATGGTATCCGTTCAGTTGCCCCAGACCTCGGTGATGCGTACGAAGCCGACGATGCCGTCGCGGTGGCGCACCTGTGCCCAGCCGGTGCCCAGCGTGTCGATCAGTTCCAGCAGGACGCCCTTGTCGGCGGTCATCACGACCGCGGCGCTGTCGTCGGGCGAAGCGCGCACCCTGGCCGCCGCAAGCTTGACGACGACATTGCGCTGCGCCGCCAGGCCCCTGGCTTCGGTCCAGGAAAGTTCGCCTTCGGCATCGCGCACCTTGGCCCAGTCGCCATAGCGCGCCACGACTTCGAGCGGCATGCCGCGTGGCGCGACGTAGCGCTTGACGCCTTTGGCGGACGGCGTGTCGTACAGCACCACCGAGGGCGGGCCGACCGAACGGAATTCGAAAGCGGATACGGTACCGCATGCCAGCATCAGCAGCACGCTTGCACAGGATCGGGAAAGGGTCATCGCGGGGCCCCGGGTGGTAAAACCAGACGCCAATATGGCAGGAAGGGCAGCCGCATGGCGGCTGCCCGTCGAGGATCTTGCCGCTACCCGTACGGGCGGCAGCGCTACTACTGGACTGCTTAGTTTGCCGGGGTGGTAGCGGCTTCGGCCATTGCCTGGCGACGCTGCTGGTAGAACACTTCGAAGTTGATCTCGGCCAGGTGCACAGGCGGGAAGCCGGCACGGGTGATCACGTCGGCGATGTTGCTGCGCAGGTAAGGGTAAACGATGTTCGGGCAGCCGATGCCCAGCAGTGGGTCCATCTGGTCGGCAGGGATGTTGCGTGCCTCGAAGATGCCGCCTTGCTTGCCTTCGACCAGGAAAGCGACCTTGTCCTTGACCTTGGCGGTCACGGTGATGGTGACGGTCGACTCGTAGATGCCGTCGGCGATGGCTTCTGCGCCAACATCCAGCGATACCTCGATGGTCGGGGCTTCCTGCTCGAGGAAGATCGCCGGGGAATTCGGTTGCTCCAGCGACATGTCTTTCAGGTAGACGCGTTGGATTTGGAATACTGGTTGCAGGTTTTCGTCAGACATGGAACGCTTTCGTGGTGAAGTAAAGGGAGCGGCAACACGCCGCCCCGATGGGCTTGGAGTCAAACGCACCGGCAATTGTATCAAAATCAATTTAGATGCAATAGCTCCGGCGGAGGGCCAATTTCTGGCCATCTTGCGCCGGTGCTGGCTGCCGGAGCGCGGGCCCCGGTCAGGCCCATCGATTCGACCTGTTTGCTGGCCCGATTACTCGCCTTTGAGCAGCGGATCCAGGCGTCCTGCCTGATCCAGCGCATACAGGTCGTCGAAACCGCCGACATGGGTTTCGCCCACGTAAATCTGTGGCACGGTACGGCGGCCGGTCTTTTGCATCATGATCTGGCGCTGTTCCGGGTCGAGGTCGACACGAATGCGTTCGATCTCGGTCACGCCCTTGGCTTCGAGCAGGCGCTCGGCGCGGACGCAATAGGGGCAGCTGGCGGTGTGGTACAGGACAACGTGGGCGCTCATTATTTTTCCTTCCAAATTCTGGTTACTTGGTGACCGGCAAGCCAGCCGCGGTCCAGGCGGTCATGCCGCCTTCCAGGCTGACCACGTCTTCGAAGCCGGCCGCTTTCAGTTGGCGCGCCGCTTTATCAGCGCGCGCGCCGCTCTGGCATACCACCACGATGGTGCGGGTTTTCGATTTTTCAAGTTCAGCGATGCGATTGCCCAAGTCTGCCAGCGGAATGTTTTTCGCGTCGCGCAGGTGGCTGGCGGCAAATTCGTCGGCGCCGCGCACATCCAGCACCAGGGTCTTGCCGCGATTGATGAACTGGGTCACTTGCAGCGCGGTAGCACGGCGGCCCTTTGGCATGAGCGCCGGGAACAGCAACGCACCACCTGAAATGGCAGCAATTGCAACAATGAAGATATTATCGAGGATGAATTTCACAAGGCTTCCATTGGTTGAAGTCAATCCGCGCATTATAAAATAGAAGCCGGACCGGGCATCGGTTGGTTTTTTGCAGACTTTTTAAAGAAGAGCTTATGTACAAGATCGTATTCATGCGCCACGGCGAATCCACCTGGAACCTCGAGAACCGTTTCACGGGCTGGACCGACGTCGACCTCACCGAAAAAGGTGTCAACGAGGCGCGCAGCGCCGGCCGCGTGCTGCGCGAAGCCGGCTTCGCCTTCGACCTGGCCTACACCTCGGTCCTGAAGCGCGCCATCCGCACCCTCTGGCTGGCGCTCGACGAAATGGACCAGATGTACCTGCCGATCATCAACGACTGGCGCCTGAACGAGCGCCACTACGGCGCCCTGCAGGGCCTCGATAAAGCCGAGACCGCTGCCAAGTTCGGCGACGAGCAGGTGCTGGTCTGGCGCCGCAGCTACGACACGCCGCCGCCGGCGCTGGAAGCGTCCGACGAACGCGTCTCCTTCGCCGACCCGCGCTACGCCGGTCTCGACAAGGCGCAGATCCCGCTCACCGAATGCCTGAAGGACACCGTGGCGCGCGTGATGCCGGCCTGGGACGAAGAAATTGTTCCCGCCATCCGCGCGGGCAAGCAGATCCTGATCTCGGCCCACGGCAACAGCCTGCGCGCCATCATCAAGATGCTCGACAACATCAGCGACACCGACATCGTCGGCCTGAACATCCCGAACGGCCAGCCGCTGGTGTATGAGCTCGACGCAGACCTGAAGCCGATCCGCCACTATTACCTGGGCGACCAGGAAGCCATCAACGCTGCCATGGCGGCCGTGGCCAATCAAGGGAAGGCGAAATAAGTCTTGCATTTTCCAGTCAAGAAATCGGCCGGCAGCGCGCTGCTGTGCGGCCTGCTGGCGCTGGCCCTGATCCTGCCGCCGGCAGGGTCGGCGCTGGCCGCCGGTAAACCCACCGAACGCAGCCGTCAAAAGGCCGCCGCTGAAGCCAAGCGCGCCGGCATCCAGAAGCAATTGTCGGTGCTGAAGAAAGAAATCAGCCGTACCGAGGACGAGAAGGAAGACGTGGCCGACGACCTGGCCGAGTCAGAAGCGGCGATCTCGAACGCCAACCGTTCCCTGCGCGACCTGGCCAACGAGCAGAGCGAAACGAATGCGCGCCTGCAAGACCTGGCAACCGAACACGGGCGCCTGGAGCAAACAATTGTTTCGCAGAAAAAACAATTGTCGGCCCTGCTGCGCGAGCACTATGTTGCCGGCAACGAGGACCGCATCAAGCTGCTGCTCTCGGGCGACAACCCGAACCGCATCAACCGCGACCTGCAGATGATGGCCTATGTGTCGCAGGCCCAGGCACGCCTGATCGACTCCCTGAACGCGAACCTGGCGCAGGTGCAGGAAAACCGCGACAAGGTCGAGAACGCCAAGACCGAGCTGGAAGAAATCGCCCAGGAGCAGCGCGATCAAAAAGCGGTGCTGGAAAAGGAAAAGGCGCGTCGCGCCACCTTGCTCAGCAATTTGTCGAGCAAGCTGGTGGCCCAGCGCAAGCAGGCCGATACCCTGCAGCGCGACGAGCAGCGCATGAGCGGCCTGGTCGACAAGCTGACCCAACTCATCCGCCAGCAGGCCGAGGCCGAGCGCAAGCGCCAGGAAGCCCTGGCCGCCGCCCGTGCCAAGGCCGCGGCCGAAGCCAAGGTCCGCGCCGAAGCACGCGCCGCCGCCAAGGCCGAACGCGAACGCGAGCGCGAACGCCTGGCGCGCGAGGCGAAGAAAGCCGGCAAGCCGGCGCCGAAACCGCTGCCCGAGCCGGAAGAGCCGAAGGTGGCCGAGCAGCCGAAGCAGGAAGAACGCACGCCGGATATCTCGCTGGCGCCCGCCGCGCCGGCCGGGGCCTTTGCCAAGATGAAAGGGCGCCTCAGCAGCCCGCTGAGCGGCACCATCGCAGCGCGCTTCGGCGCCAAGCGCGGTGGCGACGGCCCGAGCTGGAAGGGCATGTTCATCAAGGCGCCGGAAGGCAGCGAAGTGCGCGCCGTGGCCGTCGGCCGCGTGGTGCACTCGGGCTGGATGCGCGGCTTCGGTAATTTAATCATCGTCGACCACGGCGGCGACTACCTGTCGATCTACGCCAACAACCAGACCCTGCTCAAACGTGTGGGCGATGCCGTGCGCGGCGGCGAGCCGATTGCCAGCGCGGGCAATACCGGCGGTAACGAAGAATCGGGTCTATACTTTGAGCTCAGGCATCTTGGCAAGGCATTCGATCCGGCGAGCTGGATCAACTTCTAGGGGTAAAGATGGGTAACAGAGCGAAAAACGCGGGGCTGGTCGGCCTGGGACTGGTGGCCGGTGTCGCCCTCACGGTGCAGATGTCGGCCTGGGCCCAGAAAGGCGAAGGCAGCCCGCTGCCGTTGGAAGAACTGCGCCAGCTGGCCGACGTGTATGGCCTGATCAAGAGCGACTACGTGGTGCCGGTCGAGGACAAGAAGCTTTTGTCCGAAGCCATCTCCGGCATGGTCGCCTCGCTCGACCCGCACTCGGTCTACCTCGACCAGAAAGCCTACCGCGAGATGCGCGAAAGCGTGCAGGGCAAGTTCGTCGGCGTCGGCATCGAAGTGTCCAGCGAAGATGGCTACGTGAAGATCGTCTCGCCGATCGAGGATTCGCCGGCCTACCGCGCCGGCATCAAGGCGGGCGATTTGATCACCCGCATCGACAATACCCCGGTCAAGGGCTTGTCGATTGATGACGCCGTGAAAAAGATGCGTGGCAAGCCCGGCACCAAGGTGACGCTGACCATCGCCCGCCGCGGCGACGACCGCCCCTGGGTTGTGCCGGTGATGCGCGAAGAGATCCGCGTCCAGAGCGTCAAGGCGAAGATGGTCGAGCCTGGGTACGCCTGGGTGCGCATCAGCCAGTTCCAGGAAGCCACGCTGCAGGAACTGGCGAGCAAGACTGCGGCGCTGTACAAGGATAATCCCGGCATCAAGGGCCTGGTACTCGACTTGCGCAACGACCCGGGCGGCCTGCTGCCGGGGGCGATCGGCGTCTCGACCGCCTTCCTGCCGAAGGAAGAACTGATCGTCTCGACCAAGGGACAATTGCCCGACTCAAATGCGTCCTTCTACGGCCGCCGCGAATTCTATGCGCCACGCGGCGCCGATCCGCTGGCAAAATTGCCGGCCGAACTGAAAAGCGTGCCGATGGTGGTGCTGGTGAATGGCGGCTCGGCCTCGGCCTCGGAAATCGTCGCCGGCGCCTTGCAGGACTACAAGCGCGCCATCGTGATGGGCAGCCAGACCTTCGGCAAGGGCTCGGTGCAGACCCTGCGTCCGCTGTCGGCCGACACCGCGATCAAGCTGACCACGGCGCGCTACTACACGCCGAAAGGCCGGCCGATCCAGGCCACCGGCATCGTGCCCGATTTGGCGGTGGAAGAGACCGCCGAAGGCGACGGCCTGAACGCCCTGCGCGTGCGCGAAGCCGATTTGCAGCGGCATTTGACCGGCGAAAACGAAAAGCCGGACGCGAACAAGGCGCGCGACGAAGCCGAGCAGCGCCAGAAAGCGCTGGCCGCACTGAAGAACCGCCAGCCGCTCGAACTCGGCGGCAAGGACGACTTCCAACTGGCCCAGGCCTTGAATCACTTCAAGGGCTTGCCGGTGAAGACGGTCAAGCTGGAGGCGAAAGAAGCGAAGGAAGCGGAAGCGGCCGAGCTGAAGGAATTGCCGGGTGCGGAGACCAAACCGCCGGAGATCAAGGGCGGCAAAAAGTAATCCTGGCCCTGGCGCTGTTTCGGCCGGGGACGGTGACTGTAGGGTGGGCCGGGCCGCGCTAGGCACCCCGTGCCCACGCGGTTACGTGCTCATCCTTGCACCAGTGGCCATGAAATATCGCTCGTAGACCTGAAGCGGAGCCTGTGGCCATTTGCATGCTCCGCGAGCGACGCATTTCAGGCCAACACAAAACGCATGCGCACGTAACCGCGTGGGCACAGAGTGCCCACCGTACGGTCCGCGCTCCTGGCTTCGATCGCCCGCCCGACATATTTCCATCCCCATGAACGACACCCAACTCCTGCGCTACTCACGCCACATCCTGCTCGACGACATCGGCATCGAAGGCCAGGAACGCCTGCTGGCCGCGCACGCCGTGATCATCGGCGCCGGTGGCCTCGGCTCACCGGCCGCCTTGTACCTGGCCGCCAGCGGCGTCGGCCGCATCACCCTGGTCGACGACGATGAAGTCGACCTCACCAACCTGCAGCGCCAGGTCATGCACACGACCGAACGCATCGGCATGCCGAAGGTCGAGTCCGGCCGCGCCGCCCTGTACGCCATCAATCCCGAGGTCGAGGTCATCGCCCTGTGCGAACGGGCAGATGCAGCACGCCTGCTGGAACTGGCCCGCCACGCCAGCGTCGTGCTCGACTGCAGCGACAATTTCGCTACCCGCCACGCCGTCAATCGCGCCTGCGTCGCCACCGGCACCCCCCTGGTGGCCGGCGCCGCCATCCGTTTCGACGGCCAGTTGTCGGTGTTTGACATGCGCCAGGAAACCTGTCCCTGCTACGCCTGTGTCTTCCCCGAAGACAGCGGCTTCGAAGATATTGCCTGCAGCACCATGGGGGTGTTCGCCCCGCTGGTCGGCATCGTCGGCGCGGTCCAGGCCGCCGAGGCGCTGAAACTCATCATGGGCGTGGGCCAGCCGCTGGCCGGCAGGCTGTTGATGCTCGATGGCCGCGCGATGGAATGGACCAGCATCGGCGCCGCCCGCAATCCGGCCTGTCCTGTCTGCGCAGAAAGACTCGCGCACGTTTGACGGCCCCCAAGGAGTAGCTCTGCAATACAATGCGTCACCTTGCCAGCGCAGCGCGACACATTCACGATGGTCGCTGCCGTCAATCGGCCTTATACTAAGCCGATTGTTCCAATTGTTCCGATCCACTCATCCAAGATTGACTATGCAGATCGTTTCGCACCGTGCAGTTGGCCGCCGTTTCGCGCGCGGCTTCACCCTCGTTGAAATCATGGTGGTCGTGGTCATCATCGGCATCCTGGGCGCCCTGGTGCTGCCGAAGGTGCTGGGCCGTACCGGCGAATCGCGCGTGGTCGCCGCCAAGACCGACATCGCCACCCTGATGCAGGCGCTCAAGCTCTACAAGCTCGACAACCAGCGCTACCCGACCACCGAGCAGGGCCTGCAAGCCCTGACCACGAAGCCGACCTCGGGTCCGTCCGCGAACGGCTGGAAGGAAGGCGGCTACGTCGAGCGCCTGCCGAAAGATCCGTGGGGTAACTCTTACCAGTACCTGCAGCCGGGCCTGCATGGCGAGATCGACGTGTTCTCGTTCGGCGGCGACGGCCAGGCCGGCGGCGAAGGCGAAGATGCCGACGTCGGTTCCTGGCAGCAGTAACGCCTGACCATGGCTGCCGTCGCGGCGCCGCGCAGGGGCACCGGCCGCAGGAAACCTGCCGGCGCCGGCTTCACGCTGGTGGAAATCCTGGTCGTGATGGTCATCATCGGCATCACGCTGGGCATGGCGTCGCTCAACGCGATCCCGAGTCCGCGCCAGGACCTCGACAACGAGGCCAAGCGCCTGACCCTGCTGCTGCAGCTGGCGCGCGACGAAGCCATCGTGCGCAACCGCGAAGTGGCCTTCGAGGCCACACCCGAACACTACCGCTTCATGGTGCGCAACGAAACCGGCTGGATGGCCATGAACCAGGACGACCTGCTGCGCGAACGGCCTTTCCGCAACGCACCGCTGCGCCTGCTGCTCGACCCGCCCGTCGCCGCCAACGGCAACCTCGGCAGCGGCGACCTGCTGCGCATCACCTTCGGCCGCGAACCCGTGCACAAGCCTTTCCGTCTTACCCTTGCCACCGGCAACTACAGCGTGGCGATCCAGGCCGACGGCGTTGGCCACTTCACCGTCGTCGATCCTGGCGAAGGCACCCCATGACCACCCGTGCCGCACGCGGCTTTACCCTGCTCGAAGTGCTGGTGGCGCTGGTCATCGTCGGCACCGCGCTCGGCGCCGGCTTGCGCGCGATCGGCAGCCTGGCCCAGAACAGCGCCGGCCTGCGCGCCTCGATGATGGCGACCTGGTCGGCCGAGAACCGCCTGGTGCAGATCCGCCTGAGCCGCGAATTCCCGGAAGTGGGCAAGCGCAATTTCGACTGCGTCCAGGGCGACCTGAACCTCACCTGCCAGGAAGAAGTGCTGGTCAGCCCGAACCCGCTGCTGCGCCGGGTCGAGGTATCGGTGTACGACAAGGCCGCGCCCGAGCGCCGCATCCTGAAACTGGTCCAGCTGGTCCTGAGGCGATGACACCCGGCATGCACACGACGCGCGGCTTCACGCTGATCGAACTGCTGGTGGCGATCGGCATCCTGGCCATGGTGGCCGTGCTCGGCTGGCGCGGCCTGGATGGCATTGTGCGGGCGCGTTCCTCCCTGACCGAGCAGATGGAAGCCACGCGCGGCATGCAGCTTGCCTTTGCCCAGCTGCAAAGCGATGCCGAGCACGCGGCCGACGCCAGCATCCTTGGGCGCCGTCCCTTCCTGCAGCAGAACGAGGGCCGCATCACCCTGGTGCGCACCGTGTTCAACGAAAACGAGCCGGCGCGCCTGCAGGTCATCGCTTATCGCCTGGTGAACGGGCAATTGCTGCGCCGCGAATCGATTGCCACGCGCGACCTGGTCCAGCTCGACGCGCTGTGGCAGGCGGCCATTACCGACGCCGATACCACCCCGCCGGTGGTGCTGCAGGGCGGCATCCAGGCAATGGGCGTGCTGGTCTGGCAGAACGGCGCCTGGCGCGCGCAGGTGGAAACGAATCCGCAAGCGCCGGTCACGAGCGCCTCGGCCCTGGCCGTGACCGGCCTGCAAGTGGTGCTGCGCACGCGCGGCTACGCGCAGCCGCTGACCAAATCCTTCCTGCTGGGGAGCCTCTGATGCGGCCGTGTCGCTCGTATCGTCGGCAGCGCCAGCGCGGCGTCGCCGTGATCACTGCCTTGCTCCTGACCACGCTCGCCATCACCATCGTGGCCAGCCTGTTCTGGCAGCAGCAGGTCGAGGTGCGCTCGATGGAAAACCAGCGCCTGAACCTGCAGACGCGCTGGATCCTGCGCGGCGCGCTCGACTGGTCGAGCGTGGTGCTGCGCCAGGACGCTATCGACCACCGCGACCATACCGCGCTGACCCACGTCTGGGCCACGCCGCTGGCCGAAACCCGGCTCGACCAGTACATCGAGCGCGAGCGGGTCGAAGGCGAAGTATTCGACGCCACCCTGTCCGGCAGCATCACCGACGCCACCTCGCGTTACAATCTCACCAACCTGACCAACAACGGGCGGATCGACCTGGCGCAGATGGCGATCCTGGCGCGCCTGATGACCAATTTGCAGATGAATCCGGCGCTGGCGAAGACCACGGCCAACCTGGTGGCGGCCGGGGCGCCGCCGGCGGTCAGCACCGGCATGGTCGATCCCATCACCGGGCAGGAAGTGGGCGACACCGTCGGCAAGCAGGGCGGCGGGCCGACCCAGGTCAACAATGCCGAAGACGGCGGCCAGGGCGGCGTCGACAATACCGGCGGCGTCGACGATGGCAGTGGCGGCCTGGGCGGGTCGTCCGGTGTACCGCCGCAGACCCAGGCCGTGTCGCGCGAAGGCATCGGGACGCCGATCCGCTTCCTGGAAGTCGAGGATCTGTTGGCAGTGAAAGGTTTTACGCCGGAGATGGTGGAAAAGCTGCGGCCCTTCGTGACGGTCTTGCCGGAGGCGACGCCGGTGAACGTGAATACCGCGTCGCCCGAAGTGCTGGCGGCGGTGATCCCGAATTTTTCGCTGTCCGAGGCGAACGCGCTGGTGCAGCGGCGCAGGAGCGCGCCCTGGCGCGATTTGCAGTATTTCATGACCGAGCTCGGCGGGAATACCCCGGTGCCGGGCTCCGTGAGCGTGCATAGCGATTATTTCATCGTGTCCAGCCGTATCCGGCTCGACCGGGGCGCCCTGAACGCCGACGCGCTGATCAAGCGCGCCGCGTCCTTCGGACCCGGCAGCATCACGGTGGTCTGGGTTCGTCAAAACTAGAAGAAAGCGAGACGGTTTGACTACACTTTATATCCGGCATCCCGCGCGCGCCGAAGGCGAAGGCGCCCCGTGCCGCTT